>Ga0335078_10011602_pt1 | contig 13072 bp, 12 predicted proteins | sample Lox_Sample_32_FD_206711 | JGI IMG/M metagenome (GOLD analysis project Ga0335078, IMG submission 206711) | Soil microbial communities from Loxahatchee National Wildlife Refuge, Florida, United States - Lox_Sample_3.2 | ecosystem: Environmental > Terrestrial > Soil > Wetlands | place: USA... | reverse complement strand
GCGGGAAATTTTGGTGGACGGCACGGGATTCGAACCCGCGACCTCCTCGTTGCGAACGAGGCGCTCTCCCAGCTGAGCTAGCCGCCCACGGGGAATAATTCTAGAAGGGCAGGGGACTTGCCGCAAGAGCAGCGCGCACCGAAGCGCTGCGGCGCTTACTGCCCCGGCGCGGTGCGCTGCGCCAGCAGCTTGCGGGCGTTTTCGTAGAGTGCGCGGGCCTGCGGCAGCGCGTCCACCGCGCGTTGCACCTGGATGTCGCTTTCCAAATCCACCTTGTAGCTCTCCGCCAGCCCGAACACGGAGAGAAACACCTCGCGCTTGATCTTGCGCTTCACCCAGTCCATGTTTTCGGCCAGCTCCGACTCCGAGTACGTTACCTTCTGCTTGGCCAGAAACCGGCGGAACTCATTCATCACCACGTCGTCCACCGTCCAGTCCTTGCTCACCGTGGGCTTTTCCGCCAGATAGTACGTGGCGAAGTCTCCCACGCCCACTTCATACGGCAGAAGCACGCGCTTCCGGAAGAGCATCTGCTGGAACTCGTTGTATTTCGGATCCACCACCACCACGTCCGGGGTGATGCCCCCGCCCCCGGTCACCTGGCGCCCGCCATCCGTCAGCTTGATCTCCGTCGGCTGGTCGGGGACCTTCCGGTTGTAGTGGTAGTCCCACAGCGAGGTGGTCTTGTAATCCCGCTGGATCAGCCGCCCGCTCGGCGTGTAGTACTTCGCCGTGGTCAGGAACAGCCCGGTGCCTTCGCTCAACGTGAACACCGTCTGCACCAGTCCCTTGCCGAAGCTGGTTTCGCCCACCACCAGGCCCCGGTCGTGGTCCTGCACCGCCCCGGCCACAATCTCCGATGCCGATGCGCTCTGCCCGTTGATCAGCACCACCAGCGGCACGCGCACGCCCCCGTTGCCCTTCAGCGCGTAATACCGCCGCTCGGCGGAAGCGCGCCCGCGGTGCGACACGATCAACTGGTTCTTGTCCAGAAACATGTCCGCCACGGCCACGCCTTCGTTCAGCAGGCCCCCGGGATTGTTGCGCAGGTCAAGGATCAGGCCCTTCAATTCCGGATAGTTCAGGTCGTGCAGCGCGTCCGCCAGTTCCGGCCCGGTGGTCTCGTTGAATCCCACTACCCGCACGTAGCCGATGCCCGGCCGCAGAATCATCGCGTTGTCCACGCCATGCCGCGGAATCTCGTCGCGCGTCACCGTGAACTCCACCGGCCCGGGGCTGCCCTCGCGGCCCACCGCAATGTGCACGGTGGTGCCTTTCGGGCCTTTCAGCATGTCCGCCACTTCCGGCGTGGTCAGCCCATCGCAGGATTTCCCGTCCACCTTCAGAATCACATCCCCCGGACGGATCCCCGCCCGGTAGGCCGGCGAGCCCACAAACGGCGCCATCACCACCGTGCGGTTGTCCCGCGGCGCCACCTGCATCCCCACGCCGTAATATTTCCCGTGCTGGTCCTCGCGCTGCAGCGCAAACGCCTTGGCGTCAAAAAAGATGGTGTGCGGATCCAGCTCCCGCAGCATCCCGGGAATCGCGCCGTTGTAAATGGCCTTGTCCGCGTCCACCGCCTCGGCGTAATTCTGCTGCACTTTGGCCAGCACATTGGAAACCGAGCGGATGGATTCCTGCAGGTCCGCGGGGTCCCCCGCAGTCGCGCGCACCGAGGTGCCGTAGAGGCCCCCCAGCAGCGTGGAGGCCACCAGCACCACGCACACCAGCGCAAACCCTTGCCCGGAACGGCGTTTTGAGGTTTTCATCGGCACTCAACGCGAGTATAACACACGCTCCCCGTTTGACACTCTCTCCACCCTGCGCCTATCATGCCTCAGCGCCGCAATTGGCCGGTCGCGGGCCGCGTTCACCCATGTTCAGCTTTTCGCACATCGCCATCGTTTTCCTAATCGCCCTGCTCGTTTTCGGCCCGGAAAAGCTCCCGGAAGTGGCCCGCATCGTGGGCAAGGCCTTGGGCGATTTCCGCCGCGCTTCCACCGATTTCCGCCGGGTGATTGAAGACGAATTCGCCGAAATCGATCGCCAGAACCGCGAAAAAGAAGAGCTGTCGCGCCGCAAGGCTTTGGAAGTCTCCTCCACTCCGCCCGCCGGCGCGCCATCCGGCGAAGGGGCTTCCAATCCCGGTAGCCCCGTTCCGGGCAGTTCAGACCCTGGGCCCGCTCCGGCGCCGCCTGTTTCTGGCACCGTTCCTCAGTCTGTCGCACGGGAATCTGCTGCCCCGGGCGTTGAGGAATCTTCCACGCTCTCCCCTGCTTCTCCCGCCGATGGCCACTCTGCCTGATCCCAGCCGTGTGCGCGGCGAAGCAGAAGACCCCACCGCGCGGATGAGTTTCTTCGAGCACTTGGTCGAGTTGCGCCGCCGGATTCTCTATTCCCTCGCCTACATAGCCGGCGGCGTGGTGGTTGGCTTGCTCATCTCCCAGCAGGTCACCTGGTGGTTCGCCAAGCCGGTGCTCAAAGCCTTGGCCGACGCCAACGTAACCAATAACCGCCTGGTGTACACCAGCCCCATGGGCGCGCTCACCCTGTACATCACCCTGGGCTTCTATATCGGCCTGGTGATAGCCCTGCCCTTTGTGTTGCACCAGATTTGGCTCTTTGTGGCTCCCGGGCTGTACAAGCACGAGCGCAGCGCCGTGGTCTGGTTCGTCGGTTCCGGAACCTTGCTCTTCCTGGCCGGAGCCGCTTTTGGGTACTACCTCGCCCTGCCCATGACCCTGAAATTTCTCCTCAGCATCCAGGGACCCTTCCAACCCATGATCTCCGTCAACGAATATTTCGATATGGCCCTGGTGGTCCTCGCCGGACTGGGTCTGGTCTTTCAATTGCCCATCCTGATCTTCTTCCTGGCCCTGTTTGGAATCGTTACCCCCAAGTTCCTGTGGCAGAACTTCCGCTACGCCATTCTGGTGATTTCCATCATCGCCGCGGCCATCACGCCCACCACAGACGCGCTGACCATGCTGGTCTTCATGGCTCCCATGATCGTGCTCTACATCATCGGCATCGGCGTGGCCGCCGTGGTCCTTCGCGGCAAACGCAAGCGCGCCGAGCAGCTTTCCGGAGCTGGAGCCACGTGACCTCGCGCTCCTCCGCAGCGCGGAAAGGCCTGGCGGGCGTTGGGGCGCTGCCGGTCGCAGATCCTGACGCACGAAGGGCTGTGCCCCGCTCGGCCCGCGGGGTGGTGTGCTTCCGAGTGCTCGCTCTCTCTCTCTTCTTTTGCGGTTGCTCGACTTCCGCCACTTCGCCGCCCAGTTCTCCGGCGGCCGCACCTCCGCCCGCCGCCGCTCCGGCCCCGCAGGCCTCCGCAGACGCCGCGCCGCCTCCGCAGCAAACCGGAGGTTTCGACGGCGCCAAGGCTTTCGAGCACGTGTCACGGATGGTCGCCCTCGGTCCCCGCCCCGCGGGTTCCCCGGCCCTCGCGCGCACCCAGGACTACATCAAATCGCAGCTTTCCACATTTGGCTGCCGCGTGGACGAAGACGGCTTCACCGCTCAAACCCCGGTGGGCGCCATCGCCATGAAAAACATCGTGGCCAAAGTGCCCGGATCGGGGAAGGAAATCATCCTGCTGCTCACTCATTACGACACCTTGCACCTCGACCGTTTCGTCGGCGCGAATGATTCCGGCTCGTCCACCGGGGTCATGCTGGAAATGGCTCGTCTCTATTGCGGCGCGCATCCCGCAAAGCGCCTCACCACGGCGAGCTTGTGGATTTCATTCCTCGACGGCGAAGAGGCCCAGGTTGTGGTCAACGGCCACGCGCAGTGGACGGATACCGACAGCGTCTACGGCAGCCGCGAATTGGCCGCGCGCATGGCCCTCTCTGGCGAACTTCCCCGGGTGAAGGCCGTGGTGCTGGCCGACATGATCGGCGACCGCGACTTGGACGTGAAGCGCGATTCCAACTCCACGCCCTGGCTGGTGGATCTCATCTGGAGCACCGCCAAGCGCCTCGGCTACGCCGCCAATTTCCCCGACGAACCGACGGCCATGGAAGACGACCATCTCCCCTTCACCCGCCGGCACGTTTCCGCCGTGGACCTGATTGATTCCGATTCCATGAGCTCGTTCTGGCATACCCCGCAGGACACCCTGGACAAAGTGAGTCCTCGCAGCCTGGCCATCATCGGCCATGTGCTCATCGAGTCCTTGCCGCAGATCGAAAAGAAGGCTCGCCCGCCCGCCTAGGGGCGATGCTTGTCGCAGATCCTGATGCAGAAAGGGCTGCGCCCGTCTTCCGCCGATCATCGAACTCGGGCGATGGAGTGGACCCCCGCCTGCAATCCGAAAGAACTCGCTGCGCGCCCACCCTGAAGTTGACAGCCGCCGGGGCCCGGCGTACCTTTCGCATCGTTCGAAGCGCAGGAGGGAGTATGAAGCCGATTTACGTGACCGCGGCGCTGGCCGCGACTTTGCTTTACAGCGCGCAGGGCCTTTCCGGCGGGCCCGGACAGTCGGCGCCACCTGCCACTCCGGTGGCCGTCAAGGACGAGCCCCACCACCACCTGCTGCTCGAAAACGATTACGTCCGTGCCTATCGTTTCGAGCTGGCACCCCACTCTGCCACCCTGCTCCATCTCCACCCCTTGCCCTACATCGGCGTCGCGCTGGGCGCCGCGGACTACGTGAACGCCGTCCAGGGCAAACCGGAGACCCATGCCACCCTCGAAGACGCTCAGATCAACTATTCCAAGGGTGGCTTTGCTCACGTGGTGCGCACGGATACGGACTCGCGCTTCTACAACTTCACCATCGAGCTGCTGAAACCGCAGGGCGCCCCACGCAACCGCTGCGTCAAGGTGATTGCGGACGCGCCGCTCGATTGCCCCGTGGAAGCCGCTGGCAAGCCCGCTGCCGGCATGCCCGCCTTTGAGACCGATGAAATGCTGCTCCAGCTCCACGGCGTGCCCGGGGGCGCCACTTCCCGGCTCGAGGCGGCCTTCACGCCTCGCCTGATTCTCGTCTTGGAAGATTCTGAGGTCAGCATCGAAGAGCACGGCTCAAAAGCCAAAAAACTGCACGGCGGAGAAGCCTACTGGCTCCCGGCGGGGTCCGCGGCCGAGGTGGTGAATCTCGCCAAGGAAAAAACCACGGGGAAGGGAAAAGACAAAACCACGGAAGAGCCCAAGTTCGCCCGGCTCTACATCCTCGTCTTAAAATAACCTTCAAATAGCCGTGCGCCGCAAACCATTTCCCACTCACTCCAGTTTGCCCCCAGGCGCCCGTTAATCCGAACCCTGGCGGTTGGTGCCGGGGTGAGGAACCTGCTTGTTCCGGCGCATGCGCGCAATCCCGGCTCCGCTCGAAACGCTCCGCGGGAAATTTCCTGGCTCCGGCTAAGCTTTCTGCCCCCCGCCGAAGTCCGCCGCCATCCTACGGTGCCAGTTCTCATCATCGCTTGCGTGCAAATCTACCCAGGCTTCGTCCGTAAATTTCCCTCGCCACTCGAGGAAGGGTACCGCATCGGGACCCACCGGATGGCGCAGTTGCCAGGTCTCGCTCTCCGCGATTTCCAGAATTTTTCGCGCCACCAGCGAGGGTGGTACCGGATTTTTCAGCGAGTTCGTGAATAGCTCCGCAAAGCGCTCCCGCTGCCGATAGTTGGATTTTGCCCCGGCGTATTCAATGCGCCGCGCCATCGCGGTATCAATGATCCCCGGCTCTACGATGGCCACGCGCACCCCAAACGTCTTCATTTCGCCGGCCAGCCCTTCGCTGAGCGCTTCCAGCGCCCACTTCGAGGCCATGTAGGCCGTGAGCGGCGGATTGGAAATGCGCCCGGCAACCGAGCTCACGTTGATGATGCACCCGCTGCCTCGCTTCCGCATGTGCGGCGCCAGAGCTTGAATGCAGCGCAGCGCTCCGAAATAGTTGGTTTCCATCGCCGCGCGGAACTCCGCCAGCGGAAGCTCCTCCACCGACCCGGCCCGCTCGATGCCCGCGTTGTTCACCAGCACCTCGATGGGGCCATGCTCGTGGACGGCAGCGATCGCTTGGCGCACCGATTGGTCCGAGTCCACATCCATCGCTGACACTGTGATCGGCAGGTTTTCCGCCTTGGCCCGCTGCGCCAGCTCCGGAGCCTGGCCCGGCTGCCGCATCGTGGCGAAAACTTTATGCCCGGCGCGTCCAAAAGCCAGGGCCGTCTCCAAACCAATCCCCTTGCTGGTTCCTGTGATGAATACGGATGCCATCGATCGCTCCCTCCCCCCGCAACCAGTCCGGTTGCGGACAGGGATTGTACCCCGCTCCTGCTGCACAAACGCCCCCAGGTTTGAGGTATCCTTGCCGCGCAACGGAACCACCTGGGGATTACACCTATGCCTGCCACCGTTAGCCGTCGTGAGTTTCTGCGTGGTGCGGAAGCCATCGCCATGGCCGGCTTCCTCAACCGCGCCTACGCGGGTGTCGCGCCGCGCGACCTGGCCTCCGACGAAGACTTCTGGGCCCGCATTCGTGGCGCCTACGTTTGCGATCCGAAAATCCTCAACCTCAATAATGGGGGCGTGGCGCCGGCCCCCTCCCCGGTTCTCGACGCGGAAATCGAGGCCATCCGCTACAGCAACCTGCTCCCCGCCTACCGCATGTGGCACGACCTGGAGCCCGACATCGAAAAGGTCCGCAAGAAGCTGGCGAGCATGTGGGCCGCCGATCCCGAGTGCATCGCCATCACCCGCAACGCCAGCGAATCACTGCAAATCGCCCAGTTCGGCATCGACCTCCGCCCGGGCGACGAAGTTCTCCTCACCAGCCAGGACTATCCCCGCATGATTACCACCTGGCAGCAGCGCGAGCGGCGGGAAAGGATTGTCCTCAAGCAACTGGATTTCGCCGTTCCGGTCGGCAATCCCGCGGATCTCGTCCGCCTCTACGAGCAGGCCATCACCCCGCGCACCCGCGTGATCCACGTCTCTCAGGTCATCTTCATGACCGGCCAGATTCTCCCCGTCCGCGAGATTTGCGCCTTGGCCCGCTCCCGCGGCATCACCAGCATCGTGGATGGCGCCCATGCCTTTGCCCACGTGCCCTTTCAGTTCTCCGATCTGGATTGCGACTTCTACGGCGCCAGCCTCCACAAGTGGCTCTCCGCCCCCATCGGCACCGGCATGCTCTATGTCCGCAAAGACCGCATCGAGAAGCACTGGGCGCTCATGGCCGCTCCCACTTCCATGGACAAGGACATCCGCAAGTTCGAGGAAATCGGCACCCACCCCGCCGCCATGCACAATGCCACGCTCCAGGCGCTTGAGTTCCACGAACAAATTGGCGCCGAACGAAAATTCGAGCGCTTCCGCTACCTCAAGAACCGCTGGGCCGAGCGTCTGGGTAACCTTCCCGGCGCCCGCATGCTGGTGGGACTGGGGCCGGAACAGTCCGGTGCCTTCGGCACCATCCATTTCGACTCCATCGAACCCGCAAAACTGGGTGACGCGCTCTTCTCTCAGCACAACATTTTCGTCACCCCCATCACCGGCCCCGGGATCAGCGGCATCCGGGTCAGCGCCAATGTCTACACTTCCGTTGAGGAGATTGATCGCTTCTGCTCCGCGGTGGAAGCCATCGTCTCCCGCGCCTGACGCGGGCCTCGGCCGTAAATTGACCTGCACCGGAGCCTTTGCTAGAGTCGTGCATTCCGCGCGCAATTCCTGCCTTTCCATCCAGCAGGCTTCGCAGAGCGCCGCGCCCGGTCGGAGGAAAATTATGGCCACCACTGTTGCTCCCAAGCTTTACAAAAACTACATCGGCGGTGAATGGGTAGATGCGCGCGGTGGCTCCGCCATTGAGAATCGCAACCCGGCCAACACCGACGATCTCGCCGGCATGTTCCCAGCCTCCACCGCTGAAGATGTCGCCGCGGCCGTGGACGCTGCCGCCGAGGCTTACAAGACATGGCGCCTCGTGCCCGCCCCCAAACGCGCCGAACTCCTCTTCCGTGCCGCCGAATTGCTCGTGCGCCGCAAGGAGGAATTCTCGCGCGATATGACCCGCGAAATGGGCAAGGTCCTGGCGGAGACACGCGGCGACGTCCAGGAAGCCATTGACATGACCTACTACATGGCCGGCGAGGGACGCCGCCAGTTCGGAAAAACCACGCCCTCGGAGCTGCCCAACAAGGCGGCCATGTGCGTCCGCCAGCCCCTGGGAGTCTGCGGCCTGATCACTCCCTGGAATTTTCCCATGGCCATCCCCTCCTGGAAGACCATGCCCGCGCTGGTCCTTGGCAACACCGTGGTCATCAAACCTGCCCAGGAAACGCCGCTTTCCGTTTACAACATGCTCGAGGTTTTGAACGAAGCGGGAGTGCCGCGCGGCGTGGTCAATCTGGTCTCCGGCGCGGGCAGCACCTGCGGCCCCGCCATGCTGAAAAATTCCGGCGTCAAAGCGGTCAGTTTTACCGGCTCTACGGAAGTGGGCATTCTGGTGGGAGAGGAATGTGCCCCGCTGCTTCGCCCCTGCCACCTCGAGCTCGGCGGCAAAAACATCATCCTGGTGATGGACGATGCCAACCTGGACCTGGCCGTGGACGGCTGCATCTGGGGCGGCTTCGGCACCTCCGGACAGCGCTGCACCGCCGCCAGCCGCGTGGGCGTGCACAAGAAAATCTACCGCGAATTTCTGGACCGTTTTACCGCGCGCGCCAAATCCCTCAAAGTCGGCGACGGCCTCGATCCCGCCTCGGAAATGGGCCCGGTAATCAGCAAGAAGCAGCTCGACACCGTGATGTCCTACGTGCAGATTGGAACGAACGAAGGTGCAAAACTCGCTGCGGGCGGCCATCGTCTCCAGGGTGGGCCCTGGGCCAAGGGCTGGTTCCACGAGCCCACCATCTTTGCGGACGTGGACCCCGGCATGCGCATCGCCCAGGAAGAAATCTTCGGGCCGGTCGTCTCCGTCATTCCCGTTGATGGACTCGCGCACGCGGTGGATGTGGCCAACGGCGTCAAGTACGGGCTTAGCTCCGCCATTTACACCCGCAACGTCAACGCCGCATTTTCTGCCATGCGCGACCTGCACACCGGCATTGTCTACGTCAACGCCCCCACCATCGGCGCGGAAACCCATTTGCCCTTCGGCGGCACCAAGCAGACCGGCAACGGCCACCGCGAATCCGGCGACGCCGCCCTGGATTTTTATTCCGAATGGAAAACGATCTACGTGGATTACTCGGATCGCTTGCAGCGCGCGCAAATTGACACCGGCAATCTCGGCCCCGCGGAGTAGCGGGGCACGCCCGTAGGGGCGCTGCTTGCCGCGCCCGTCGCCCCCGCGGAGTGGCCCGCAAGGCCCGTAGGAGCGCTGCTCGCTTCACCAGGATTTGGCCTTCGCAGGGCGGGTGTCCCGCGTCGGCCAAAGCCTTGCGCGGTTCGCGGGAATTCGTGAAACGGAGAGAATCGCAGCCGGCGCGGCACGCCGGCCCAACCGTAATGCTCGAACAGCTCGATCTCGGCAAATCGCTCAGCAAGGCCGCCAGCGCCTCGCGCCTGAAAAGCCTGCAAAACCGCCTGCGCCTGCTCCAATACGCGATACAGGAAGCGGCTGTCCCGGTAATCGTCTGCGTTGAAGGCTGGAACGCCTGTGGCCGCGGCGAAGTCATCAAGAAACTTTCCGAGCTGCTGGACCCGCGGCTCTATCAAGTGGTTCGCGGCCATCCCCCCTCGCCCCTTGAGGCCCGCTACCATTTCCTGTGGCGCTATCAGATCGCTCTTCCGCGCGATGGAGAGATGCTGGTCTTCGACCACTCCTGGTACGCGCGCGTCCTTGAGGATCGCTGTGACCGCCTGGTCAAAAAAAAGGACTGGCGCCAGGCCTACTCCCAAATTAACGAATTTGAGCGTTGGCTGATTGACGGCGGCGCCGTGCTGCTGAAATTCTGGATGCACATCTCGCGCAAGGAACAGCAGCGGCGCTACCGCGCCTATCGCAAGGACCCCCTGCTGCGCTGGAAGCTCACCCGCGAATATCAGCGCCAGCACAAGCATTACGGCCGCTGGGTCAAAGCCATCGAGGCCATGCTCACCCAGTGCAACCCGGCCTATGCGCCGTGGACTCTGGTCGAGGCCGAAGATCTCCACTGGGCCAGGGTAAAGGTGCTGGATACGGTTGTGAACCGGCTGGAACAGGCGCTGCAACTTCCCGCGCCAAAATCCGCGCAGCGCACCCCGGCCCCCGCCAGTTCTCACCAGAAGCAAACGAAGCGCCGCCCGGTCTCCAGGCGGGGCAAAAAAGTCATCCCCATGCAGCCGGAGGAATCCGTTGAGTGGCGCGAAGAATAGTGCCGGACTGGCATTCTGGCCTGTCTCCGGGGCGCGAGGAGAAAGCCGCTAGCTGCAGCCATGCATAAATCTGACTCCAGCAATGCCCAACCAGGGCTCGGCCCCGCCGGGGTGCGCACTGTGGTCAACTCACTCACCGGCCCGGGCGGCCAGTTGGCCGCCGTCAATATGCGCCAGCGCCTGCCTGCGCGCGACTACAAGAAAGAAACGGTAGAACTGCAGGCCCGCCTGCTCAAGGCGGAATTCGGTATCTTCCGTTGCCAGGTGCCGGTGCTCTGTCTGTTCGAGGGCTGGGACGCCGCCGGCAAGGGCGGCGCCATCAAGCGCATCGTCGCTCCTCTCGATCCTCGCGGTTTTTCCGTGGTCAGCTTTGCCGCCCCGCGCGATGAAGAGAAGGCCCATCATTACCTCTGGCGTTTCTGGAGGAATCTGCCGCGCGCCGGCCATCTCACCGTGTTCGATCGCAGCTACTACGGCCGCGTGCTGGTGGAGCGCGTCGAGGGTTTTGCCAAGGAACGTGACTGGCGCCGTGCTTTCCAGGAAATCTATGAATTCGAGCGCCAGCAAGCCGCTTTCGGCATGGTCATTGTGAAATTCTGGCTGCACATTACCCCTGCCGAGCAGTTGAAGCGCTTCCGCGGCCGCGAGCTAGATCCCTACCGCTCCTACAAGCTCACCGAAGAGGATTGGCGCAACCGGCAGAAGTGGGAGCCTTACACCGCGGCCGCCGAAGAAATGTTCGCGCGTACCAGCACGCCCCAGGCGCCCTGGACCATCGTGCCCGCGAACGACAAACTCTTCGCGCGCGTCGCCGTGTTGCGCACCCTGGTCGAGGCCATCGAGGCCAAGTTGTAGCCCGGGTGTTCAGACTCGGGGCACGTTTCGGTCGCGCGTGTCTTCTCGAAATCTCGCCCGTCGCGAATGAGGGATCTGCGTTGCGTCCGTTTTCCTGAAACGTGGCGGCGGTGCCCCGCCTCTAATCAGACAGGTCGGAATCGGAATGGAAACTCCCTACAACGCGTCGCTCTTGGATCATTTCCAGCACCCCCGCAATGCTGGCGACCTGCCCCTGGCCACCGCGCGGGTCGAGGTGAGCAACCCCGCCTGTGGCGACGTGTTGCGCCTGGCCGCGCGGGTCGAACATGGGCGTGTCGTCGGGGCGCGTTTCAAAACCCAGGGCTGCGTGGCCTCCATCGCCGCCGGTTCCTGGCTTACCGAATGGATGCATGGCAAGTCGGTGGGAGATTTGCGCGCGCTCAACCCCGGTTCGGTCGCCGAGGGACTGGGCGGACTGGCCCCGGCCTCCTTCCACGCCGCCGAGCTGGCCTGCGACGCCCTTCGCGCTCTCCTCGCCCTCCTGTAGCCCCGCGCTTGCCGCGCGCTTGATTTCGTACCGCCCGCATCTTGCCGGCGTTTTTCCTTGCGTTCCTCCGGCTGGCAGCTTTTTTCGCCTGCGCTGTTCTCGTCGGGCCCAGCTTGCCGGCCCTTAATTTTGTACCGCCGGCATCCTGCCGGCGTTTTTCTCTGCATCCGGCCGGCTCCTGCCTGTTTTTTCTGGAAGTGTTTTCTCGTTCGGTCCTACGTCAGCTTTACCGCAGCGCGCGCCAGCGCCTCGGGATCATCCAGATTCTGCACCACACCTTCTTCCTTGGTGGGAATCTCCAGCAGGTCAGCCTGATGCGCCCAGACCACCGCCCGCGCGCCCACATTCTCCGGCGCCGCGAGAATCTCCGGATAAAGTCGCGCCCCGAAGATCACCGGATGCCCCCGGTGGCCCTCCCACGTGGGCATGACGATGAGTTTGTCCTGCGCGCGGAACGCCTTCACCAGCAGGTCCACCAGGTGCGCGGAAACCAGTGGATGGTCCACCGGACACAACAGGATTCCGTCCGTGGCGCCTTCTGATAGGCTGCGCAGTCCGGCTTGGATCGAGGAGAGTTGCCCCTTCGGCCAATCGCGATTGATCACCACCGCTTCCGGCGCCAGCCCGGCGGCGCGCTGGATTTCATCCGCGCCCGCCCCCAGCACCACCCGCCGGATCCCGATTCCCGGATGCGCCGTCACTCGCAGCAGGTGGCCCAGAAATGTGGTCCCCTGGCAGGCCAGCAACGCCTTCGGCCTTCCCATTCGCCGCGATTCCCCAGCCGCGAGAATGATCGCTGCAAGCGTTTTCCTCGGTGCAGGCGGCTTCGGCTGGGCAGATTGCCCAGCGGCCGGTTTCATTTGACCCGGTTTCGTTTCCCCTGATTTTGTTTGACCGGGTTCGGCCTGCGCCGGTTTCGGTTGAGAAGGTTCAGCGATCTGCTCTTCTCCTTCGCGCTCTCTGCCTCTTCGCGCCTTTGCTAGGAACTCTACTCTCCTCGTGCCTTTTAACCCTTCACCGCGAGTCCCCCCTGGAAGCGCCGGTGAAATCGTTCGCGATTCTCGCCCCTCAGCGCTGGGCCGCCGTCTCTGCTTGTAGCGATTTGTGCCGCGCCGAATCCGCGTTCCGCCGCACCGCAATCAATTCCGCCGCGATACTCACTGCAATCTCCTCCGGCGTAAGCGCCCCGATCTCCAGCCCCACCGGCGCAAACACCCGGGCGAATTTTTCCGCCGGCACCCCTTCTTTCTCCAGCGCGTGATACACGGAGAGCACTTTGCGCCGGCTGCCGATCATGCCGATGTAGCGCGCCTCCGTGTTCACCGCCCAGCGCAGCACGTCCATATCGTCTTTGTGCCCGCGGGTCACAATCACCAGGTACGTGGCGGCGTGTGGCCGCAGCTT
>Ga0335078_10011600_pt1 | contig 13073 bp, 9 predicted proteins | sample Lox_Sample_32_FD_206711 | JGI IMG/M metagenome (GOLD analysis project Ga0335078, IMG submission 206711) | Soil microbial communities from Loxahatchee National Wildlife Refuge, Florida, United States - Lox_Sample_3.2 | ecosystem: Environmental > Terrestrial > Soil > Wetlands | place: USA: Florida... | reverse complement strand
CAAGTGCTTGAGAGTGGAGAGTCCAGTTAGTACGCGCGACGCCCCGTTCCCCCTCACCCCATCCCTCTCCCCGGGGGAGAGGGAAAAATGCCCGCAGCCGGTTGGCGATTCGATGGTCGCAGCGAGCTTGGACAACCAGGCTTCGTTGCCCCCTCTCCCCCGGAGAGAGGGATGGAGTGAGGGGGAACGGCGCGTGCGAAAACCGGAGTCCGCTGGCGTTGGATCTCCGCTATCTGGCACATCACCGCTTTACCCCGAGCAGATCATCAAGACCATGGAATGCTCCGGCTTGCGCGGGCGCGGGGGGGCGGGGTTTCCCACCGGCCAGAAATGGCGCATGGTGCGGCAGCAACCCGGCGAGACCAAGTACGTCATTTGCAACGGGGATGAGGGCGACCCGGGGGCCTTCATGGACCGGATGATCCTCGAGTCCTTTCCGTATCGGGTCATCGAGGGGCTGGCGATTGCGGCGGTAGCGGTCGGCGCGCATGAAGCCATTTTCTACATCCGCCACGAATACCCCCAGGCCTTGCGAAGGGTGAAGGCTGCCTTGGCGGAGTGCGAGCGGCGCGGTTGGTTTGGTGGCCGACTCCTGGGGAGCGATTACCCGCTGCGTATCTCCATTAAGGAAGGCGCAGGGGCCTTCGTCTGCGGTGAAGAGACCGCATTGATCGCTTCGGTGGAAGGCCGCCGGGGATTGCCGCGATTGCGTCCTCCGTTCCCCGCGCAATCCGGCCTGTGGGGCAAACCCACCCTGATCAACAACGTCGAGACGCTAGCGATGGTGCCGTGGATTATCCGTCATGGCGGCGAGGAGTTTGCCAGGATCGGGACCAAGACCAGCAAGGGCACGAAGGTCTTCTCACTGGCAGGCAAGGTGCAGCGCGCCGGTTTGATCGAGATCCCGATGGGCACAACTCTCCGCCAGATCGTGGAGGAGATTGGCGGCGGCGTCGCGGCGGGGCGCAAGTTCAAGGCGGTGCAAATCGGCGGGCCTTCCGGCGGTTGCGTGCCCGCGCGTCTGGCTGACACTCCCGTGGACTACGAATCGCTGCGCGACGTCGGCGCCATCATGGGTTCCGGGGGCATGGTGGTGCTCGACGATACCGCGTGCATGGTGGATATCGCGCGGTATTTTCTCCAGTTCACCCAGAACCAGTCGTGCGGCAAATGCACGTTCTGCCGCATCGGCACCAAGCGAATGCTCGAACTGCTCGATCTCCTCTGCGCCGGCAAAGCCAAGCGCGCGCATTTGCAGGAGCTCGAGCAATTGGCCCCTCAGGTCGCGCAGGGCAGCCTGTGCGGCCTCGGCAAGACCGCGCCCAACCCGGTGCTGACGACGTTACGCTATTTCCGCGACGAATATGAGGCGCACCTGCAAGGCCGCTGTCCAGCCGGCAAATGCAAGGCGCTGATTAAGTATCGTGTGCGGGAGAACTGCACCGGCTGTACGATCTGCGCCCAACACTGCCCTGTGGACGCCATTCCGATGACGCCGTACACGCGCCACGTGATAGACCTCGACACGTGCACGAGGTGTGATTCGTGCAGGCAGGTATGCCCGCAGGGAGCGGTGGAGGTGGTATGAAGACATCGGCAGAGCAAAACCGGAAGGCCGAGACCCGAAGGCCGAAAGAAGGCCGAAACCCGAAATCCGAATACTGCGGCGCCGGGGCGAAGCCGAACATGTGCTCGGATTTCTGGCGGTGGGTAGAAGAAGCACCGACGGAGCCGATGGTGCTTAGGGAGGAACCTGTGATCCCGCCGCCTCCAGAAGACTTGGGTGAACGCACGGCTCGGTTTGGCGAGGCCATTATCCGCTTCGCGAAGAAGATTCCGCATACTGCCGCAAACAATAGGCTTATTGATCAATTAGTGGGGGCTGGCACCAGCGTCGGTGCGAATTATTGTGAAGCCGACGATGCGGTTTCCGGTAAGGAATTCAAACAGAAGATCGGCACGTGCAGGAAGGAATCAAAGGAAAGCAAGTTCTTCCTTCGCATGGTGGCCACGGCAGAAGATGGTCTGGCCACCGAGGCGCGAATACTCTGGCGTAAAGCCAAAGAGCTGAATCTCATCTTCGGCGCGATTTGGAGAAAGTAGCCCATGCTCGCGACGCCTTTCTATTTCGGATTTCGGCCCTCGGGTTTCGGCCTTCTTTCGGCCTTCGGGTCTCGACCTTCGGAGTTCGCGCCGCTATGACCGCCGTAAACCTCTCCATTGACGGTCGGCCCATCGTCGTCGCGCCCGGCACCACGATTCTCGCGGCGGCGCGCAGCGTCGGCGTTACCATTCCGACGCTTTGCTACGTCGAAGGCTTCGAGCACTCGGCCTCGTGCTTTCTGTGCGCGGTCAAGCTCGAGGGGCGACCAAACCTTTGGCCCTCCTGCGCCACACCGGTCGCGGAGGGAATGGTCGTGATTAGCGATTCAGACGAAGTAAGGGCGGCGCGCAAGACTTCGCTAGAGCTCCTGCTCTCCGACCATGCCGGGGATTGCATCGGTCCTTGCCGAACCGGGTGCCCTGCGCGGCTCGACATCCCTGGCTTCATCGCGGGCATCGCCGCGGGCGACCATCCGAAGGCGGCGCAGATTGTCACCGACGATCTCACGCTGCCGGCATCCCTGGGGCGGGTTTGCCCGAGGCTGTGCGAACAGCGCTGCCGGCAGTGTGACGTGGAAGAGGCGCTGTCAATCCGCGACCTGCATCGGTTCACTGCTGACCATCAGCGGCGGGCGAGGACGCCCGCCGAATCCGCAGACAAGACGCCCACGCTACCAACACCGGCGACCGGGCGGCGCGTGGCCATCGTCGGGGCCGGACCGGCGGGGCTGGCGGCGGCACATCATCTGCTCTGCCGGGGTCATGCCGTGGTGCTGTTTGACGCGCACCCGCAGCCGGGCGGGATGCTGCGCTATGGGATCCCGGAGTTTCGTCTGCCGCGGCAGGTACTCGATACGGAAATCCAAATGATCCGCTCGCTGGGCGCCGAGTTCCGCCTGGGCAAGCGCCTGGGCCGGGACTTCACACTCGATGACTTGCGGCGGGACTTCGACGCAGTTTTCCTCGCAATCGGCGCCCAGGGTTCGCGCGGACTGGGCTGCCCCGGTGAAGAGGTGTCCACGCCTGCATTGGAGTTCCTGGAGAGGCTCACTGACGGCCCACCGCCGACAGTTGGCAGTGATGTCGTCGTCGTGGGCGGCGGCAACACCGCGATGGACGCCAGCCGCTGCGCTGTACGGCTCGGCGCCAAGTCCGTCCGCGTGCTCTACCGCCGCACGCGCCGCGAGATGCCGTGCCTCATGGAGGAGGTGGAGGCGGCGGAAGCTGAGGGCGTTCAGATCGAGTTCCTCGTCGCGCCGATGCGCTTGGAGCGCAAGTCAGGAAAGCTGATCCTCACTTGTCAGCGCATGGAACTGGGTCCGGCGGACAAGAGCGGGCGCGCGAGCCCGGTGCCGATACGCGGCTCGGAATTTGAGGTGCAAGCCACGTGCGTCATTGCGGCCATTGGGCAGAGCGTGGACCTGAATCCGCTGAACAACGCGCAAGTCACATTATCCAAATGGGGCATTGCTGCCGAGCCGAAGACACTGGCAACGAATCTTCCCGGGGTTTTCGCCGGCGGCGACGCAGTTACTGGTCCGGACCTCGCAGTGCGGGCAGTGGCGGCCGGCAAGCTCGCCGCCGCATCCATTGACCAATACCTCGGCGGGAAGAAGGTCGTCGGCACGCCCGAGTCGGTCAACGTGCTGATGGGCAAGCTGAGCGAAGAAGAGCTGGCCGTGTTCCTGCGGGGCATCGAGCAGGTACCCCGCGCCCAGATGCCGCACCTGCCGATGGACCAACGACGCAGCAGCTTTGAGGAAGTGGAGCTGGGCTTTTCGCTGGAGGCTGCCACGCAGGAATCGCGGCGCTGCCTGGGCTGCGGCTGTGGCAAGGCGATCCCCTGCCGGCTGCGCCAGTTTGCGACCGATTACGGCGTGGACCCGCAGCGCTTTGTGGGCGAGCGGCGTCACTTCTCGCGGGATACCTCCCACCCGGACATCATCTTCGAGCCGGGGAAATGCATCATCTGCGGCGCCTGCGTGCAGGTGGCAGCCCAAGCGGGCGAGGACCTTGGGTTATCGTTCATCGGGCGCGGGTTCCAGGTGGCAGTCGGCGCGCCCTTTCACAAGCCGATGGCGGAGGCCCTGCGGAAGTCCGGCCGCCGCGCCGCCGAGGTTTGCCCCACCGGCGCGTTCATGCTCAAAGGTACAGGCTGCGCCGGGTGCCGATTGGCGTGACTCTATGCGGTACCGTTCGAGAGCGCTCTTCACTTCGCAGGCATCACTCTCGTTGGGGCTATCCGCAAACCCAGCGCCGGCTTCACTTCAGGCCCTTGGATACTTTGGCCATCTCGATCAGGAACAAGCGGCGGATGGCGTCGTAGCCGCGCTCATTGGGATCCCCGAGGTTCGTGTAATACCAGTAATGGGGATCTTTGCTGTCGTAGTGCATTGCCCAGGGCTGGCGGCAATGGAGCCCGTGGCCCAGAAATACATCATGAAGATCAACCAGATGCACGCTTGCATGTTTGTAGGCGCAGCCTTTGATGACCTCGTTGTAGGCGCCCAACACCTTCATTCCGTCCGGCCAGGCAGGAAGTCCTGCCTTCGCGATGTCACCGACGCCATCGGTGGGATCATAGAGATCGGCTAAGAAGATATGGCATCCACCGGGAAAGCGGGATTCGAGTCCTGAGACAATGGATTCCAGGCGGTCGGCAAACTCCGCAATCCACGGCTTGGCTTGTTCCAAGGTCGCTCCGTACATGGCTTGGTTCCGAGGCGGGGTCCTCCCATAGTTGTGAATTAAGTCATTGCCGCCGGTAGTGATAACGACGAAACCGAGCGTTTGGGCATCCGCGCGAGGCACATGGGGTAGCTGGTTCTGGACATGATGCTGGAAACCGTCCCCGACACCGAGAGATTTGTGGCGCGCAGGTTGAGGAACACCGCCGACAAACAAACACCTTTCATATCGGGGAACTCATCCGGGGGATTGGCAACCAAGCGGTCAAAATAGGTGTAACCACGCCGCGCGCCAAAGCCGGCGGTTACGCTGTCCCCAAGCCCAACCAGCACGACGGGACGCGCAGTCCAAGGATGAGAGAAGGCTGCCCGGGGTACTGGCGGCCCAGCCGGCCCTTCTCCGACGGGCAAGCTAAAGGTCAGGTAAAGATACAGAGCGGCAGCACCAAGCAGAACCACGCCGACCGCCAGGAGCCCGACGAGCCTTCGACCGTGGCGAAGCGGAGCCGAGCCAGGACCAGATGGTTCTGGTTGAGGTTTGTCCAGCATGAGAACGTATCCAAACGCGATGAGCCTCTCATAGCAAGTCATTTACGTGGCAGACCCTTTTCCACTCATTATATTGAATCCAAGCTTGCGCGGTTAGAATCCTCACAAAGCAGCCCAATCATTCGCACGGTCCCGCCGCCACTCGCGCTGCCACTCGTCCCTTGTCACTCACCCATGGAAAATGTTACTCTGCGCGCATGGCTCGCAAGGCATCGGCGGACTCGGAATCCTCCCGTGGATTCTACGACATCATCGGCGTTGTGCTGATGTGCTTTGCCGTGCTCTTATTGGCCGCCCTGCTCTCCTATCACCCGCGTGACGTGCCGGCCAACGCCGTCCCCCCCAATTCGTCGGTCCACAACTGGATTGGCCCGTTCGGCGCGTGGCTGGCCTACGGTTGTTTCTTATCCATCGGCGCGGCGGCCTTCGTCTTGCCCGTGCTGCTCTTTTTCGTGGGACTCGGGTGTTTCTTCGACGCCTTCGGCTACCTGCGTCGCCGCTGGGTCTGGTCGGTGGTCCTGTTGATCTGTTGCATGGGCCTGCTCGATGTCTATCGGGATTACCTTGGCAATCTCGAGCGGAACCTGGGCACGACTGCCGGCGGCATTCTCGGCCGCAACCTGAACGAGCATTTCGTCGGTGACTGGTTCGGCACGGTGGGCGCCACGATCATTTTCCTGATGCTCTATTTCATCAGCCTGCTCTTCCTCACCAACTTCCAGTTGGGCGAGTGGATCCGCCGGATTTGGGGCCGCCGTACTGTTGTCCAGGGCGAAGCGACCCTCGAAGAGGACGCTCTCGAACGGCGCGCGCGCGACCTGCAAAAGCAGGCGCAGAAGTTGCAGGAGGAAGTTGGGCGCTCGGGTCTCGGCCCTGACCTCCAGCCCGTCCCCGCCCCCACCGTCCGTGACCTCAGTGTCGCGCAACCCAACAAAGCCGGGCGGGGCAAGAAGCCAGGCCCGTCTGAACCCGTCAAGGGACCTGTCCCCGCGGAGGAGGTCGAGGTCATTCCCGCGCGCGAGGTCGCCGCTGCCACGGTGGCGGACGTTCTCGGGAAGCAGCCAGCCGATGCCAAACCCGACGAAGCAATCGCTGAGAAGACTGACGCCGGCGAAAGGCCGTCCCAGCCCAAACCCGAACCCGAAGTACACATTTCGGGCCTGTCCGGCGAACCCGGCGTGCCTGCCAAACCGAAGCAGCCCCGTAGACCCAAGCCGATCGCCGTCGCCGCCACGCCGATGATCGGCAATTACCAGTTGCCGCCGCTGGATTTCCTGCAGCACCCGGACCCGAACATCAAGCCCACCGAATCGAAAGAGGAGTTGATGGCCAATGCGCGTCTGATGCAGCAGACGCTTGCGCAGTTCGACATCGAGGTATCGCTGGGCGACATCACCAAAGGTCCAACGATAACCCGCTACGAGCTGCACCCCGCGCCCGGCGTGAAGCTGGAGAAAATCACCGCCCTCAACAACAACCTGGCCGCCGCCCTCAAGGCCGAGCGCCTCCACATCCTGGCTCCCGTGCCCGGCAAAAGCTCCGTGGGCATCGAAGTGCCAAACCCGGTCAAGACCTCCGTGATCATACGCGACCTCCTCGAGTCCGAGGAGTGGCGCAACAGCAAGGCCCGCATCCCGCTGGCGCTGGGCAAAGACGTCTATGGCCACCCCATCATTTCCGACCTTTCGGAAATGCCGCACGTGCTCATCGCCGGCAGCACCGGCTCCGGCAAATCCGTCTGCATCAACGCCATCATCACGTCGCTGCTCTACCGCTTTTCGCCTGACCAGCTCCGCTTCGTCATGATTGACCCCAAGGTGGTCGAGTTGCAGCAATACAACGCCCTGCCCCACCTGGTCGTCCCCGTTGTCACCGACCCGAAGAAGGTCATCCTCGCCCTGCGCTGGGTGGTCAACGAGATGGAGAAGCGCTATCAGATCTTCGCCCGGGTGGGGGTTCGAAACATCCTTTCCTTCAACTCACGCCCCAAGAACAAGCCGTTGCCGCCCCGCGAGCCCGAACTCCCGCTGCTGGCCAAGAAGGAAAAAGTCGAGCCCGGCGCGGATGGCTTCGCCGTGGAAGTGGACGAGGAGATCGTGGTCCCACGCGAGGACGACATCATCATCCCGGAGAAGCTGAGCTACATTGTGGTTATCATTGACGAGTTGGCCGACCTGATGCTGGTCGCGCCTGCCGACGTCGAGATGGCGATCGCGCGCATCACGCAGATGGCGCGCGCCGCGGGCATCCATTGCATCGTCGCCACCCAGCGGCCGAGCGTGGATGTCATCACCGGCGTCATCAAGGCGAACATCCCGGCCCGCATCGCGTTCCAGGTCGCGGCCAAAGTGGACTCCCGCACCATCCTCGACGCCATGGGCGCCGACAAGTTACTCGGCAAAGGCGACCTCCTTTACCTGCCGCCCGGCTCGGCCAAGCTGATCCGCGCCCAGGGCTCGCTCATCACCGACCAGGAAATCCAGAGCATCGTCGAATTCATCGCCAAGCAGGCCAAGCCCAGCTACGAGCTGGAGATCCACCAACAGCTCTCCCGTGCCGGCACGGGCTCCGATGACGAGAGCGGCATTGATGAGGACGAAGAGATCATCCAGGACTGCATCGAAGTCATCCGCAGCGAACAGAAGGCCAGCGTCTCCCTCCTCCAGCGGCGCTTGCGTCTCGGCTATGGCCGCGCGGCCCGCATTATGGATGAGCTGGAGAACCGCGGCATTGTCGGCCCCAGCAATGGCGCGGAACCGCGGGACATCCTCATTGACCTCGACGGGCGTGGCGCCGACGGCCGCCCACCGCGAACTGAGCCCTGAGCGGCCCGGGGCCTTAAGGACTTCCCCTCCTCCCACATCTTCGTGGACACGCAGCGGCTCCTGCCCTAGCATTCGCGTCCAAGGCGCTCTTAAACTACAGACCCGAGGCTGGACGCGAAGAACTCGGGGGGGACTGAATGCGATATGAACTCAGAACTCGATGCTTACTTGGCAACGGTCCGCAACGCGCCGGTGCCGTCACGACAGGAGTCCGAAGTGCGGCGCCAGGAACGGGCGGAGTTCCCGGGTTGGTTCCTGGCGGCGGCGGACTCGACGCTGAACTCCGCGCTGCAATCGGCCGCATCGACGCTGCGGAAGCACGGATACGGAGCTACGGTCGAATTCGTGCGAGAGCAGGCCGGGGCGGACCCGAACAGCTTCCCCTACGTCATTCTCCACTTCGCGCCGCAGCACAGTTCGTCCGCCGATCTGGGCTACATCTATACGCTAGCCGGCGCGTCGGTGAGCTTCATTTGCCGCCGCAATGATCTGTGCGTGGAAGCGGTCGTCGCCCACCCGGCGGGCCGCGGCGTCGAGCGGCGCGTCAACTTCTCGACGTTGAGTCTGGAGGATCTGACGCTTGAACGAGTGACCCGAATTGTCACCGACGCCGTGAAGCAGATCGTTCGGCGGTAACGGGCTGCGCCGAGGCGCGCTAACCGCATTGCCGGGCTTCCACGTCCGATCTTCGGAAGCTGGGGGCAAAGGTCCGTCTCGTCTCACCCACCCTGGAGGACCCCCTCCCCCCAACCGATGGAGAGCGGGAGGGGATGAGGGGGCTCGCGTAAATTCCTGGATCCCTTCCAACCCAAGGCCGTGGCTCACGAATTCTGGGGCTAGCGGATCTTGGCTGACGCCTCCGCAGTCGGCGCCGCCGCCAGCGGGGCTGGCTCGGCGTCAATGCGGTAGTGCCGGTGCATGTACAGATCATCGGCGACCTGGTACAGGGCAATCGTATCGCGTTCGAGTTCGCGGTCGGCGTCGGTGGGCTGTGAGAGCGGGCGCATCTCGGCGACTTTCGGATCGCCCTGGTAGAACTCGACCGTTTTCATCAAGCCCAGCACCACGAGGCGATCGTGCGACAGCATGCCAATGTCGCGGTTGTGGTTTAAGAACGCGCGGCCCTCCTCGGGCCGGCTCCGCAGCAGGTCGTGGCCGAAGAACATGGTCTCATAAGGCCGCCCGAGCAAGCCAAGGACGGTGGTCGGCACATCGAGCGAGCAGCCGAGTTGCGAGACGCGGCTCGGGCTCTTGACGACCGCCGGGCCGTCAATGAGCAGCGGGATTTCGTAAGAGTGAATGGGAATGTCCTGCTCGCCATAGACCCGCGCGCCGTGGTCGGCCACCACGACGAAGAGGGTGTTCGTCCAGAAGGCTTCTTTCTTTGCGGCATCGAAAAAGCGGCCCAAGGCATAGTCGGAGTACTTCACGGCGTTTTCCCGCCGCCGTTCATCCGGCTCCTCGGGGATTCTGCCTTTCGGGTAGGTGTAAGGCTTGTGGTTGGAGACAGACAGGATTGTGCCGCAGAAGGGCTGCCCCGTCTTCGCCAACTCGCGAAACTCCTCGATCCCGCGCGCGTAGAGGTCCTCGTCGCAAACGCCCCAGATGGTCGAGAAGGTCGGATGCGCGAAGTGCTTCTCCTCAATGAAACGGTCGTAGCCGTTGTGGAGGGCGAACGAGCGCATGTCGTCGAACAGCCCGCGGCCGCCATACAGGAACACGCTCGCGTAGCCGTCCCGCTTCAACACGCGGGCGATGGTCTCGACATTTTCGGACCTGTCCCGCTTGACGATGGACTCACCGGGCAGCGGCGGGAAGGAGGACAGCACACCCTCGAAGCCCCGCACGGTGCGGTTGCCCGTCGCATAGATGTTCGTAAAGAGCATCCCTTCCTCAGCGGCCAGCTTGTCCATTTCCGGCGTGAGCGTGTTGGTACGGCCGAGGCAACCCCAGAACTCAGAGCCCAGGCTTTCTTCGAGGAAAATCACCACGTTGAGACGTGGGCGGGTCAGATCGCCCGCCACGCGCCGGCGGATCGAATGGCCGGATTCGACAAACTCCGTGTTTCCATCGGCCAGCATGCGGCGCGTCCGCTGGTAGGCTTCATCCGCCGGGATCGTCTTGTAGAACGCGCCGTAATCGAGGTTATTCGTCCAGGCGGCGGCGAGGAAAGAGAGGGCGCCGTTGTTGGCGATTTCATTCAACATGCGGTCGTTGCTCACATGCACGCTGGTGAGATTTACAGTCGGGGTGAGCAAAGCGGCCACCGCCACCGCCGCGCCCAAATGCAGCAGCCGCGACTTCGCGGGGAAGGGCCGCTCCCACATCTGCCCAAAGAAACGGCTCGCCGCGAACAGCCAGCCCAGGCTCAACACCAGGCAAGCGGCGAGGACGACACCGACGTGATACGACTCCCAGATGTTGACAAAGACCTCGCGGGGAAAGAGCAGGTAATCAATGGCGACTGTGTTGAAGCGCGATTTGAATTCATCAAAGAAGAAGAACTCGACGAACAGCAGGAAGATCTGCGCGAACCAGAAGACAAAACTCGCGCCAATCAACAACACCCGGTGCCACAGGGAACCGAACCGCCGGTCCGGTATGATCAGCATCCAGGCCAGCAGCGGAAGCGTCTCCACTAACGCCATGAAGAGGTCCCGATGAAACCCGATGAGGAGCGCGAACAGAACCTCGGTCACGGGCACTCCAGCCGGCTTGAAGGCAAAGAGCAGAACCAGCCTCAGCAGGCACCACGCGGCGAGCAGAGAGAGAAAGCAAAACCCGGCGTAGCCGTAGCGCGACCGTTTCCAGGACCACTCGTTCGCCGGAAGGTGAGTGCTCATTGTATTCAATAAAACGCTTGAGGAGAATCGCACCAGATCATTTCACCGCTTCCGGCAGAGCTGGATGCCATCGGCGACCGAAAGCAAGACCGCCTCGACGCGCGGGTCGCCCGCCAGCTTGAGGTTCAAAGCATCAATTGCGCGCCCGTTGGCCTGCTTTATCGCGCCGTCGCCAAGCCGTCCGCCCCAGAGCATGTTGTCGAACAGGATGAGGCCGTTGCGTCTGACGCGCGGCAGGAGCAGCTCGTAGTAGGCGTCATATTCGGTCTTGGCGGCATCAATAAACGCGAAGTCAAACGTGAGGCCGCGTTCGAGTTGTTTCAGCCGGGTAATCGCCGGGCCCAGGCGAAGCTCGATCCGGTTTTGCAACCCGGCCCTGGCCCAGTATTTCCGCGCCACCGCCGTCCATTCCTCACTTGCGTCCAGGCAGAGGAGCTTGCCCTTTGGAGGCAAGGCGCGCGCAATGCACAGCGAGCTGTAGCCGGTGAAGGTCCCGACTTCGATGGCGGATTTCACGCCCGCAGCCGCGACTAGGATGCTCAAAAATGTGCCCTGGTCGTCGCTGATCTGGCATTTGCTCACTTCCTCGCCCAGCGCCGCGGTCTCCGTGCGAAGCTCTTGCAACAGCAAGTCCGACGCGTCACTCCGGCAGCGGCAGAGATAGCGATAGCGACGGTCGTTCAACGGAACGTATTTCGTACCCATGCGGACACCCTAGCAGATATTCCGGCGGTGGAAAGGGCGATGCGTGACACGTGACGCTTCTCCCGTGATGCGTGAGCGGGAATCGCTTGGTGGCAATCCGGTTGGCTGCCTCAACCCAGCCTTTGCCCGGGCCGCAACGGGTGTCCGGCAAGAAACTCCCGCGCGCCCATGCGCCGGCCGCTTTCACGCTGAAGCATCAGCACCCCTAGCGCCTCACGCCCACACCCCACCACCAAGCCGGCCGGGTCGGCTTGCAACACCTCGCCGGGCCTGCCGGTGCGGTCAACAACTTCCGCCTGCCAGATCTTAAGCAGGGAAGGCTGCGGTTGGCAGGGCAAATGGCTGAACGCCCCGGGCCACGGCACGAGGCCCCGCACTCGATTCCAAACCGCGCGGGCCGCCTGGGCCCAATCAATGAGGCCGTCCTGCTTCTTGATCTTCGGGGCGTAGCTGACTCCTTCGGCCGGCTGGGGCCGCCCCGGAGTTTTGCCCGCGACATAATCCGGTAGGGTCCGCACCAACAACTCCGCTCCCATCCGCGCCAGCCGGTCGTGCAGCGTTGGCGAGTCATCTTCCGCGTGAATCGGAGTGGTCGCCTGCGTAAGGATGTCACCGGTGTCAAGGCCCGCGTCCATCTTCATGATCGTGACGCCGGTCTCGGCCTCGCCGTTGAGGATAGCCCACTGGATCGGCGCCGCGCCGCGATACTTGGGCAGCAAGGAAGTATGGACGTTGAGACAACCGAAACGTGGCAACTCCAGGATACTCGGCGGCAGAATCTGCCCATACGCCGCCACCACAATCAAATCCGGCTGCAGACCTCGCAGCACCTCCAGGAATTCAGCGCTCCGCGCGCGTTCTGGTTGAAGCACGGGCAGCTTCGCGCTCAGGCCGAGCACTTTGACCGGGGACGGTTGCAACTTCAGATCCCGCCCCTTGGGCCGATCCGGTTGCGTCACGACTCCCACCACCTCGCACGCGGGTGACTCAATCAACGCTCGCAGGCTGTCGCACGACAGTTCCGCCGTGCCCATAAAGAGGACGCGTAACACAGCCATGTGCGGGGGCAGGCTGCGGGCTATCGCAGCATCCGCCGGGTTCGGGTGGGGCGTGGCGGAGGTTGGCGCGCCGCCGGCGCTACCGCCGGCCCGGTCACCGTGCGCTTGCCCAGGGAGGTAGCGCAGCGGGAACAGAGGAATTCGTGCAGCTCACCGTTTGGGAGCACCAGCAGGAGCCGTTCGCGGACTGGTTGGGCGCAACGACACTTCGGACAGTAGAGTTCGCTCGCGGTAAAGGTGCCAAACTGCTGCGACATTTCACTTCGCGTCTTTGTGCCTGAGCTTGATCTCCTTGATGTCAAC
>Ga0335078_10011599_pt1 | contig 13074 bp, 8 predicted proteins | sample Lox_Sample_32_FD_206711 | JGI IMG/M metagenome (GOLD analysis project Ga0335078, IMG submission 206711) | Soil microbial communities from Loxahatchee National Wildlife Refuge, Florida, United States - Lox_Sample_3.2 | ecosystem: Environmental > Terrestrial > Soil > Wetlands | place: USA: Florida... | reverse complement strand
GAGGAAGCTGGATATTCCCGAGGCGGTACTGGCTACCGTGATCGTAACCGCGCTGATGGTGGCTCTGTCGCTAATCTGGCTGCGGTGGAAGGCGTGGCGGGCCAGCCGCACTCCGCAAGGAGCGAAACAGGGCATAGAACCGGTGAGCGCGGTCAGCAGTTGAATCGCGTCCGCCGGCCGTGCGAGTCCTGGCTTTAACTTAACTTAACTTAACTTAACTTAACTTAACTTAACTAATCCTTGCCGACCTCGATGCGCATGCCGTAGAAACTGCGGTAGACGAACACCACCGAGACCAGGAAGAAGACCGCGGCCAGCCCGGTGGTGAGGTTCGGTCCCTGCTTGTTGGTGAGATCCACTGCCAGCGAAACAGCCAGCAGCCCGAACAGGGTGGTGAACTTGATGATGGGATTGAGCGCCACCGAGCTGGTGTCCTTGAAAGGATCGCCGACGGTATCTCCTATCACGGTGGCATCGTGGAGTTCGGTGCCCTTGGCGCGGAGTTCGGTTTCGACCACTTTTTTGGCGTTATCCCAGGCGCCGCCGGCGTTGGCCATGAAGATGGCCTGGTAGAGGCCGAAGAGCGCGATCGAAATCAGGTAGCCGACAAAGAAGAACGGCTCCAGGAAAGCGAAAGCCAGGGTGGCAAAGAACACCACCAGGAAAATGTTGAGCATGCCCTTCTGGGCATACTGCGTGCAGATCGCGACCACGCGCTTGGAATCGGCCACGGAGGCTTTTTCGGCGCTTTCCAGCTTGATGTTGCGCTTGATGAACTCCACCGCACGGTACGCGCCGGTGGTGACCGCCTGCGCGCTGGCGCCGGTGAACCAGTAGATCACCGCGCCGCCGGCGATCAGCCCCAGCAGGAACGGAGCGTGCATCAGAGATAGTTTTTCCAGGTTAACGGTCAGGCCGTTGGTGAGGGCCACGATGGTGGAGAAGATCATGGTGGTGGCTCCCACCACGGCGGTGCCGATCAGTACCGGTTTGGAAGTAGCTTTGAACGTGTTCCCGGCGCCATCGTTTTCTTCCAGGTTTTCCTTGGCCTTGTCGAAATCCGGCTGGAAAGAAAACTCCTTCTGAATATCCTGGGAGATGCCTGGCAGGGTTTCGATGGTGGAAAGCTCGTAAATGGATTGGGCGTTATCGGTGACCGGGCCGTAGCTATCGACCGCGATGGTTACGGGTCCCATACCGAGAAAGCCGAAAGCCACCAGTCCGAAGGCGAAGACAGCCGGGGCCACCATCATCGTCGGGGGAAAACTCTTGCTCACAGCGAAGCCGATGCTCATCAGCAGGAGCATCGTGAACCCCAGCCAGTAGGCGCTGAAATTGCCGTCCACAAAGCCCGACAGGATGTTGAGCGATGCGCCGCCCTCGCGCGAGCTGGTCACGATCTCGCGCACGTGGCGGGAGTTGGTGGAGGTAAACACCTTGACGAATTCGGGGATCAGCGCGCCGGCCAGAGTGCCGCAACTGATCACCGTGGCGAGCTTCCACCAAAGCGAATCGTCGCCGGCCAGGGTGGGAATCATAACCGAGCTGACTACGTATGTGAGAGCGATAGAGAGAATCGAGGTGAGCCAGACGAGCGTGGTCAGCGGGGTTTCGAAATTGAATTTGGCGGCGTGCCCGAAGCGCGACTTGGCGATGATGCCGTTGAGGAAGTAGCCCACCGCCGAAGAGATGATCATCATGACGCGCATGGAGAAGATCCACACCAGAAGCTGGACCTGCACCACGGGGTCATGGACCGCCTCGAGAATAAACACGATCAGGGCCACGCCGGTGACGCCGTAGGTCTCGAAACCGTCTGCCGAGGGCCCCACCGAATCGCCCGCGTTATCGCCCGTGCAATCGGCGATCACACCGGGGTTCCGGACGTCATCTTCCTTGATTTTAAAGACGATCTTCATCAGGTCGCTGCCGATATCGGCGATCTTGGTGAAAATGCCGCCGGCCACGCGCAGGGCGGCCGCGCCGAGCGATTCGCCAATGGCGAAGCCGATGAAGCAGGCGCCGGCCAGGTCGCCCGGCATAAACAGCAGAATGAAGAGCATGATCAGCAGTTCGACCGAAACCAGCAGCATTCCGATGCTCATACCTGCCTGGAGCGGGATCTCGTAGCAGGGGTAAGCCTTTCCCGTGAGCGACGCAAAGGCCGTGCGCGAGTTGGCGAAGGTATTGACCCGCATGCCGAAGGCCGCCACTGAAAAACTGCCCGAGATGCCGATCACGCTGAAGAGCAGGATGATGGCAACCTTGTAAGGCGGAAAACCGGGGCCCGTGGGCGTGGGGGCCAGGAAGCCGAAATAGATCACGATGATGATGGCGATGAAGGCTTCCAGCAGGAGCAGGAACTTGCCCTGCGTGCCCAGATAGGTCTTGCAGGTCTCGAAGATGAGCTCCGAAACCTCCCGCATCGAAGCATGCACCGGCATATTGCGCAGGCGCATGAAAATAATCAGGCCGAAGACCAGGCCCAGGGCGCTGACGAGAATGCCCCCCAACAGGAGGTTATGACCGTTGATGCCGCCGACAAACGAAGCCGTGCTCAGGTCGGGCAGGTGCAGGTTGGCTTCGCCTCCCTGTTCGGCGGCCCGCACGGGTCCGGCAAAGAAAAGCAGGGCCAGCAAGGCGAAGAAGATGGAAAGAACCGGCGCGGCGGCGGATTGCGCGGCGGCCCTGGCAAGGCTGGCCGGCCGATGGACACGGGTCGTGTCACTCAGTAAGAGCATCGACGAAGATCCTCCAAAAACGGATTTGCCTGTCCCTCTACGAGTAAGAACCGCCGGGACCAAGGCTTGAACGAGCGTACTCGAAGACGAACTGAACTCTTAGTATAAGAGATATACAGGTCGGAATTCAAATCGGGGTGTGGACCTCAGGGCCCCAAACATATCCGAAATTAGCCCCGGACCGGCCCCGAGGCAGGCGGAGCGGGGGGTGTAGGTCACCCGTCCCCTCCGGCCCAGCCGTCACCGGCCACGGCAACCCGGCGGCGACAGCGCCGCGGATCAGGCGCGGCCCGCCGCTGCCGAATGGCGGCTTTTGCGCGGGTCCCCGCACCCCGGCCTTCTGCTGCCTCGCCTGATACCGCCGGCCACCCGTTGCATGCCACCGGCCCGCGAAAGACCTCGCAGAGCATGCTTCTTGCCGCGTGCGGCGGTGTGCGGTGCCGCTATCACGCCGGCACGGCCTCCGGATAGGAGGGCGGCGCCTGGTTCGCGGCGCTGTCGCCGCCCGTTTGGAGCGGCCCGGTAATGGCGGGGACGAAGGGGGCCCGGTAACGTCACGGTGATCCTAGAGCGGCAGCCCGGCGGTCGGCGCCTCCTGCTGCGTGCGGCGGTATGCCGCGCCGGTTTTTCACGGCCGCCTTTGAAGGACGATTTCGCCGGGCTCGATCTGCTCCGGTTGGAATACGTCCAGGTTCAGGCGCCACAGGGTTAGAATCGGCACCCTTCAAGAGTGAGGCGTGTGGCGGCTCACCGAACTTGCGGAGGTGCTTTTCCTAGACTTGTATTCACGTGCCGGTTTCCACCGGGGCGCTTAGCGTGGACATTCGGACGACTAAGGAGGATCGATTCCATGAAACAAGTTGCAAAAGAATTTCTGCTCGGGGGGCTGCTGCTATTCGGTGGGGGCCTCCTCAGCATAGCGTTTGCCGACACGGGCTGCGCCAACAACTACGTGCAGGGCACCTACACGGCCCAGATCACCAGCGCGAATTTCCAGAACCTGCTGACTGCCGCAAACATGACCGGGTCTATGGGCACCACGGGAACAACGGGCACCACCGGAACCACGGCCACTAGCGGAAGCTCGGGAACCACAGGGACAACCGGGTCGAGCGGGCAGGCCGGCTTCGGCAATAGCACCAGCAGCCTTTCGGGCGCCATTTCCGGGCTGGGAAGCTACTACTTCGATGGCAATGGCAACATCATCGGAGCTGCCACTTCGGCGGGCACCAACCTCCCGATCGGGAGCTACGCCGTCAATTCCGACTGCAGCGCAACCATGAAGCTCAACACCGGGCAGACCTTCGACGCCGAAGTCGCGCAGATCGGCAACACCATTCTGTTCATTGAGACCGACTCCTCCGGCGCAGGATCGGTGGGGATGTTCGTACGATCGCAGGCTGCGTGCGTGCCGGTAACCGCTCCGGAGACGTTCGCGTTCACCTTTTACGGTGCGGCGCCTGCCACCTCGACTGGTAGCACCGGCACAACCGGCACCACAGGCACCACCGGCACAACCGGCACCACGGGAACAACCGGCACCACGGGAACAACCGGCACCACGGGAACAACCGGGACAACAGTGATGTATGCGCCCTACTCCGGGGTCGGCACTCTCACCCTAGCGCCATCCGGCTTCACGATCACCGGCTGGGGATTGCAGAATGGCAAAGTCCAGCCGTTTATGACATCCGGCAGTTACACCGAGGGTTACAACTGCGCTTTGCAGCTCAACTTCAGCTCCAGTTCAGGCACATCCAGTTCCTCGTCGTTCCCGGCGCCGGCGGCTTTGAGCGGCATTATGGTGAACACCACCAGCGGTGTAATCAGTTTGAAGACCAGCAACAACACGGTGATCACGGGCCAGTACTACGCCCAATAACAATCGCGCCAGCCGATAGAGTCAAGGGCGGATGGGGAAGTTTTCCCGTCCGCTTGTTTTTTCCGGGCATTTTTTCCCGGGGTTGTTTTCGCGGGATCGCGAACGCCGCCCGGCCTGTGATATGTTCACAGCCATGTATTCCCGGCAACTGGCTCTATTAGCGGCGGCGTGCGCGCTGCTGGCCACCGAACCGAATCCGGCGACCCGCCGTTGGTGGGCACACGTTACGGCGCTGGCGAACGACGCCTTGCAGGGCCGCGATACGGGCAGCGAAGGCTACCGCCGGGCGGCTGCCTACGTGGTGGCGCAGTTCGAGCGCGCCGGTCTTCACCCCGCCGGCGAACACGGCTTCTACCAGACAGTTCCCCTGCACGCGCTGCGGTTCCGCGCGGACCAGTCGACGGCAGAACTGGCGGGCGCCAATGGCTCGCGGAAGCTCCAATGGCTGCGCCAGGTTACCGTGGCGGCGCGGCCGGGCTTGCCTGAGTCCATCGATGCGCCCCTGGTCTTTGCCGGCAGCGGAGAGGCTCCCGAGGGGATCGTTTCACAGGGAGCGATCCTGGTACAGCTCGGAGGGGGGCGGGGCGGACGCGGTGGACGTGGCGGCGGCGCCGGTCGCGGACCAACCCTCGGCACGCTTTCGATCGACAGCCTGGGCGGTCCCGAGCCGCCGCGATGGCCCGTGCAGTACGTGGTGCAGATGACGATTGCAGGCGCGGGAGCACCGCCTTCGGGGTCCGCCGGGCCGTCCTCCGGGCGCGGAAATGGCGGTCCGCCGCTCGCGCTGCGATTCAATCCCGAGTTCGCGGACATGCTGTTCGAGGGCACCGGCCACACCTATAAGGAACTGCTCAGCCTGCGGGACCAGCAGAAGCCGCTTCCCTGGTTTGCGATTCCTGCGCGCCTTCACGCGCACCTGAGCTGGGAAAGCGGCGATTTGCAATCGGACAACATTCTGGCCGTGCTGCCTGGCGCCGACCCCGTCTTGGCCAAGGAGTACGTGGTGGTCTCGGCGCACCTGGATGGCTACGGCATCGGTGAGCCTTGGGGCGACGACAACATCTACAACGGCGCCTTCGACGATGCGGCTTACGTGGCAACGCTCATCGATATGGCCGAGCGCCTGCACGAATCCGGGAAGAAATTGAAGCGCTCGCTGCTGTTCTGCGTGGTGACCGGCGAGGAAAAAGGACTGCTGGGATCGAGATATTTCACCGCGCATCCCACCATTCCCAAACAGCAGATGGTCGCCGACATCAACCTGGATCAATTGCGGCCGATTTTTCCGCTGCACACGCTGACTATGCTGGCGGTGGATGACTCCACGCTGGGCGATACCGCCAAAAGCGTGGCTGGATCGATGGATATCAAGATTCAACCCGATCCCGAGCCGGAACGCAACCTGCTGCGGCGGTCCGACCATTACAGCTTCCTGCAAATTGGGGTTCCCGCGACAGGGTTCATCTTCGGATACGTGCCGGGCACCAGCGATGAATCGGCGTATCGCGAATGGTACGCGAAGCGCTATCACACCCCGCTCGACGATCTCAATCAGCCGTGGGTTCCCGAGGCGGCGGCGAAGTTCAACGACTTTTTCAACAAGCTGGTGGCGACGATTGCGGACGCCGCCGAGCGGCCGCGCTGGAAGCCCGGCAGTCCCTTCGCCAACGGGAACTGAGCGCGCCTGAGCCGATTCTCATTCCCAAAGAATGCCGCGCGCGGCCATTTCGCGCTGCAACTGCTCGCTCGATTCGAACCGCACGGCGTCGATCCCAAGATGCCGGGCGGCCGTGACGTATTCGGCGATATCGTCGGTGTAAAAGCATTCCCCGGCGCTGCAGGCCGCCGCCGTAATGGCCGCCTGATAAATCTCCGGGCGCGGCTTCATGGCCTTGACTTCATAGGACAGAACAATTCCACGGAAATGGCGCAGCAGCGGGTAATTGCGGCGGATGGATTCAAAGTGGATGGCGTTGGTGTTGGAGAGCAGCACCAGGCGGTAGTGCTTCGCCAGGCCTTCCAGCATGCTATCGGGCAGGAGGGGGTGGCGGAAGATGCAGCTCCACACGCGGCAAAACTCTTCGTAATCCATGCCCAGGCCGAGAGCCTCCGACATGGACCGGACAAATTCCCGCGGCTCGATCAGGCCGGTCTCGAAGCGCTCTACGAGTCCGGTGGCCGCGAGGCGCTTCGGGATCTCCGCCGCGGGATAGTGGCAGCGGCCCTCCAGCGCCCGGTAGCCGAGCCGAAAATCGAAATGAACCAGAACCTTGCCGAGGTCGAAGAGGATGGCGCGGTAGCCCACTCTTCCTACGATAACCTGGGAGGCGCGGAGGACCGCTAAGCTATTGCCCGGCGGGCTTGCCGGCCGGATTATCGGCTGCCTTCGCGGGTGCGGGCGCGGCGGGCGAAGTCTGATTTGCCGGCGCCGGCCGCGAGGGCGGCACTTCCGGCAACCGGGACGGCCGGGTCACCTTCCCGTTCAGGCCCTCCTCGAGCGTAATGTGGTTCTTTTCGAGCGTCTGGCCGAGCGTCTGGTCGAGCGTCACACGCGAGCGGGCATAGGCGCTGGTGGCGGCCAGCTCGGCGAGCTGCGCGGCGATCAGCGCCCGCTGGTCGATCATGATGTAGTTGAAAGTCGCAGTTCCGTAGGATTTCTGCTGCTCGGCCGCCAGCAGCTGCTCCTGCAACACGCGCGATTCGCGGGCTGCTTCATAGCGGGCGCGGGCCTGGCGAAGGGCGATCACACCGCTCGAAATATCCACCAGGATCTGGTTGTTGTCGCGCTGCCCCTGAAGCTGGCCTTGCTGGTACTTCAGCTGGTCGATGCCATAATCGGCCTGGGCGGAGCGGTTGCCGACAGGGATGCCGAAGTACACGATGGCGGAATTGTTCGGGAAATCGCGACGGAAGATCTGGCCGAGTCCCGTGCCATATTCTCCGACAAAGGCCGGGCTTGCCTGCCCGCCCGAGAGTTGCGGCGTGCCGGCGAGTCCGCGGTCGTAGGTCTTGACCTGCGTGATGAGGGTAGGCAGGAGCGGATTGGTGGTTCCGACCAGGTTTATCGCGTCGGTCTGGTCCTTGAATTTCGCGATGGCGACATCCGGCCGCGCATCCATCGCGCCCGACAGCAGTTGGCGGAAAGGCGGCAGATCTTCTTCCGCCTCCGGCACCGTGATGTGGTCCAGGGGGATGATTTCGGCGGCTTCGAGCGCCGGATCTTCGGTGTGGCTGAGGGCTTCCTTCAGCGTGGTGGCGTGCTGCCGGATGGTGGCTTGGGCGATGGCTACATCCTGCCGGCGGCTGGCCACTTCGGCCTCCGCGCGCGGCAATTCCACGCCGGCCAGAGCGCCGAGGGAAATTTCGTACCTGGTGTCATCCCGGAACTTCTGAGTGATTTCGAGCGCCCGCTGCCGCAGTTTCAGCTCGTCGCGGGCATTCACGTAATCCCAATAGGAGTTGGTCACGCTGGTCACGAGATTGACCAACTGCGCGCGGAATGCTTCGCGGGAGGCGACGGCATTGATGCCCGCGATCCGGATTTGGTAATCGTTTACATGGATGCCGTACGCCTGGAGCCACGGTTGCTGCCACAGTACGGTCATGTACGACCCCAGTTGCGGCTCCAGCACGTCGCTCGGCGCATTCTCCTTCAGGTACTGCTCGTAATTGGTGAACTGGACGACACCGCCGGTAATCAGGCCCTGCTGAACCGTGTTGCTGTAAACACGCTGGCTGGCGATCAGCGATTCGGTCTGCGCCACCACCGTGTTCGGGTAAGGATAGGTGAGGTGCGAGAAGCTTTCCGCGCCTTGAAGAAAGGCATCGAAGTTCGGAACGATGACGCCCACCTGCTGGATACCGGTATTGCTGCCGCCTCCGCCTCCGCCGCCTCCTCCGCCGCCGGTGGATAGCCCGGCGGCAGCGGTGCTGCCGGCCACGCCCAATCCCTGGTCCACGCTCCCGATCACCGAGGTGCTGCGAGGAATGCCGCGCAACGGACCTCCGCCTTTTGAGCGCTCCAGAGCCGACGCCTGCAATAGCGGCGTGTAGCGGTCGATTTCGAGGTTCAGGTTGTTCTCGATCGCCAGAGCCAGCGCATCTTCGAGCGACAGGTACAGGTTGCCCGCGCGAATCAGGCTGTACAGCCGGTCCGAATTGGTCATGCGCACGGGTGGAATCACCGGCGCCATGTAAGACCGGATCGGCCCGATCATGTTCGGCCGCTCGATGAGCGGCTGCTGCTGCCCATAGCAGGGCATCGTGACCGCGAACCACAGCGCCGCCGGGATACGCCAGTTTCGCCGGTTCATCGCGGGATCTCCGCGGGTTTCGCCGCCGGCAGATTCGCCGGCAGAAACGACTGGCGCTCCACGCGCCCATCCAGGGCCTCTTTCATCGAAATGTGGTTGACTTCGAGGGTACGGCCCATAGCGGAATCGAAGAAGATTTTGGCGTGGGTGTAATTGGCCATGGCCTGCACCTCGGCATCCTGATCGGTCGCGAGATCCTTTTGGGCCTGGATCACCAGCGCCACCGTGGATACGCCGTTCTGAAAGCGCTTCTGCTCGGCATCCAGGCTTTGTTCCGCCAGTTGCCGCGTTTCCACCGCCGTTTCGTAACGCGCGCGCGCCTGCTGGAGGCCGATCACGGCGGTCTTCACATCCACCCGCACCTGGTTGATGGCCCGCTGATTCTGCAATTCGCGCTGGCGAAGCTGCAACTGGTCGGTGACATAATCCGCCTGCGCGACGCGGTTGCGGAAGGGGATGCTAAAGGATACACCGGCCGAGTAATTGGGAAAATTGCGGTCGAAGACCTGAGACAGAATCGTGCCGGTGCCCCCGATGAAAAACTGGTCGGGCGTCCCGCAGCAGTTGTTGTAGATCGGATTGTAAGGGCCGGCCAGGCCCTGGTTGTTGAAATCGGCGAACGCGGAGAGGCTGGGCAGCAGGGCGTTCCGGGTACCCTTCGTAAAGATTTTCTGGCTGTCGAGGTTGAGTTTGGCCTGCTCGATCTCGACGCGGTTCGCCAGGGCTTCCTGGATCAGGTCCTGAACCGGGCGAACCTCCTCGGTTTTCGGAATCTCGTAGTGATCCAGCGGCACGATGTGCACATCGTCGAGCCAGGTGTTCTCGGTCATGTTGCGGCTGAGCGCGTTTTTGAGAACGATTTCCTGCTGCTGGACATTGGTTTGGGCGATCAGCAGGTCTTCCTTGCTGGAGGAGACTCCGGCGGCTGCGCGGGTGACTTCGATGCCGGCCATGGCCCCAATCTCATTCTGTTTCTTGTTCCCTTCGTAAAGCTCCTCGGCCGTGGCGAGAGCCTTCTCCTTGATCCGCACGGCGTCGTTGAAGCTCACCAGGTCCCAGTACAGGTTCAGGACCGCCGCAATCGTGGTGGCCACCTGTAATTCCACTTGCAGATCGTTGACCTTGGAGGTATTGCGGGCCACCAGAATATCGCGCTTGTTCACCGCCAGGTTGAAGCCCTGTAACAACGGCTGGCTGATGCTGAAATCGAAGTAGCCGGTCAATACCGGATTTTCAAGGTATGTGGCCCCGCCGGTGAAGTAGTAGTTCCGATTCTCCGAAAAAGTCGCCGACAACGAGGTGCCGGTGATGAACGACTGGTTGTACTGAATGTAGCCGTAGCGCTGATTGTAGACCAGCGCCTCGCTCTGGTTGAGCACCGCATTGCTGAGCGGCGTGGTGTAATGGCCGATCAGGAACAACGCGCTGATCGACGGATCGAGGCCGGGAAGCCCGGGTCCCACCTGGGTGATGATGCTGCCGCCCGTGCTGAAGCCGCTGCCTCCCACCAGTCCATTGGCATTCCCGCTGACTCCGGCGGTGCTGACGCTGGTGGGGCCGGCCACGATCGGCGTAGACACGTCGCGCAGATATTGCCCGGCATCGGCGCGGCGCTGCACTTCGCGCGACAGAAACGGCGTGTAGCGCTGCACGGCGATATCGAGATTGTTTTCCAGCACCAGCGCGATCACATCCTGCACCGAGAGATACAGGTTGCCGCTGCGCACCAGTTCCTGCAGCCGCGGAGAATTGGTCAGCTTGGCAGGCGCGATGATGCGCTTCTCGATGTGAAACGGCCTCAGAAATCGTCCCACCACGGCCGGCAGACGAGGATCCTGAATGGACACCTCGGATTGACCGAAAGCCGGGGAACCCGCAGCGAGCAGGGCGGCGAGGAGTCCGGCCCGGGTGTGCCTGCGGCTGAAGTTGAAGTTTATGGGCATATGTAAGTCTTCCGCTGTATGACGCTTCGTTCGAGGGCAGGTTGGTTTCCAGCGGACAGTGGAGGTTGCAATTGCAATTCCAGGGGGTTGGGAGAGGAACGCGCAGTTTGATGCGCGCCGGTCGGCCGGGGGTGTCCGGTTTTGAGAACGGCTGTTCGAATTCATTACTGCGGTGAGAATTCGCAGGCCCCTGGCTTCGGACCCGCTGGGCCGCTCCTTTAACGCTAACCCCTTCGTGATATGCTTGAAGCCTCAGGAGCCAGACCAAATGACGCGACGCGATTCTTTGCGGTGGATTGCGGCCGGCGCCGTCACCGCCGCCAATACCTGGACCGCCACGGCTGCGGGAGACGCCAGCGACCGCGAACGGCGCATGAAGTGGTGGCACGAAGCCCGCTTCGGCATGTTCATCCACTGGGGCCTCTACAGCGTGCTTGGCCGCCACGAGTGGGCCATGGAGAACGAGGGCATTCCGGTGGCGGAGTACGAGCAGCTCGCCAAACGTTTCAACCCCAAGCCCAACGCCGCCCGCGATTGGGCACGGCTAGCCAAACAGGCCGGGCAGAAGTACATGGTGATGACCACCAAGCATCACGAAGGATTCTGCAACTTCTCCACGAAGCTGACCAACTATTGCGCGACGCAGCAGGGGCCGGGCCGCGACCTGGTAAAAGAATACGTGGAAGCGGCGCGCGCCGAAGGCCTGCGCGTGGGCTTCTACTATTCTCTGATGGACTGGCACCATCCCGACGGCGCGCGCTGCGCCGAGGACGAAGCCGCCCGCCGCCGTTTCGTCGATTACATTCACGGCCACATTCGTGAGCTGCTCACCAACTACGGCAAAATCGACGTGCTCTGGTACGACGTGAACTGGCCCCTCAAGAAGGAAGGCTGGGAGTCGGAGAAGATGAACGCCATGGTGTTCCAGCTTCAGCCCGACATTATCGTCAACAATCGCAACGGCCTGGATGGCGATTTTGCCACGCCCGAACAGCGCATCGAAGCCTCCGACCGCGCGTGGGAATCCTGCATGACGATGAACGACAGTTGGGGCTACCAGGCCGCCGACGACAATTGGAAAACGCCCAAGACCATCGTGCGCAACCTGGTGACCTGCGCGCATGGCACCGGGAACTACCTGCTGAACATCGGCCCCAAGCCGGACGGCTCGATTCCCGAGGAATCGGTGCGCATTCTGACGGCGGTGGGCAAGTGGATGGACCGCAGCGGCGCGGCTATCTACAAAAGCGAAAAGTGCCAGCCCAGCCGTTCCAACTATGCCAGCTTCTCGCGCAACGGCAGCACGCTCTACATGCACGTGCATTTCTGGCCCGGCGAAACGGTGTCGCTTGCGGGCCTCAAGAACAAGGTGAAATCGGCGCGTTTGCTGGCCACCCGGCAAAGCGTAAAGTTCGACCAGGAAGAGTTTCGCGTGCGCTTCCAGGGACTGCCGGCGAGGGCGCCCGACGATCCCGTGACTACTCTGGCCATCGAACTCGATGGCGAGCCGCAGCAGGACATGCTGCACGTCCGTAAAGACCGCCCGCGGCGCGCAGTGGGCGTCTAGAGACGGCGCGCCTCACACCTCGACCTTGTAGTTCAGTTGCTGCTCGTCGCCCGGCAGGCCGCGGAATCCCCAGTTGTGCCGCGGCGTTTCGAAGATGGTGATCTCCAGGTCCGCGGGCGGCAAATTCAGCTCCGCCTGGAAGCGCGCGAACAGCAGGCGGATCAGCTTCTTTTTGGCCTCCACGGTGCGGCCTTCGAACATGCTGAATTCGAGAATCGTATAGCGCGGTGAGCGTCCGTCGGGGTAGAAGAACTCCGGCTGGTCCAACTGGAAGAAGCGGTGGGCGCGCTTACCGGCGGGATAGTCGAGCGCCTCCACGACGCACGCGTGAATCACCTCGGAGATTTTGGGAATGATCGGTCCGAGGTGCTCGCGAAGGCCGAAAATCTTGACTTGCGGCATGTCCCAGTCTAACCGCAACCAGGGGAGCCGGCCACAGCCAAAGGCTCATCCGGATGGGCGGGCCGCATACAATCGAAGGGGATGATCTACACCTGTTACGAGATGGTGCGCGACTGCCGGGAGGGCCGGCCGGAGGGGTGGTCGTATTTCCTGGCCAACTATGTTCCGGTGATCCGCAAGCTGCTGGCGCATTACGGCCGCGGCCACGCGCCGGCGCTCGAAGAAG
>Ga0335078_10011598_pt1 | contig 13077 bp, 13 predicted proteins | sample Lox_Sample_32_FD_206711 | JGI IMG/M metagenome (GOLD analysis project Ga0335078, IMG submission 206711) | Soil microbial communities from Loxahatchee National Wildlife Refuge, Florida, United States - Lox_Sample_3.2 | ecosystem: Environmental > Terrestrial > Soil > Wetlands | place: USA... | reverse complement strand
AGAGCCAATCCAAAGCATCGTTATCTGCAAAAATCGCGAGATAGTGAGCAAGACCAAACATTATAAAGGCGTGGCCGTACAAATCTTTGGTTGCATCGTGCGGCGTGTTGTCGTCGTTGAGACTGAAGTACCATCCGCCGTTCGTTTTATCCCAGAAATGGCTTACCAGGTCCGCGAACAGGCGACGGGCGCGATCCTCAAAGATCGGATCACGCGTGAGCCGATAGGCATGCGAGAAAAAGAACAATTGGCGCCCCGCGACCATTCCCCGGCGGTAGCCGAGCGGGGCGGGCACCAGATCGGTCTGCAAACGCTCGACGCTCCGGCTGCGAGCCGCGTCCCAGCCGCGTGTCGCGCAAAATCGCGCCATATCCATGAACGTGTAGGTCACAAACTCTTGTGCGCCGCGGCGCTGATCCGGGGTGAAACCGACACTCATCGTCAGGCTGTCCGAGCCAGCCTCGCCGGCACTTCGATCGCCGCGGTGACGGCCCTGAGGCTCGGCTGCATCTCAAGGCTGTCGAAAATCTGTTGCAGCCGACCGACCGCGGCGGCCGGCAGCGCGCGACTCGCGCAGTTGACGAACTTCGCGGCGAGCGCGCCCTGCGGCATCGGATTGTCGGGGCCTCGCCCCAGGGCGGCGGAAACCTTCTCGGCGATCACCTCGCCGTCCGCGAAAGTCACGCGCACCTCGGCGCCGAGCGCCTCCTCGCTCGCCGTCCCGGCATCCGGGTGCGGCGCGGCGTGGATGCGTGTCATCAGCGCGCGCACCGTCGGGTCGTCATAAGCGCCGCCCTCGAAATCCTCAAGCCGAATTTGGCCCTGGAGCACCGCGCGGGCGAGGCAGTATTGCACCGAGAACTTGGCGTCGAGCCCGGATTTCGGGTCGGGCCGGTTGGTGTGCGCGAGACGGCGCGGATGGGTCCAGGAATCGATGCGCACGATCCTGTCGGCCGGCATCGGATGGCTCGCGCGCAGCGCCAGCAGCGCGTCGAGCGGCGGATGCGTACTGCCGCAACAGGGGTATTGCTTGAACCCCGGGCCAGGGCGGACGACGTCGTAGGGGTCGCCCCAATCCTTGAGGATCGCGTCGGCATCGAAATTGCCGGCGCCGTTGTAGACCATGAGGAACCCCTGCTTGTGCTCCATCGCGCCGGTGTTGGCGGTGAAGCCGTCGGCCGCCAGGGTCGCGGCGAAGAGGCCGTCGCGCGCGGTGTGGCCGACATGGAGCGGCTTGGTCATCGTGCCGAAATTGGCCTTGATGCCGCTGGCGAACGAGGCGGCTATCGCCAGCGCCTGCGCGGTCTTCGCCGCATCGAGCCGCATCAGGTGGCAGCAGGCGGCGGTGGCGCCGAACACGCCGAGGGTCGCGGTTGGGTGCCAACCCTTTTCGTAATGATGAAAATGGACGCCGCGGGCGATCCGCGTCTCGGTCTCGAACCCGGCGACATAGGCGGCGATAAAGGCGCTCCCATCGCAATCTCGGCTGTCGGCGAGCGCGAAGAGCGCCGGCAGGATCGGCGCCGAGGGATGCCCGCCCAGCGAATTGCTGACATCGTCGAAATCGAGGGCATGCGCGGCGGTGCCGTTGACCAGCGCGGCGACGAGCGGCGGCACGCGGCGGTCGCTGCCGAAGATAAGGCTGTTGCCGCCGACGCTCTCGGCCGCGAGCGCGCGCTCGACGATCCGCGTGCAGTCTTCGCGCGACCCGGCCAGGGTCACGCCGACCGTGTCGAGGATCGCCGCCTTGGCCCAGTGGATTGCCTCCGGCGGCAGGTCGGCGCAGCGGATCGCGACGATCTTCTCGGCGATCCGTTCGATCAGGGTCATCGCAATATCCTCGCGTTCGACACCGTGCCGGGCGCAAGGCACCGCGGCCGCGGCGCGGCGCTAGCCCGTCTTCTTGCGGACCAACCCGCCGACCAGCACCGGGCCGAGCCGCACCGTCTGCAGAAAGGCGCGGCCGTTGTTCGGGCAAATCTCCTCGCGATAGGCGTAGGCGTCGCGGATCATCTCCCAGCCGAACCACACGACCCCGGACACCAGCAGGAACATGATGCCGAACGGGCTGAGCGGGTTGGCCATCACCGGGTTGGCGAAGAACCCGAAGCCGGCTAGCGCCAGCGCCGCGCCGGTGCAAAGAACTCTCCCGATCATCGCTAACCCCCCGCTTCCTGGCGCTATTGTCCTTGTTTCAGGCCGCGATGGCAACGCGGGCGCGGCGCTACCGCCGCTTGCCGTAACGCGGCAGCGCGCCGAGGCCCGGCGCGAAGCGCACGAAGAGCGGGTTCGGGATCTTGCGGCCGGCGCGACGGCGCTCCTCCTGGTCCGCATAGGCGTCCTCTATGACCTCCCAACCGAACCAGAGCGCCCCCGCCGCGGCGAGGAACAGGATGCCGAACGGGTTGAGCGGGCCGGGCGCCAGCAACACCCCGCCAAAGAAGAAACCGGCTGCCAAGACCAGTGTCAGCGCCGTCCAGACGATGCGCCGCAGCATCGCTTCAGGCGACCTCGAACAGCCCTGCGGCGCCCATGCCGCCGCCGACGCACATCGTGCAGACGACGAGCTTGGCGCCGCGGCGCTTGCCCTCGATCAGCGCGTGCCCGACCATCCGCGCGCCCGACATGCCGTAGGGATGGCCGACTGAGATCGCCCCGCCATCGACGTTGAGCTTGTCGTGCGGGATGCCGAGCCGGTCCCGGCAATAGATCACCTGGCAGGCGAACGCCTCGTTCAATTCCCACAGATCGATGTCGTCCATCGTGAGACCGTGCTGCAGCAGCAGCTTCGGCACCGCAAAGACCGGCCCGATCCCCATCTCGTCGGGCGCGCAGCCGGCAACCGCAATGCCGCGGTAGATGCCCAGCGGCTGAAGCCCGCGGCGCTCTGCCTCGCTCTCCTCCATCAGCACCGCCGCAGAGGCGCCGTCCGACAGCTGCGAGGCGTTGCCGGCGGTGATGAACTTGCCCTCCTTGATCGTCAGACCGTCCTTGAACACCGGCTTTAGTGCGGCGAGCCCCTCGAGGTTGGTATCGGGCCGGTTGCCTTCGTCCTTGGTCAGTATCACGGGCTTCGGCGACACCTCGCCGGTGTTGCGGTCGGTCGCCAGCATCGTCGAGGGCAGCGCGACGATCTCGTCGTCGAAGCGGCCGGCCTGCTGCGCCGCCGCGGTACGCTGCTGCGAGCGCAGCGCGTATTCGTCCTGCGCCTCGCGCGAGATGCCATAGCGCGCGGCGACCGTTTCGGCGGTCTCGATCATCGTCATGTAGACCGCCGGCGACATCGCGACGAGATCGGCGTCCTGCGCGCGGTAGCGGTTGAGATGCTCGTTCTGCACCAGGGAGATCGACTCGACCCCGCCGCCTACGGCGATCTGCATGCCATCATGCATGATCTCCTTGGCGGCGGTTGCGATCGCCATCATGCCCGACGAGCATTGCCGGTCGATCGACATCGCCGCCACCGTGTCGGGCAGGCCGGCGCGCAGCGCGCTCTGGCGCGCGACGTTCGACCCCTGGCTGCCCTGCTGCAGCGCGGCGCCGAGGATCACGTCGTCGACCTCGCCGGGGTCGATCCTGGCGCGCTTGACGGCCTCGGCGATCGCGTGACCGGCCAGCGTTTGCGCCTGGGTATCGTTGAACGCGCCGCGATAGGCGCGCCCGATCGGCGTGCGCGCGGTGGCGACGATGACGGCGCTTCGCATAATGTCCTCCCTTGGATGGCGGCGCAGCTTCACGCAGCCGGCGGCGCGCCGCAAGCGGGAATGCCGCCGCGCCGGCGCGGCGTCAGGCGTCCGTCGCCGGCTGGTGCAGCCAGCGCGTGAGGAGCCCGGCGATCACCGCGCCGATGATCGGCGCCACCCAGAACAGCCACAACTGGCCGACATACTCGCCGCCGGCAAGCAACGCCGGCCCGGTGCTGCGCGCCGGGTTGACCGAGGTGTTGGTGACCGGGATCGAGACCAGGTGGATGAGGGTCAGCGCCAGGCCGATCGGGATGCCGGCGAACCCGACCGCCGCGCCCTTCGAGGTCGTGCCGATAATGACGAACAGAAAGAAGAACGTCATCACCACTTCCATCAGGAAGCAGCCGCCGAGCCCGTATTTGCCGGGGCTGAGATCGCCGTAGCCGTTGCTCGCGAAGCCGCCGGGGACCCACCCGGTATGGCTCGACGCGATGACCCACAGCACCGCCGCGGCGGCGATCGCGCCGACCACCTGGGCGATGATGTAGGGAATGACGTTGCCGGCCGGGCAGCGGCCCGCGCTCCACAACCCGATCGTCACGGCCGGGTTGAAATGCCCGCCCGAGACATGGCCGACCGCATAGGCCATCGTCAGCACCGTCAGCCCGAAGGCGAAGGCGACGCCGAGAAAGCCGATCCCGAGATTGGGAAAACCGGCGGCGAGCACCGCGGCGCCGCAGCCGCCGAACACCAGCCAGAAGGTGCCGAAGAATTCGGCGGCGACGCGCCGCCCCAGGTCGCTGCCCATCGTTCCTCCCGCTCTCCGGCCTCGCGCCGGTTGCATTGTGCCCGGCCATTTTAGCGCAGATTGCACGCCCGCGGCAGCGGCGAAGGCGGGATTTTATTCTTCCCTCGCTGCGGGCGACCCAAGCCCGGAGCGACGCGGCCGCTCAGTATTCCTTGTAGCTGAGGAACTTGCCGCTCATCGTCACCCTTACCCGGTCGCCCTTCTGGTCGGGCTGCCGCTCGATCGCCATGTCGAAATCGATGGCGCTCATGATGCCGTCGCCGAATTCCTCCTGGATCAACTCCTTCCACGTCGTCCCGTAGACGCTGACCAGCTCGTAGAACCGGTAGATCAGCGGGTCGCTGGGCGGCAGGGCCGGCAGCGAGCCGCGATACGGCACCTCCTGCAGCAGCAGCGTCTCTTCCGCGCCCAGCCCGAACAGCGCGGCGGCGCGCTCGGCCTGCTCGGGCCGCAGCTTCATCTGGCCGAGCAGACCGGCGGTCAGATAGGTCGCAGAGCCGCCGCCGATCTCGGCGCAGATCGTCTTCCAAGCGAGGCCTTTCAGCCGCTTGGCGGAAAGGATTTTCTCGGTCACCTCGGCACGATTCATCGCAGCCTCCCGGTTGATGCCCGAGAAAACCTCCGCAACCGGCGTGCCAAGCAGCTAATCTCGCCGGATGCTGAATTTGAGCGTCCTCGATCAGTCCCCCGTCCGCCAAGGGGTGACGCCGCGCGACGCGCTGATGGAGACGATCGAGCTCGCGCGCCACTGCGAGGCGCTCGGCTACCGCCGCTATTGGCTCGCCGAGCACCATGCCACCCCGGCGCTCGCCGGCAGCGCGCCCGAGATCATGATCGCGCGCATCGCCGCCGAGACCCGCCATATCAGGGTCGGCTCGGGCGGGGTGATGCTGTCGCATTACAGCTCGCTCAAGGTCGCCGAGCAGTTCCGCATGCTGGAGACGCTCTATCCCGGCCGCATCGACCTCGGGATCGGCCGCGCGCCGGGCAGCGACCAACTGACCGCGGCGGCGCTGGCGCACGGGCCGGGCGCGCTCGGCATCGAGCATTTCCCGAGCCAGATCGCCGACCTGATCGGCTATCTGGAACACACGATCCCCGCGGAGCACCCGTTCTCGCGCATCCGGCTGATGCCGGACGGCGAAACGCTGCCGGAGATCTGGATCCTCGGGTCGAGCGACCAGAGCGCGATCTTCGCCGCCTATTTCGGGCGCGCCTTTTCGTTTGCGCATTTCATCACCGACGAGGGCGGGTCGGCGATCATGGCCGCCTACCAGGCGCAGTTCCGGCCCTCGGCGAGGCTTGCGGCGCCGCAGGCCAGCATCGGGGCGTTCGTCATCTGCGCCGAGAGCGAGGAGCGCGCGCAATACCTGGCGGCGAGCCGCGACCTATCGCGGCTGCGCCAGCGCACGGGCCATCCGATGCCGTTTCCGCCGCCCGAGGAGGCGCTCACCTACCCCTACACCGAGATCGAGCGCCGCTTTGTCGAGCACCACCGGCGCCGCCAGATCGTCGGCACCCCCGACACGGTGAAGCCGCGGCTCGAAGCGCTGGCCGAAAGCTACGGCGTCGACGAAATCGTCGTGCTGACCATCACCCACGATTACCAGGCGCGCAAACGCTCCTATGCGCTGCTTGCCGAGGCCTTCGAGCTGACACCGTCGCGGGGCTGAATTTCGTTGCGCCGAATGCTTGTCGGACTGCTTGCCGTCGTCCTCGCGCTCGCCGGGCTCGGCCTGAGCGTGCGTCTCTACATGAGCCGCGCGGTCGAGGACCAGCTGCGCCCGGACGAGGCGGTCGACATCGCTCGGCTGCGCGACCCGATCCCGGGCAACGCATTTCTCGCCTGCCCGCCCGGCTATTGCATGGCTTCGGCGGCGCCGAGCCCGGTCTTCCCGCTGCCGGTGGCGCGGCTGGCCGAATTGTGGGGCGAGATGATCGCCGGCCAACGCGGCGTCGTAATCGTCGTCGATGCCTGGGTCCAGCGCCGCCAGGTATTGATCCAGCACACGCCGTTGCTGCGCTTCCCCGACATTGTCACGGTCGAGTTCGTCGCGCTCGCACCCGACCGGGCGAGCTTGGCGATCTATAGCCGGGCGCGCTACGGCCGCGGCGATTTCGGCACCAATCGCCGGCGCGTGCTGCGCTGGCTGGACCGGCTGGCGCGCCTCGCCGGCTAGTAGAGCCCGCCGGTGCCGGTGAGCAGCGAGCGCGGCGGCGGCGGTACGACCGTCCCCGGCGGGAGCGCCCCGCCCGATCCCGGCACATAGCCCGGTGCGTCGGGATCGGACGGCACCGCGGCGATCTGCGACGTCGGCAGCGCGCCGGACATCGCGCCGTATGCGCTGCCCGGCCCGGTTCCGGGCCGGAACGCCTCGAGGATCGCGTCCTTGTCGCCCGCCGACGTCGGCTGGCCGGTGATCGAGTTGACCAGCACCATCGCCGCCCCCGGCGCCTCGGGAAAGGGCGTGGCCGGCGTATCCTTCAGCGCGTCGGCCATGAAGTCGCGGAAGATCGGCGCCGCGACATTGCCGCCCGTTTCGCCCTCGCCGAGCGTGCGCGGGTCGTCGAAGCCGACATAGCCGCCGGCCGCGAGGTTGGCCGAAAAGCCGACAAACCAGGCGTCCTTCCAGTCGCTCGTCGTGCCGGTCTTGCCGGCCAGCGGCTTGCCCACCGCCGCGACCTTGATGCCGGTGCCCTGCTGCACCACGCCCTGCATCATCGAAACGATCTGATGGTCGGCGATGGGATCGATCAGCGGGCCGGGCCTGCCGGGGCGATAGAGCAGCGGATTGTCGGCGAACGTCGCGCCCTTGACGGCGACGTCCGCGGCGCGCGGGGCGCCCGAATCGACAAACCCGCCATCCGTCGCCGACGCGTTGCGCGGTCCGGCGATGACATAGCAGGACGGGCAGTCCGGCACCCCTTTTTGGTAGAGGATGCGGCCGTCGCGGTCCTGCACCGCGTCGATGATCGACGGCACCAGATAGCGCCCGCCATTGTCGAGCATCGCGTAGGCCGCGGTCAGGCGCGTCACTGTGGTCTCGCCGGCGCCGAGCGCCATCGAATAATACAGCGGCATCTTGTCCATGACGCCGAACGCCTCGACCGTCTTGGCGATCGCCGGGAGCCCGATCATCGCCGCGAGCCGCGCCGTCACCAGGTTGCGCGAATGGACCAAAGCCTGGCGCAAGGTGCTCGGCCCGACCGACGTGCCCTCGTAATTGACCGGGCTCCATTTCGGCATCCCCGGCCCCTGGTCGAGCTCGATCGGCGCGTCGTCGACGACGCTCGACGGGGTAAAGCTGCCCGCGAGCGCGGCGACGTAGACAAAGGGCTTGATCGCCGAGCCGGGCTGCCGCTTGGCCTGGACGGCGCGGTCGAACTGGCTCTCCTGGAAATCCCAGCCGCCGACGATCGCGAAAATCCGGCCGCTCTTGGGGTCCATCGCGATGAACCCGCCGCTCGCGTCGGGCACTTGGCGCAGCCCGTAGAGCGGCGCTCCGGGACGGGCTCCCCTGGCGGCCGGCGTTGCGCCGAGCGGCTCGACGAGGACGATGTCGCCGACGCTCAGCACCTGCCCGGCGCGAGAGACCGCCGGCCCGAGCCGCTGGTCGGCGATCGTGCGGCGCGCCCAGCGCTGTTCGTCGAGCGGGATGCGGCCGACCGCGCCGCCTTTGAGCCCGATCTCGGCGCCGCCGTTATCGAGCGCGGTGACCGCAGCAACCTGCCAGTTCGGCATCGCCGCCGGCTCGGGGATGCCGGAGAGCGCGGATTGGGCTGCCGCCGCGCTCGCCAGGTGCGCCAGCGGGCCGCGCCAGCCATGGCGCCGGTCGTATTCGACCAGGCCGTTGCGGAACGCCTTCTCGGCCATCGCCTGGTAGGACGGGTTATAGCTCGTGCGCACGGTCAGCCCGCCCTCGTAAACCATCTTCTCACCAAACCGCTCGACCAGCTCGCGGCGCACCTCCTCGGCGAAATAGCCCGCCTGGGTCGGCTCGGGATCGGGCCGGGGCTGCGCGTCGAGCGGCTGCCTCTTGGCCGCTTCGGCATCCTCGCGCGTGATCCAGCCGGCGTCGGCCATGCCGTCGAGCACCCAGTCGCGCCGCACCTTCGCCGCCAGCGGGTGGTGCACCGGGTTGTAGTTGTTGGGCGCCTTGGGCAGGGCGGCAAGAAACGCCGCGTCGGCCAGCGTCAGCTTGTCCAGGCTCTTGCCGAAATAGGTTTGCGCCGCGGCGGCGACGCCATAGGCGCCGGAGCCGAGGTAGATCTCGTTGAGATAGAGCTCGAGGATCCGGTTCTTGCTGAGCTGGCTCTCGATCCGGTACGCGAGCAGCGCCTCCTTGATCTTGCGCGACACCGATACCTCGTTGCTCAGCAGGAAGTGGCGCACCAGCTGCTGGGTGATCGTCGACGCCCCGACCGGCCGCTGGCCCTTGCCGTAACGCATCACGTCGGTCAGCGCGGCGCGCAGGATCGCCAGCGGGTTGACCCCGTTATGGCTGTAGAAATCGCGATCCTCGGCGGCGAGAAAGGCGTGCACGACGACCGGCGGGATATCGCTCAGCGGCTTTATGACGCGGCGCTCGGCGGCATATTCGGCGATGAACGTACCGTCGTCGGCATAGACCCGCGTGCCGGTGGCCGGCACATAGGTCAGCAGCTGCTGGTGGTCGGGCAGGTCCTGGCTGAAATGCGCGATCGCCAGCGCCAACCCGCCGCCGCCGACCAGCGCGACGAGGATCGCGACGACAAAGATCAGCCGCACCACGCCGCGCAAAAGGCCGGCGATTCCGCCGAGAACCGCTGTACCGCCGGCGCGCAACAGCCGCCCAATCGGACGCAAACCTGCCATTCGATCTCCGCCGGCGCCGCGCAACATCGGGGGTCCGCGGCGCCGTGACACAAACGACGCAAGGCGCGCACCGCTCCGTATCAACCAATCTTTTACCTTGAGCCGTTAACAATCCAACAGCGCCAGCATCGTCTGCGCGGCGCACGGGGGTGCGCCATCGACAGGGCGACCGTCCGCGGCGGGGTCGAAGCCGAGCCGTCCCCTCCGTCGCCGTTCACCGACGCGCGGCTCGAACAGGCCTACCTCTACTGGCGCAGCAAGCTGGCCGGCCGCGCGATACCGCGGCGTATCGACATCGACCCGGTGGAAATCCCCAGACTGCTGCCCGACGTCATGCTCGTCGAACGGCATGACGACGGCCGTTATCGCTACCGGCTGATCGGCACCGAAAACGAGAGAGCGCACGGCGTCAACGCCACCGGGCGCTATCTCGACGAGGTGCTGCCCGGCCCGGACTATGCGACGCATGTGCTGGCGCTCTACGACGAGTGCGTGCGCGAGCGCCGGCCGCTCTATTCGGAATGCCTGTTCTTCTCACCCGGGCGGGAAGGGCCGGAGCGCCACACCAAGGTTCTGTTCCTGCCGCTGTCAACGGACGGCGAGCGGATCGACATGCTGCTCGTCGTTCAGGTTTTCTTCTACATCGACCGCAACACGCGCGAGCGCCATTTCGTAGACGCTCGGCCCTACCGGGAAATCGCGCACGCGCTGCTGTGACCCGGCCGCGCGTCGCACCGGCGATGCGGCGGTCGCAGCCCCGTCACTGCGCGTCCCATGGGCCGGGTCGGCGATAGCCTGGCCCGGACGGCGGCACGCTGCCGTGGAAGGTGGCACGCCCGGCGAATTGCCCCGGCCGCCGCGCGGCGAAGCTCGGCGTACGCGGCGGCCGCCACAGCATCATCTCGCGCGGCCGCAGCAGGGCGAGCAGCGCGACCCCGCAGACGAACCCGCCGATATGCGCCCAGAACGCGACCCCGCCCGCGCCGCCGGTGTCGCTGACCAGCCCGCTCACCAGCTGAACCCCAAACCACAGGCCGAGCATGATCCAGGCGGGAACCGTGACGATCCGCACGAAGATGACGATCAGCACCAGGACGTGGACCTTGGCGTAGGGGTAGATCAGCAGATAGGCCCCGAGAACGCCGGCGATCGCACCGCTCGCCCCGAGCATCGGGACCGTCGAGCCGGGGTCGGACAGCCCCTGGCACAGCGCCGCCGCGACCCCGCTTGCCAAATAGAGCAGAAGGTAGCGAAGCGGGCCCAGCACGTCCTCGACGTTGTTTCCGAAGATCCACAGGAACAGCATGTTGCCGCCGATATGGAGCCAGCCCGCATGGAGGAACATGCTGGTGAACAGCGTCGCCCAGGGCGGGATCGTCGCGATGTCCGCCGGCAGTCGCGCGTCGCCGAACAGCAGCGCCGGGATCATCCCATACTGCGCGGCGACCGTGTCCGCATCGTGCCCCTGCTGCCACAGGAAAACGGCGATGCACAGGGCGATCAGTCCGTAGGTGACCACCGGCATACGGCCGACCGGATTGTCGTCGTAGAGCGGCAGGAGAAAGAACATCGCTCGCTAGCCTAATCGGCCCAGCGCGCCGGAAATCCCCGCTCCCCCGGTAGCCGGACGCAGCGGAATACGGCTACGTTCCGACGAGGCCCAGCTGCGGGCTCGACGGCTCGGCGAAGGTCTTGCGCGGGATGCGCCCGGCGAGCCGGGCGAGACGCCCGGCCTCGACCGCGGCCTTCATCGCCGCGGCCATGCGCACCGGGTCGTGCGACTTGGCGATCGCGGTGTCGACCATCACCGCGTCGCAGCCCAGCTCCATCGCCTGCGCCGCGTCCGAGGCGGTGCCGATGCCGGCGTCGAGCACCACCGGCACCGGGCTGCGCGAGCAGATCAGCTCGATCGCGGCGGGATTGGCGATGCCGCGCCCCGAGCCGATCAGCGAGCCCAGCGGCATCACCGCGGCGCAACCGACATCGGCGAGCTTCTGGCAGGACACCGGATCCTCGTTGCAATAGGGCAGCACGATAAATCCCTTGCGCACCAGCTCGTCGGCGGCGTGCACCAGCTGCTCGACATCGGGGTAGAGCAGGTCGCGGTCGCCGATCAGCTCGAGCTTGATCCAGTTGGTGCCGAGGGCCTCGCGCGCCAGCTCGGCGGTCAGGATCGCGTCGCGCGAGGTGACGCACCCGGCGGTATTGGGCAGGATCTTGTAGCGGTCGCCCAGTAGATCGACGAGGCTTTCGGCATAGCCTTCGAGGCTGATGCGGCGGATCGACATCGTCACCATGCACGGGCCGCTCGCCGCCATCGCGTCGAGCATGACCTGCTGGCTCGGATAGCGCGCGCTGCCGACAAAGAGCCGCGACGACAGCGTGGTCCCGGCGATGACAAACGTGTCGTTGCTCATGACGACATCCTAACCGAAAACCTCAGCCGCCTTGCAAGGGGCGGACGATCTCGACCGCGTCGCCGGCGTTCAACACCGCGTCCGGCCATTCGGCGCGGCGCACCACGGCGCCGTTGATCGCGACGGCGAGAAACCGCGCGCCCGGGTCGATGCCGCGATCGGCGAGAAGCTGCGCCACCGTTGCCGCCGCAACCTCCTCGTCGACGCCGTTGATTTTGAGCCGCCTCATTTCGCGGCCTCGGCGCGCGGCGCAGCGGACGCGGCGGCGAAACGCTGCGGCGCAAAGGGCAGCGCCATCTCGGGCAGCCGGCCGTCCAGCACATAGGCGCTGACGACGGCGGCGCTGACCGGGGTCAAGAGGATGCCGTTGCGATGATGACCGGTCGCGATGACCAGCCCGTCGATGCCGCTGGGGCCCAGCATCGGCGCGTCGTCGCGCGAGCCGGGGCGGAACCCGACCCAGGTCTCGTCGACCGGCAGTTCCTCGATCCCCGGCACCGCACGCCAGGCAGCCTCGACCAGGGTCAGCAACCCGCCCGCCGTGATCGTGTCGTCGAAGCCGCGCTCCTCGACGGTACCGCCGACGATCAGCCGGCCGTCGTTGCGCGGCACCAGATAGCCGCCGTTCGGCAGCCAGACGACATGGCGCAGCAGCGGGGCCGCGGGGTCCATCCGCAGCGCCAGCATCTGCCCCTTGATCGGCCGCACCGGCGGGCGGTGCGCCGCGGGGATGCCACCCACCTCGCGCGACCAGGCGCCGGCGGCGAGGACGACGCATTGGGCGCTGTCGCTGCCGCGTTCCGTCGCCACGCCGCGTGCCCGGCCGTCGGCGACGACGACCTCGCGCACCGCGCAGTGCTCGTGAACCTCGACCCCGGCGGCGCGGCAGGCGGCGATCAGCGCACGGGCGAGACAACGGTTCTCGACCTGGTGGTCGTTGGGGCTGAGCACGGCGGCGGCGATGCCAGGCTTCAAATGCGGCTCCAGCCGACGCGCCTCGGCGGCGTTCAGCCATTCGAGATCGAGCCCCAGCCCCTTCTGAAACTCGAAGGAGTGGCGCAAGGTCTCGGCGTCGTCGCGGTTGAGCGCGACGCTGAGCGTCCCCTCGCCACGGTATTCGACCGAGATGCCGCTCGCCGCCTCGAGTTCGCGCGCGAAATCCGGCCACATCCGCTGGCTCTCGAGGGTCAGCGGCAAGAGCGGCTCCTCGCCCGGCTCGGCCTCGATCGCCGCCGCCAGCATGCCGGCTGCCGCCCAGCTCGCGCCGCGCCCGGCCGCGCCCTTGTCGTAGACCGTGACGCGGCAGCCGGC
>Ga0335078_10011597_pt1 | contig 13077 bp, 9 predicted proteins | sample Lox_Sample_32_FD_206711 | JGI IMG/M metagenome (GOLD analysis project Ga0335078, IMG submission 206711) | Soil microbial communities from Loxahatchee National Wildlife Refuge, Florida, United States - Lox_Sample_3.2 | ecosystem: Environmental > Terrestrial > Soil > Wetlands | place: USA: Florida... | reverse complement strand
TGGCGAATGGCCGGCTGACGATGACCTCCGATTTGGCCGCCGTTGCGGACTGCCGCGTAATCATCGTGATCCTCGGCACCCCCATCGATGAAAACCTGAATCCCGTTGTGGCGCCGCTGCACAATTTGTTCCGGTCGCTCCGGCCGCATTTGCGTAAAGGACAGATGATCGTGCTGCGCAGCACCGTCTCGCCCGGCACAACGAACAGCATTCGCGCGGCGCTCGAACGCGAGACGGAATGGCGCGTGGGCGGCAACCTTTATCTAGTCTATGCGCCGGAGCGGGTCGTGCAGGGCAAGAGCCTCGCCGAGATCCGCTCGCTTCCGCAAATCATCGGGGCGTACGACCGGCTGAGCTTTCAAATTGCCGAAAAGTTCTTCTCTACGTTTGTCGAAAATCGCTGCCTGCACGTCTCTCCCTGCGAAGCGGAGCTGGCCAAATTGATGTGCAACATGGCTCGCTACACAGCGTTTGCCGTGGCCAACGAGTTCTATCTGATCGCGGATCAATACCAGGCCAACATCCACCGGATTTTCGACGCGTGCGGCTACGATTACCCGCGCTTTGCGGTGCCCAGCCCCGGCGCCAACGTATCCGGACCGTGCCTCTTCAAGGACGGCTTTTTCCTCGCGCAGTGGTTTCCCTTCCCCGAACTAATTCTTAGCGCTTTCAAAATCAACGAGAGCATGCCGGTACACATCTTCAAAAAGCTCCAAGTCGATCGCGAAATCCGGAAAGTGGGCGTACTCGGTCTCACATTCAAGTCCGGTAGCGATGACACTCGCTACTCACTCAGTTTTAAATTGAAGAAACTGCTCGAGGCCGCCGGCTACGAGGCGGCGTGCGTCGATCCCTACCTTCCGAAACATAACGATTTCTCACGCCTTCGCGGTTGCGACGCCGTGGTGCTGATGACCCCGCACGCGGAGTTCGCGAATTTGAATGCGCTTGCCGAGACCATCGACAATGGGCGCTGCCTGTACGTGGATGTCTGGGGATTCTGGCCGTCCATGCGCGGGCAGTCCGCCAACGGCTGTTTTTACGGCCGGGAAATTCCGCAGGGCACGGAGACGGTAACACCCCCGAAGACTCCGTTATCTGCCACGGTCTCTACGCGATGAAACTACTCGTCTGCGGCAGCGAGGGAACCATCCTATCTGCGACCATCCCGCTGCTTCTGGCAGCGGGGCACGATGTTACGGGTGTGGACTCGTGCAAGAAATGGGGCGAGATACCGAAGCGGCGCGATTACAGGCTCTTCGTTGGCGACTGTGCTGATCCCGTCGCACTGCGGCCGCTCATGCGCGGCGTTGATGGCGTCATTCAGGGCGTTGCCACGCTCTTCGGCGTGGTGGGATATCACGAACGGGCGGCCGAGATACTCACGAACGACATCGCCGCCCATCAGACAACTGTGCGCCTCGCCGCAGAATTCGGCGTCGAGCGCGTAGTCTTTTTATCCTCGTCGGTAGTCTACGAACAATCGCGGCACGAGCCGCATCGCGAAGAGGAAGTAGAATTCGCGGGTATTCCTCGAACGGATTATGGCATCTCGAAACTGGTGAACGAACGAATCTCACAAGCTTACTCACGCCAGCGCAATTTGCCATTTACGATTTGGCGCCCATTCAACGTGATCAATCCCGAAGAGGAGGCCGAGGAATCTCCCGGATATAGCCACGTATTTGCAGACCTCCTCCATCGGCTCGTCGAGCGGCGGCAAAATCCGCTTGAGATTCTGGGAGACGGCAGGCAGGTGCGCAGCTTCTTGCATGTTCGAGAGGCAGCGGAAGCCATTGCGAAATTCTCGTTCGACGCGCGCACGAAGAACGAGATCTTCAATCTCGGGCGCGACGAGCCGATCACGATGCGGAGTCTGGCATCACGCCTGTACCGCAAGACTGTCGATCGAGGAATGACGCCGGATGCCGGGCCTCTCGCGTTTCGCTCCATTCCGGTTGTGGAGACTGATGTGAAGCGCCGCGTCGGCAGCTTTGAAAAAATAGCCCGAGAACTGAACTGGCAATCGTCGATCTCCCTGGATGAATCGTTGGACGACTGCCTCGACGCGCTCGAAACCCGCCGGCACGGGGCTCCCTTGCTCGCGCGGTCCGTGTGAATCCTGTGGACTCTCGTCGTTCCTCGCGCGAATGACCATTCCCATGAGCCGCTCGTCCCTTACTCTCGTCGCCCCAAACGCCCTTCGTGCACCGAGCGTTTCGGCCAACGCCACTCAAGCCCGTCGCGTCCATTCATCGGAACCCCGCCAGCACGCAACCCCAAAAGCGCTCCCGGGCGTGCTCTATCAAGGATTCATCTTCGATGGCAGCGGGTATTCTGAAGAGACGTGGGTCGAAGCCCTCGGCCTCGATGCGGCGGGAATTCACGTGCAGCTTCACCCCATGCGTCTGGCGCACGACTTGAAGAGGCTTCTGCCGCGTGACGCGCGGAGACGCCTCGAGGGCCTGAAGCGCCAAAAGGTCGATTTGAGCCACGGGGTCTTTTACGTGTGCGCTCCTCCGGACCTCTACGATCTGAGTCTTTCGGGGATCTATCGCATCGGGCGAACGATGTTCGAGACGGACCGCATTCCCGACGGCTGGCCTGAGATTTGCCAGACGATGGATGAGATCTGGGTCCCCTGCCAATTCAATGTCGAAACATTTTCAGCCGCCGGCGTGGACTTGAAGCGGTTGCGCGTGGTACATGCGGGGGTGGATACACAGCTCTTTCGTCCCGGCGCGGCACCGCTCGAAATACCGAAGACACGCGGGTTCAATTTCATTTCCGTTTTCGACTGGCACGAACGCAAGGGTTACGACGTCCTGCTGCGCGCTTACCTGAGCGAATTCCGCGCGGATGAAAATGTCGCGTTGATTTTAAAAGTATATCAAGTCAATGACCCGGTGTCCGACCTCGAGGCCAAACTTACCCATTTCATTGAGCGATGCCTCGGGATGCGGCTCGAAGACGCGCCACCGGTCATTCTCCTGAACGGCTATCTCCCTCTGGCACGCATGCCGCAGCTTTATGCGGCGGCTCAGGCTTTCGTGCTGCCCAGCCGGGGCGAAGGCTACGGCCGGCCTTACATGGAAGCGATGTCATGCGGCTTGCCGGTGATTGCCACGCGGTGGAGCGGGCAGATGGAATTTATGAACGACGAAAATGCATACTTCGTTGAACTCGAAGATCTGGTCGAGCCTCCCGCGACTGTTGACATGGAGTACTACGCCGAGCATCGCTGGGCCGAGCCGAGCGTGGACGATCTTCGCCGCAACATGCGACGTGTCATCAACCATCCCGAGGAAGCGCAGGTTCGCGCGCGCCGCGGCCGCGAGACGATGGTCAGAGGGTTTGACTGGGACGTCGTGATTCCGCAGTGGGTGAACGAATTTCGGCGCCTGTTGGAATAGCCGACGTGGCACGGAGATGAGAGCGTGGGTCTTTACGTAGTATCGGTTCCGGAGGGAAAGCTCAAAAATTCTTATGAGCGAAGCGCTCGTGTTGCGCTAGTTACGAGCGCTCTTTCTGTGGAATCGGTGCCGAACGATGTCGTCGCAGCGTCGGACTCGGTGATCCTCGGTAATTCGACGATGTTCTCCTCGCAAGCCCCACCCGACGGCGCCGATGGAACCATCGGTTGGCTCGCGGGCGAGCGCCTCCTGCAAGGCGACACTGCGGCCCTCCGCCGGGCACTCGTCGGAACACCCAGCCGGAATTTCGTTCCCGTGCACCACCCGTGCCTTGAGGAACTCGATCTAATTGCCCTCGAGCCCCGACTGGTGACGTCAGGCTCCTCGACGGATCGCGTCTGCACGAACATCCGCATCGGTGCCTCGGCCGTGATCGACGCAGCAATCCGCGATTCGATTTGCGCCAGCCAGGAGCCGTGGGCAAAGCATTCCGCCGCTCTGCTCTCGGAAAAGGAATCGCCGGGTCGAGGAATTGATTCGCTCTCGCGGCTGTGGCTCGAAGAAAGATGGCATCCCATCCTCGCTTCCCTGCTGCTCCGCAATCTGATCGTGCTGATGATCCGGCACGATCGCTTCGCAGAGGCGCGCGATCTGGCGCGTCAAGGAGGCCGTGCGTTTCCGCGCAATGCCGAACTGTCGTATATCCAGGCGCTGCTGGCCGCGGGCATGAAATCGGCCGGTGAAGCCGTCGGTTACTTGAAGCGCGCCACCGGGCGCTCCGACGCCACTTTTGTCGGGAGTGGCGGCGAGCGTTCTTACCGCGCCCATTGGCTGTTGGGAAAGGTATTCGAACCGAGCGGTAAGCAAGGAACAGCGGTCGATCATTTTCGCGCGGGCTTTTATGCGCGCCCTGCTTTCGAACCGGCGATCGCGGGCCTGCTCCGCCAGCGAGTTCCCACTGAGAGCGCATACCGGCTGCGGCTCGATCTTTGCCCCCTCGCGCGCCGCGAGCCGAAGTACTTCGAACCAATTTTCTATTTCCTCCTACTTCATCGGCAGATCGAAGCCGCCGGGCGTTTGCTGAGGCTCGCAGCATTGACCGCTGAAGATCGCACAAAGTACGGCTACGTTTTTGACTCGGTAGCCGCCACTTATTCACCGCGCCCGCCAAGCTCAGACCGTCGCGGCGTGATCTTTACCGGACCATTCCTAATGATTTCGAGCCTCGCGCGCGCAAATCGCGAGCTCGCCCTGCATTTAATGCGCGACCGCGATCTTGACGTCGCTCTCGAGCCTCATGGAATGGGAGCTCTTCCAACCGCATATTTTCCGGACGGCACTCGCCTATTGCACGGACTCTACAGCCGTCCGGCGCATTGCGACCTGACCATCCGGCACCACTGGCCGCCCGATTTTCGCCGCCCCATCTGCGGAAAACTCGTAAACATTGTGCCCTGGGAATATGGAGCAGTCCCCGCGCGATGGGTTCGCGAAATTAACCAAAATGTGGATGAACTGTGGGTGCCATCCGAGTTTGTGCGCGGTGTTTTTGCTACCGGAGGCGTCTCGCCAGAGAAGCTGCGCGTGATTCCCTATGGTGTGGATGACGAGGTATTCCGACCCGAAGGAAGCCGTTGGCGCCCCGACGGCAGCCGCGGATTCGCTTTCTTATTCGTAGGTGGCGTAATCGAGCGCAAAGGACTGGATTTGCTCGCCGAGGCATACGAGGCCGCATTTCGTCCAAGCGACGATGTCACGCTCATCATCAAAGACCAGGGCTCGTCCACTTTTTACCGGCACTCGAAACTTCTACGGCGCTTCCAGCGAATGGCCAGGAGCTACGGGTCTCCACAGGTAATCGTAATCACGCAGGAAATGGAAGATGCACAACTCGCAGCGCTCTACCGCGGCTGCGACGCCTTTATGCTGCCGTATCGAGGCGAGGGATTCGGAATGCCGCTGGCCGAGGCTCTAGCTTGCGGAAAACCTGTGATTACCACCGGGCTCGGACCGGCACGAGAGTTCTGCCCCGAAGACGCGAGCTATTTCATCGATGCTACGGCGGTGCCGATGCTCGAGCCGCCAAGTCATCTGGGCCCGCTTGCGAACGGGTGCACCTGGTTTGAGCCAAATGTCGCCCATCTCGCGGAGACCATGCGCTTCGTTTATGAGCATCGAGACGAGGTCGCGCGGCGAGCGAGCCTTGCATCTGCCCAGATTCGCGCGTCGTATTCGTGGACGAGCATCGCAGCTCGCTGCCGCGAGCGTATCGGCGACCTGCTCGGGATGCCCACCGGAATGACCGCCTAGTCTGTGCGTGGGAGAATTGCGCGGCCCGTCAGCTCGAGCTCGATCTTCACCGTATCACCCACATGCAGAAAGAAATTGCTAGGATTCTTCATCCCCCACTGAACGTAGGGGATTTCGAAAACAGATTTCGCGGTCCAGCGGTCACCGGAGAAATTTACTTCCGCTGGGACAATCAGTTCGTGCTTCTCCCCATGAATTTCGAATATTCCGTGAAGCTGAACTTTTGAGCCGCCCTGCAGCGCGATCTTGCCATCCACGCGATCGGGGCTAAACGTTACTGCCGGATATTTCCCGCTCTCAATCACCTTTTCGTGCATGTTCCTGTCGCGGCCGGAATCGCCGCTCTGTCCGCTGCGCGCGTCGGCGGTGATTTCGCCGTCGAGTTTTCCAGTGCCGGGATAAAACTGCACGTTACCCTTCGTCAAAGCGAAGGTTCCATGGACGGTATGAAACGTCGCGCTCAAGGTCCAGTCAATTTTAGATTCCGCTGGATCAAGTTCGAGAGAGACCTGGGTGGGGGCGCTTTGCGCCCACGTGACATGTTGAGACCAGATCACCGCAACGGCAACTGCGACCGCCCGGATTGGCAAACGATAGGAGCCGATTCTCATCATGAGCATGCGGCCGTCTCAGGCCGAGAGCATGTGCCAACCGAGCAAGAGAGTGGAAGCTGCCAAATTGGGATCGGATGCTCGGCCCACGTGCGCCGCGACAAACCGCTCAAACACTCGCGGCTTTTCCGAAAAAATTCGAGTGACGCATCGCTCCAGACGCGGATGCCGGCCGAGCAGCAGCATCAGCCGCGCCATTCGTGCCGGCCGGCGCAGGATCCGGCGATGCGCCCGTTGATAGCGAGATAAATCGCCGCTCGCGAGCGCCTCAGCCAGTGCTGGAGCCTGATGGAACGCCAGACTCAATCCCTCGGCGGTTATCGCATCAACGCCCCCGGAAGCATCGCCGATCAATGCGACTGGGCCCATCCATACCCGCTTGAGACGCCGCGTAGAGGTGAACGAACCGCGCTCAGCCGAAGAAGCCTCCGCTCCCGCAAGACGGCCTGCGAGGTCGGGGAATTCTTCTAAGGCGCGTTCAAGCCTCAGTTTCGGGTCGAGGCTCACGACCGCGACGCAAACCTCGGCCGCGCCGATCGGTGTTACATAGCACTGTGCTCTGCGACCCCAGTAGATTTCAAGCGAGCGCGACCACGGACGAACTCGGTAATGCCTACGGTAGCCAATTCTCGTGCTCGCGCGCATGCCGCGATCCAGCCCGGCCCACTGCCGGACTCTTGATTCTCCTCCGTCTGCGCCAATCACCCATTTTGCGCCGAATAGCCGGCCTCCAAGATATACGCCGGAATCGGCCAGCCCCGAGACTCCGGTGCGCCACAGGAAGTTCACGCCGCAATTCGTCGCGTGCGCGAGCATCGTTTCGTGCAGCTTGGTTCGCCGGACTCCCATTCCACGCGCATTCGGAAACCTCCCTTCGGCAGAAGATTCCAAATTGAAGAATCGAGCGCTGTCGACGTCCCAGCCATCGAGCGCAACGCGAGGGATTCCGATATCCTCGAGGGCCCAGAGGGCGTCGGGTAACAACCCTTCGGCGCACGACTTGTCGATCGGCGGAACTGCAATATCCGCGACAGTGACCGTCAGGCCTTTCCGGCGTGCACATATCGCCGCCGCCAGGCCAGCCGGGCCGCCGCCGACGACAAACACATCGCACGAATCCGCCAATTTAGCCTCCAAGTGTCGAAGCCCAATCTTCGGTAGGCTGAGTTGGAGAAGCCGAGAAATTCTGGCTCTCGCCTCAAAAATCGCTACCTATGTTGATGCAAGCAGAATCACCTAAGATGCTCAAATTCTCCCGCCAAGGTCGTGTCAGCTAACGGTTATCGCCACGCGAAGGCTCGCGCGGATGCGGCACGACCGCACGCATACGATGACTCTTCTCGTGTATCCGTATCGCGGAAATCCTCCGGGTTTGCGTTCGCAATATCCAAAAGCCCACTCGCCCTGAATACGCGACCCACGCGCGCCGCTACTTCATCGCAGATGGCTCGGGCCGAAAAATCGCTCCCCCCCAAGTATGCAAACTATTGCGCAAAGTAGGCAGGAGCTTGCCTAACTTTCCGAATCGCGTATTCCTTCTGGTTTTAGATCCATTACTCCTGAGAATGGGAGGAATCGCATCCCAGCCGCGAAGATTTTACAGCCCGATTCCCCGCAACCCCGGCTCGCCCGCATGCTCGCGATTCTTCGCTTGTTATCGGCGAGGATTTGTGTATCCTTCTGCCCGGGGGAAGCTGGTTTACAGCGCGTTTACCCGCCCTCTCGACGCCGCAAAACTCCAGGATTTGCACTAAGTCTTGGCATTAGCGGTGCATGGTATTCCTCTCAGTGGGTCACCTCGGCGATCCTTCCGGGACTTGGGACCCCTGCAAAACTTTGCGCATATGCGGCCCATATTCAGGCGCCTACGGTCGAACCTTCCGCGGTCCTCTCCCCGCGTCGTCCGGACATTCTCGCGCGATCTCCGCCTAGTCGAGATTTTTGGATTCCTGCTGGTGGCCACCGGCATCTTCGGGATGGTTCTGCTTTCGGCCGTATCTTCCGGAGGAGGCGGAGCTGAGCCGCTGCCGTTGTTTTCCACTCCAGCGCCGCCGCGTCCTTCAAACTCGGTGCTATCTGTAAACACCTCGGCCAATCTGCGATTTTTCTATCAATATTCCGTGATTCCAGGAGGGATTCAGTCCGGAGATGAGCTGCGCGAGGCTGTAGCCGACGATCCTGTTGTCGCGGACCACTATTCTGATTTCGGCATGAAGCACGTAAATTTCGTGACTCTCGGGCGAGACCAGGCTTTCTACGTGTCGTACAGGCTGCCCTCGGGCGTGTTCTGGACTTCACGCCCGATGCTCTTGCACCGAGGCGAAACGCTGGTTACGGACGGATTCAATCTTGCGCGAGTACGCTGCGGGAACCGGCTATCGGAAGTGCCGCTGCTTCCCGTGAGTCCCGTGGCGCCGTCTGCGGAGGAAATGAATGTCGCCAGCGTGGTGCGCGCCCCTCAGGGAGTCCTTCATCCAGCTCATTTCTTTCGCCACCCTATCGCATTCATCCCGATAATCCCATTCTTCGTGCCCCCCGGCGGTTCGCCGACTCCGACGTTCTTCTCGTTCGCACCCCTGCCCGCGCCGGATGTGCTCGTTACTATCGTGTTTTGCTCGCTGATTCTCCTGCTGCGCTTCGCGCTGCGCCGTCGAATGCGCAGCACCCGCTCTTAGTGGCTGCCGATTGAATCGCGTACTACGCCGTATCTCCCGCCCCAGGCATCCGTCATGTGATTTCGAATTTCCCAAAGCTCCGGGAAGAATTTGACGCGCTGGCCTTCGTTTAGCAGATCCACCGCGCGGCCTTTCAGGGATTTCGCGCCGAGGCCGATCGTCCGATGAATCAATTGAATGTGGCAGAAGCGGAATCGCTGGAACAGCTCGTCGAATTCCGCGAGCGCTTCGGCCACCACATACGCATCCGAGTGGGAATATTCCGAGTTGTAGATTTTCTCCACGGTCAATCCATGCTTCTCCAGATACCCCGCCTTGAAGGAATGCCAGAGTGGCGCGGGCATCTTCAAAATCGTTCGGAATCCCGGCGATTCCTGTCCGCTTCCATTGCCCAGCTGCAGCCGTATCTCTTGATATTCCTTCGGCGACATCGTCTCGAGTAGATCGAGCTGGCTGGTCATCAGCCGCAAAGCGCCGTGCACGCGGCGAAAAAGTGTAATCACCCGATTGGTATTCTCCTGCTGGATGAAATCGTCGATATCCAGCAGCGTGTAGCCGATCAACTTCATCCACAGCTCTTCGACCTGGTGCACGATCTGGAATTGAAGCTCGTCGCCATTGCAGAAAGCCTTGAAGTCCTTCTGGCAACCAAGCAACGACTTCGTATTGAGATACACCTCGTAGTCCAGCGTCCCTTCGCCGTTCATCGTCGCGTAGAAATGCTCACGGTCCATTTTCTTCTCCCCGGAAAGCGCGGATGAATCTCCGAATTCGTAGCGGACTGATTTTCAATTCATGATATAGCAATTCTTTCTGCCCGGGACTCGATTCTGTTGGCGGATTCCGCTACCGTATCGACTTCAACCGGCGCGCTCCATGACAACGACTCCAGTCGGCATCTGGCTCCTGTTCGGCGCGGGCATCCTGGCGCTGCTCCTCATCGACCTCTTCGTTCTGCATCGCAAGCCCCATGAAGTAAAGCTGCGCGAAGCTCTGCTCGTCAGTGGCATGTGGATTGCCATCTCATTGCTCTTCAACTTGTGGGTTTATTTCAGCCGCGGTCCCGTCGCGGGCCTCGAATTTTTGACCGCCTACTTCGTGGAAAAATCGCTCAGTGTCGACAATATCCTCCTCTTCGCTGTTATTTTCCGCGCGTTTCAGATCAAGCCCGAGGCGCAGCACCGCGTTCTCTATTACGGCGTCCTGGGCGCGCTCATCTTTCGCGCGGGTTTCGTTTTCGGCGGGGTCGCGCTGCTCTCGCGCTTTCATTTCTTTGAGTACGTATTCGGAGGCTTTCTGATATTGGTCGGCGGGCGCATGATTTTTCAGAAAGTCGAAACCGGAGCATCAAAGCCGAATTGGCCAGTGCGGATGGCCCGCAAGTGGCTGCCCGTCACCACCGAGGACACCGGCACGCACATGATCGTGCGCCGCTCGGGAAAATGGCTCGCCACGCCGCTTCTACTGGCACTGATTGCCGTGGAGTTGAGCGATATTCTCTTTGCCATCGATTCCGTCCCCGCAGTACTCGCGATCACTCGCGATGCCTTCATCGCTTATTCATCGAATGTCTTCGCCATCCTCGGCCTTCGGTCTCTCTACTTTGCGCTCGCGCGCATCCTTCCGCGATTCCGCTATATTCACCAGGGACTCGCCGTAGTTCTTGCATTTGTGGGATTGAAAATGCTGCTATCCGAGCGATTTGCAATCTCGAATGGAGTTTCGCTTGGGGTAATTTGCGGAGTTCTCGGCGTGGCGGCGCTTGCGTCGCGCTTCGCGCCGCCGGCAAATCCTAGCGAAGATTGAGCACCAGCAACCGCGGCTCGGTCATGTCTTCGATGGCGTAACGCAGCCCCTCGCGCCCAAGCCCCGAATCCTTCACGCCGCCATACGGCATATGATCGATACGGAATGAGGACATGTCGCCGACGATTAAGCCGCCGACTTCCAGCTCCTCATAAGCCTGAAAGATTAGCTTCGCATCACGCGTGAACAGCCCAGCCTGCAAGCCATAGGGAGAGTCATTCACTCGCCGCAACGCGTCGCCGAAGTCATCGTACGGCTCGACCACCACCACCGGCGCAAACACTTCCTCGCAATTGACGCGCATGTCAGGCTTCGTGTGTGACAAAACCGTCGGTTCCATGAACGCCCCGTTGCGCTTCCCTCCTGCGAGAATGTTGGCGCCGCTCTTCGCCGCGTCGTCCACCCAGGAGGCCGCACGCTTCGCCGCGTCTTCGTTGATCATGGGGCCGACGTCGGTAGCTTCGTCGAGCGGATCGCCGGCTTTTAGCTTGGATACGCGCGAAAGCAGGGACGCCGTAAACTTCTCCTCGACGTTACGCTGCACAAAAATCCGCTGCACCGAAATGCAGCTCTGCCCTGCATACGAAAATCCGCCCAGAGCACAGCGCTCGGCCGCGAAATCAACATCAGCATCTCCATGCACGATCACCGCAGCGTTTCCGCCGAGCTCGAGCGCCACTTTCTTCTTCCCCGCCCTTGCCTTCAGCGCCCAACCGACCGCTCCGCTCCCGGTAAAAGTAAGCAGTTTCAATCGGTCGTCTGCCACCATGCGCGCCGCGTCTTCGTTCGAAAGCGAAAGTGTATTCAGCGCCCCGGCAGGCCAGCCGGCCTTTTCCACAATTTCCGTGAGCAATAGCGCGCACAACGGGGTCTTCGGAGCAGGCTTCAGCACCATCGTGCAACCGGCTGCAATCGCCGGCGCAACTTTATGCGCCACCAAATTCAGCGGGAAGTTGAAGGGAGTGACCGCCGCAATCGGCCCCAGCGGAAACCGCCGCACAATCGCCATGCGTCCGGCCGTGGAAGCCTGCAAATCCATCGGCAACCATTCCCCGCCGATCCGTACGCTCTCTTCTGCCGCCACCGCGAACGTAAAAACCGCGCGATCGATTTCGGCACGCGCCGTCTTGATCGGCTTCCCCGCCTCGAGCGCCATTAATCGCGCAAATTCCTCCCGCCGCGCAGCGATCGAATCCGAAATCGCGCGAAGCACGCGCTGGCGCTCATACGCAGGCAATCGCTTCGTCGTCTGAAACGCCGAAACGGAGGCGCGAATCGCCTGCTCCAGTTGTTCCGCCGTAGCCCAGTAAGTCACCCCAGCAGTTGTCCCGTCATAGGGAGACACAACCTCGAGCGGCCGCCCTTCCGACACCCACTTCCCCGCGACCAAGAACGAATAGCTCTTCGCCTGGGTGTTCGTACTAGTTGCCATCAGGGCCTCCCGGGAAAAATCGCCGCGTCAGGCGTGACGCGGCTCAGCGTGGGCGTGCGACTCACTCACCGCGGCGAGAGCTCCCTCCAGAACAGCAAGCCCCTCGTCAAATTGCGCGTCCGGAATCATCAGCGGTACGAGCACGCGAATAATGTTGCCATAAGTTCCCGCCGAAATCGTGAGCAAGCCATGCTCGTAGCAGAAGCGCATGATCTGTTCAGTCTCCGCTTTTGCCGGCTCGCGCGTCTCCCGCGAGCGCACCAACTCGAGCGCCTGCATCGCGCCCAGCCCGCGCACTTCGCCGATCAGCGGCCAGCGCCGCCGCCATTCCCGCGCACGCGCGGCAAATTTCTCTCCGAGCAGCTCCGCGCGCGCACTCAGATTTTCCTTCTCCATCGTCTCGATCACTGCCAGCGCCGCCGCGCACGACACCGGATTGCCTCCAAAAGTCCCGCCCAGCCCGCCAGGTCCCGGCGCGTCCATAATCTCTGCCCGGCCCGTCACCGCCGCCAGCGGCATACCGCCGCCCAACGATTTCGCGCTCACCAAAAGATCCGGCACAATTCCATATTTCTCGCACGCAAAAAGCCGCCCCGTTCGCCCGAATCCAGTCTGCACCTCGTCGGCGATAAAAAGGATTCCGTGCTTCTTGCAAATTTCTTGTAGCACAGGGAAAAACTCCGGCGGCGGCGCCACGAATCCGCCTTCGCCAAGCACCGGCTCCGCCACAATCGCCGCCACCGCCTCCGCCGCCACAACGCGCTTGAAGGTATCCTCCAAATGATGCGCGCAAAACATCCCGCACGACGGATACTTCAGCGAATAAGAGC
>Ga0335078_10011596_pt1 | contig 13078 bp, 12 predicted proteins | sample Lox_Sample_32_FD_206711 | JGI IMG/M metagenome (GOLD analysis project Ga0335078, IMG submission 206711) | Soil microbial communities from Loxahatchee National Wildlife Refuge, Florida, United States - Lox_Sample_3.2 | ecosystem: Environmental > Terrestrial > Soil > Wetlands | place: USA... | reverse complement strand
ATGGTGCATGCAGTTACAGCTAAAGTCCCATACCTATTATGTTTTGTAACCCACGCCAGGTCAACTGAAAACACTGCACATGGGCGAGAATTCGTGCTTACTCCTAAGATGGCGCGGCCGGCTTCGGCGCTGCCTGGCGATCGTTCCCCTTCTGAGACCGCGCCTGCTAACCCCAGGCCAGCTATCGGGTCGCTGATTGGTTGACCTACTCAGGCGTTTTCGCCTTCTCCAAATCCCGGATTCGCCGCGCCAGTTCCGGGAGACGCGCGAACCAGGCATGCTGCTCCTTGAACTTGTCCAACGGGCGCGCCGGCGTGCCCCAGACGGTTTGCCCGCGCCGGATTGTCTTACCCGTCGGAATACCAGCTTGAGCGCCCGCCACGGCGCCATCTTCGAGCGTGCAGTGATCGGCGATCCCCACCTGGCCCGCAACAACCACCCCTTTGCCAAGCACTGAGCTGCCCGAGATGCCCGTCTGTGCGGCGATGATCGAGTGCTCGCCGACCTGCACGTTGTGCGCAAGCTGCACCAGGTTGTCGATCTTCACGCCGTTCGCGATTAGGGTGGTATCGAGAGAGCCGCGGTCGATGGTGGTATTCGCGCCGATTTCGACGTCGTCGCCGATTGCAACCCCGCCGATTTGCGGGAATTTCCAGTGGCGGCCTTCGCCGAAAACGTAGCCGAAGCCGTCGCTGCCAATGACCGCGCCCGAATGGACTTCCACTCGATTTCCGAGCCGCGCGCCCGGGTAAATCGTGACCCGCGGATGGAGCACACAGTGATCGCCAATAACCGAGTTGCGGCCTACAAAAGAGAACGCACCGAGGTCGCTTCCGGCACCAATGTGCGCGCCGCTTTCGATCACGACATATGGGCCGACGCATACGTCCGGGGCAAGATGTGCATCCGGCGCGATGACTGCCGTGGGGTGAACCGAAATGTTTCTCGGTGGCTTCTCCAACAACAAGGCCGCGGCCTTCACAAAGGCGAGTTTGGGTTCAGCAGCCTCGATGATCGTCTTGCCAGAAATTCGCACACCTGGCGAGGCCATCACGCACAGGGCGGCCGAAGCCGCCGCTTCCTCCACATGACGCGGCGAAGACACATAGATCAGATCCGTTTCACGCGCGCCTGAAGGCCTCGCGACTCCGGAAATTCTTAGATCGCGAACCCCGGCTAGATTCGCGCCGAGATATTGGGCCAGTTCACCAGCCGTCCGATTCATAGGCACCTCGTTTGCTAAGCAAGGAACTGATTCGCGAGCCGCGCTAGACCGGGTAGAGCGAAGCTTCGCCGGGCGGCCGCGTCTTCCACCGCTTGTGCACCCAGAACCACTGTTCCGGATGCGCGCGAATGTAATCTTCAATGACCCGATTAAATCGTGCGGTATTTTCGATGATGTCCGCTTCTTCGTCGTCCGTTCGCGCGAGCGGAATTGCAGGATCAAAGCGCAGCCGATATTTTCGCAAACCGGGATCCCAGGAAAGGAAGCCGGGCACGACGGCCGCGTCGGTTCGCAATGCAATGCGCGCGAGGCCGGAAGCCGTCGCCGCTAAAACTCCGAAGAAGGGGACGAAAACGCTCTCGACGGACGTATTGTGATCCGAAAGAATACCCACCGTGCCGCCTTCTCCGAGAACCTTTAGTATCGAACGCGCGGAGCGATTTTTCTCGATGGGCTGGTTTCCCGAACTGCAGCGATAGGAATTGATCAGTGCGTCGACGTGCTGGTTGGCAATCGGCCGCACCAGGAAATGCAGCTGGTAACCGTAGAGCGCCTGTGCAAAAGGCGCCAACTCCCATGCGCTCATGTGTCCCGTAAGGAAAAGAACTCCCTTTCCTCGGCGACGCGCCGCATCGAAATTCTCAAAGCCGTCCACAATGACGACGCGCGCGATATTTTCGCTTGTATATTTTGGAAACTGCGAGAATTCCGCCGCCATCCACCCGACCTGCCGGATCATCCCGCGGACGATCTGCCTGTGCTTTTCGCCGGTCAAATCCGGAAACGCGATTTGCAGGTTCAGGGTGCAGATTCGATCGAGGCCGGGCCATAACGAATATGCGAACCATGCGACCGAGGCGCCGATGAATCTGGCTGCTCGCCGGGGCAAAACTCCCAAAGCTTTCAGGCCTATCCATGCAGCGAAATACTCGAGCCATTCCCGCATCGCGCGACATTATACGGTTAGCGCGTTCAAATCGAATCGAGGATGCTAGACTCTCAACTCTTTGGCTGACATGGATCGAGCCAGGCAGCAATCGCGCATCGTGCTCGTTTTTTCCGCGCTGGCGGGTCTGGTCTGCCTATTCGGAAATCTCGGCGCAATCGGGTTCGTGGGCCCGGACGAGCCGCGCTACGCATGGGTTGCCCGTGCGATGGCGGAAACGGGCGACTGGATCACCCCGCGTCTCTACGGCCAGCCGTGGTTCGAGAAGCCGATTCTTTACTATTGGGCCGCGGCAGTCGGTTTCCGGCTGCATCTACCGGCGGAATGGGCGTCGCGCCTGCCCTCGGCGTTCGCTGCTTTGGCTGCGGCACTCGCAATCGCATGGTTTGGCCGAAGGTTCTACGATAGCGATTCAAATTCGCTGAACCGTCCGGCATTGCTCGCGCCGCTGATTTTCGCAACGAGCGTGGCAGCAATCGGATTCGCGCGGTCCGCGTCTCCAGACATGCTGTTCGGCGCATCGATCGCGTCTGCGATGGTGAGCGCCGCTTGCGTGTTGGGCCGCGCCGGCACAGTGCAGGATCCCAACGGTGAGACGGCGGCTCGCAACCGCCGCGACCTTGGCCCGCTGGCGCTCTTTGGATTGTTTCTTGGGCTCGGTGTGTTGGCGAAGGGGCCCGCGGCGCTCGTGTTGGCCGGCGGAGCAATTCTCTTGTGGGCGCTGAGCACAGGAAACTGGCGGGCCGCTCTTCGATTCGCGCATCCACTGACAATAGGCGTATTCGCGGTCGTGGCGATTCCCTGGTATGCGCTCTGCGCGATGCGAAATCCGGACTTCCTTCGCATTTTCATCCTCCAGCACAATTTCGAGCGCTACCTCACACCGGTATTTCAGCATCGCCAGCCGTTCTGGTTCTTTGCGCCAATCGTTTTAGTCGCGCTTGTGCCATGGACGGTGCTGCTGTGGCCCGCCGCACAAGATGGGCTCAGGCTCTGGCGTGAGCGAGCATGGAGCCGTTCGCCGGGATTCTTCGTAGCCTGTTGGGCGCTTTTTCCCGTTCTTTTTTTCAGTTTTTCCCAATCGAAGCTGCCCGGTTATGTTTTGCCCGCGATTCCGCCGCTTGCGATCCTCTGCAGCCTGGGTCTGTGCCGCATGCAGGATACGAGAAAAGAGGCTCGATTCATCATTGCGGGAATTGGCGTGACGTGGCTTCTGCTGGGCATTGTTGCCTGGCGCGCGAGCACGCGATTGACTTCAAGTGCTTTTGAAGGGTCGGCTTCACCCGGCAGGCTTGCGCTGGTTGCAGGGGCGCTGATCGCGGGCATTCTGATCTCGCTTGCAGTGAATCGAAGACTCTGGCTTGCAGTCGCAGTTTGCGCCGTCTCGACTGCCATCGTCGTTGAATTGTTAAGCCTGACGGCGCTTCCTGAAGTCGATCCGCTTTTTTCCGCCAGGCATCACGCTATGTTTATGCACAACGATCAGCATCCGGAGCGCATCTTTACGTTTCGCCTGCAGCGCCAGTGGGATTACGGCCTCGCTTTCTACTTTCACCGCGAACTTCCCGAATGGTCCCCGGCCGATCCGGAGGCTGCACTCGTGCTGACGACTCCCGCCGGATTTGCGGAGATTCAAAAACTGGGACGTTTCGGCGGCAGCCTGGACGAAGAGTACGTGGGAATCCTCTATGTTCCCGTCCAGCGCGAACCGCGCTAACGCGCGGCCGTTGGCGGCATGTTCTGCAGGAAGAAATTGACGACCTGGCTCTCGTAGTTCTTGCGGTCATCGTCCGACATTTCGCGATAGCTCTGCCGTTCGCGCACCGTCGTTTTCGGATCTGGCGCTTTGACAAAAAGCTGCAGCGTTTGACTCGAGAGACCCGGCCGGTCATCAGACTGGATGAACAGCTTTGGTATACCCGCCGTCCGGCTCAATCGGGTGGAGACGGGCGGTTCGTTGCGCCAATCGTAATTCAGCATACGAAAGCCAAAATCCGCCATGCGGTTGACGTAGGGTATGGAAGTGAGGCCGGACTTCTGAATCTCGAGCTGAACCATGGCGCGCGGATCGTCGTACGCATCATCGACCACGAACGCCGCAATGCGAGGATCGCTCGAAGCCACCTCCAACACGGCATATCCGCCCATATCGACACCCCACAAGCCGAAATGCCGCGGATCCACGTCGCCGCGGGCGGAAAGAGCCTGAATCGCGGCGCGGAGTTCTCCTGTCTCGCGGTAGCCAAGGGTTGTTGAGCCCGAATTACTGCCGTGTCCGGCGAAATCGAAGAGAAAGACGTTGAACTCGTGGTCCTGCAGCGCGGTCACCAGCGTCAGAACCTCCGCGCGCTGCGACAAATAGCCGTGACAAACAATGATCGAAGGCGCGCCGCGCAGCCCCGGGAAAAGCCAGCCCTCGTGCTCCGACCCGCCGGGCACGGGGAAACTGAATGTCGATGGATGACCCATCATTAGGTTCAGATCGATCGTCGTGGCAGTTCGCGCCGGGTGAAGGATTTGATAAAGCAGAAAACCGGAGATGGTTGCGACGGTAGCGAATCCGAAAAGAAGCAGCGCCAGGATACTGGAGAGAACCTTGGCGATACGCGTTGTGGGATAGCGAAGCTCTGAAAAGAGAGCCATCCAGTGAGTGTGAACGCTATGCTTTTTGCGTTCCGGCGAGGCGATGTTAGCACACTTCTCAACAACCAAATCCCTGGGCAAGCAGGAAATTTGCAACCCTGTGTTCCATAACCAGCCAACGCTATAATGGCACCAGGGGGCGCACCCAGCTTTCATGCAGATCGTAGACCTCCGGCAACTACATTCCCGGTCACTCGAAGGGCTGTTTCAGGAAGAAACGCGGCGTTGGCGCCAGGAGCTGCACTGGGACTATCGCCCGTCGATCGAGTTGGTGCGGAAGTTTATCGATTCGCATGCGCTGGGCGGATATGCGACCGTAGAAGACGGACATCCGACCGGCTATGGGTTCTATGTCATTGAGGAGCACAAGGGCCTGATCGGCGGGCTTTTTGTCTCTTCCGAACACGCGCAGGGCGCGACGACGCACAAACTTTTGACCGAAATTCTGAACGCGCTGCGCGCGACTCCGCGCCTGGAACGGATCGAAGCCCAACTGATGCCGTTCGGCGCCGAACTTGATCCCGCCTTTCTCTCGCAATATCTGCAGTTGCACTCTCGGCAGTTCATGCTGCTTGAACTGGAGGGCGCGCAGCTCGCCGGCAAACCGCTGTCGCATGGTCTTCGGATGGAACCTTGGAATGAACGGTCGTTCGACTCAGCGGCCCGGCTGATTCAGTTGGCGTACGCCAATCACGTTGATGGCGTGATCAACGACCAGTACCGCACCGAGTCCGGAAGCTTGCGGTTCCTCCGTAATATCGTGCTGCTGCCCGGCTGTGGGCAGTTCATGCCCGAAGCGTCCTTCCTCGTGCGTCCGGCGACGGGCGACCGCCTGATCGGCATGGTGTTGACTTCGACAGTGGCGGAAGGCGTGGGCCATACGACGCAGGTCTGCGTCATGCCGGGATACCAGGGCAGTGGAATCGGGCGGCACTTGATGGAGCAATCCATCCAGGCGTTGCGGCGCAAGAACTACGAGGCATTGTCGTTGACGGTGACTTCGACGAACCGGCAGGCGGTTGAGTTGTACGAGCGCCTCGGATTCAGAACCGTTAAGAAATTTGCCGCAGGAGTGTGGCAGGCCTGATTATTTCCTGGCGCGCTCTTTCAGTAGACCTTTCAGCTCGTCCATGAATTCCTTCACGTCCTTGAAATCGAGGTAAACGGACGCGAAGCGAACGTACGCGACCTTATCGATTTTCTTGAGCTGCGCCATCAACAGTTCGCCAATTTCAGTTGTGGTGCGTTCGCGATCCGCCGCTTCGCTGACGAACGCTTCGGCCTGATCGACAATTGCTTCGAGCTTTCCGACAGGCACGGGGCGCTTCTCGCAGGCTTTCAGCAGCCCCTGGAGAATTTTCTGCCGCTCAAATTTTTCGCGGCGGCCATCTTTCTTGATGACCATGTATGGAATTTCGTCGATGCGCTCGTAAGTGGTGAACCGGCGGCTGCATTTCAAGCATTCGCGACGGCGGCGAATCATGTCTCCCGTGCGCGCCTCGCGCGAGTCGATGACCTTGTCATCCAGGTGCGCGCAAAAAGGGCATTTCACTCAGATGTCTCCTTAAGCGGAGCGGCCCGCTTGGCATCGGACAGCAACTGCGCCTCTTCGGCTTTTTCTTCAGAGCGCGCCAACCGCCGCAGCTCGCCCATCGACCAGCCCTCGCGAAAGAGCAAGGGCAGCCCCACGAGACAGCAAGCTGCAAACGTAATCAGCCAAGTCACAATGGACGCTACCGCAGCTGGCTCCTTTTCTACTCCGAAAATCAGCGTGAGGACAAGAAATGTTGCAGCCTGCGATCCGCCCCCGGCGACAGGAAGCTGCGCGGCCGATCCGACGAGAGTAAATGCGACGACGAGGAGCACGTCGCCCAACGACAAGGTCGATAGTTTTCCGGGGAACGCGAGAATGATCCACCAATACACGAGTACGACAAGCACCCAGTGCGCGGCCGTGTACGCCGCGGTTGCGCCCAGATCGCTCCAACTGCGAATGCTCTGCAAGCCCTCGCTGAAGCCTTGCAAGAGCGCGACGATTTTGCTGCGCCAGCCACGATGCCATTTCGGAGCTTTCAGCCTGCGCGCCAACCAAGCCGCACCGTGATGACGAAAATAGACGAGGAACGCGATGGCTGCGAAGAGGACCGCGAGCAATGTGATTCCCGCCGGTCTCGCGGACATGATTACGATGCGATTTGGCTGAGCGCCGCCCGCGCCTCTCTCAAACGAGAAAAGTGCAGCAATCGCGATGACTGCCGTCGCTGCCATATCGAATACGCGCTCGATGACGTAAATCCCGAACATCGGCGGGATCGAGAGCGAATCCTTTCTCGCGATCAGCAAAGGACGCACCGGCTCGCCCGCCCGGCCCAGCAAGAACGTGCAGGCGAAGCCCATTAACGTGGCGCTGTAAACATTTCCGAAATGAGCTTTGCCGAGCCACCGGCAGAACCGCACCCATCGCAACGCTCGCAGCGCATAACACGCATAAATCGCGAGCAGGGCGACGAACAACAATGACACCCGCGCCTGGCGAAGCGATGCGCCCACACTTCCCCAGTCGAAGTCCCGTAGCGAGATCCCGTGGCGGAACTTGTAGAAGAAAAAGATAGCGGCCAGCAAGGCGAGAAGCAGGAGAAGAAAGCTTCGAAGTCGACGCGGCATCCGTTTCGACCGTAGCAGCAAAATTTCCGGAGTGTCAAGCCGGGCAGCGCTATCGCGAACCGGTTATCCTTAAGATCGTGCCAGACAAGAAAGCCGGGTCAGATCGAATCGGGTTGTGCGCGGATTGCACATACGCGCGCAAGATCAATTCACAGCGCGGCTCCGAATTTTATCTGTGTCAGCTTTCCGCCGTGAACGCGGCGTTTCCGAAATATCCCGCTCTGCCTGTATGGCAATGCAGCGGCTTCAAGCTGCGTGGAGACGGCGGGGCGGGCGGGTGAGCGTGAATTTCAGCTAATGTGCGGAGGTCTGCTGCGCGAGATATGTTTGCTTCTCCGACTGAGCGCGATTGAGAAGGGTCCAATTCTCTTTAAAGTCCGGCATCGTTTCCCGTTTATGCGCGGAGGCCTTTAGCACATCCTCGACATTCGCGAGGAGTAGAGCCAGCGCGAGCCTGCGGTCGGAACCGTGAGCGAGCACCGTGCTTGCGCTCACGCCGACGATTTTCGGCTTTCCATCCTTCTCGCGCACTTTCATCCACAGGCCGCCCTGATCGTCCTCGTAGGCCGTGCCGTGTTCGCTCAAATCCTTGAACACGTGACCCAGCGAGGCACGGTCGGTAATTAAGCCGTCGCGCACCGCAGCGTCGACAATTGAATCGAATTCCTCGCGGTAGGACTTCCACTCCGCTGTGGTGCCTACCACGTCAGCGCGTTCTTTCAATACGGCGAGCTTAAGCTGGACTTCGCGCGTTTCGTCGTCGTCGCTTCTTGCGACCACTTCCTGGTGATCGAGCTCGCTTTCCCGCGCCGTGGCGTGCCGCTCAAACTCATGCTCGGGATTGAAGCGGCCTGTCAGAAAATAGAGGCCGGCGGCGCCGCCCGGAACCTCCGGATACCAAACGCCAAACGCCAGGGGCAGCGCGATTTTTTTCGAGCGGTAGAGCTGCTCCATTCCCTCGCGCGGGTCCGTACTGCGCTTGATCGTGCCCGGCAGCTGCGCGAAATGCATGACGTAATAGTTCAGCTCCGGACGCGTATCGGCGTAACGGGCGAACGATCGCGCAATTCCCTTGGGACTGCTCATTCCCATATCGCTGACGATGTTTCGATGGGCGGAGTGCGGGAAGTAGGCGTTGATCACGTCCTTGGTGAAATCCGCGCAATTTCTCCGCATCGCATTGAAGTGGTTCACATTCGGCATGGAGTTGAATTTCGCGATCAGGTCCAGGTCCTGCTGGAGAGTGGTCGAGACCGTCAGAATATAGAACGTGCGCTCGGAGGTCGCGCCAACCATTTCGCGCCACTCAGCGCTGCCGCTCGTCTGGCAGTGATGGCTCGCGCAGTAATCGCCCAAAATGGTTTTGCGGTAATCGTCCTCCATCAAGTGTTTGATTTTCCAGGACGCGAAGAGCGGCCGGTTCTGCGGGTCGGGCACGCCGTAAATGAAGTTGCTGAGCGAAGCAACGTTCCACTCGAAAGGCTGGTCTTCGCCCAAGGTCGTGTAATTGCTGATGACGGAACCCTCTTCCCCGGGAGCGCAGAGGCGCAACTTCACGGGTGATGCAGGGCAAATTCTGGAAAGATAGACCGCGCTGTGTCCGGAGCCCGTGATTCGGGCAACGCTCGTATCCAGCGAATCGTTCAGGATGACGCCGACATCAGCCCGTGCGGCGGACCCCAGGGTAAGTACAGCAAGAAGCGCGAGAGCAACCGAACTCCAGCGTCCCAAGGCGTTTCCCCTCCGGCGGAATTAAACACAACGTCGCTTACCGTAGGTGCCGTCCCGGGGCTGGGTTCCCTCAGACCGGCCTATCCCACTTACCACAGTACAGTTAGATGCGGCTTCTCGACAGGATGTAACGTGGCCCTGTATTGTATCGGGCACGATGACCGGCCCGAGGACCATGAGGATAGGGGAACTTTTCGGCCTGTAATTGCGTTGCATACTGTGAGGCCGGAATCGATGGAGAATGCGTGGTTTTGGAACCCGATTCCCATTTGGTGCGGTTCTGCATCCGGGGCGACGGGCCTTCCTGGGAGGAACTTGTGCGGCGGCACACACGGCGCGTGTATAACCTGTGTTACAGATTCACAGGCAACGCCTCCTCAGCCGAGGATCTCAGCCAAGAGGTGTTCATGCGCGTTTATCGGACATTGCCGAGCTACGAGGCGGCGCAAGGAGCCTTTACAACTTGGCTGACGAGCGTGACGCGGAATTTGCTCGTCGATCATTATCGCCGTACGCGCCGCGATCGCCTGACTGACTCTATCGACGCTATGCCGAGCTTCGAGGAAAAGCCATCCCCCGCGCGCACGCCCGATAGTCTTGCGCAGGCGACGGAATTAAGCACACAAGTTCAGCAGGGGCTAGCACGCCTTTCGCCCGAATTGCGCGAGGCCGTAATCCTTCGCGATCTGCAGGGAATGGAATATGCCGAAATCCGGGCCGTTCTGCAGGTGCCGGAGGGTACGGTGAAATCGAGAATCAATCGTGGGCGCATCGAGCTGGCGCGCATTCTCGAAGAAATGGGAGTACGCCCGGCGTAGCCGGATCGAGAGCCATGGACTGGAACTGCACAATCACCGAAGAACGGCTGAGCGACGCGATTGACGGCGCGCTCTTGGCCGACGAAGCCGCCGCCTTCGCAGCGCACCGCTCCGCATGCGAGCGATGTGCGCGGCTGGTCGCACAAGTCGGCGGCCTGATCGGACGAGTGCGCGAACTGCCGTCGATTGCGGAGCCGCCTTTTCTTGCATCAAGAATTATCGCCGTGACGCGAGGAACCCCCGAGGCCCAAAGGGCGAAGGGATGGTCCGCGTGGTCGCCAACGATGTGGTTGCCTCGCTTCGCTATGGGACTTGTTACCGTCGCGCTCACGTTCCTTGTGGTCTTTCACGCGACAACCACCGGACCGCACCGGCTCGATCTCAGTCCTATGAGCCTGTATCATGCCGTGGACCGCAAGGCTCACCTCACCTACGCGCACGGTGTGAAGTTTGTGAACGATATGCGCGTCGTCTACGAAATTCAGTCGCGGCTCTCTTCGGTTCCGCAGCAGCCGGCTCTGGAGCCGACCCCCACGCCCGAACCACAGCCGTCGAATCCGAACTCGGCACCGAAAACGCAAAAGACTCCGTCGGAGTCCAAAGGCCAGAACGCTACTGAGTTCGCTTCGCTGATCGTTCCGGAAGGATACTCGAGTCAACCTGCAACCCCCAGGAGTCTAGAATGAACTGCGCCGTCCACACCGATGTGCCTGCAACCGGCTTTTGCCGGCAATGCGGCAAGGCCCTGTGCCCCCAGTGCACGCGCGACGTCGGCGGGGCTCTTTATTGCGCGGATTGCGCGACGACGATTGGATCGGCGGCGCCGTCTGCCTATGCCGCGCCACCGCAAAAGACGCATCCCGGCGCCGCGCTGGCGCTGGGATTCATTCCCGGTCTCGGCGCTGTCTACAACGGCGAATACGTTAAGGCTCTGATCCATGTCGTGATCTTCGGCGGGATTATTGCGCTCCTCACGACGGATCTGCCCAACGCTGCGTATTACGCTTTTCTGGGAATCGCTCTTGGATGCTTCTACTTCTACATGCCGATCGAAGCTTATCGCGTCGCCAGAGCCCGCCAACTCGGCCAGCCTCAGCCGGGGGATTTGCTGTACACGCAGGGGCACAGGCCCATCGGTGCAATGGTGCTGATCGCACTCGGCATTCTCTTTCTACTCGCGAATTTCAACTTGCTGCGCACTGAATGGCTGGTCAAGGGCTGGCCATTCGCGCTCATCGTGCTCGGGGCATGGATACTCGTAGACCGGATGAAGCGCTGATAGACCGGTGGAGGTGAAAGTGAGCGATTTAAGCACTCGACGATGTTCATGCGCCCACTGCCGGGTTCGCGGCTTCACGGCGCCCGTGATCCTGATCACGCTTGGAGCGCTTTTCTTGCTCGGGGAGTACACGGCCTACGGCTTCGAACGCTGGTGGCCTGTCTTACTGATCGTAATTGGAGTCATGTCCGTCCTGCAGTCGTCGGCTTCGCGTGAGGGCCACACAGGATCGTGAAAATATGAGCAACGGTTTCCAGCGCCGAGGCTCGATCTTCACAGGATTGCTCCTGATCGTTCTCGGAGTCATTTTCCTCATCGACATTTATGAGCCCGGCTTACGCGTCGGTCACTGGATCCGGCTTTACTGGCCGGTTCTGATCATCCTGTGGGGCCTCGCCAAGCTGGTGGACCATTTCGCAGCGCAGCGCGCCGGAGGGCCGCGCGGACCTTTTCTCTCGGGGGGCGAGGCGGTTTTGCTGATCGTCCTCGCGTTCGTGCTCGCCGGTTTTGCGTTCCGCGACTGGCTTCGCGACCGCTATCCGGATTTCGATATCGACATTCCTCCTTTTCAGCACTCCTACTCTAAAACCCAAGATTTACCGCCGCAGCAGCTTCCGGCCGGCGCTCACGTGATTATCGAAATCGACCGCGGGGATATTTCCATCAAACCATCGAATGACAACCAACTTCGCGTCGGCGTGAGCGAGTCGGCTTACGGCAAAACCGAATCCGATGCGAATCAGAAGCTGCACAACATCGACATCGAGATTCGGCAAAACGGCAACGTCTATCGCGTTGGTCCGCGTTCTGGCGGATCACAGGCTGGAGGCAGCACCGATTTGGATATAACCATTCCGAGAACGGTGAGCCTTGATGCGAGAACCAACCACGGCGACGTCGAGATTGCCGGAGTTTCCGGGCCCGTCACGGCGCACTCGGGCAACGGCGATGTCGACGTTCATGACATCGGCTCGGATGTCGCGGTCGATCTGCAAAAAGGCGATGCGAAGATCACGGCCGTCGCTGGAAACGTGAAGCTAACGGGGCGCGGCGACGACGTGGACATCAGCGACATCTCGGGAGACGCCGCAATCGAGGGTGCGTTCATCGGATCGCTTCATGCGAGCAAGATCGGGAAAACACTTCATTGCGCTTCGCCGTGGGCCGAGCTCACGATCGCTCAGCTTTCCGGAAATGCCGATGCCGATTCCGGCGACATCGAAATTTCCGGAGCCAGTGGTCCTGCAAAGCTCGTGACGCACAATAAGGACATTGACGTTTCCAACGTCTCCGGCAGGATCGATATTGCGAATACTCATGGCGACGTGAAAGTCAGCTACTCGACGCCGCCGCGCGACGACTTGAACGTGAGCAATGATGCGGGCGATGCCGAGGTGTCCTTGCCGCCATCCTCCAATTTTCAGGTGTCGGCGATTTCACGATCAGGCGAAGCGAAAAGCGATTTCGGTGCGGCCACCTTGAAAGCTTCCAACGAAAATGACCAGGGCCAGATCAGCGGAAGAGTGGGCGAAGGCGGCCCCTCCATCACGATTGCCACCAGCTACGGGACGATCCACCTTCGTAAAGCGGGCTGATTCTCTGGCCGGCTTGAGCCAATCCTAATTTCCACGCAGGCGTTCCAGCGTCGTGAAAAATTCGGGGAACGAGACCGAAACGCACTCTGCATCGCGGATCGTCGTTTGCCCTTCGGCGCCTAGCGCGGCCACGGCCAGAGCCATCGCGATACGATGATCGCCATTCGGGTCAACGGT
>Ga0335078_10011595_pt1 | contig 13078 bp, 8 predicted proteins | sample Lox_Sample_32_FD_206711 | JGI IMG/M metagenome (GOLD analysis project Ga0335078, IMG submission 206711) | Soil microbial communities from Loxahatchee National Wildlife Refuge, Florida, United States - Lox_Sample_3.2 | ecosystem: Environmental > Terrestrial > Soil > Wetlands | place: USA: Florida... | reverse complement strand
AGTTTCGTGCCACGGCCCGGCTGACCTCGATCCGCAGCAGGTCGGAGCTGATCCAGTTGTCGCCTCGGTGCTCGCGGTAGAAGGTCAGAAACGCGTCAGCGTGCTCCTCGGCGGCGAGGAGCTTGAACGCGGCGCTGGTGTCCAGGTAGTAGAGAGCCATGGGGCATCAGCGCTCGCTCTCGCGCTCCTCAAGCAGCGCCCGCGTGAGCGGGTTCGGGTCGGCACCGGTAACCGGGTGCAGCCGCTCAGGCATGTAGCCAGGGTTCTTGGCGGGGCGCAGGCGCCCTTCGGCCTCCAGCCGGGCAAGGATCGCGGGACGTTCAGGCCGCGCGAACGGGACCAGCCTGGCGACAGGCGTTCCGTGCTCGGTGACTTCGATCGTCTCCCCCCGGCGCACGCGAGCGATCACCTCACTGGTGTGGTGGCGCAGCTCCCGCAGTCCCACTGATGGCTCTCCGAAGCTCGTCATTCCAGCAATGTATCACAGGAATGTGTAACAGCCGGCCCGTTGGTGTGCCGCATACAAGGCGTCAGTCCCCCGATCTCCCAATGCAGGAGCCGGACTACCGATGTTGGGATCGCTCGTTCTGGCAGTCTGGGTTGTGGCAACCTCGAGCCCGGCGGCCTGGTTAGCCGCCGGGATAGACCGGAGCGATCAGTATGCGGAGAGGAACGCTCGTCGCTGCCATGGGGGTCGTGGCGATGGCCTGCTCAGCCTGTTCCGGGTCGTCCAGCAGCTCCGCCGCTGGGCATCCCGGCGCGACCAGCCTCGGTCCGGCGGAGCGGCTTCTGGCGCGCGGAAAGGCGAGCGGTCGAACTTCGGCGCGATCAGGTCGTAGCCGCCCTCCACCGAGGCCAACGCTTGAACCGCCAGCTCACGCAAAGACGGGCCCCGAGCCGAGGACACCGCCCAAGCGTACGTTCCCGCCCTACTTCCTACAGAACGGGAGCGTGGTCCACCTGATCCGGGTGCCCGGGGTGCCGAAAGGCGGTGAGCAGCAGCGTCTTGGCCGCCGGCAGCTGACAGGCCACGAAGCGCTGCTCAGCGCTGGTAAGGGTCATGCCCCGAGCCTAAAACTCAAAGTGGAGGTGAGGTCAACCTGGGACCGCATAGGCACAAATCGGCACAAATCATCATTTACCATCTGGCTCTTCGGAATGCGCTTAATCCATGCCGTAGTCGCAGTTTTAGTGCCAGTATGACGTTTGGGGCCTGCGATACAGAATGGTTCGGCGCGGGCAGCTGATGTTTCGCGTCGCCGGGGCGCTGCCTTTGCGCCGGAGACCGGCTCATGCGCGCATATCTGTGACAGTATGTATTCTCCCGTGCAGGTTGAAAAATGCTGATAGCGGCGGAGACGCCTAGCGATTACCCTTTTAAGCGGGGATTGGCGGGGGTGGCGTGATGGCATGGGAGCGGACTGAGGTCCTGGAATTCGCCGGACTGCTCCGGTCGCTGTTCATGGACCTGCGTGATTTTGACCAGCTCCGCCCGCCCATGGCGCCCGAGGAGGTGCTAGCTGGCTTCCTTGGCGTGCTGGGCTTCGAGCTTCTTCACTGCATACCCGGCGTGTATCTGAATCGTGAGGCCCGGCCCGGCCTCCGTTCAAGTAGGGCTCCTGGTGATTGGACTGCTCGGCAAGCAGTTCGACTCGCAGGGCACAAGTAAAGCTTGTCACCGATGGGGGGCGGTGAAACTGATACCGCTAGGTCGCAAGGCAGAGATCGCCAAGATTGAGTTGTTTCTGGCCCACGTTTCCAGCGGACCCCGGCTGCTCTTGCTGGAGGGAGACGTCGGCATCGGAAAGACGACCCTGCTGGAATACGGGCGGGACGCGGCGATCCGATTGGGCCATCATGTCCTGTCCACCGCGCCGGTGGAAACGGAGATGCCCCTCGCGTACGCCGGACTGGCTGACTTGCTTGAGACGATTCCCCGGACCTTGGTGGACGCTCTTCCCTTGCCGCAGCGGGACGCACTCTGCCAGGCGGTTTTCCAGGTTGAGCCGTCTGCGCAGCCGGTACAGCAGCGAGTCGTGTCGATGGCCGTCCGGGCCTTGCTCCAGAACCTGGCGCAAGCCAGGCCGGTCGTGGTGGTGGTCGACGACCTGCCATGGCTCGACCCGCCCTCCGCGCGCGTCCTGTCATTCGTCCTGCGCCGGATGCGCTCTGAGCTGGTAGGGCTGCTGGCAGCGGCGCGAACGGGCTGGTCCACCGAACTGCTGCCGCTCGCCCTGGACGGCATCTCCTCCGGCCTGCTCGACCGCGTGCATGTCGGCCCGCTCAGCCTGGGGGCGATCCGTGAGATCCTGGGTACCCGGCTGGGCGCCACGCCCGGCCGGTCGTTCCTGGTCCAGTTGCACGAGATTTCCGGCGGCAACCCACTGTTCGCCCTCGAGATGGCGAAACGAGACTGCTCGGTCATACCACGCGAGCTCTTCGGCTCGCACGATGCGCCGGAGTCGCTCCGCCGGCTCGCGTCAGCCCGCATCGCCGCCCTGCCAGCGGCAGCACGTGACGTCCTGCTGATCTGCGCACTGGCCACCGACACGTCGCTGCCGGTGATCTGCGCTGCCGCCAGTAGCCCGGCCGCCGCGCAAGCCGACCTTGAAGAGGGGATCCGGTCGGGGATCGTCGCTATCAACGACGGCGAGGTCACCTTCGCCCATCCCGTGATCCGGTCGGTTATCGTCGGCGAGGCCAGGCCGGCCGACCGGCGCGCGGCTCACCGGCGGCTGGCCGCGGTCGTCCATAGCAGTGAGGCGTGTGCCCGCCACCTGGCCCTGGGGACTTCGGCACCAGACGAGGCGGCCGCCCAGGCCGTGGAGGAGGCGGCCCGTGCCGCGGCCCGGCGTGGCGCCTGTGACGCAGCCGGCGACCTGGCCGAACTGGCCGTGGCGGTGACCCCGCTGGCCAGGACGCAGGCGCGGCAGCGCCGGGTAGTCCTGGCGGCCGAGCAACGATTTGCTTCATCTGACCCGGTGCGGGCCTGCTCCCTGCTCGAAGCGATCCTCGGCACCATCCCCGCTGGCCCGGCCCGGGCCGAGGTCGTCCGGCGGCTGGCCAGGTACCGGGCGTTCCGGGGAGAGCCGGTCGCCGCCTGGACGGCCATGCTGCAGGACGCGCTCTCGCAAGCAGGCCCCGATCCGGCCCTGTGTGCCCTGATCGTGCTCGACCAGGCCGTGGCGGCCATCAGCGCGGGAGACTACGCCGGGGCGAGGCGGTACGGGCTGCTGGCGGCGGGAGCCGCGAACCAGACGGCGGACGGCGCACTGGCCGCGCGCTGCCACGGGGCGCTGGCTCTCGCGGTGTTCATGACCGGCGGCGGGCTGCGCACGGACCTGATCAGCCGGGCCCTGGCCGGCCCGGACCAGCCGGCCTCGCTCAGCATGGAGAAGCGGCCGAACGTAGCCGTCGGCCACGTCCTGCACTGGGCCGGCGACCTGGCCGGCGCCCGCGCCTGCTACGAAGAGGAATACGCCCGGGCGCTGACGCAGGGGGTAGCGACCAGCCTCCCGCTCCTGCTGTGGGCCATGGCGGAGAACGAGGCCTGGGCGGGCGACTGGCCGCGGGCTGAGCAGCTGACGGCCGAGGGCTACGGCCTGGCCGAGGATTCCGCCAGCCCGGCCGCGATCGCGTTCATGTCAGGGACCCGCGGGCTCCTGCACGCCTACCGCGGCCGGGTCGAAGCGGCCAGGGCCGACGGGGCCCGCGCGCTTGAGCAGGCCAGGACCCTCGGCATGCCACTGCTCGCGATCGTCGGGGCGCAGCCGCTCGGGATCGCCGCGCTGTCGACCGGGGACGCCGAGGGCGCGCACGCGCAACTCGGCCCGGTCGCCGAGGCGGTACTCGGCGCCGGGCTGGCCGAGCCGTCGGTATGCCGGTTCCTGCCCGACGAGATCGAGGCGCTGACCCGTCTGGGCCGGCTTGAGGCGGCCGAGGCCCTGCTCGGGCCGTTCGAGGCCCGGTCGGCTCAACTGCGGCGGCACTGGGGGCTGGCGGCCGGGCTGCGCTGCCGGGGCCTGCTGCTTGCCAGCCGCGGCGATACCGCCGCGGCCGCGAGCGCGCTGGAGTCGGCGCTGGCCGGCATCCGGCGGCTGGCGCTGCCGTTCGAGGAAGCGCGGACGCTGCTGGCCGTGGGAGAGGTGCACCGGCGGGCCAGGCACAAGCACGCGGCCGTGTCCTATCTCCAGGAGGCGCTCCGCGAGTTCGAGCGCCTCGGCGCGCCGGCGTGGGCCGCGCGGGCCCGCGGCGAGCTCGACCGGGTGGGGGTACGCGGCCCGCGGGCGGAGTCCGGGCCGGCCCTCACCGCGGCCGAGCAGCGGGTGGTCAGCCTCGTCGTGGCCGGCCAGACCAACACCGAGATCGCGGCTCAGCTGTTCATGGGCCGGCGCACCGTCGAAGCTCATCTGTCCCGGGTCTACCAGAAGCTCGCCGTCCGGTCCCGCACCGAGCTGTGCCACACGGTTCTCGCCGACTGAGCGCGCACGAACATGCGGACTTCACGGATTCGTCCGCCGGCCGCACTTCCTACCGTGAGCTCGTGAACTCACACCGGATCGCCGCTTATGGCCGTTAGCTTTGTCGACCAGGTGGCCGCGTTCCTTGCGGTCAGCGCCAACCAGTCGCGTTTCCCGGCCCTGGTCGGATTGCCGGCGTTCGCGACCGCGTCGTTTACCCAGAGGTACGGCAGCGGCGGCTTCCAGCTGAATGCGGTCACCCTGGGCGCGCCAGCCGACTTCCGTTTCCAGCAGGCGTTCAACGCCGACATGCGGCTCTACGGCACCCGCGAGCGGCGCAGCGAGCAGCCGCCGCGCGAAGCCTACGACCTGCGCGTCAGCCTCGGCGCGCCGTCGTGGGTCGACGCGGTCTTCACGGTGCCGGCGCAGCTGGCCATCCAGCCGGTCCCTGGCGCGATCCAGCTCGGCGGCGCCGGCTCGCTGGCGCAGGCGGGGGTCACCGATCCGGGCCCGCAGACGCACCAGCTCACCTTCCAGCTTGCGGTCACGACGGGCGTCGTCAACGCGACCTACCAGGCGGAGTGCTTCGTCTTCGCCGCCAGCGATCCGTCGCCGGTGGCGGACCTGCGGCGCATCGGCGCGGTGCGCCGGATCGTCGAGGCCAGCGACCGGGGCCTGGTCACGCTCGACGGGGCCGCCAGTCAGTCACCGTACCTGTTCGTGCAGCTTTACCCCGCGGGCGTGCTGGCGACGCCGCTCAGCCAGGCGGCCGTGGTCGCCGCGTTCGGCGCAGCCGACGTGCTCGCCGCCTTCATCACAATTCAGAACATGTGACGGCCAAGGCGCCGTCACGCTCGAGGAGGTCGCCGGGTGGGCATCCAATACGTCACGGTCAAGGTCGACACGAGCGGCCTCTACCAGCCGCTTGCGTCCGCCGTCGGCGTGGTGGGCATCGCAGGTCCCGCGCCGTCCGCCGGCGCCGGTTTCTCCAACCCGACGCTCTTCACCCGCCCGCTGGTGGGCGCCTCGTCTGAGCCCTACGCCCGTGTCGTGCCGGTGCTGAAGGTCTCGGCGCTGGCGAGCGCCCGGCAGACGCTGAGCGTCAGCGGCGGCCCCACCGGCGGCACGTTCACCGTGGGCTTCGGCGGGCAGACGAGCGCGGCGATCGGGTTCAACGCCACCGCGGCGCAAGTGCAGACGGTGCTGCAGGCGCTGCCGGCCATCGGCGCGGGGGGCGTCACCTGCGCGGGCGGCCCGCTGCCGGGGACGGCCGTGCAGATCCTCTTCGCTGGCCCGCTGGCGTTCCGCGCGCAGCCGCTGATCACGATCGGGACGAACGGCCTGACGGGCGGGGCCGCCCCTGTCCCCTCGGCCGTGCAGGCCACCGCCGGCGCGCTGGTCAGCGACGTCCAGACCATCTCGGTGAGCGGCGCGCCGGCCGCCGGGACCTTCCAGCTGGCGTTCGACGGCCAGACCACAGCGCCGGTTCCCTTCAACGCGACCGCGGCGCAGGTCGAGACGGCGCTGGCCGGCCTCTCCAATGTCGGTGCCGGCGGTGTCGCCTGCTCAGGCGGCGCCTTGCCGGGCGCTAGCGTCACGGTCACCTTCGCCGGTCCGCTCTCGGTCGGCGCCCAGCCGGTCATCTCGGCGGCCGGCAGCACGCTCACCGGCGCCGGCAGCCCCACCGTGTCGCTCGCCCACACCACCACCGGCGCCGCCATCGCCGACGTGCAGACCCTGACGCTGGCCGGCGGGCCGACGGCCGGCACTTTCACGCTGACGTTCCAGGCTCAGACCACCGCGGGCATCCCCTGGAACGCCACCAGCGCCCAGGTGCAGGCGGCGCTCAGCGATCTCCTCGCCGTCGGGACCGGGAACGTGGCCTGCACCGGCGGTCCGCTGCCGGGCGCCGGCGTCGTCGTCACCTTCGCGGGCCAGCTTGCCCCAGGTCCGCAGCCGGTGATCACCGGGACCGCGACCGGCCTGACCGGGCCGGGCAGCCCGGCCGTCGCCGTCGCCCACACCACGACCGGCCGGGGCGTCGCCGACAGCGTGCTGCCGGTGGACCCGACCGGCGCGGTGATCCCGAACGTCGGCTGGGACCCGGCGAAGCTCTCGCTGACCGACGCCACGTCCGGCGCCGCGCTGGCCGTCGACACCGCATCCAGGGCGCTGCGCTACACGAGCGGCCAGGCGTTCCAGGGCGCGGCCGGCCCGGCCACGATCGTGCTCGACGGCTTCTCGGTCATGAGCGAGACCGATCCTGCGCCGGCGCAGCAGTGGGGCGCGCCGCTCGACGTCGATGGCCAGCCGGTGCCCAACCTGCTGATGCGGCCCGACGCGGCGCCCGCTAGCGCCTTCGTGGACTTCGGCGGCGCCGCGCTGACGACCGACGGGACGCTCGGGTCATCGGCCAGCGGCACCGGCAAGCCGATCGGCGTGAACGGGTCGATCTACTACACGGTCTCGTTCGATATCTGCGCGCTCGCCAAGTCGATCAACCTGGCCCTCACCAACGGCGCCCGGCAGGTCTGGGGCTACCGCCTCGACCCGGCGCAGCAGCCGGTCGACCCGACGGCGGCGTTCACCGACTTCTCCAGCCGGCAGATCAACATCGTCTGCCTCTCCTCCAACACCAACCCGGACAACATCACGGCACTGCGGACCCATGTCGAGACCGCCTCGCCGAACGACGCGGGCGGCGGCGGCACCCGGCCCCGGATCGGCGTCGCCATGCTGCCGATGGGCGGCATCCGCGACGCCAGCGGCCTCCTGACCAACAAGTTCTCGGACTGGAAGACCGAGGCGCAGGCGACCGGCAACCTTCCCTCGCCGATGAACTGGTCGAGCAGCCGCATGGTGTTCGTGGCGGCCGACTCGCCGGACGACATCGCCGGCGCCGCGGCCGGCGTGATCGCCGGGGTCGACCCGTGGGTGAGCCTGATCCTGAAGCCGGTGAACGGCATCGGGATCAACGGCGACCTCTCCGACAACGCGATCTCGGCCTACCTGTCGCCGTCCGACAGCAACCTCAGCCAGCCGCACGTGATCCCGGTCCTGCACCCGGATTTCCTGGCCGGGTCGGGACCGGTAATGGGGGAGGGCTTCACGGCCGACGGCACCGGCCAGCGGCTCTACATCGACATCGTCCGGACCATCGACGACATCGCCTTCCGCCTGAAGGCCGCGCTGACCAGCCCGCAGGTGATCGGCACGCTGCGGATCAACCGCCCCGGCCTGCGCGTGCTGGTCTCGATCGTGCGCGCGACGCTGAAGGCCCGCGTCGCCGCCGGCGAGATCGACGACTTCGACGTCGACATCCCGGTCCAGGCACTGACCGAGGCCGACCCGTCGACGCTGACGGCGGCCCAGCAGCAGCAGCTGCAACAGGTCCAGAACAGCCGGCAGCTGGCGTTCAACATCTCGGTGACCTATTCCGGTGCGATCCACCAGCTCGTGGTCACGCTCAAGTTCATCTGAGGTCTGATCAACACGCTATTCAGGAGGCGGGCGCGTGGCGCTTGACTGGAACACGAAGTTGGCTGTCATGGTCAACAATCAGCTCGTCAGCCCGATCGAGAGCTTCAGTCCGACGCTGAACGTCGGTCACCGGGTGCAGCATTCGCTGGAGGCCGACAACGTCGGCATCGTGCTGCAGGCGCAGACCTTCACCTTCACGATGACGGTCCGTGCGGTGGGCGCCTCGGTGGCGACGCTCACCGGGCTCGCCCTGGCGGGCACGTCGTTCGCCATCGTGCTCACCGAGCAGGTGGGCAGCGACTGGACGTTCAAGAGCATCGCCTTCAACAACTGCTACTTCACGTCGGTCGCCCCTAGCAACGTGGCGCTTGACGACTCGCCCACCGCGACCTTCAGCGGTGTCTGCCTCGACGTGGAACCGAGCTGATGGCCGCCGATGCCCCGCCTCCGGCCACGCCGCAGCGCGTCGAGCGCACCGGCATCGCGCTGGTCCACGAGGGCGAACGGATCTATCCGGCGCAGGACTCCGCGGCGGGCCTCGCCGCCGTGCCAGGCGGCGTCGTCAACTACTACTTCCCGGTCGAGATCGAGGTGATCGGCGGCGGCTACGAGCGCATGGCCGAGGAAATCTTCGACGCGCTCAGGATGCACATCGAGGCGCTGGCGTAGGGGGGCCCATGCAGCAGGCGGATTCGCCGCACCGCGGCGTGACGAGCGGGCCGGGGCTCACCTTCCCGGTCAAGCTGCGCTGCGGCACGGTCGCCGACCTCTGCGCGGAGCCGGGCCTGGAGGACGCGCTGGCCAGGGCGCTCGGCCGCGCCTTCGCCACGGCGCAAGCCGCGCTGCCTGCCGCGCTGGCGCTGGGCCAGGGCGTGGTGCTGAACCCCCCGCAGCTGATCAACCCGGCCCAGGTCGACGCGCGCGACGCCGACCAGGTGCTGCAGCGCGTGCGCCGCGCGATCGAGGCAGCCGCCCGCGCCCGGTCACTGCCGCTCAGCCTGCCCGGGCCAGGAGAGCGGCGCACCGAGGCCAAGGCCGAGCGTTCCAAATCGCCCGGAACGACGCCGGCCGCGTCCGAGCGCTTCGATCCAGCGCGTTTCGACGCGCACGACGCGACCTACGAGATCCCGTCCTACGACGGTGGCAAGACCAAGGCCGAGGTCGCCGCCAAGAAGGATCCCAGGGAGCGCCTGAAGGAACTCTATGCGGCGGAGGCGGCGCTCCTCGACGCCCTGATCGAAGAACAGCAGAAGTTCGCCTTCGGCGATCTCAGCCGGGTCTTGGCGGTCGCGGCTCTGCGGAACGAGCGGAAGCTGGTTGATGCCGAGAAACACGCCGTGCTGAACGCAGTGCTCGACCCCGGTCTCCTCGTCTCGCGCGCGGAGACCCTGGAGGCGGCGATAACGCTGATCAAGCTGGTCAGGCCGCGTGTGCACGACCTGAACAAAGAGGCCGCCCTGCTCGCGCCCCGCCGCCGGGTGCAGAACGTACTACTGCCGTTCTCGATCGGGGACACCAAGACCGATCGCGACTTCCTGCGCGACGCCGACATAGAGCTAGGCGACGCGTACCTGGCGCTCCCATTGAACCGGGCCAAGGCGCAAGCCAAGTGGACGCGCTCTCGGCCCCATCACGGCCCGCCAGAAAAGCTCGAGCAGCTCTGGTTCCGGCTCATCCACACGGCCGTGCAGGACTCGTTCGAGCGCTGGGCCTTCCTCGACGCCTACTACAGTAATCCCTCCGTCCTGATGGGCGTGGCGTCGATGCGCTACGCCCAGAGCCGCCTGCTTGACGTCTGGGACCAGCTCGGAAAGCTGCGGCCCAAGCCGTTCCCGGACTACGTGGACGAGGACGGCAACGAGCGGCCGTCACCGCCGCTGCCGGCCTGGCCGGCGCTCGAAGACCGGCCGGTCGATCGGAACAGGATCTTCCCCTCGCGCCTGATGAGGGGCTCGGAGACGCTGTTGCCGCTCCTGGATCATCTCGCCACCGCGACCAAGCAGGCGGCGGCGCTGCACTTCACCCTGGGGCACGCCGTCGCCATGCCGCTGTCACTGAGTGAGGTGGGGCCGACCCCGTCGGACTGGGCGGTCAAGCAGATAGCGGCCCAGCTCTACGACCTGCAGATTTCGGTGGCCGTCTTCGCCCTCTGGCAGAACCTGCCCAACGTGCGGCGGCTACTCGTGGAGAAATTCAAGGTTAGCCCGCCGGGGCTTGCGAACGAGGTCGACCGGCTCGAGGACGCTTTCATCCAGGAGCTCGGGCCGAGCGACCCGATCCACAAGGGGATCGACCAACGCGCGGCGCAGTGGGAACGGGACGTCAAGAAGCTCTACGCCGACATCACCGACGCCGTGAAGCGCGAGGCCTACCTCAAGGCGTTCATCACCTTCGCGCTGGGCCTCGTCCTTACCTTCGGGGTGAGCGCCTGGCTGCAGGCGGCGTTCGCCACCGCGAGGGTCACGGCGATCCTGGGCGAAGGCGTCGCGCTCGAGGCCACGCTCGTGTCGACCGAAGGGCTGGCGGTGACGGCGATCAATACCGGGCTGGGGGCCATGCAGGGCGCCAAGCTGGACTGGAAGCACCTCGGCGCCGATTTCGTGGTCAACACCGCCCTGGTCGCGCTCCTGCCGGTGCTCAGGTCGTTCAAGGGGTTCGCCGAGGCCGAGCAAAACCTGGCGCGGGTGCGCCCGCTGCTCACGGCCCTCGGCGAAGGTGTCGCTCAGCTGGGCGTGGGCACACTGGCGCAGCTCGGCGTGGCCAGGCTGCTTGACGACGAGGCCAGGCGGCAAGGTGGCGAGACCGCGACGACCGAGACGCTGACGATGAACCTGATGCTCAACACCTGGGGCTTGCTGGTCGGCCTGAGCCTCATCCGCTTCACCAAGGTGCCTGCCGGGGCGGCACCGGTCACCGCCGAAGTGCTCGTGCGGCAGCTGCGCGAGGAAGGCAACATCGAGGTCTCGGTCGACTCGGCCAAGAAGCTTCTCGACCTGCAAGGCCAGATCGGGACCTTCCAGAAGAGCTTGCGGGAGGCCCATGCGGCGGCCAGCGCCGGGACGCTGACACCGCACCAGTACGAGATGTGGCAGGCGCGCGGGAGGGCGCTTCTCGTCGAGTTGGAGGAAATCCCCGATCTCGCTGGGCTGCTCGGCGGCGACCTCTCGACCAACGATGTCACGGTGATTCTGGGGCGGATGAGGGACCTGCTGCGCCAAGACTTCCGTCCCGGGCTGCTGCTGGCCACCCCCCAGGCGCTCGGCTTGGACCGCGTCGGCGAGGGCCCCGCCTGGCTCTACGATCCCCGCCGGGCCACCGATCCAGCCCGCTTCGACAAGCTGAAGGCGCGCTTCGACCCGCGCAGCGTGCGGGAGCTGCCGGGCGGCGGCTGGGAGGCGGTCGACTCGACCGGCCGCACGGTGATCCAGGTGCTGCCCGCCGGGCCTGCGCTGGCCGAGTTCCTCGAGCCGCCGCTCCGCGTCATGTTCACCGGCGGCCGCGCCCAGACCGGCGCTGAACTGATCGAAGGTCAGAATGCTGCGCCTGAGCTGAGCAGCCTCTTCAAGCGTCTCGCCGGGAGCGACAGGACCAGCACCCAGCGGATACTCAAGTCGCTATCGCGACCAGGCGGCGGGGCACTCACGCCGCAGGACGCCAACACCTGGCGCAGCCTCGCCAACTACCTGCGGCAGGGCGGCGACCCGAAGCGCCTGGCGCTGGTGCTGACCTTCCGCGAAGGCACAATCTCCGCCGAAGCCAACAACAACTACGCCCGGGCCGTGCTGGCGCGGCTCGGCGACCTCAGCAAGACCGACTTCCCAAAAACCTCGCGCCTGTTGCACTTTACCGGCAAGGCGACGCAGGAAGGTCTCGCCGCCGCCCAGACGCAGCCGTTTGCGAACAACCTCGAGGTGCTGCTGGAAGCCGCGGCGGCGAAGTCACCGGATGCCGTCAAGACGCTCCTGCCGACGCTGCGGCTCCTGAACCCGAAGGATTCCAACCCCTGGGTCGGGCTGCAGAAGTACCTGGAGCGGGACGGCGATGTGGCCGTGCTGAACCGCGCGCTCGGCTTCCGTGGGCAGGACGTCGGTCAGTTCCGGCCCGATCTTGTCAATCAAGCGATGGCCATGATGGGCGAGGGCGACTGGTCCCAGGCCTTGATCCGTGGACTGGCGGCCTACGACCGGCTCAACGCCACCGCCGCCAGCAGGGGCCGCCGTTACGCCAATCTCACCCTACTGAGCATCGCGGGCCAGGAGAGCGTGGCCTCGGCGCTGGCTGACCTGGCGGCGCTCGAGCCGAAGATCGACACCAAGGACCCGACGGCGCTGGCGGGCATCCGCAAGGTGCTGAGTGCCCTCTCGGCGGACGACATGCTGGCCCAGGCGCAGCAGCTACCCAGCGGCCAGACTATCGCCAGGCCGACGCGGGACCTCGGCAATGCGCCGAACATCACCGGCGCCGTGGGGGCGTTGCGGGCAGGTGCGGTGCTGGCCGGTGAGTTCGTCGGACGGGACACCTTCCTGCGCTTCGAGTCGCCCCAGGAGGTGGTCAACCAGAGCACCGGTGAGGTGCTTGGTCGCGTCTACGACATCGTCGTGCTCGAGCGCGGCGCTGCCCGGGGACCGGGCAAGCTTCCGCCTCCGGAGAAGGTTATCGCCCGGGTCGAGGCAAAGTGGATCACCAGCACCGCCTCGCTGGCCACACCCCGTGTGCACCGGGAGCTGGCCACCGACATCGTCGCCGACATCAACCTGCGCGCGGCGGCCGTTCGGGCGGGGCTGCCGGAGCCGTCCCCGTTCAGCAAGACCCGCTGGTTTATCCGCGCCAACGAGCTCCGCGCGCAGGCGATCGCCGATCTGATCCAAGCGGACCGCATTGACGCAGAGATGCACGACCGGGTCAGAAAGGCCCTCGCTCCCGCCCTGAGCGATTCCGCGCTGGCCGGCCTCGACGTCAGTCCCTACCGACAGCTGCTAGCCAACCCCCATCTGCAGTTTGTGACGTTCGTGGACGGACCGCCGACGGAGGTCCGCCGATGACATCGCAGATGGTCACGTCGCAGGTCTCGGTCCTCATCGGGGAGGTGCCGCTGTTCGCCGTGAACCGGATCTCGCTGAACGAGCACTACCAGCTGC
>Ga0335078_10011594_pt1 | contig 13078 bp, 5 predicted proteins | sample Lox_Sample_32_FD_206711 | JGI IMG/M metagenome (GOLD analysis project Ga0335078, IMG submission 206711) | Soil microbial communities from Loxahatchee National Wildlife Refuge, Florida, United States - Lox_Sample_3.2 | ecosystem: Environmental > Terrestrial > Soil > Wetlands | place: USA: Florida... | reverse complement strand
CCGTGGTCCTTCAAGGACGCGCTCGCGGTGGCGCGCGAGCTCGAGCGGCTCAAGGTCTACTGGATGGAAGAGCCGCTGCACCGCGCCGATCACTCCGGCATGCGCATGCTGCGCGAGGCGACCGACGTGCGCATCGCCGCCGGCGAGATGACGCGGCAGCTTCACGAGCTGCGCGATCTCATCACGGGAGGCTGCGTCGATGTCGTGCAGCCGGATGCCGCGCTGGTCGGCGGCATCACCGGCCTGAAGCGGGTTGCGATGATGGCCGAGGAGCATCATCTCATCTTCAGCCCGCATACCTGGACCAACGGCATGGGGCTAACGGCGAACGCCCACCTCTCCGCGGGCCTCACCAACGCGCCCTTCCTGGAATTCCCCTTCGACCCGCCGGAGTGGAGCCTCGAGCGGCGCGACTTCATGATGGCCGCGCCGCTCGCCGTCGACCGCGAGGGGTGGATCATCCTGAGTGACGCGCCGGGGATGGGCTACATGCTCGATGAGGCGCGCCTCGAGGCGACGCGCACCGGCTAGGCAGGCACGAGGTCGCCGAGCGCGGCCTTGAGCGGCCCGAGCCAGGGCTCGAAGTTCCGCCACTGATCCACGCCCTCCTTATATATGGGCTGGCGGACCTGCTCGGAGCTCGCCGTGCGCACGCTGCGCTCGGTCTTGTAAAACTCGAGGCAGGCAGGCTCGAACTCGAGTCCGAGAAACGCGAGGATGCGGCGCACCTGCGGCTCGAGATCCTCGACCAGCTCCTCATGCTGCACGCGCAGGACCTTGCCAGGCAACACCGCATCCCAGTGCGCCATCAGCTCGACGTAGCCGCGGTAATAACCGGCGATGTCAGTGAGGCCGTAAGTGAAGTCCTGCCCGTGCGCATACAGTTGCTTGAAGTTGCTGAAACAGCAGGCCATGGCCTCCCGGCGCGCATCGATGATCCTGGCCCTGGGCAGGATCAGCTGGATGAGGCCGACATGGCGGAAGTTATTGGGCATCTTATCGATGAAGAACGGCTTGCCGCCGCGGTAGATCTGCGTGTCGGCGATGTAGCGCTCGCCGAAGGACCGCAGTTGCTCGGGGCTCAGGCTGGCGAGCACGCGCGGATAGGCCGGGTTGCGCTCGTCCGGCATGCGTCCGTTGAGCTGGTGCGCGAGGCGCGGAATGTCGGCGAGCTCCATCGTGCCCTCGATCTGAGAGTGCGAGGCCAGGATCTGCTCGAGGAGCGTGGAGCCGGCCCGCGGCAGCCCGACGATGAAGATCGGATCGGCGCGCTGGCAGCCGCCCCCGGCGCGTGCCTCGAAGAGCTCGCGGGTGCACACTGCCCGCTGGAGGCCCATGTTCCGCTCCATCAGATCCGCGCGGTAGCTGCCGTGGCTCTTCTTGAGGGCGTTGCCGCGCTCGTAATAGCGGAAAGATTCGGCGTATTCCTTGCGGTCCTCGAGCGCCTTGCCAAGCGCAAAGCACAGGTGAAAACGGTCCTCGAAGCTCGAGGCGGGATCGGCCTCCGCGCCCCGCATAGCTGCGATCTCCTCGTCGGAGAACCGATAGGTCTTGAGATTCGCAAGGCTCCAGTAAGCATCGCCGTAGCTCGGCGAGACCGCAGCCGCCGTACGATAGGACTCGATCGCCTGCCGCTGCCGCCCCAGAGTCTTCAGCGTGTGGGCGATCGACAGATGCAGATCGCGCGCTTGTGGCGCCGCGGCGACCAGCTCGCGGTAGACGCGCAACGCCTCTTCATGATTACCCAGCCCCACACAGACGTCTGCGTAGAGCGTCTGATAGGGGCGGCTGGCCGGATCGACGCTCAGGAGCTTTTTCACCTCCGCGAGCGCCTGCTGGTGCTTGTGCCTTTGTAGCAGAACGCTCACGTACTCATAACGCGCGAGGTGATAGTCCGGAGCGAGCAGCAGGACGCTTTCGAGGAGAAAGTCGGCGTCATCGAGCACCTCGAGCTTGACGCCGATCTTGGCGAGCAGCCGCATGCCCTCGACATCATCGGGGTGCCCGAGAAGAAACTGCCGCACCATGTGCTCCGCCGCATAGATCTCGCCCTCGGCCAGCAGGTTGGTCGCGCCCACGATCGCCGGCGGCAGGCCGGCGAGTGTGCTGACGTGCGCCGCCGCCATCTCGGCCTGCGTCCCCTGCCCGAGCGAGCCGTACAGCTCCTGCAGCGCTTTCCAGCTCGCCACGAGCGTATGGTTCAGATTGACGGCGCGCAGGTAGGCCTCGATCGCCGCCTGCGGCTCCCCGAGCGCGCGGTAACAATGGCCGCGCTCCTGGAACAGGCGGCCGTAGCCGGGGTGCAGCCTCTCGAACCGTACGAGGGTGGTGAGGGCATCGGCGATGCGCCCCAGATAGCGCTGACTGACCGCGAGCAGATACAGAGCGTCGCGGTTTTCGGGCACCTCGGTGAGCAGAGACTGTGCGAGCTCGAGCGTCTGGGCGAACTGGCGCTTCTCGAGCAGTGCCCGGCCGCGCCGGACTTCGGCCTCGATGCGCGACATGGGCGGGTTGGGCTGGGCTGCGGCCATAACGGGACGGCGGGCATCGCTGCCCGCCGTCGATTCTACCCAAAGTCGCCGCTCCGGGCCGGCCGTCCCGGGCCGACTCGCGAGGCTACTTGCCGCTGAACTTGTAGGAAACGTTCAATCCCAGAGTGCGCGGGCGACTGACGGTCTCGGCCTTGTACCACTGCCGGTAGTTCGTATACAGATCGCCAAGCACGTTGGTGAGATTCTGGCCATAGAAGGTCACCAGCCATGCGTCCTTGCTGAAGCCTACCGAGGCGTCATAGGTCGAGAACCCCGGCTGGTCGTAGGCAATGGAGTTGCCCTGCAGATCCTTGGTCAGCTGATCCGTGGAAGCGTACGAGTGGGCCTGATGCGTGCCGGCGAGCTGCCAGAACGCTGCGTAATTGCCGAGCGGGAAATCGTAGCGAATGCGCAGATTGCCCTGGAACGGCGGTGAGCCTGCCAGCGGACTGCCGATCGCGCCGGCCGGATTGACGAGCGGCACGCCGCCGACCGAGTACTTGGAGAAGTCGATCGGATTGCCGTTGTTGTCGAGCAGGGTCGCTCCCTGGGTCAGCTCGCTCTGATTCCACGCCGCCCCCGCGCTTACCGTGAGCCCCTGCGTGACTCGAGCGACGACCGACATCTCGACTCCCCTCACCCGGTAGTCGCCACCATTCGCCGTGAAGGTCAGGTTGCCGGTGACGCCCGGATCGAAGAGCGAGATCTGCGCACCGTTCCACTGTTCCTGGTAAATCGCGCCGTTGAACTGTACGCGGTGATCCAGCCACTCCGTCTTCCAGCCGACCTCATTGTTGGTCAACGTGTCCGGCCCGAAGAAGGTCGGCGGTGTGAATACGCCGGCCAACGGCGAGGTCGTCTCGACGGAATTCGGACGGTTGAATCCGCCCGCACGGAAGCCCTGCGACCAGGTGTAGTAGAGCATCGCGTCATCGGTCACCTTCCAGGTGAGGTTGGCGCGGCTCCTGAAACCCGAATAGCTCTTGTTGAACCCCAGTGCGTTGAGGTTGCCGAAGTTCGAGTGGTTGAGGCAGGGATCCGGCGGCAGTGAAGCCGCGCTGAAGATCTTGCAACCGAAACTGCCGACCGCCGAGCCGATCTCGGTGCTGTCGATCTGGTAGTAGCGCGTCCCGAACGTCACCGTCAGCCGGTGCGGGACGATGTCGAAGTCGCCCGAGCCGAACACCGCCTTCTGGGTGTAGCCGCGCTGCAGATCGTCGAAGAACGCATCGCCCGGAGGTCGGATATTCGGGTTGTTGGCCGTCGCCGGACCGGGAACGAACACCGCGCCGGGGGTCGTGTACCTAACCGGGTGGCCGTTCGGCAGCAGCGGCGAGCCGTTCAGGGTGTAATAGCCCGTCGGCGGACCGATCGGCTCGAAGAATTGTGTCGCCGACTCATAGAACCAGTCGACTTGCTCGTCGACCTCGTAATTCTCGTAGAACAGGCCGACGAGACCGCGAGCCCGCCAGTCGTCCGGCGTACTCAGACGAAATTCGTGACTCTGGTGTGTGTTGCGCTCCATGTCACGCCAGGTTGAGCTCGGCGAGAAACACTGGGGCACCCCCGCCGCGGGGTTGGCAGTGAAGATCGCATTGTTAGAGACGCACTGATAGTAGTCGGCGTATCGGCCGCGAGAGTAGTTAGTGTAGTCCTGCACCTGCTCGACGTTACGAACGAGATAACCGCCGGTGTAGATCGCCTTGAGGTCCCCGAGTCGCCCGTTCAGGGTCCACGAGGTCGCTTCGAACCTGTCTTTGTCGTAGGAGGGGTTGTACAGCTGCACTGACAGGTCGGGTTGCGGGTTACCGAGAGAGTCGGTCGCCATCTCCGCAAACACCCCGTCGGCCTCCATGTTCTGATAGGACTGTGTAATCAGGACGTTCCAGTCATCGTTGAACTTATAGAGGCCTTCGACGCGAATACCGTGGTACGTGACAGGGTTGATCGCGTTGCCGACCTGGCTGAAGTTGTTGATCACGACGCTGTTGGGTGGCGGCTGGCCGCCATTGTAGAAATAAGGGCTGCCCCGATCGCTTGCCGCGCGGGCGAACGTCCCCGGAATGTTGTTGATGTAACCGCCGCGCGAGTCGTTGTAGATGACCGCGCGGACCGCCGCCTGGTCGCCGAGCGGCAGATTGATGGTAGCGTCGATTTTGCTGCTCGGATCGCCGTGCGCCGTGGTCGCGTAGCCGGCGTTGAAGTTCGCTTCGGTCACTCCCAGCTTCGGCTTATTGGTGATGTAGCGGACGACGCCCGCCTCGGCGCCGGCGCCGAACAGCGTGCCCTGCGGCCCCTCGAGGACCTCGATGCGCTCGAGGTCCGCGGCATAGATATCGAGATTACGTCCTGGGATCTGCCCGGACTGCTCGTCGAGGTAGATCGCGACATTCGTGAAGGCGCCGACGGCGCCGGACCCCTGTAATGCGCCGACCGCGGTCGACAGGCCGCGCATGTAGACGTTGCTCTGACCCGGCCCGAGGCCCTGCGCCGTGACGTTCGGCAGATACTTCACGTAGTCGTCGAAAGTCGTGACATTCAACTGCGTAAGCGCTTCGGCGGTGAGCGCCTGGATCGTGATAGGCACGTCCTGCAGGTTCTGCTCGCGGCGGTTGGCCGTGACGATCACTTCTGCCAGCTCCAGCTGTCCGGTTGGCTGACTGGAGGTGGCGGTGGTTGCCGTCGCCTGGTCGGCGGGGGATGCCAGGTCAGAGGCCCACACCGTGGCCGCCGGCGCACTGAGGATGGCGGCAACCGCCGTAGAGATCTTGGAATTGAGCCTCATCGCGCTTCTCCCCGACTTTGGTTGTGATTTCGCTACGCAAGCCCCCCCTGGAGGCTCCGGCGCTCTTATCGATCTTCTATACCACAGATTCGCCGTGCGCTTGAACAGACGCGTCGTCCAGCTTTTACGCAGGCGCAGCATCTGCGCCCTGCCGCCGCTCCAGGTCTCGCATCCGATGCATGGACGCAACACATAGGGTTTCACAGGCCTGGGCAGACTCAAAGCCGAGAAAAAGAATGGGACCATCGGAAAAAGGCATCGACGCGGGGCCGGCCGGAAACCTGGCAACGCTCACGTGGCGGCCCCCGGCGGCAGGTTCGGCGAAGCGTGTGATCGTCAATAGCTCAGCGACCCGCCCGGCTCGTCGCGAGCAGGAACTCCCCGCAATCTTTCCGCCGGCCGACGTTTCTTCGTCGTCATAAGATCGTAACATACGATCTGGAGGATGAGTGTCCGTTACGCGCTTGCGCATCGCGGGACAAGGAAGAAGCAACAGCGCTTGTACCACTTCATCACAGGGGGAGCCGTGATCAAGAACAACCGGGTGAGACTGGCCGTTGCTACCGTGCTGAGCAGTTGTGCAGCCGCCGGCGTGTACGCCGCGGACGCGAGCTCTGCTGACCAGACAGGCCCCGCGGGCGCGGCAGCGGCCCCCGCCGAAAGCGGCGGCCTCGCAGAAGTCGTGGTGACCGCGGAGCGCCGCTCCGAGACGGTGCAGAACGTGCCGATCACCATCCAGGCCATCACGGGCGACCAGCTCAGTCAGATGCAGGTCGAGACGCTGGATGACGTCCTCAAGTACCTGCCGAACGTGACATTCAGCTCGAACGGCCCGGGCCAGGGCCAGATCTACATGCGCGGCCTCAGCGCCGGCTTCGCCGGCAACCAATCGAGCGCGGCGATCAACCCGTTCCCGAACGTGGCGCTCTACCTCGACGACCAGTCGATGACCTTCCCGGGGCGCAACGTCGACGTCTACATGGCGGACATGGAGCGCATCGAGGTCCTCGAGGGCCCGCAGGGCACGCTGTTCGGCGGTGGCGCCGAGGCCGGCGCGGTGCGCTACATCACCAACAAGCCGAAGCTCAACGTGACCGAGGGCAGCGTCGACGCCTCCTACGGCACGACGGCCCACGGCGATCCCAACTCCTCGGCGATCGCCGTGATCAACCTCCCGGTGCTTCAGGATACGCTCGCCGTCCGTGCGGTCGTCTACTCAGATCACCGTGGCGGCTACATCGACAACGTGCCGAGCACCTTCACCCGCCTGCCGACCTCGACCGACCCGGGCCCGGCTTCCTTCGGGCTCACCTACCCGGCCAACACGCCAGGCGCGAACAACTTCAATCTGGCGCAGAACGCGCAGAACCCCGTCACCTACGAGGGCCTGCGCGTGCAGGCCCTGTGGCAGATCAATCCCGACTGGAGCCTGCTGCTCCAGCAGAGCTACCAGAACATGGAGGCCGACGGTGCGGACGTTCAGTACCCGTTCGGCACCGAAGGCCAGCCGCTCGGCGCCTGGCAGGAAACCTCGTTTGTTCCCCAGTGGGACAAGGACAAATGGGAGAACACCGCCTGGACGCTCAACGGCAAGCTCGGCGACATCCGCATGGTGTACACGGGCGCTTATCTGTCGCGCACCATCGACAACAGTGTGGATTACTCGAACTACACGCGCTCGGGCGGCGGGTTCTATTACACCTGCGCCGGCGGCCCGAACGGCGGGATGATCGGCGGCGGCAAGGGCTTTCCGCTCACCTGCTACTCGCCGGTGCTGTCCTGGAACGACCACGTCGAGACCACCCACCAGAGCCACGAGCTGCGCTTCAGCACGCCGGACGAGTGGCGGCTGCGGGCACTGGTGGGCGGCTTCTGGGAAGACTTCGATATCAAGGACGACATGAATTTCCGCTACACCACGATCCCCTCGTGCGGCGCGGCGGGCTCCGCGGCGCTCGCGGCCTACGCGGCCGGCACCGCGGTGTGCAAAGGCAACGTGATCCCCTATCCCGGCGCCGCGGCGATCGACCCGGGCGTACGCGACGACAATGTTGCCTTCGGCGAGGACCTGGAGCGCGGCTACAAGCAGTGGGCGCTGTTCACCTCGATTGATTACGATTTGATTCCGAAGGTGCTGACGCTGACCGGCGGAACCCGGTACTACAAGTACACCGAGAGCATGTACGGGTCGCAGTATTCGACCAGCACCGGCTGCGCCGGCATCCCGAACGGCGCGTGCGTCGGCTCCGACCTGACGGCCGCGACGCACGCGGCCGACTACAGTGGCTTCCGCAGCCGCGGCAACCTCACCTGGCACGTGACGCCCGACGCGATGCTCTACTACACGTTCTCGCAGGGGTTCCGGCCGGGTGCCGGCAACCGCAAGAACAGCGCCGAGGTGAAGATCGATATCGACCCGGTGACTGGCCTGCCGACCGTCGGCCCCGATGCGAACCCGACGCTCGTCAAGCAGTACCGCAAGCCGTACACATACCCGCCCGACACGCTGGTCAACAACGAGATCGGCTGGAAGACGGAGTGGTTCAACCACCGGCTGCTGGTCAACGGCTCGGCGTACGTCATGGACTGGAAGAACGTGCAGACGCTGCTCTACAACCCGCCGGTCTACGGCAACACGACATTCGGCGTGCAGGGTCCGGACTACCGGATCAAGGGTGTCGAGCTACAGGTCGTCTGGCGGGCCACCGAGGGGTTGACGCTGCAGGGCTCGCTGTCGCACAACAACGCCTCGGAGACGAACTCCCCCTGCATCCAGTCGGTGGGTGGGGCGAGCGCTGCGAACGGCATCGCGGGCAACCCGACGCCGGCCGGCAGCTGCATTGCGCAGGTGTGGAATTCGATTCTGCAGGAGAACGTCCCGGTGCTCAATCCGCTCGGCGCCGTGGGTGCCACGCCGGCCTTCTCGCCGACGATCCAGTACAACGTGCACGCGCGCTATGACTGGGAGGCCAACGACTACAAGATGTTCTTCACCATCGGTGCGAGCCATACGGGCGACATGAACAACGAGCCGAGCAGTTTCACCCCCGCGGTGCCCGGGACCGTTCCGAGCACCACGTGGTTGCTGTACAACCAGCCGGCCTACACGGTGTATGACGCGGAGCTCGGCGTCTCCAAGGACAACTGGCGCGTCGAGCTCTACGGCCAGAACCTCGGCAACTCCGATGCGAGTCTGTTCACCTCCTCGGCGCAGTTCATCGAGGCTCAGGTGCCGCTGCGGCCGCGGGTGCTCGGTCTGTCGATCGGCATGAAGTTCTGAGGCTTGCGGCGGTTGCGTTAGACTCGAAGGCGGGCATGATGCCCGCCTTCTTTTTCGCACCTACATGACCGCCGCCAGCGCACCGGCCGAGCCCGCCTCGCCCCCCGGACTCGAGGTCGGGGAGATCCGCATGCTCCTCAAGGCGCGGCGCTTTGCCGCGGCCGGCGAGGCCGCGGCGCGGCTCGCCGCCGCAAGGCCGGGGCATCGGGAGGCGCTCTACCTCTTGGCGCTTGCCCAGCGCCAGCAGCAACGGCCGGCGGCAGCGCTCGCGACCCTCGATGAGCTCGAGCGCTGCCACCCGCGCGCGAGCCGGCTATTCCAGGAGCGCGGCCACTGCTACGTGGCGCTGCAGGATGCGCCGCGGGCGATATCGGCCTACCGCAAGGCGGTCGAGATCAACGCCACGCTGTCGGCGAGCTGGGGCATGCTCGAGGGCCTCTATCGGCTGACCGGCGACCCGCGGAACGCTGCGTTCGCGGCCGCACAGCTCACGAGGCTCAAGTCGCTTCCCGCCTCCGTGGTCACGGCCACCAACCTCTACTGCGAGGGTGACCTCGCCACCGCGGAGAAGATGATCCGCGGTTTCCTGGTGGAGCACGGCGACCAGATCGAAGCCATGCGGCTGCTGGCACGCATCGGCTTCGACCTCGAGGTCTACGACGACGCCGAGCTGCTGCTGGCTGCCGTCCTCGAGCTCGCGCCCGACTATGCCGCGGCGCGCTACGATTACGCCTCCGTGCTCATGGCGCGCCACAAGTACCGCGAGGCGCGCGCCGAGCTCGAGCGGCTGCTCGGCGCCGATCCCGGCAACCGCGACTTCCGCACGCTCTATGCCGCCGCGGCGGTCGGCCTCGGTGAGCACGAGCAAGCTCTGCAGCTGTACCGCGCCCTGCTCGAGGGAGCCGAGAGCCGCGAGGCGGGAGACCTGCACCTGTCGGCCGCCCACGCGCTGAAGACGCTCGGACGTCAGGCGGAAGCAATCGAGGAGTACCGCGCCGCGGCCCGCGCCCGGCCCGGCTTCGGTGATGCCTGGTGGAGCCTTGCAAATCTCAAGACCTACCGCTTCACTGATGCGGAGCTCGGGGCGATGCGCGCCGCGGAGACGGCGGCGGCGACCAGCCCCATCGATCGCTACCACCTGAGCTTCGCGCTCGGCAAGGCGTGCGAGGACCGCGGCGACTACGCGGCCTCCTGGCATTTCTACGAGCGCGGCAACGCGCTCAAGCGCACCGAGAGCCGCTACCGGCCGGATCCGATCGAGCTCAACACCGCGAATCAACAGAAGGTCTGCACGCGCGAGTTCTTCGGCGAGCGCGAGGGTTGGGGCGTTGCCAGCAAAGAGCCGATCTTCGTCGTCGGCCTTCCCCGCTCGGGCTCGACGCTGATCGACCAGATCCTCGCCTCTCACTCCCAGGTCGAGGGAACGCACGAGCTCGCGGAGATCCCGCGCTTCGTGCACGAGCTGCAGGGCCGCGATCCGGATCTCGGCAACCCGCGCTATCCCGCGATTCTCGCCGCTCTGCCGCGGGCGGCCTTCGCCTCGCTCGCAAGGCGCTATCTCGAGGACACGTGCGTCTACCGCAGCGGCAAGCCGCGGTTCATCGACAAGATGCCGAACAACTTCCGGCACATCGGCCTGATCCACCTGATGTTTCCGAATGCGAAGATCATCGACTCCCGGCGCGAGCCCATGGCCGGCTGCTTCGGCCTGTACAAGCAGCTGTTCGCGCGCGGCCAGGAATTCGCCTACAGCATTCCGGACATCGCCCGCTATTACCGCACCTACCTCGAGCTCATGGAGCACTGGGACCGGGTGTTGCCGGGGCGCGTGCTGCGCATCCATCACGAGGACGTTGTGGATGACCTCGAAGGGAGCGTGCGCCGCATTCTCGAGTACTGTGACCTGCCGTTCGAGCCGGCGTGCCTCGAGTTTCATCGCACGGAGCGCAGCATCCGCACCGCCAGCTCCGAGCAGGTGCGGCAGCCGATCTTCCGCGAGGGTCTCGACCAGTGGCGCAACTTCGAGCCGTGGCTCGGGCCGCTGCGCGAGGCGCTCGGCGACGCGCTCGAGCGCTACCGCCGCTAGCGGCCGGCTGCCAGGTCGGTTCGCCCATGGCGCGCATGAGCAATGATCCCCGGGTCCCGGACGCCGCTGAGGCGCAGTACCTGCTCGCGCAGGCGCTCGAGGAGCAGGGGCAGCTCGAGCGCGCGGCCGAGAGCCTGGCACGGGCGACCGCGCTGCGCCCCGGCTTCGCCGACGCGCATAACGATCTCGGACGCGTGCTCCTCGCGCTCGGGCGCACCGACGCGGCCGCTGCCAGCTGCCGCCGCGCGCTCGAGCTGCGTCCGCGCTTCGCGGCTGCCCTCGGCAACCTTGCCAACGCCGAACGCGCGCGCGGTGCGCTCGCGCCGGCAATCGAGGGGTACCGTCAGGTCGTTGCGCTCGAGCCTGGACTCGCGGAAGCCCATCGCAATCTCGGCAGTGCGCTCATCGAGGCGGGCGAGACCGAAGCGGGGATCGAGGCGCTGCGGCGTGCACTCGAGCTGCGGCCGGATTACGCGGCCGCGATCACGCAGCTGGCCCGCGCGCTGCGGACCCTCGGCCGCGCCGGCGAGGCGCTTCCTTACTATGAGCGGCTGCTGAGGTACGACCGCCGCGCGGAAACGCTCAATGACTTCGGCACGCTGCTCGCCGCGCTCGGGCGCTTCGAGACGGCCGCGGGCTCCTTCAGCGAAGCCCTCGCCCGCACGCCCGGTGACGCGCGAGTCCATGCCAACCTCGGCCACGTACTTCACTGCCTCGGCGATCATCGCGCCGCCATCGAGCACGCTCGGCGTGCCATCCAGCTCGACCCGCACCTTCCGGAAGCGCACCTGCACCTCGGCAACGCGCTGCTCGCGATCAACGAGATGCACGCCGCCGAGGCGGCCTACCGCGCCGGACTCGAGGCGGCCCCCGGGCATGCCGGGCTGCATATCGCCCATGCGATGGCCGAGCGGGCGCTGGGCCGCGTGGACGCGGCGGCTGCGAGCACGCGCCGGGCGCTCAGCATCGTCCCCGACGCCGCCGATGCAGTCGCCTTGCTCGGTAATCTTGCGATCGACCGGGGCCGATTCGGGGAGGCCGAGACACTGCTGAAGCAGGCGCTCGCCATAAGCCCGGACCTGCCCGAGGCGCTGATCGGCCTGACGGCGGTGCGCAAGATGACCGCCGCCGATGCCCCCTGGCGCACGGCCGCCGAACGCGCGCTCTCACGCGGACCGCCGGTCGCACACGCCATTGCACTCCACCACGCGCTCGGCAAGTACTGCGACGACGTGGGCGATTTCGACGCGGCATTCGAGCATCACCGCCGCGGCCACGCGCTCGCCCGCCGCAGCCGCCCGCCCTACGACCGCGCGGCAACGACCGCACGTGTTACGCGCACGCTCACGGCTTTCGACCGGAGTGCGCTCGAGCAGCTGCGGCCGCTTGGGCTGGCCTCGGAGCGCCCGGTGTTCGTCTTCGGGATGCCGCGCTCGGGCACGACGCTGGCCGAGCAGATTCTTGCCTCCCACCCCCAGGTCCATGGCGCGGGCGAGGTGCTCTACTGGCAATTCGCCGCCGACGCCGAGTTCGCGGCGGAGGCAGCGCAGCGCACGGCGACGATCGCCGCGCTTGGCCGTCGGTACGTGGAGCTGTTCGCGGCACTGCCCGCCGCGGCGGTGCGGGTCATCGACAAGCTGCCGAGCAACTTCAAGAACCTCGGCCTCATTCATGCGGCGCTCCCTCTGGCACGGTTCATCCATCTCGAACGCCATCCGCTCGACACCTGCCTGTCGATCTATTTCCAGGGTTTCACCGCCGCCCACGCTTACGCGGCCGATCTCGCCGACCTCGGCCACTACTACCGCGAATACCGCCGCCTCATGGCGCACTGGCGCGCAACGCTGCCCCCGCACCTGCTGCTCGAGGTCCCCTACGAGGCGCTCGTCGATGATCCTGAAGGCTGGAGCCGCCGCATGCTCGAGCACATCGGCCTGGCCTGGGACCCGCGCTGCCTCGAGTTCCACCTCACCGAGAGGCCGGTTCTGACGGCGAGCAGCTGGCAGGTACGTCAGCCAATCGGCAGGGGCTCGATCGGCCGCTGGCGGCGCTACGAGCGCTTTCTCGGGCCGTTGCGCGAGGCGCTCGGCGCCGACGTGCTCGCGCCGGACGGTTCCGGGCGCTGACGGGCTGCGCGCATGGCGGCAGGCGCCCGATATGTCCTCGCCATCGATCAAGGCACGACCTCGACGCGTGCCATCACATTCGACACGAATGCGCGCGCCGTGGCGCTCGCCCGCCGCGAGCACGCTCAGCACTACCCCGCTCTCGCCTGGGTCGAGCACGACCCGGAGGACATCTGGCGCGACACGCTCGCGGTCGTGGGCGAGGTCCTCGAGCGCTGCGGCGGTGCGCAGCGTATCGCCGCGCTCGGCATCACCAACCAGCGCGAGACC
>Ga0335078_10011593_pt1 | contig 13079 bp, 10 predicted proteins | sample Lox_Sample_32_FD_206711 | JGI IMG/M metagenome (GOLD analysis project Ga0335078, IMG submission 206711) | Soil microbial communities from Loxahatchee National Wildlife Refuge, Florida, United States - Lox_Sample_3.2 | ecosystem: Environmental > Terrestrial > Soil > Wetlands | place: USA... | reverse complement strand
GCTGGCCAATGTCACGCAGGAGGAAACAGGCGTGATGAAGACCGGCCAGCAGATGGCCATCAACCAGATCGTCTACGACCCTTCGACCAACACCATGTACGCCAAGCCCGATAACGTGCTCGACCAGCACCGGCATTACGCCCTCATCGTGACCGACGCGGTGAAGGATACCGCCGGCAACGCGGTGGTTTCCGACCCGGCGTACCTGGCCTGCCTGGCGTCGACCACGCCGTATTGCACAACGCTGGCTCAGGCGGTTGCGACCATTGCCGGTACCGCGGCGCCGGCGCACATCGTGGCGGCTTCGGTGTTTACCACGCTGAGCGCCACGGCCTGGCTGGAACATGCGCGCGACATCCTGCCGTTCGTTCCGCCTTACCCGGGGCCGGTCCAGCCATCGAGCTTCAGCATTCCGAACCTCACCCAGATTACGCTGCACGAACAGACCGGCTGGAACCCGGTGCGGTTTAGCGATATCAGCCTGCCCCTGAACAACACCCTGTTGGCGGGGCTGGGAACGCTGGCGGTGGGCTACTACACTTCGCCCAGTTTTCTGCAGGGCGACCAGAGCATCCTGAACTCGCCGACTTTGCCGGGGCTGGAAATTCCCTCCAACCTGAACACCGTTTATTACAATGCGCTGCTGCCTTCGAGTCCCGAGCCGCCCAACGGCTATCCGGTGGTGATCTTCGGGCACGGGCTGGGCGACAGCCGGTGGGGCGGTCCCACGGCGGTGGCGCCCGTGCTGGCGCGGGCAGGCTTCGCGGTGATCGCAATCAATGCCGTGGGCCACGGGTTCGGCCCGCTTTCCACGGTGACGCTGGCGGATAACATGGGCAACAGCTCCACGATTCCGGCGGGTGGCCGCGGGATCGATCTGAACGGCGACGGCGTGATCGAGTCGGACGAAGGCTGCACGCTGATTACGCCGGTGGCCTACGGCACGCGGGACTGCTTCCGGCAGACTGCCGTGGACCTGCTGCAACTGACCCAGGTGATCCGCCAGGGGATGGATTTCAACGGCGATGGAAAGCCGGACCTGGACGCGGGGCACATCTATTATTCCGGCGACTCGCTGGGCTCGCTGTACGGGCCGATGTTTCTCTCCGTGGAGAGCGCCGTTCGGGCGGCCACTTTCACGGTGGGAGGCGCGAGCACCGTGGATATTGCCCGCTGGAGCCCGGCATATGCTTCGCTGGCCACCGAAACCCTGGCCGTGCGGATGCCGCCGCTGCTCAATGAAGGCAATTCGTACAACGAGCAGTGGGTGCTGCCGGACCAACCGGTCGATGTGGTGACGGTGCCCGGGGCGCTGCCCATTCAGAGCACCTTCGAGAACCTGGAATGGCTGGGGATGACCGGCGATCCGATGGCCTTCGCGCCGCACTTGAGCCTGTCGCCGCTGGCCGGCGAGGCGGCGCGGCCGGTGCTGGCGCAGTTCGCGCTCGAGGACATGACCGTGCCGAACCCGATGAATTCGGCGTTGATTCGAGCGGCCGGCCTGCAAGCGAGCGCCTGGGAATACCGCCACGACCTGGCGCGCGCGAAGGCGCCGGATCTGCCGGTGGATCCGCATCCGTACCTGGAACTGTTCGTGTCGCTGGGCGGCACGACGATTCAACTGCCCGGTCTCGACGGGTTGGTGATCAGCCTGGACGCGCAGGGGCAACTGGCGGGATTCTTTCAGGCCGATGGGGCGAGCATTCCCAATCCCAACCAGCTGTCGCTGCTGTTCTACGGGATCAACCTGTTCCAGGTACCCGCCACGCTGCCGGAGACGCTGGGGTTTTGAGCGCGCAGACCGCCTGAGCCCTGGTTTCCTGCCGCGGCGGGCGAAGCCGCGGTCAGAACCTGACCTCGTTCAGGGTTTCTCAGAAGAGCGATGTCACTTTCGGACTATTGGGCCGTCTGATCTATTTGTTAGACTTTTGAGCATAGAGGGTGATTCGCGCGCTCCGAAGCTCCCTGGCGTTCTCTTTTTATTCGCCGAGGGTTAAACTGATTATGATCGGATTTTAGGATTAGTTCATGCGCTTTCCTACCTGTGTAACGGTTGGCCTGTTGTTTTCTACGGGTTTCGCTCTGGCGTTGGTCGGATGCAGGCAGCAGGAGGCTCACAGCATGGCTGCTGCCGGCCCGCCTGTGGTGCCGGTGTCAGTGGCGAAGGTTTCCGAGGAATCGGTGCCCACGGAGATCCGTGTGGTCGGTTCGGTGGATGCGTCCTCGGTGGTGCAGATCAAATCGCAGATCGCCGGGCAACTGGTGAAGGTGGGGTTTACCGAAGGGCAGAACGTCAAGCAGGGCGATTTGATGTTTGTGATCGATCCGCGCCCTTACCAGGATGCGCTCGAGCAGGCGGAGGCGGCAGTCGCGCGGGACCGCGCGCAGATCGCACAATCGGAGGCTTCGCTGGCGCGCGACGCGGCGCAGGCCAAGTACGCCGAGAGCGATGCGGCCCGGAATGCCGACCTGGTGAAGGAAGGGCTGACGTCTCAGTCGCAGTTCGACCAGTCGCGCAACGCGGCGAATGTGTCGCGGGAGACCGTGCGCGCCACCAGCGCCAGCATCGATAGCGCGAAGGCGGCGCTGGAAGCCGACCAGGCGGCCGCGGCCGCGGCCAAATTGAACCTGAGCTACTGCGAAATCCGCGCGCCCATCAGCGGCCGGGCCGGCAACCTGCTGGTACATGCCGGGAACCTGGTGAAGGTGAACGACGTGGCGCTGGTGATCCTGCACCAGGTGGAACCGATCTTCGTCAACTTCAGTGTTCCGGAGAAGCACCTGGCGGAGATCCGGCAGTTGCAGGCGGTCCATCCGCTGGAGGTCCAGGTATACACCACGGACGACCCGGCGCACGCGGCTACGGGACATCTGTCGGTGATCGATAACACTGTGGACAGCACCACGGGAACGATCCACCTGAAGGCGGTGTTCGACAATCGCGACGCGCGGCTGTGGCCGGGGCAGTTCGTGACGGCGGTGCTGACGCTGGGCACCATCCGGAACGCCACCGTGGTGCCGGCGGAAGCCGTGCAGAACTCGCAGCAGGGGCAGTTTGTGTACGTGGTGAAACCGGATCGCAAAGTGGATTTACGGGTGGTGGCGTTGGGGCGGAGTTTCGGCAAAAGCTTTGTGGTGGAGAAGGGCCTCGCGCCGGGAGAAACGGTGGTGACCGACGGCCAGTTGCGGCTGTTCCCCGGAGCCGTAGTCAAGCCGGTGGAATCTCCTAAATCCGAAACGGGGCAGCCATGAACCTGTCGCGCATTTTCATCGAGCGGCCGGTGATGACGGCCCTGGTATGCCTGGCGATTCTGCTGTTCGGCACGATTGCTTTCCGCGCGCTCCCGGTGGCGGCCCTGCCAAGCGTGGATTATCCGACGATTTCGGTGAGCGCGTCGGTGCCCGGGGCCAACCCGGAGACCATGGCGTCATCCGTGGCGACGCCGCTCGAGCGCGAGTTTTCGACGATTGCCGGCATTCAATCGATGAGCTCGCAGAATTCGCTCGGCAACACGTCGATCACCGTGCAGTTCACGCTCGACCGCAAGATCGATGCCGCCGCGCAGGATATACAGGCCGCGATTGCGCGCGCAGGCGGGCGATTGCCCACCAGCATGCCGCGCCCGCCTTCCTACCAGAAGGTCAACCCCGCCGAACAGCCGGTACTGTATCTTTCACTCTCTTCCGACACGCTGCCGATGTACACGGTGAACGAGTATGCCGACACCTTGCTCGCGCAGCGCATCTCGATGGTCAGCGGGGTTTCGCGGGTGCAGGTTTTCGGACAGCAGAAATACGGCGTGCGGGTGCAGGTGGATCCGGACAAGCTGGCCTCCCTGGGAATCGGCATCGACGAAGTGCAGAAGGCGATTGCTTCCAGCAACACGAACCTGCCGACGGGACAACTGGATGGCGAGCACCAGTCCTACACCATCGAATCGTCGGGCACGCTTGCGAATGCCGCCGCCTACCGGCCGGTGATTGTAGCCTGGCGGAACGGGTCGCCGGTGCGCCTGGAGCAATTGGCGGACGTGGTGGACAGCGTGGACAACACCAAGCTGGCGGCGTGGTTCGACAACCACCGCGCGGTGATTCTGGCGATTCAGAAGCAGCCCGGAACCAATACGGTGGATGTGGTGGACAGCATCCGCGGGCTGCTGCCGGAATTCCGGCGGGAGATTCCTCCGACGGCCAGGCTCGCGGTGGCCTTCGACGCGTCGGAATCCATCCGCGGGTCGATTCACGATGTCGAATTCACCTTGTGCCTGACGGTGGCCGTGGTGGTGCTGGTGATCTTTCTGTTTCTGCGCAACGTGTCGGCCACCATCATTCCCGGCTGCGCGGTGCCGTTTTCGATAATCGGCACCTTCGCCGTAATGTACCTGCTGGGCTACAGCCTGAACAACTTGTCCCTGATGGCGTTGACCCTATCGGTGGGCTTCGTGGTGGATGATGCCATCGTGATGCTGGAGAACATCGTGCGCCACATGGAGATGGGCGAATCGCGCATGCAGGCGGCGCTGGGCGCCTCGCGCGAGATCGGGTTCACCATCCTGTCGATGACCTTTTCGCTGGTGGCGGTGTTCATTCCGGTGCTGTTCCTGGGCGGGATTGTGGGGCGCCTGCTGCACGAGTTTTCGGTAACCATCGTGGTGGCGATTCTGATCTCGGGATTCGTCAGCCTGAGCCTGACCCCGATGCTCGGAAGCCGGTTTTTGAAATCGGAGCACTCCGGGCGCCAGCGGCATGGCATAGCTTACCGAACGTTGGAGGGAGGCTTCAATTTACTCACGCGGTGGTATGAATCGACGCTGCGGATGGCGCTGCGATTTCATCCGGTCACCTTCGCCATCGCCCTGCTGATGCTGGCGGGAACGGTCTACCTGTTCAAGAGCATGCCCACCGGGTTCATTCCCAGCCAGGACAGCGGGTTTCTTTTCGGCATCACGATGGGCCCGCAGGACACTTCCTTCGAGTCGATGGCGGCGCACACCAAGGCGGTAGGCGATATCATCGAGGCCTATCCGGACGTGAAAGACGTGGGCGTATTCGTGCCGGCGGGGCTGGGCTTCAACCAAGGTGCGGTGTTCGCGGTGATGAAGCCGCGCAAGCAGCGGGCGCACTCCGTGGATGAGATCATCGAGCAGCTGCGTCCCAGGGTGGGCGCCGTGCCGGGCATTTTCACGTTCCTGCAGAATCCGCCGCCCATCACCATCAGCGGGCAGTTCGGCGCCGCCTCGTACCAGCTCACCCTGCAAAGCACCAACCTGGACGACATCTACACCTGGGCGCCGCGCCTGGTCGCGCGCATGCGGCAATTGCCGGGCTTTGTGGACGTGCAATCGGACCAGCAAATCTCGAGCCCGCAGATCATGGTGGACATCGACCGGGACCGGGCCGAAGCCCTCGGCATCACCCCCGAGCAGGTGCAGGACGCGCTGTTCAGCGGCTTCAGCCAGCGGGAGGTGTCGGTGATTTATGCTCCGGCCAACCAGTACTCGGTGATTCTGGAACTGCTGCCGAAGTATCAACGATCGCCCGAAGCGCTGTCGAAGGTATACGTGCGATCGGGAGCGGGGGCGCTGGTGCCGCTCGATACGCTGGTGCGCACGCACCGCCAGACGGGGCCGCTGCAGATCAACCATTTCGGACAGCTTCCGGCGGTGACCATCGGGTTCAACCTGCGGCCGGGATTTTCGCTCGGCCAATCGGCCGATGCCGTGTATGAAGCGGTCCGGGACCTGCGCATGCCCGCGACCATCAACTCCAGTTTCCAGGGTACGGTCAAAGAATTTCAAAGCTCCTTCGTCAACCTGACCATGCTGCTGGTGGTGGCGATCCTGGTGATTTACATTGTGCTGGGGATCCTGTACGAGAGCTTCATTCATCCCATTACGATTCTCTCCGGGCTGCCTTCGGCGGTGTTCGGAGCGCTGCTGACGCTGGTGCTCTTCCACAAAGAGCTGGACCTGTTCGCGTTCGTGGGCATTATCATGCTGTTTGGCGTGGTGAAGAAGAACGCCATCATGATGATCGACTTCGCCATAGACGCGCGGCACCAGGGCGCGGCGGCGTACGATGCCATCTGGCGCGGCTGCCTGCTGCGGTTCCGGCCGATCATGATGACCACGGTGGCGGCGCTGTTCGGGACGCTGCCGATCGCACTGGGATACGGCGAGGGCGGCGACGCACGGCAGCCGCTGGGCCTGGCAGTGGTGGGCGGCCTGGTGGTCAGCCAGTTCCTGACACTGTATATCACGCCGGTAATCTACCTCTACCTGGAGCGCACGCAGGAATGGCTGAGGGGGGAGAGGACGGAGAGCGCCAGGCAGGTAGTAGCGGTACGATGAGGAGGTAGCGCCGCGGGCCGGAGGGGCCCGCGCCCCGCAGCACAGGAGGGACGCATGAGACTGCCGTTGTTGGTTGCGGGAATCGCAATAGCAGCCGCGGCAGGCGTTCCATGCTGTGCCCAAAGCTGCGTAGAGAAGATCGAACCGGTTTTCCGGAACCTGGACTTTTCCGAAGGCCAGCCTGGCGAACATCCGCCCGGGTGGGGTCCATCGGATCCCGCCTGTTACCAGCCACCCCACGCTCCCAACCCGGTGGAAACGGTTTCCGGCTGGCTTTGCTATACCGGCCCGCATTGCGCGGTGTTGCGGTCCGCGCCGCCTGTCGTCCCGGCGGGGGATGAAGTAGTCCGGTACATCGCGCTTCTGCGAGCCCCCCACCAGAACACGCGCGTGGGGCTGATTCAGAGCGTCGATGTGACGGCCTACCGCGGGAAGACCTTGACGTTTCGCGCCGCCATGCGCGCCGAGGTCCCAAGGGGGAGCGAAGCCCGCCTTTTCGTGCGCATTCACCACGAGGATGGCACCACGGGGTTCTTCGACGACATGGGCCGTTTCCCGGTGCGCTCGAGCGCCTGGCATTTCTACGAGATTCCGGCTCCCATCGGGAGAGACGCAGGCGACGTGGAGTTCGGCATGACGCTGACCGGCCTGGGCGAGGCCTGGATCGATCACCTGTCGGTGGACATCACCAACCCGGAAAAGTAAGCCCCGCGCGCCACGCTACAATGCAGACTTCATGGATGGACGGGTAGCGGCGGAGGCGGCAGCCGGGGCCGCGGCTGCGGTAGCCGGGATGGCCTGGGCCGTCCGCGGGCGGTCCTCATCGGTGTTTGCGCCGTCGGTATGGCGGGGACCCGCAGGGCGCCGAGCGATCGCTTTGACCTTCGACGACGGACCGAGCGAAAGTACCGGGCAGGTGCTCGAATTGCTTGGCGGATACCAGGTACGAGCCACTTTCTTTCAGTGCGGCGCCAATGTCGAACGGCTGCCGGAGATGGCGCGCGCGGTGGCCGAGGCGGGGCACGAGATCGGGAACCACAGCTACGCACATCCACTGTATTGCCGATGCTCGCCGCGAGCGATCCGGGAGGACCTCGAGCGCGCTCAGCAGGCCATCGAGAGAGCGACCGGCGCGAGCCCGCTGTGGTTCCGGGCTCCCTACGGAGTGCGGTGGTTCGGATTGCGCGAGGCGCAGCGGCGGTTGGGCCTGAACAGCGTCATGTGGACGGTAATCGGCTATGATTGGAGTCGGACCCCCGACGAGGTAGCGGGGCAGATGGCGCGGCGGGTTTCCAACGGGGCGATTCTCTGCCTGCACGACGGCCGGGAGCTTCGAATCCGGCCGGAAATCGGTGCGACGGTGGAAGCGTTGCGGCGATTGATCCCCGAGTTTCTGGGACGCGGTTACAAATTCGAAACGGTAAGCCGGTTATTATGTCTGACGAGTTAGTTCAAAGGGTACTGAAGGTGATAGCGACCTCCAGGCGGATTCCGCTGGATACGGTGACGCTGGATAGCGACTTCCAGCAATTGGGCATCGATTCGATGGACGCCGTGGAGATTTTGTTCGCGCTGGAAAACGAATTCGAAATCAGCATCCCCGACGAGGAAGTGCGCAGTGTGCGCAACGTGCGCCAGATGTGTGAGGGCGTCGAGAAACTGCTCGCGGCGAAATCGGGTGCGGCGGTCCAGTAGGCCATGCGTCGTGTCGCCATCACCGGTTTGGGCGCGATCTGCGCCCTTGGCCGCAACGTCGCGGAGTTCGCCGGCGCGTTAAAGCAGGGATGCCCGGGAATCGGGCCGATCACCTCGACCGACGTTTCGCAACTGCGGTTTCAGAACGGCGCGGAGGTCAAGGACTACAGCCACCAGCCCTACTTCGACGACCGCCGTGCCGATTTCATGGACCGTTTCGCGCAATTCGCGGTGATTGCGGCGCGCGAGGCGGTGGCGGATTCGGGCATCCAGTGGACGCCGGCGCTGCGCGAGAACGCGGCCATCATCACGGGCTCGTGCGTCGGCGGGCAGAGCACCGAAGACATCGGCTTTCAGGAAGTCTACAAATTAGGCCACAACCGGGTGCACCCCCTGACCATTCCCAAGACCATGGCGAACGCCGGCGCCAGCCACATCTCGATGGAATTCGGCCTGACGGGACCGAGTTACACGATATCTACGGCGTGTTCGTCGGCGGGCCACGCCATCGGGCAGGCGTACTGGATGGTGCGGAGCGGGGGCACCGACGTGGCCTTGACGGGCGGGAGCGAGGCGCCGTTCAGCTTTGGAATTCTGAAAGCGTGGGAGGCGATGCGGGTCGTATCCCCGGAGACCTGCCGGCCGTTCAGCAAGGACCGGAAGGGCATGATCCTGGGAGAAGGCGCGGCCATGCTGCTGCTGGAGCCGTGGGAGGCGGCGCGGGCGCGCGGCGCGCGGATTCACGGGGAACTCGTAGGATTCGGCATGTCCGCGGACGCCTGCCACATCACGCAGCCTTCGGCGGAGGGAGCGGCGCGGGCGATGCGGGCGGCTCTGAAGGATGCCGCCCTCGAGCCGCGACAGATCGGCTACATCAATGCGCACGGCACCGGAACGCCGGCCAACGATCCGGCTGAGGCGGCGGCCATCCGCGCGGTGTTTGGGAGCCACGCGAGGGCTGTGGCCGCCAGCTCGACCAAGGCGATGCACGGCCATGCACTGGGCGCGGCGGGCGCGATCGAATGCCTGGCGGCGGTGCTGGCTTTGCGCGACGGCGTGCTGCCGCCGACGATCAACTTCACGGGACCGGATCCGGAGTGCGACCTGGACGTAATTCCCAACCAGGCGCGGGAAGCGCAGGTGGAGTACGCCATGTCCAACTCGTTCGCCTTCGGCGGGCTCAATGCGGTGCTGGTCGTGAAGCGAGCCTGAAAGTCAGTCTCCGCCAGCCTGGCCCGTCCTCGGCGTAAACCACCAGCCCATGTCGCTCAGATAGGTGCGGACCTGGTTGCGATAGGTCTTGATGGTGGCGATGACGAGCATCAGGACGATGACGCTGACGGCGGCGATCACAGTCTGGGGCACGTTGAGCGCGTTCTTGAGGAAGCCGAAAGTCCGGCCGTAGACCAGTTCGATGTGCACCCAGTAGACCAACAGAGACGTCGTGCCGAACTGGCGCACCCAACTCCAGCCGTCACGGGCGCCGAAGCGCGTCCACAGGAAGGAGAAGGAGACCATCACCAGCAGGACGCCGGACTTGGTCAGTACCTGCGCGGGGCTGTTCAGCCAGAATTCGGATTTGGCGTACAGCGAATAACCCATATTGCCGAAAAAGTGGCAGGTGAGGATGGCCGCGCCGCCGATCAGGGCCGCCCATTGCATGGCGCGTTCCGTGCTATCCGCGGGGAGAGTGCGGATGATGCTGCCGGCGCTCATGCCGAACGCCAGGTAAGCCGCCCAGGGGAAGAAGCCGAAGAAATGGTAGTCCGGAATGATATAGGCACGCACCATCCACGGCACGCCCGACCAATCCATCTGCGAGACCAGCGGAGCGGCGGCGGCGATTCCCAGGCCGAGAACGGCGCAGAGGCGGATGCGTTCGGAGGTGCGGAACAGGGCCATCACCGACATGACCGCGATGGAGAAGCCCATGCAGTTCAGGATGTCCACGCGGAAAAGATCCTGCCACGGGGCCGGGAGTCCGAAAATCCAAAGCTGGATGCGAAAGGCGAAGGCCAGGAAAAAGAGGTAGCGGGACCGGCGGAACGCCTCCCAGACCCGCTCCCGGGGCGTCAGGCCCTTGCGTTCGGTGCTGTCCATCAGAAATGACAGCGTGACGCCGGTCAGAAACAGAAAGATGGCCGGAGGCATGCCGCCGAGGAACTGCGAAAAGGTGAACGCCGCGCCCGGGTGCAACTCGGGTTTCAGGAACGAGTCGAAGACATGGCCCTGGAGCATGATGATCGCGGCTGCGCCGCGCAACCAATCGAGATACTGCAATCGATAAGAACTGGTCTTGGTCTTCATTACTTGTCGTGGCCCGGACGGCTCCACACAGCGTCCTTGGGCGGCTGAAATTTCACATCGGATTCCGCAACATTCATCAGGCGCATATTGGTGTAAGTAGCGACATCGTAGTCGCCCCCGGTTCCATAGAGTTTCTGTTGCACGGCAATGCCCGTTTCGTCGGAAATCCATAACTCGAATTTCGGGTAGTGCTTGGCCAATTCGGGGTCTTTCGGCGTCAGAACGAGGCGCGTGGTCTTTTGTCCGGCTATCGTTTCGGGGCCTCCCAAGCTTACCGAGTAGGCGCTTTTCAAATCCGCCGAGGTCGAGCCGAATCCGAGCAGAAGGAACTGTTGCGCCATCAATTTATATTCCTTGGTCAGATCGTACTCTTCCACGTAATTGCTCTTGGGGTAATAAATTTCAACCTTCTTACCGGAGAGCGTCACGGTTTTGGGGTCCGGCTTGTTAAAATCCACAAGCATATTCAATTCCTGCGGTTTGGCGCGGCGGACGGTGATGGTACCGGTATCCACGGTGTCCTCATTGATCGCGTCGAGGTGGGAGACTTTACGGATGTCGGCCTTAAAGCCGCGAAACGTGGCGGCGGCCCTGTTGATTCGGGCAAACGTCTCCTCCAGCGTGGCTGCGCAGGCCACGGGAGGCGTCAGTCCGGCAATGGCCGCGACCATGCAGAAGCGGCTGAATCGGGGTGGAAGGAAACGCACCACTTGACTCCTTGTCTTCACACCATGAACCAAGCCTTGGCGGCAGGGAGCGATCGCACCCCACTCAGGGGCGGGCGAACGCCATATATCCCTGTAGCTCACCCTCCGAATTGAGAATGGGTTCGACGCGCGTAACTCGCAGACGGTGATTGCTGGCCTGAGCCTGAACGTCTTTGGTCAACTGGGCGGCGCGACGATTTTCGGGGACGCGAGCGAGCCGCTCCGGATCCACGAAAAACGCGACGCCGCCATTTTCGGATGGGACCATTACGATGCTGCTGGCGCGCGGCTGGTCGCGGAACCAGTCGCGCGGCATCAGGAAGATGAATGCCAGGATAATCCCGACCATGACGTCGTATTGCCAGCTGGCCCGCTGAAAATCCCAGAGGATGAAGCGCTTCAGCATCTTACAGGCTTATCTTAACAGGTGGCAGGCGGGTGTTCCATGGCCAGGGAGAGCCACGGGCCAAGAGTGGCGCCAGGCGGGCGGCCTGCACGGCGCGAAACCGGCTGGTGCCCCTCCCGGGAAAGGGATAGCCGGCTCGGGCAAGCGAAACCGCGGATTACCATCCGCGGGGAAAGCGCAGGCGGACGCCCTTCGACGGGTTGACCAGGTCGAAGCCGTCGAGGCTGCGAAGCGCGTCCTCGATCATGCCCTCGGCCGGAGGTGCCGAGAGCGGCGGAGCGGCAGTAGCGACCGGGCCCCGTGACGGCTGTGGCGGGACGGCGGCGCCGGCCATGATTCCGGGCGTCGAGAAGATGCCGAGACTCTCCGCAGCCAGCCGGGCGGAAGACGGAGGTTGGGCGGGGAAGTCGAGGCGTAATTCGACCACCTGGGTGCTGTGTCCTTCGAGCAGCAGCGGAGCGAAGCTGGGAAATCCCGAAGGAACGCCATCCCCTGAAGGAACCGGGTGGATTTCCGTATGATCGGGGATCAGCCGGAGAGAGCGCCAGGCACGATTCTCCACCGAGTAGGTGAAAATCAGGGCCGCTGCTTCGTACCTGACCGACTCGAAGCGCACCCGCAAGATGCGTTCGTCCCACGGCTCGGGACGGAAAGTATGCCACAAAAAGAGCGCGGGAAGAGCGGCAACCCCGAGCACGGCGGCCGCGAACAAGGCCCACCGCAGCCGGGCAGAACTTTCAGACATTGGGGCCTATTGTACAGAAAGGCCGCCGGGAACACAGTGCCTCAGAGCACCACAACCGGGTGATAAAGGTTTGGAAGTACTGATTGTCCTATAGCCACAACCTCGCCGTGGCGGGTTACCGCCTTCACCAGCCGGGCCGCAGCGGGCGATCGAAACGGCGATGCGGGAAAGTTCCTGCCGTTCCGGATTCCGGTGACGGTCAGCTCGTCCACAAAGACATTGGGAACTCCCGGCAGCATTTCAGAGAGCGGCACCAGGGCATCCATCAGCCGGTCGCTGCGCGCGAGCGATTCGAGCTGAGCAGGAGTGTGCGCCTGTGCGATTTCGAATTCGCCGCTGGCCAGGCGGTGGAGTTCCTCGAGGTGCGCTCCGCAGCCCATGCGGCGGCCGAGATCGTGGGCAATCGAGCGCAGGTAGGTGCCGCCGGAGCAGTGGGCGCGCAGGCGCACGCGGGGTCCCTCGATGGCGAGGGCCACAAGCTCGTAGACATGCACGGTGACCGGCGGAAGCTCGGGCGGCATCTCCCGGCGGGCGAGTTCATAGGCTCGTTTGCCGGCCACTTTCTTTGCCGAGACCGGCGGCGGCGTTTGCAGGAACTCGCCGCGGAAGGGTTCGAGCAGCGCTTCGAGTTCGCGGGGGTCGATGGTGACCTCGCGCTGTTCACTGGTTGGTTCGCCGGCACGGTCGTAGGTGCCGGTCGACCATCCGAAGCGCACCGTGCCCTCGTAGATTTTGTCGCTGCGGGTGTAGAACTGGGCCAGCCGCGTGGCGCGGCCGACCACCAGCGGCAGCACGCCCGTCGCAATGGGATCGAGCGTGCCCAGATGCCCGATCCTGGAGGTGTTGGCGACGCGCCGGACTTTTGCGAC
>Ga0335078_10011590_pt1 | contig 13082 bp, 7 predicted proteins | sample Lox_Sample_32_FD_206711 | JGI IMG/M metagenome (GOLD analysis project Ga0335078, IMG submission 206711) | Soil microbial communities from Loxahatchee National Wildlife Refuge, Florida, United States - Lox_Sample_3.2 | ecosystem: Environmental > Terrestrial > Soil > Wetlands | place: USA: Florida... | reverse complement strand
GGCTTGGGACGCGCAGTCTGACGGGAAGCAATCGTCCCGTCATTGCATTCATCGTGGACGAAAACAGATCGACGCACCAGTGCTATCCATCACGCAGGGGCCGTGACAAATGTCATCCGGTGGCCCTAAAAGGCCTCGGAAAGTTCCGGCAGCGCCGTTCCGAAAGCCTTGTAAAGGAAATGAGGGGCTAATGCACCATAGGAATTCAAGACCGGAAACAGGAATCGCGGGAAGGTCTGTTACGAAATGCGAACAATTAACAGAAATTTACAACCTGGATCGAGCCGCGAGCTTTCAACGAATTCGCTACGCCAAGCCTTGAATCCCCGCGTCAGGCAAGGCTTGGAGTGTGTTCGGAATTCGTAACAAGATCGACTGTCAATTTATTTGTCCGAATCGAGGGTATAATCCCGCCGGGTTTTGGTATGATTCGAGCACATTTTGAGGGCCATGCAATGCTCCCCGCCGGTAAAAGCCTTCGGACCTTGCGCGAAAAACTCGGGCTCACCATGCGCGACGTGGAGAACTCGAGCGCGCGCATCGCCGACAAATATCGCAACGAAGAATTCTCGATTCCGCCCAGCCGTTTGTCCGACATTGAGACCAAAGGCATTCTACCGAGCATCTATCGCCTCTACACTCTGTCTGTGATCTACCGCCGCGACCTGCGGGAACTGATCTCCTGGTACGGCGTCGATCTTAATAACATGGCCGCTGACTTGAGCATGGTTTCCCCGCCAAAATCGCATGTTTCTGACGCCCTGGCAGGATTGTCCTCTGTACAGGTTCCGGTTCGCATGGACCCGGGGTTCGACGAGCGCCGCACCACCAATCTGGGCCGCATGGTCGAGCAGTGGGGACTTGTTCCGATCGCCTATCTCGCTCAATTTGCCAACAGCGATTTCACGTACGGCTACGTCGGCACGCAGGACTTCACCATGTACCCGATCTTGCCGCCGGGCAGTTTCATCCAGGTCGATGAATCGCGCAACCGCGTCGTTGAAGGGACCTGGCGCTCGGAGTATGAACGGCCAATTTATTTCGTGGAGACGCGAGACGGTCATACTTGCTGTTGGTGCAGCATGCGTAAGGAAGAGTTGATTCTGCAGCCTCATCCTCTTTCTCCCGTCTCCGTTCGCATCTTGCGTCACCCCCAAGAGGCCGAAGTGCTCGGCCAGGTGGTCGGGGTCGCTATGAAGTTGACCGAGTGGCACGCCCTCGATTCCGTTCCAAACTCGAAAGGGCCAGCAGCACTGAACTAAGGTGGCTCGGAATGGGCGAGTTTTGCCGCCCTTCCGGAAGCAGGTCTTCGAAGTTCCCCCGCATCTCCTCAACATACTTTTGAGCAGTGATTCCGGTAGCTTGGCTTGATTCCTGCAGGTCCTGCAGCAAGGCAGCGAGCGGCATCCTTAGTACGCTGCCGATGATCTCTGTATGTACCGTCTTTATCGCTCTTTCCGCCGGCTCTGCCCCATGTACCATCTCCATTCCCCAGTGTGCGTACCGGCCGTGCCGCCGCAGGGACGCTAGATAGGACAGCTTCCCCAGTACGCCTGACACGGCAGTCAGCGTTGTTTCCTTAATGTCTTGTAGGGCCGATTTCAGGGTCATCTTGTTACGAATTCCGAACGCTCAAGGCTTTGCCAACCTCGTTGCAAGGGGCTTTGCGGCCATGAAAATATCACGGTCCAACTTCCCCTCACAAGGAGAAAACAACAGTGAAACGTGTGCTACTCGTCCTCGGCTTTGCCGTACTCTTCCTCAACACTTTGGTAACTCCAACCGCTGTTCGTGCCGATGGCGCAGGCGGAAACACCACCAACTGCGGCGGCAACAGCGTGTGCAAGCCCTAGTACGCGATGCTCCCTTTAGTCTTGCACAGAAGCATTGCCTACTGACTGGATGGTAGGTCGATCTTACGAAAACCGAACAAGAGTGAGCCCTTCGTTGCGGCCTGCAGCAAATCGCGTTATATTGCCTCACCACCGCGATGCTGCAGGCGCACTCACTCCTTTGGAACTACCTTTGGGTCGCACCGAATATTCTCCTTCTCGCTCTCGCTTGGCTACTCTGGAAGCGTGGCATTTGGCGGCAGTTTCCTTCATTTTTGGTATTCGCCGTCGCGAGTTCCCTCGGTGATCTACTAGTTTTCGCTGCCGATATTCTGCCCTCGGTCTCTCCTCCCAATTACTGGCGCACGTCCTGGGCTGTCCTCCTCGTCGAGAGCATCCTGAAGTTCACCGTGCTTGCAGAGGTGTTCTCGCGGGTTTCTAGTCCGTACCCCTCGATCAGCCGTCTGGGCAAAAACATAGTCAGGGGAAGCGGAGCGCTGCTCGTATTCGTGGCGACGCTGGTTGCGGCCCTGTCACGCGGCGATAGTACAGTTCGCCTCATTTCAGGTTTCCACCAGTTGGCGCAGACCGTCTTTTTCGTCGAACTGGGATTGGTTGTCGTCATTTTCCTATTCGCGGCGTACTTCACTTTGACTTGGGATCGTTACTCGTTCGGGGTCTTGTTGGGATTTGGCGTTTCCGCGTGTGAGTACTTGTGCGCGTGGGCGATCACGACCAACGCTGGTCCTTCTGCCCAGGTACGAACGCTGCTCGGCATGGCGAACATGGCGACCTATCACCTATGCGTTCTGCTTTGGGGTTACTACCTTCTCGTGCCCGGGAGAGTTCGCACGAAGCATGTGGTGTCGTTGCCTAAGCACAATCTGGAAGTCTGGAATCGCGAATTGGAGCGCCTCTTACAACAATGAGTCTTGCCGTCATTCTCGTCATCGCTTCTGCACTCGCGTTGATCATCATTGTCAGCGTCGCCATCTCGCGAAACGTGCAGCTTTCACGCGGCGACCACCAGCAGGTTCAGCCCATCGACATCGACGCCTTCCGCAACCTCGTCGATCCCTCGGAAGACGAATACCTGCGACAGCGCTTGCCGACTTCGGAATACCGAACAGTCCAGCGGAAGCGTTTACGGGCTGCGGCCGTCTACATCCAGCTAGCTGCGCGCAACGCAGCGGTGCTGGCCCTCATTGGTCAGGCCGCGCTGACTGAAGCAGATTCCCATACGGTAGAAGCCGCCCGGCAGTTAGTGGATAACTCTCTTCTGCTACGCCGCAATGCAACCTTCGCGCTGCTTCGGGTTTATGCCGCCCTCGTTTGGCCGCACGCCGGTGAGACCGCCGCACCGATTCTCCACGGTTACGAACGCCTGAACGGACAAGCAATGCTGCTCGGTCGATTGCAGAATCCCTCCGTGCCACTCCGCATCACGGCAAGCCGGTGATATAGAAACTGTTCGGCTCACGAACAGTCTTCTCGCGCGTTGAGTCATTCCGCTTGCAGTTTCGAGCCCTGTTGCGAAATTTCACACATTTACTTCCGAACGACTCTTTCCCATTCCTCACTTGTTTTCAGGGGTGGTTCTGGTATAAAACCACCGGGGTTTACCAGCGGTCCAACTGTCGAGTGAGTACATCGGCAATCTGCCCGATCGAGTCCCGCCGTCTGCTCGCCTTCGCGAGTTCAAGGGAGAACCATATGCTCCGCACGTTAAGAGCTGTTTCCACGTCGATGTGTGTCCTGCTGTTTTCCGCCTTCGCACTAGCGCAAGGCGGTGTCGCCACCGGCGACCTGCATGTCACCGTCAAGGATGCCAAGGGCGCCGCAGTCACGAACGCCACCGTCACCGCGCAGGATGTGGCCAAGGGCTTGGAGCGAACCGCAATTGGCGATGGACAAGGCAACTACAGTGTGCGCCTTCTTCCGCCGGGCGCGTACACCGTGACGGTGATGGCGCAAGGGTTTACGAAAGTCGAAAGTACCGGTGTGTCCGTTACTGTTGGCTCCCTCGTCGAACTGCCGATCCTCCTCAACGTTGCGGGAGGCAAGGAAGTCGTTGAAGTCAGCTCGCAGGCCGAACTCGTCGAGACGTCACGCACTTCGACCACAGACACGATCGGCGAACGGCGGATCGACAATCTCCCCATCAACGGCCGCAACTACATCAACTTTACGCTCACTGATTCGCAAATCGTTCGCGACAACGCACCCAACACCGGTGCAGCCCCAACTTCTGGCCTCAATATGAGTGGGCAGCGCGCGCGCTCGAATTTGGTCAACGTCGATGGCGCCGATGCCACCGACAACTCCGTCAACGGGGTGCGCTCAACCGTCTCGCAAGAGGCTGTGCAGGAATTCCAGATCATCACCAACAACTACGCGGCCGAGTATGGGCGCGCCGCAGGAGGTGTGGTCAACATCATCACCCGTTCTGGGTCGAATGAATTTCACGGCGACGTTTTCGGATTTCTACGCAATCGCAACTTTCAGGCCGTGAACCCCTTCAGCACGGTCCCCAATCCTGCCTATACGCGCGTACAAGCTGGCATAGCATTTGGAGGGGCACTCAAGAAAGACAAGAGCTATTACTTCTTCTCCTATGAAGTCACCCGCCGTCACGAAACAGGTTTCTCAAGTATCGGCCAGGGGAACTTCGGCCTGACCCCCTTCGATGCTTCCGCCTTCTTCCTAGCGCCTCCGGGAAGTGTGAATCTGCAACTCACTCCCGACCAGATTGCATTCGCAACCAACCCAGCCGTGGATGCGACGATCTCCGTCAGTCCGGCCTACGCTCAGGAAGTCGCCCAGTATCTAGGACTAACTGGGACTTCGTCGGAGATGGCAGTGAATCGCCAGTGGCCCCTGGGCTTCACGGGCGGAGTTCCCGGTGTAACTGGATTCCCCACGTCATGCACCCTGCCTCCATGCCCCATCCCGACCTCCTATACGGGTCTGGCTTCGCAAACCGGTAACTTCCCGGTTTTCGAAGGCACCAGTCTCTACTCGCTGCGCCTCGACCAGAATGTTGGCACCAACCATCGGCTGTCCTTCCGCGCCAACGTAAGTCCCAGCACCCAAACTGGAATCGAAGTCAGCGGCCAAGATCAGCCCTTCGGGCAGAACGCATACTCGCGTACTTCGCAGCAGACCTACCGCGACGTGGCCGGCGTGGTGCAAGACACGTGGACGATTGGCGCTAATAAGGTCAATGAATTCCGCTTTCAATACGCGCGCCGCGGATTGTCGTACTTCTATAACACCCAAACTCCCGCCGGGGCCGACCCCGCAGTCAACATCACCGGCGTCGCCTATATCGGCCGCGAGCCATACTCCTACATCCAGCGCGTCGAGCAGCGTTATCAGTTCACCGACAACATCTCCTGGACCATCGGCCGCCACAACATGAAGTTCGGCGGAGACTTCAACTATCTGCCGCTGACCGCAACCTTCACCGTGAACTACGGCGGCGTCTACGATTTCGGAACATTCAGCTCCTCCAATCTCGGATTCGTAAATCCCGCCCCCGGCACGCTTCCGAATTTCCCCGATCTCTCCGCTGTACAAGCTTACGGCGCAGGATTGCCCGGAGATTTTGTACAGGGTCTAGGCAGCCCCAGCGACTCCTTCAAGAACATTCCGATCGGCGCATTCTGGCAGGATTCCTGGCGCATCGGCCCGCACGTGACATTGAATTATGGCGTGCGCTATGACGTGGAGATTCCTCCCTCATTCAAAGCCCCGCAAGGACTTGCACTCCCCGCCTACCACCTGCTCGGATTGCAGAAAGGCATTCAGACCGACAAGAACAATTTCCAACCGCGCATCGGCGTCGCCTGGGATCCCAGCGGCAACGGCAAGACTGTCGTCCGCGCCTCTTACGGAATGTTTTTTGACCATCCGCTGCTCGGTCTGTACTTCCTCGGCGATGCTTCCGACGGCTCTTCGAGCGGGCAGTTGGCATTTGCCGGGACATCAACCTGCAGTGGCCCAGGCCAGCCCAGCAACCTGAACGCGATCACGATTTTCCAGGGTTTGCCCATCGATCAGCCCAGCGCCGCCAATCCCTGCGCCGCGACTTTAAATCCCGCCGCCGCGACGGCTCTCGGATTCTTGCCGAACCAGCAGCAGTTCCAGGCGCAAAACTTTGCCCAGTCCATTTTCCTGAACCAGAACTATCTGAACCCCTCGTCCTTCCTGCCGCTCGCCTTCCAACCGTTCGGCTATCCGCAGTCGAAGAATTTTGTCTACGCGTACTCGCAGCAGGCCAACCTGACCCTGGAACGCGACCTCGGCGACGGTTTCGCTCTAAGTCTCGCCTACAATTTCAATGGTGGACGCCATCTCAACCGCCCCATCAATGCCAACACGATTCGCGGCGATTTGATGGTCGCGAACTACGAAGCGGCTTACTACGATGCCCTCGCTGCCGGAGGAACTCCGCCCGCCAGCCCCTTCACGGTCAGTGGATGCAGCGCTGGCGGTACTCTCACCAGTCCACTTCCCTACAATGATGCCGCGCTCATGAACTTCTTCCGACCCGGCGGGTTGAATCCTTCGATCATCGGCGCATACGCATCAGTCGGTGACCCGGCAGGCTGCATTCCGCAAGCGATCGCCACGGCCCAGGGAACGCCGGGGTTCAACGCTGCTTGCGGTACGCAAGCGAATTTCGGCGGCTGTGTTCCCTTCGGCGATATGGACGCCAACTACTCCAACGGCAGCTCCATTTACCACGGCTTCAGCGCGAATCTCCGCAAGCGCTTCGCCAGCCACTACGAGTTCCTCGCTTCCTACACCTGGTCGCATTCGATCGACGATTCAACCGACCTGCAATCCACGTTGACACCGCAGGATAGCTACTACCCCGCCGCCGACCGCGCGACCTCGCTGTTCGACCAGCGGCACCGCTTCGTCTTCAGCGGCGTCTACCAGACGGGAAAACTTTCGGGTCACAGCTTTGCCAGTTCAGTCTTCAGCTTCTGGACATTCGCCCCTCTGCTAGAACTCGCTTCGGGTCGTCCGTTCAACATCCTCACGGGCGGCGGAGACAATCTGCAGCTCTCGTCCTTAACGAGTCGGCCCAATACAACCGTCAATCCGGCTTGCGGTACGGTGTATAAATCGAAGTCCTCACCCAGCGGAACGTTTCAGGAACCGTGTATTAACGGCTTCGTCGCGACCGGAGTCGTCCCGACGCTGCTGCAACTCGATGGCAACCTTGGCCGCAACGCGGGACTCACTCCGTGGACTGCCTTCGGCGACATGCGAATTTCGAAGCGCGTCAATTTCACAGAGCGCTTCAGTGCCGACTTCATCGTTGACATGTTCAACATCGCCAACAAAATGAACGTCTCGGCCGTGAGCCCGCTGTTCACCAACGCCGGACAAGCCACCGCCGCGTACGATCCGCGACAGTTCCAATTTGCGATGAAGATTAACTGGTAGCGGTCTTGTTCAGTCACGCTACTACCAAGCTCGTCGTCCGTGTAGTCTGCGGGACGACATGGCTCGGCTGAATTCCTTGCGAAAATAACAAAGCCATCTTGCGTATCCGCGGCGGAACGTCAAGAATGACTCGCCAGAACTGAAAGGCCCGCATGACTGATCCGACTCCGAGCGTTCCTGTCGAAACAGCAACGGCACCACCTGCACTTCCCGGCCCGCCGCCGCAACCACCGAATACGATCTTCAAAGGCCCAAATGGAATCCGCGCCGGCTGGCGTATCGCGGTTTTTCTGGCCATCGCCGCCGTGGTTGTTTTTGTGTTTGGCGTCGTGCTGGTCGTCGTGGGTCTGGCGAGTCGGAACCGCAATGCCGCCACTGAACTTTCGGGCGTAACTCCTTTCGGACTGGCCGTTACCGAGGGAGCACTGCTGTTCTGTACTGCGATTCCTGGACTAATCATGACGCTCATCGAAAAGCGCAAATGGAGCCGGTACGGACTACCGCTGCGGTCTGCCTTTCGCTCGCATTTCTGGATAGGCGGCGTTGCGGGCTTTTTGTCGATCAGCACCTGCTTGCTTGCCATCTTCGCACTTCACGGATTTCATCTGGAAGGTTTCGCCATTCACGGCAGCACAATCGTCTCTTCGACGCTGATCTGGTCCCTGACTTTTATCCTGGTCGGCCTCGCAGAAGAATTCTCATTCCGCGGATATCTGCAATACACGCTCACCACCGGCATCGGATTCTGGCCAGCTGCGATCCTGCTGTCGCTCGGGTTCGGCGCTGCGCACTATGGCAATCCCGGCGAAACCTATTTCGGCCTCGGATCGGTCGTGCTGTTCGGTCTTGTCTTCTGCCTGGTTCTCCAACGTACGGGAAATCTCTGGTGGCCGGTCGGATTCCACGCCGGTTGGGACTGGGGACAGACTTTCTTCTATGGCGTACGCGACAGCGGATTTCCCGCTTATCACAATCTCTTCAACTCTTCATTCAGCGGGCCGCAATGGCTTACCGGCGGCAGCGTCGGCCCAGAAGCCAGCATCTTTACGCCCATCGTCCTGCTACTCTTCGCGTTTCTGTTTACGCGTGTCTACCGCGAAAACCAATACCAAGTGCCGTAGAGTTTTTGTCCCCGACCAAGCATTGTCATCCCGACGGAAGCCAGCGCCAGCGAGCTTAGTGAAGGGACCTTCTGTTTCTCATCTCAAAATTGAAACACCACCCCCGCCGTCGGCGTAATCGGCAGTCCCTGCAGAGTATTCACTTGCGTTTTCCCTGTGACGGGATCAATCGCTCCCGCCTGGTAGTAGCGCCGATTGTCATGATCGGTGGAGTTCAGCAACTCCCCGTAAAGTGTCATCTTCGAATGCTTCAATGCCCAGTCCTTATCGACGCGAAGATCGAGCCGCAAGTAAGTTCCCAGGCTGACGGTATTCAATCCCACAAGCTGGTATGTATTGCCCACCTGGATGTATGTTCCGCTCGGCACTGGAAATCCGGAGCCGTAGAGCAACTTCCCGCTCAGATTCAGCCTAGGTCTCAGCCGGTACATGGCAAATGCATTGAAGGAGTTTCGTTGATCAGCCAACGTCGGATAGTACGGGCTGTTGAAGTAAACGATCCCCGGCGGATTTGGATTGGGCACAGCCATATGCAGATTCGGCACGTATACAGCATACGTTCGTTGCCGGGCCTGAACCAGCGTGTATCCGATCCAGCCCGAAAGCCGGTTCGAGCTGCGCCGCTGCAGTACGAGCTGCGCTCCACGCGAATAATCCCGCTGATACGTTCCCGGTCCGGGCAACTTCTGCCAAGGATGGCACGGACCATAAACCGACTGCACCAGCGTCCAGCGCGGGTCATATCCGATCGGCAACGCGTCCTGCCGATCGAAGATTTCCAGCCGCGCGCGCGTGAATTCTCCGAGCCGCTGCTCCACGGCTGCGCTGAAATGCGTGGACGTCTCCGGGAGCGGACCGATCTGTCCGCACTCGTTCTCCAGTACATCCAGAAAATCCGGAAACTGCGCGTATCGTCCAGCGGCAAACTGCAGCCGCGTGGCAGCCGCCGCCTGAATCGCTACTGACAGTTGGGGCGAAAACGGCTCTGGCCCAATCTGCTGCAGCCGGTCCCAGCGTAAACTTCCCAGCAACGAAACTCGGCCGTTCAGCGCTGACGCGCTCTGCTGTAAATAGGCAGAGTCGCGCGCGCCCGATCCGATGAATGTGCTTCCATAGGTCGGCTGCAGATTCTGGTCGTAGCCGACAAATAAGTGCCGCTGTTCTTGCAGGCGATGCGTCCACCCAGCCTGCAGGACTTCGTCCTTGCTCCAGGCCCAATTCAGACTCGTGCCGCCCATCCACTCGTGGTAGATATCTTTCGTGAGCAGTTCGTCGAATGAATTGCTCAAGTCATCCGCATTGCGAATATAGGCACCGCGGGCGTCGATGAGCAGATGCGGCGTCGCCCCCCAGCGCCATCCCGTTCTGGCCACTGAGAAACTGCTCTTGCCACGGCCGTACAGATACGGCGCTTCAGGGCTCGCCTGCAAAGCCGCAAGATTGGTGGCATTCAGCGTAGTGGGCCCGCTGATCGCTAGAAAACTAACGCTCTGGCGCGGTGTCAGGTCATAGTTCAGCTTCACGTCACCATCTTCGTATCCGACGTCGTCGTAGTTGTCGACGCGCCCGTGCACCAGATAGTTGATGTAGCTTTTCCGTCCCGATACCAGCCACGAGCCTTTATGCGTACCTCCGAAGCCTCCCTCCGCCAGAAAGTCACTCGCCGCAATTCCCGCCGAGATGCGCACCATCGGCGTCCCACGGCTGCCTTCCCGCGTATGCACATCCAACCCTGCGCCGACCGCGTCTCCAAATTTCTCTGGATACCCCGCCGGCAGCAGCTTCATGTCCTCAACCACTTCGCTCGTCAGCACGCCCAGCGACGCCCCCTCTGTAAAGTTCTCAATTTCGTGAAAGGGATGCGGCACCAGCACGTCATCGATGTAGACCGAGACATTCGAAAACGGAGCACCCATCACCGAGAATTCCGCGAAAAACTCGTTGTTGCCTTCCGCCGAAACACCAGGCAGCGCCTGCACCGCGCGAAACGGATCGTCGGCAAACACCGTCGAAGTCTCGCGAATCTCCGAATTCGTGAGGTTCTCTTCCACTGTTGCGGGGGAGTCGTCGACCTGAAAGACGTCTCCATGCACTTCTACCCTATCGGTGTGATGGAAGTTGTCAGGCACCATGGTGATGGAGAATTCCTTCACATCCGTTTCAGCAACCGTGACGGGAATCGTCAACAGCCGGTAGCCGACCGCATTAAGCCGCAGCGTATAACTCCCCGCTGCGAGATTGGGAATGTCAAACTCCCCGCTGGGTGAGGTGATCGTGCTGACCTTATTTTCCAGCAGTGCCACTTCAACGCGCCCGAGGGCTTCACCCCCGACGGCATTCGTGACCTTGCCTTTGATTTCAGCCGCATAGGCAGCCGTTGCAAGTACGATGATAAGAAGCAACGAAGGGCGCATATCTCTCTAGATGCAGGTCGGGCGGCGTTACTCACGTGAACGAAGCAGGATACTATTCTTGCGTAAACGTGGTGTCATGCTTCGAATGCAAGCCGAAAGTCTGCGCCAAGCCCCGGACACCGAGACCTAAAACTATTCTTGCATCCTAAAACCGCAGTCGCCGATCTATAGCTTCTGTTGCTTGCCTTCAGTCTTCCTTCCACTCCTAAGTCCGAAAGAGGTTCTGTTATGAAGGCCGTTCAAATCAGCAAAGCTGGTGGTGACTTCGAACACGTTGAGCGTCCGATCCCCGAGCCGGGACCCAGACAGGTTCGCATCAAGGTAGAAGCATGCGGAATCTGTCACAGCGACGCGCTGGTAAAAGAAGGAATTTGGCCGGGGTTGCAATATCCGCGCGTTCCGGGCCACGAGATTGCCGGGCGCATCGACAAGATCGGCGCAGACGTCACTCTGTGGAGAGTCGGTCAGCGCGTTGGAGTGGGCTGGCACGGCGGGCATTGCTTTGAGTGCGAACCCTGCCGGAGCGGAGATTTTGTCTTGTGCCAGCGCCAAAAAATCACTGCTATTCATTTCGATGGTGGATATCAGGAATACATGGTTGCTCCTGCCGAAGGCATTGCTGCCATGCCCGACGACCTTCCCGCCGACGAAGCTGCGCCGCTTCTATGTGCAGGCATCACGGTTTACAACTCGCTGCGCAACTCCGGCGCGCGCGGAGGCGATCTGGTGGCCGTCCAGGGAATCGGTGGTCTCGGTCATCTGGGAATTCAATATGCGCGCCAGATGGGATTTCGCACCGTCGCGATCGGCCGCGGAAGCGACAAGCAGGCTCTGGCGAAGAAACTCGGAGCCCACGAATACATCGATACGACGGCCGGTCCGGCTGCCGAAGCACTGCAAAAGCTCGGAGGCGCAAAAGTCGTTCTGGCAACAGCACCCGACTCGAAGTCCATGTCAGCTCTGATCGATGGCGTCGCCCCGAATGGGAAGCTTCTGATTGTGGGCGCAGGCTTTGAGCCGTTGACCATCAGTCCGTTGCAACTCATCGGCGGACGCAAGGCGGTGCAAGGATGGCCTTCGGGCACGGCGCGCGATTCAGAAGATACGCTGCTCTACAGCGCGCTGACTGGCGTTCGTCCGATGATTGAGCGTTATCCGCTAGCAAAGGCGGCAGAGGCTTATCAGCAGATGATCACTGGCAAAGCGCGCTTCCGCGTCGTGCTGACGATGGGCTAATGTAGGGGCGGACGCAGCCTGCCCTGAGCGGAGTCGAAGGGTCCGCCCCGCCGAAGCGAAGCAAGGCGTACGGGCGGTGTCGCGCTCATCCGCGCCCGCCAAGCTGCCACATCGCGCGCAACCCCGGACGAATGCGTCCCGGGCTACACAAGACGCTCAGGTTCGACGATTGGTCAGTCCTTCAACAGCCTCAAGCCACATCAAAGCGGTCGAGGTTCATCACCTTCGTCCACGCCGCTGCGAAGTCTTTCACGAACTTTTCCTTCGCGTCGGCGCAGGCATAGACTTCGGCGAGCGCCCGTAGCTGCGAGTGCGAACCGAAGATCAGGTCGACCCGAGTGGCAGTCCACTTGACCTGGTTCGTCTTGCGGTCGCGCCCCTCGTATGCGCCGCCCGAGCCATTTCCCGTCGGCTGCCACACCGTATTCATATCGAGCAGATTGACGAAGAAGTCATTCGTCAGCGTCCCCGGCCGCTTGGTGAAGACGCCGTGTTTGGACTTCCCGGCATTGGCACCTAGCACACGCAAGCCGCCGACCAGTACCGTCATTTCAGGTGCCGTGAGCGTCAGCAACTGTGCCCGATCCAGCAAGTGCTCTTCCGGCGACACGCGCCCGTTACGGCCCATGTAGTTGCGGAATCCGTCAGCCTTGGGCTCGAGCGGGGTGAACGATTCCACATCGGTCTGCTCCTGCGACGCATCCACGCGCCCGGGCGTGAAAGGAATGTTCACTTTGTGTCCGTCCTTTTTCGCAGCTTCCTCAACGGCCGCGCAGCCACCGAGGACGATCAGGTCAGCCAGTGAGATCTTCTTCTTGCCACTGGATTTGTTGAAGTCCTTTTGGATCTTCTCCAGAGTTTTGATCACTTTTGCCAGTTCAGCCGGCTGGTTCACCTCCCAATCCTTCTGGGGAGCGAGACGAATGCGTCCGCCGTTCGCACCGCCCCGCTTATCTGAGCCGCGGAACGTCGACGCCGAAGCCCAAGCCGTCGAGATCAGTTGGGCGATCGAAAGCCCT
>Ga0335078_10011588_pt1 | contig 13085 bp, 7 predicted proteins | sample Lox_Sample_32_FD_206711 | JGI IMG/M metagenome (GOLD analysis project Ga0335078, IMG submission 206711) | Soil microbial communities from Loxahatchee National Wildlife Refuge, Florida, United States - Lox_Sample_3.2 | ecosystem: Environmental > Terrestrial > Soil > Wetlands | place: USA: Florida... | reverse complement strand
CGCTGCCGCCGACTTGCTGACCGGCCCGCTCGGCGGAACCGACCCGCTTGGCCTGCGACGGCTGCTGCGCCTGCTCAGGCAGCGCGACGCCGGTGCTGGCCGGTCCGAGGCTGGCCCGTCCGAGGCTGGCCGGTCCGAGGCTCGCCGGTCCGAGACTGGCCCGTCCGAGGCTGGCCCGTCCGAGGCTGGTCCGTCCGAAGGTGGCCCGCCCGGTGCTGGCCCGCCCGGTGCCGGCCGGTCCGAGGCTGGCCGGTCCGAGGCTGGCCCGCCGGGTACTGATTCGCCCGGACGGGAGGCCGCCGGGCCGCTTGCGACCGCTTTGCTGGACCCGGCGCGGCTCTCGGCGGCCGGCTGGAGTCCAGGCCAAGCCCTGGCCGCCGCAACCGCGATCGACGCGGCTAGGCGGGTCGCCGCGCTGCTCGACCTGGCCAGGGCGGCCGCAGCGAACGGGACCGCGCAGGACGTGCTCTGGGCGGTATGGAACGCGAGCGAACTCGCGGCCGACTGGGCGGCAGCCAGCGCAGCGGGCGGCACCCGCGGTGCCATCGCCGACGCCGACCTCGATGCCGTGCTGGCATTGTTCGACGCGGCGGCGAGGTTCGACGCGCGGATGCCGCCAGGTTCGATGCCGCTGTTCCTCGACGGCCTGTCCGGCCAGGAGATCGCCGGCGACACCCTCGCCCCGCGGGCCGAACCCGGCGACGCCGTCACCGTCTGTACGGCACACCGCTCCAAGGGCCTGGAGTGGGACCTTGTCGTGGTGGCCGGCGTGCAGGAAGGCATCTGGCCCGACCTGCGGCTGCGCGGCTCGCTGCTGGGCATGGACGAACTCGTCGAGGCGGCGGATCGCGGGCTGGCGCCGATGCCGTCGGCAGCGGCCAGGGACGCTGCGGCCGCGGCGCTCAGTTCCAAGTTGCTCGACGAGGAGCGCCGCCTGTTCTATGTCGCGGTGACCAGGGCCAGGCACTCCCTCGTGGTCACCGCGGTGGGCGGCGAGGACAGCGAAGAGCGGCCGTCCCGGTTCCTGGGCGAACTGGCCAGCGAGGAAATCGAGACCGAGCAGGTGACCGGCTCCGGCCGGCGCTGGCTGTCGCTGCCCGCGCTGACCGCCGACCTGCGCCGCGCTGCCGCCGATCGCGGGCTGCCCGGACCGGTGCGGCGGGCCGCGGCCGGCCAGCTTGCCAGGCTGGCCGCCGTCGGGGTCGCCGGCGCCAGCCCAGCACAGTGGTACGCGCTGACCGAGTGGTCGGGCACCGGCCCGATCGGCGGCAGCGAGGTGCGAGTGTCTCCGTCTCAGGTCGACAAGTTCGTCACCTGCGGGCTGCGCTGGCTGCTTGAGTCCGCGGTAGGCGCCAGCCCGCCGTCGACCGCCGGGCATCTGGGCACGGTGATCCATGCCGCCGCGGCGCTGGTCGCCGAGGGCGCCGACGAGGCCGACATGGCCCGCCGGATCGACGAGATCTGGCACCAGCTCGATTTCGGCAGCCCCTGGTACTCCGTGCGGCAGCGGGACAGCGCGGACCAGATGGTCGGCAGGTTCCTGGACTGGCACCGGCAGAACCAGCGAGAGCTGGTCGCAGTGGAGCGCAAGCTCAGGGTCAGGATCGACAACGTCCTGATCTCCGGGCAGGTGGACCGGCTCGAACGGGACGCCGACGGCAACGCGGTAGTGGTCGACCTGAAGACCGGCTCGAGCAAGCCGACCGCCGCGCAGCTGGAGCGCAACCCGCAGCTCGGCGTCTACCAGCTGGCCGTCCTGCTCGGGGCGTTCGCGGAACTCGGTCCCGCCGAGCCAGGCGGCGCGGAGCTCGTCCAGGTCGGCAAGGCCGCCGGGGCCAAGGGGGCGTCCGTGCAGAGCCAGCGGGCGCTGGCCGACGATCCGGACCCGTTCTGGGCGCAGACGCTGGTCAAGGAGGTCGCGGCAGCGATGGCCGGGCCGCAGTTCAGCGCGACGGTCAACGATCGCTGCCGGACCTGCCCGGCCGCGCCGAGCTGCCCGGTGGACGAGCGGGGGAACCAGGTGACCCCGTGACCCAGGAGGGCCTCTGGCCGGCCGATCCGGGACCGGAGCTGCCGCGGTCGGCCAGGTTCAGCCCGGTCCAGCTTGCCCGGCTGCTCGGCATCGCCGAGCCCACCGCCGAGCAGTCCGCCGTGATCAGCGCGCCGCTCGCGCCGATGGCCGTGATCGCCGGGGCCGGCTCGGGCAAGAGCGAGACCATGGCCGCCCGGCTGGTCTGGCTGGTCGCGAACGGCTACGTCCGGCCAGAGCGGGTGCTCGGGCTCACCTTCACCCGCAAGGCCGCTGCCGAGCTGGCTGGCCGGGTCAGGGTGCGGCTCGACGGCCTGCGCCGGGCTGGGCTGGCCGACGGGACGGGCCAGGGAGTCTTGGACGGCGATCCGGTGATCGCGACGTACCACTCTTACGCCGGGCGCCTGATCGCCGACCACGCGCTGCGCGAGGCGATCGAGCCAACCGTTCGGCTGATCACCCCCGCGGTCGCCTGGCAGCTCGCGGCGCGGGTCGTCGGCGCCTACGACGGCCCGATGGACGCGGTGGACTGGGCGCCGGTCACGGTGACCGCGGCCGTGCTCGAACTGGCCGGCGAACTGGCCGAGCACCTGCGCGGTCCCGGCGACGTGCTCGCCGCAGGGGAGTGGCTGGCTCGGGAGCGCGACCGGGTGCCACCGGGCAAGCGGCGGCAGGCCGACCTCGCCCTGCGCGGCCAGCGGGTACGCGAGCAACTTCTGCCGCTGATCCGCGCCTATGCCGGCGCCAAGGCCGAGCGCGAGGTGATCGACTACGGCGACCAGATCGCGCTCGCCGCCAGGATCGCCCTGGCCCACCCGGAGGTTGGCGCTGCCGAGCGTGGCCGGTATCAGGTGGTGCTGCTCGACGAGTTTCAGGACACCAGCCACGCGCAACTCGAGCTGATGCGAGCACTGTTCGGCGGCGGCCACCCGGTGACCGCGGTCGGCGATCCGTGCCAGTCGATCTACGGCTGGCGCGGGGCAAGCGCCGGCAACATGAAGCGGTTCGCCGAGTACTTCCCGCCTGCCGGGCGGCACGGCGGCCCGGCCGGCCGGCGGGCCGAGGTACGGCTGCTGTCCACCAGCTTCCGCAACACCGGTCGTGTGCTCGATGCCGCTGCCGCACTGCAGCGGGACCTGCGCGCCGCCGCGCCCGAGGTGCCCAGGCTGATCGCGCCGCCAGACCGGGCCGGGCGCGGCTCGGTGGTCTGCGCGCTGCTGGAGACCACCCGAGACGAAGCGCACTGGGTGGCCGAACAGGTCGCGGCGCTGCTGGCGCTGCCCGACGGCCTGGCGCCGGACGGACCGCCGTGGCCGGACGGCAGGTCAGGGCCGGTCCGGCCGTCCGACATCGCGGTGCTGTGCCGCAAGCGGGCGCAGTTCGCCGGGCTGCGGACCGCGCTGGAGGCCGCGGGGATCCCGGTCGAGGTGGTCGGCCTCGGCGGCTTGCTGACCGTGCCCGAGGTGGCCGACATCGTGGCAACGCTGCGGGTGCTGCACAACCCGGCGGCCTCCGACTCGCTCGTGCGGGTGCTGACCTCGCCCCGGTGGCGCGTTGGCCCGCAGGACCTGGTCGCGCTCGGCGGCCAGGCCCGTGAGCTCGCCAGGGCCGGGACCGGCGGGGCGGGCCGGGACGGAGCGGGCGATCCTGTTATCGATGATGACCATCTGACCAGGGCGGTGGCCGACTTCACCGCGGAATCCGGCAGCCTGGTAGAGGCCCTGGACGACCTGGGCGGGCAGGCGGCGTACTCGGCGGACGGGCATGCCAGGCTGTCGGCGCTCGCCGCCGAGCTGCGGATGCTGCGCCGGCACGCCGGGCGGCCGCTGCCCGAGCTGGTCACCGAGGTCGAGCGCGTGCTTGGGCTGGACGTGGAGGTGGCGGCGAGGCCGGGCACCGACCCGGCCGCCGCCCGCGCCGACCTCGACGCATTCGCGGACGCGGCGGCGGCCTTCGCCGGCGACGCGACCGAGCCCACGCTCGGCGCGTTCCTCGCCTACCTGACCGCGGCGGAGACCGAGGAGTTCGGCCTCGAGGCCGGCCAGGTGAGCGAGACCGACTCGGTCAAGCTCGCGACCGTGCACTCGGCCAAGGGCCTGCAGTGGCCGGCCGTGGTGGTGCCCGGGCTGTCAGCCGGGCCGAGGGCGCAGAACTTCCCGGCCAGGCCGCGGCTGGCCACGCGGTGGACGGACAATCCGCGGCTGCTGCCGTTCTGGCTCCGTGGCGATGCGGCGGACCTGCCGGAGCTCCGCGGCCTCGACCCCGGGTCGCTGGCGGACTTCGGCCGGGCGTGCGGTGACCGGAACCTGGCCGAGGAGCGGAGGCTGGCCTACGTGGCCGCGACCAGGGCGGCCTTCTGGCTGGCCTGCACCGGCTACTGGTGGGGGGCGGGCAAGAGCCCGCTCGGGCCGTCGGCGTTCCTGGCCGAGATCAAGGATGCGTGCGAGGCGGGAGCCGGCCGGGTGGACGCCTGGGCGGACCCGCCGGCCGACGGCGCAGAGAACCCGGCACTGGCCGAGCCGCTGACCGCGTCCTGGCCAGTGCCCGCCAGCGCCGCCGGCGCCAGGTACCAGGCGGTACGCGAGGCTGGCGACCTTGTGCTCGCGGCCGCGGCGGCCGGTGAGGCGTTCGGCCAGGTGCACTCGGCAGGGGCTGGTGGGGCGGCCGGCCAGGCGCATGCGGCGGCTGGTGGGCCTGCCGGCCAGGCGCCTGCAGCGGCGACCGGTGACGCGTCCGGCCAGGTGCACGCCGCGGGGGCCGACCAGGTGCACCCGGCCGGGGCCGGTGAGGCGTCCGGTCAGGTGTCGGCCGATGGAGCGATCCCGGCCAGGTACACCGCGATGGTGGCGGGCTGGGTTGCGGACGCCGACCTGCTGCTCGCCGAGCGATCGCGGCGCAGGCCGGACGGGCCGGTCGCGGTCGAGCTGCCGCCGAGGATCGGAGTGTCCGAGCTGGTCACGCTGGCCAGGGACCCCGTCGAGCTGGCCGCGCAGATCAGGCGTCCGATGCCGCGCCCGCCCGCGCCGCTGGCGCAGCGCGGCACTGCGTTCCACCGGTGGCTGGAGGAGCGATTCGGCCAGACCAGGCTGATCGACGCCGACGAACTGGCCGGCGCGGTCGATGACGAGCTGGCCGGCGACGACGCCGAGCTCGCCGGACTGAAGTCCGCCTTCGAGGCCGGCGAGTGGGGCCAGCGCTGGCCGGCCGCGGTCGAGGTGCCGTTCGAGACCAGGGTCGGCGATCGGCTGGTCCGCGGCCGGATCGACGCGGTCTTCGCCGACGCCGGCGGCGGCTTCGACGTGGTGGACTGGAAGACCGGCACGCCGCCACGGGACGCCTCCGGCGAGGCGGCGGTGGCGGTGCAGCTCGCGGCATACCGGCTCGCCTGGGCGGCGCTGGCCGGTGTTCCTGTCGGGTCGGTGCGGGCCGCGTTCTACTACGTGCGGCATGACCTGACAGTGCGCCCGGCGGATCTGCTCGACGCGGCCGGCCTGGCGGCGCTGATAGCGTCCAGGGCCGGTGCGATTCACTGACTGCGCCTGGTGAAACCGGACTATTCTCCCGGCGCGCGACCGCGGCCGCCCGCCAAGATCACTCGACCGGAGAACAAACCGTAACAGACTGGGCAATTTGCTGGCCAGCACGACCGCCGGTTCCTCGGCGCGACCGTCTTTGCATCCTCTAGCGCCTCACATATGCCATAAATCGGTCGTGATCATGGCGCGAACGGAGGCAAAGTAGCGCGGGCGGATGCAAAGTGGCGCGGGCGGATGCAAGGTGGCGCGGGCGGAGGCAGAGTGGCACGGGCGGAGGGCGCTCGCCGGCCGGGCTCTGCGGCAGGGGTCAGCGGACTGCCTGGATTTGGGTGGTTTGGGCGATTAGTTTGCCGTTGTCGGCGGTGAGGGTGGTCTGGACGGTGACCGTGGTGCGGCCGCGGTTCAACGGCACCGCCACGGCGCGGACGGTCCCCCCGGTGACCGGCCGGAACATCTGCGAGGTCGACGTGATTGTCGCGGTGCTCTGGCCATCGGCGAGGCCGAGCACGGCCACCAGCGCGCCGGCCGAGTCGGCTAGCGACATCAGCGCGCCGCCGTGCATGATCCCGGCCGACGTGCACAGATGCGGCGCCCAGGCCAGGTCGGCGACCACTTTGTCGGCGCTCGCTTCGGCCAGCGTCATGCCCAGCTGCCCGGCGAACGGCATCAGTGCGAGCAGGTGGTCGAGGTCAGCTGCCACCGGAGCCGCCGTCGGCCTGGTCCGGGCGCACCCAGACGTCCCGCTCGTGCATCAGCTCGATCTGCTTGTCGATCACCTCCCGGCGGTAGTCCGCGTGGGCATACGGCTTGCGGTCGAGATAGAGGTTCTTCGGGTAGATCGGCGTCTCGTAGATGATCTGGTACTGCTCGGTGGTGAGGTCCTTGATCCAGTTGTCCCACTGGGCGTTCGCCCGGAACCGGCGTAGCGCCTCGATGTCGACCGTCCCGGCCACCCACGAGGAGCCCGCGCTGTAGTTGTGCCGGCCGACCACCTGGCCCCGGTAGTCGACCACCATCGACCCGCCGCCGAACGTGTCGATCGGCGTGTCCGAATCGGTGTGCAGGTAGTAGGTGCCGACGTTGCAGGCGACCAGGTAGAAGTTGTTGTCCAGCGCGCGTGCCCGGTTCTGGATCTCGAACAGGCCGTTGCCGACGTGCGGATGCGGATACGGGCCGCGGTAGACCACCTCGGCGCCGTTCATGGCCAGCCCCCTGGCGTTCTCCGGATAGGAGCCCTCGTTGGCCATCAGGAAGCCGAGCCGGCCGATCTCGGTATCGGCGACCGGGTAGAAGGCGTCCAGGTTCCTGCCGTAGAGCTCTATCCACTTGTCCCAGACGTTGTGCGGGGTGACCGAATGCTCCACCGGCAGCAGCGGCACTACCTTGTGATGGCGCAGGATCAGCTCGCCGTCCGGGCTGAGTATGAAGCCCACGTTGAAGAACCGGCCCGGGAACTCGGGATGCCTGGCCTTTGCCTGGGCCATCACGAAGGCGTTCCACTGCCGGGCCAGCTTGCCCAGGTAATCGGTCTCCGGCCCGGGCACGTCGATCGCGCATTCCCTGGCGAACTCCTCGTGGTCCAGGTCGAGCACCTCGTCGTTGAAGCCCTGCAGCGCGCCTTCGGGGATCGCGATCAGCCGCACCGGCAGGTCCAGGCTGGACAGCCAGGACGCGGCCTTGACCAGGTGCGACAGGTGCTCGAGGTTGACCGCTATCTCGTCCCTGCGACGGATGCCACGCATGGTGGGCACCAGGCCAAGTGCCTGATATGGCTCGATCATGACTCGTCCCTTCGCTCCGGTGCCGCGGGCGCGGGGTCGCCGCCGCTGTCCTTGTTCTACCTTTCGCGCTGGCGAGACGCCCGGTACTTCGCCCTACCAGGGGCGCTCGATATGATCCAGCGCAGGTCGCGGCCCGAGCGTTTGCACACGGTTGCGGCCGCGGGGCAATCGCCGCAATACTGTGCGCACCGCGCGAGTCAGGCCTCCGGTCACGCTGGTCACGCGGGTCGCGGAGGGAAGGGCAGGGACGCCACATGAGCATTCTCGGCACCAGGGTGGTCCGGACCGAGGACCCGCGGCTGCTGACGGTCGGCGGCACGTACGTCGACGACGTCAGCGCGCCGGAACTGACCGGCGCGGCCCGGGTCACCTTCGTTCGCAGCCCGATCGCGCACGCGCTGATCACCGGGATCGACACCTCGGCGGCGCGCGAGGCGCCCGGCGTGATCGCGGTGCTGACCGTGGCCGACATCGACGACCTGCCCGCGCCGCCGCCGCCGGAGGAGGGCGCTGAGGCGCCCCCGATGGTCGAGGGCGCGCCGCTGCCGCTCGGCGGGCCGTGGATGGAGCCGCTGCTCGCCGTCGACCGGGTCCGCTACGTCGGCGAGCCGGTGGCCATGGTGCTCACCGACGACCGCTACACCGGCGAGGACGCGGCCGAACTGGTCAGCGTGGACTACGAGCCGCTGCCCGCGGTGGTGGGCTTCGACACGGCACTGTCCGGCGAGTCACTGCTGTTCCCGGTGACCGGCACCAACGTCGCGGTGACCTCGGGCACGCCCGCCGACGACACGGCGTTCGCCAGCTGCGAGGCGGTGGTCGAGCACACCTTCGTCAACCAGCGGGTCGCTCCGATCCCGCTGGAGGGCCGGGCCGCCGCCGCCGTCTGGGCGGACGGCAAGCTGACGGTCTGGGCGAGCACGCAGAACGCCCAGCTTGCCCGCTTCATCATGGCGGGAGCTTTCGGCCTTGACCCGGCCGCGATCCGGGTCGTCGCCCCGGACGTCGGCGGCGGGTTCGGCGCCAAGATCGCAGTCGACCGGGACGCGCTGCTGGTCGCGTGGGCGGCCAAGCACACCGGCCGGCCGTTGCGCTGGGCCGAGACGCGCAGCGAGAACCTCGTCGGCATGACGCACGGCCGCGCGCAGCGGCACGTGATCAAGATCGGCGGCACCAGTGACGGCCGGATCCTGGCCTACCGGCTGGACATCGTGCAGGACACCGGCGCGTACCCGCGGATGGGCGGTTTCCTGCCGTTCCTGACCGGGCTGATGGCGGCGGGCCCGTACGACATCGCGCACGTGTCGACCGGCCGCCAGGTGGTGGTGACCAACACCACCCCGATCTCGGCCTACCGCGGTGCCGGGCGGCCCGAGGCCACCGCGGCAATCGAGCGCGCCGTCGACCTGTTCGCCGCCAAGATCGGGAAGGACCCGGCCGAGGTGCGCAGGATCAACCTGGTGCCGCCGGACAAGTTCCCGTTCAGCTCGCCCTGCGGCCCGGTCTACGACACCGGCGAGTACGTCGCGGCGCTGGACAAGGTGCTGGCCGGGGCCGGCTACGCGGAGCTGCGCGCCGAGCAGGCCAGGCGCCGTGAGCGCGGCGACACGGTCCAGCTGGGGATCGGCCTGTCGAGCTACGTGGAGATCACCGCGGCCGACGCCGACGGTGGCGAGACCGCCCAGCTTATGGTGCACCCGGACGGCACGGCCACCGTCTACACCGGCAGCTCGGCACACGGCCAGGGCCACCACACCGCATGGGCGATGCTGGTCGAGAACGAGCTCGGCATCGACATGGCGAAGGTCACCGTGGTGCACGGCGACACCGACCTGATCCCGATGGGAGTCGGCACCTACGCGTCGCGCTCGCTGCAGCTCGGCGGAATCGCGGTGCAGAAGGCCGCGATCGAGGTGAAGGACCAGGCCCGCCGGCTGGCCGCGGAGATGCTCGAGGCCAGCGAATCTGACCTGGAACTCGATACCGAGCGCGGCGTCTGGCAGGTGCGCGGAGACCCGGCGGCCAGCAGGACCTGGGCTGACGTGGCCGGGCACGCCGGAGAAGACGGCCTCGCGGCGTCGGTCAACTACACCGAGGGGGCGCCGACCTTCCCGTTCGGCAGCCATGTCGCGGTCGTCGAGGTCGACACCGAGACCGGCAAGGCGAAGCTGGTCAGGCACGTGACCGTGGACGACGCGGGAACCGTGCTCAACCCGGTGCTCGCCGAGGGCCAGCGGCATGGCGGCATCGCCCAGGGCGTGGCGCAGGCGCTGCTGGAGGAGATGATCTACGACGCCGACGGCAACCCGGTGACCGGCACGCTGGTCGACTACGCGATCATCACCGCCGCCGAGCTGCCCAGCTTCGAGCTGCTGGCCAGCGAGACGCCGGCCATGATCAACCCGCTCGGATTCAAGGGCATCGGCGAGGCCGGCACCATCGGCGCCACGCCAGCCACCCAGAACGCGGTCATCGACGCGGTCGCCCACCTTGGCGTCCGCCACATCGACATGCCGGCCACGCCCGCCAGGGTCTGGGCCGCCATCAACGAGGCGAGGGAGGGCCGGTGAAGGTCTCGGTGACGGTGAACGGCAGGCAGGTCGACGCGGACGTGCCCGACCGCACCCTGCTGGTTCACCTGCTGCGTGACGTGGCCGGCCTGACCGGCACCAACGTAGGCTGCGACACGAGCTCGTGCGGTGCGTGCACGGTGCTGCTCGACGGCCGCTCGGTGAAGTCGTGCACCGTGCTCGCCGCGCAGGCGGACGGCCGCGACGTGACCACGATCGAGGGGCTGGCGGACGGCACCGGCGAGATGCACCGGGTACAGCGCGCGTTTCACGCCGAGCACGGGCTGCAGTGCGGGTTCTGCACGCCCGGCATGGTCATGGCGAGCATCTCGCTGCTCGCCGAGAACCCGTCGCCGAGCGAGGACGAGGTCAGGTCGGCGCTCGAGGGCAACCTGTGCCGGTGCACCGGCTACCACAACATCGTCAGGGCCGTGCTCGCCGCGGCGGGCGAGGATTAATCAGCGGCCCGGCCGAACGGTGCCAGAAAGGCAGCTCAGGTGATTCCGTCCCTCTTTACCTACCAGCGGGCCTCCTCAGCCGACGAGGCCGTGCAACTTGCCGCCGACGGCGGCGAGGAAGCCAAGTTCCTGGCCGGAGGGCACTCGCTGCTGCCCTTGATGAAGCTGCGGCTGGCCACGCCCGAGATCCTGATCGACATCGGCAGGATCGCTGACCTCAGCTATGTGCGCGCCGATAACGGTCACCTCGCGGTGGGCGCGCTGACCAGCCACGACGACGTCGCGAGGTCGGACCTGCTGGCGCGCGAGCTGCCGCTGCTCGCGCACGCCGCAGGGCAGGTGGGCGATCCGCAGGTGCGGCACTGCGGCACGATCGGCGGCTCGCTCGCGCATGCCGACCCGGCCGCCGACCTGCCCGCGGTGATGCTGGCGCTGGACGCCACGCTGGTCGCCCGCGGCCCGTCCGGCGACCGGGAGATCGCCGCGGGCGACTTCTTCACCGGGTTGCTGGAGACCGCGCTGCAGCCGGGCGAGCTGCTGACCGAGATCCGGATACCGAGGCCCGCCGCGGCCGGCTGGTCGTTCCAGAAGTTCACCAAGCGCGCCATCGACTGGGCGATCGTCGGCGTCGCGGTGCAGGGCGGCAACGTGGCCCTGGTGAACATGGGCTCCATGCCGCTGCGGGCCGGCGCGGTCGAGCAGGCGCTCGCGGCCGGCGCCGCGCCGCGGGAAGCCGCCGCGCACGCCGCCGAGGGGACCAGCGCGCCGGAGGACATCAACGGGCCGCGGGCGTACCGCGAGCACCTTGCCCGCGTCCTGGTAGCGCGCGCGCTCGAGGAGGCCGGCTCCCGCTCCTGACGGCGAGGCCGTAGCGGGCGGGCACAGGGTTCAGCGCACGATCTCCACCAGCAGGATCCAGGCATTGACGATGGCTCCGGCGAGGGCGAGCACCACCTCGGCGACGAGCCAGTAAAGGCCGCCGCCGGCTCCGGCGAGCAAGCTGATCCCGGCGATGATCATCGGCACCGTTCCCGCCGTGATGACCACGATCGGTGTTACGGTCCAGGTCGCCGGGTCCTCCTTGCCGCGCGGCAGGCGGAGCCGCCGGGTCAGCAGGACGCCGGCGAGAACGAGGCCGAGCGCGAGAATCTCCCCGCCAAGCGCCGCGCGCGGCTGCCCGGGGACCAGCACGAAGACCGACACGAGCAGCAGCCCGACCAGCAGTGACAGGGTCTCGGCTGCCCGGGTGGGCAGCGAGCGGAAGGAGAGTATCTGGCTCAGGTTGATCGACACGGCCACGAACAGCAGGCCGGTCAGCGCCGCGGCGGCTCCCGCGATCGCCACGAAAAGGTCGTGCCAGGGCGCCGCCTGCATGGCTGTCATGGGACAAGATTGGCACGAGCGAGCGCCGAACTGGTCTAGAGTGCCCTTACCGATCACCGGCACCAGCCGTCACAAGACGCTCGCCTCCGGCCGGCCGTGGGGTAGCGCGTGGCGACCGGGAAGGACGCCGCCGACGGCCCGCCGCACAGCCGGGGTTCCCGCCCTACGGCCGTGCTCACAGCCAGTTGTGCCCAGAGTCAGTTGTTCTCACAGCCAGTCGTGCTCAGCCATCACGAGGTGGAACTCGCATGCAGAACGCCAGGGACTACATCGACGCGCACGCCGCCGAGTTCTTCGCCGCGCTGAAGGACTGGCTGACCATCCCGTCGATCTCGGCCGACCCGGCCCGGGCAGGTGACGTGCGCAGGTCCGCGCGCTGGCTAGCCGATCACCTCCTTCACGCCGGGTTCCCGGTGGCCGAGGTCTGGGAGACCGGCACCGCGGCCTCGCCCGGCCTGCCCGCCGTGTTCGCGCACTGGCCGGCCGCCGACCCGGCCGCGCCGACCGTGCTCGTGTACGGCCACCACGACGTCCAGCCGGTCGAACCGCTCGACGAGTGGGACTCGCCACCGTTCGTCCCGGTCGAACGGGACGGGCTGCTGCTCGGCCGCGGCGCCTCCGACGACAAGGGCCAGGTGCTGTTCCACTCGCTCGGCATCGCGGCCGCGCTGGCCAGTTCCGGCGCTGCCGCGCCGCCGGTGAGCATCAAGCTGATCGTCGAGGGCGAGGAGGAGTCGGGCTCGACGCACTTCGCCGACCTGCTGCGGCGCGAGCAGGACCGGCTGGCCTGCGATGTGATCGTGATCTCGGACACCACGATGTGGGCCGCCGACGTGCCGTCGATGTGCACCGGGATGCGCGGCGTCATCGACGCCCAGATCGATGTCTACGGACCCGAGCGCGACCTGCACTCCGGATCGTTCGGCGGTGCGGTGCCCAACCCGCTGCACGCACTGGCCGGCCTGCTGGCCGGGCTGCACGACCGCGACGGCCGGGTCACGCTGCCCGGCTTCTACGACCGGGTGATCGAGCTCACCCCGGCCGAGCGGGAGATCTTCGCCAGGCTGCCGTTCGACGAGAAGGCGTGGCTGGCCACCGCGGGCAACAGCGGGGCGGCGACGGGCGAGGCCGGCTTCAGCACGATCGAGCGGATCTGGGCCCGGCCGACCGCCGAGATCAACGGGATGTGGGGCGGCCATACCGGCCCTGGCGGCAAGACCATTGTGCCGCGCGAGGCGCACGCCAAGCTGTCGTTCCGGCTGGTCGCGAACCAGGAGCCCGCTGAGGTGGCCGGGATGCTGCGGGATTACCTGACGGAACGCAAGCCA
>Ga0335078_10011587_pt1 | contig 13085 bp, 8 predicted proteins | sample Lox_Sample_32_FD_206711 | JGI IMG/M metagenome (GOLD analysis project Ga0335078, IMG submission 206711) | Soil microbial communities from Loxahatchee National Wildlife Refuge, Florida, United States - Lox_Sample_3.2 | ecosystem: Environmental > Terrestrial > Soil > Wetlands | place: USA: Florida... | reverse complement strand
AGGCCCGCTGAGCCGGGAGCCGCCCCCCTTCGTTTGACAGCTTCCGCCGCACGTCAATCCGCCTGGATCTTCCCATCCGGGTGGAGGCGCAGCTTGAGGCCGCGCCACTCCACAGTGTCACCGAACAGGCCGGCAACCCAGACCGCAAACCCGAACAGGTCGCGGAGGGGAATGAGGGCCAGGCTGCGGACCGCGTTGTGGTCTTCCAGCACCGCTTCGGCGATCCAGGTGCCGGCAGCCACACGCAGCGCCAGAGCCAATAGGCCAGCCCACCACGCTCCGGCCAGGATTGCCACCAGGCCCCATAATGTGGCATGGGTGACCACGGAGCCGCAATACCCGGCAAACCGTGAGACGCGGATGGTGCGCGCCCAGCGCAATTGATGCCGCCAGACCTCAGCCCATGACCCCGCTCCCAGGTTGGTCTCCACCACCACGTCCGCAAAGGCGATGTGCAGCCCGAGTTCGTGGATGCGCCGGCCCAGTTGGTAATCGTCGGCCAGATAATCGAAGAGGGCTTCGAAGCCGCCGATGGCGCGCAACGTCTCGGCGCGGAAGGCCATGGTGGAACCGAGAGCGAATTCGGCCACGCCCAACATCCGGGCCACCATGACACCAGGCGCGAAATCGGTGGTAATCCCGAGCGCCTCCATGCGCGCCGGGAGCGAGCCGCCGTGGGCGCGATAGAGGCACGTTACCAGCCCCGTGCTCGGTTCCGCCAGCTGGGCCACCACGGCATCCAGATACCCGGGTGGAACGAAGATGTCGCCGTCGTTCACCAGCAGGACCGGGTAGCGCGCGCGGCGCGCCAGCTCGGCCAGCACTCCCGCTTTGGCGTTGGCCGCGGTAGTGGAAACCACGGTGAGAGAAATCGGCAGGTTGGGAAACTCGCGCTGCAGGGTCTCGATGTCTGCGATCGCCGGATCGCCGCCGTCGGTAACGCCGAAGAGAATCTCGAAGGCGGGATAACGCTGCGCGGCGTGCGAGCGGATACAGGCATAGAAGCCCGGATCGCGGCCGTGGACGGGCTTGAGGATCGAGATCGCGGGCTCATAGGAGCGAACCGGCGGCGGCTCCGCACGGTCCCACTTTGCCGCGGCGATCAGCGCCAGAAGATAGTACGCACCCGCCGCCAGCGCTGGGATTGCCAGCAGGATCACAGCGAAACCAGCGCGACGCCGCAAAGCACCAGCGCTGCGCCCACCCAGCGCAGCCAGTTGACGCGCTCCTTCAAGACGTATTTGGCCAAAACCGTTTCCACCACGTAGGTCACCGCGGTCACCGGAACGGCGAAACTGAGGTCGGAAAACGAGAGCAACCCCAGGTAGGCGAAAAACGAAACCGCCATCGCTACCACTGAGCCGATGACCACCGCGTTGCGCGCCAGCGTGCTGGCGGCGCGGCCCAGTGCGCCAGGCCGGAAGTCGCAAATCTCGCCATGGCGGCGCATGCCGATGGCTTGCAGCACTTCACCCACGCTGGTGGAGGCTACGATGATGGCAATCAGCACCCACGTCATGAGCGCGCCCCGGACTTCCAGGTTTGCGGCGCGCTCCGGCAGCCCACTAACGACACGCCGGCCACAATCAGGAAAATGCCGGCCCAGCGCTTGCTCGTGATCCGCTCATCCAGAAGCCAGCGGCCCAGGAACGCCACCAGCACGTAGCCCAACGAGGTGACCGGCAGCACGTAGCTCAGGTCCGCCCAGCTCAGCAGGGTCATGCGCGAAAGCAGCCACACTACCAGCAGCGTCACGCCCAGCGCCACCCACGGCCGGAACAGAACGGTGATGTAATCGAGCGCCGATGGGAGATCTGCGGGCATTCCCCGCTTGAGGAAGAAATTGCCGAAGACCTGGGTGAGCACTACGATGACCGCGCAGATCCAGGTTTTGGTGCGCAGGCGCGCGGTCTCTGGCGTCATCGAGTGCGCCGTCAATCGCCCGAAGACGCCGGTGCGGGAGTCGTGACGCCCTTTTGGCCCGCCACGAACTTCTTGCGCTTGGAACGAAGCGCCATGTATTCGCGAGCCTCTTTCGTGAGGCGCCGCCGCTCGCTGGAATCGAAAATGGCCTTCCTCACGATGCGCCAGATCACCCGCGGCCGGAAGAAGTACTCGCCGTAAAATCGCTCCACCCAATCCACCAGCTCAGCGCGGTCCAGACCGGGGTAGACCACGACCGGCAGCTGGTGCCCGGCCTCATCGGTGAGCGAGTCGATCGTCAGCAGGCCGTTCTTTTTGGCGTGATCGTAGAACTCGGTGCCGGGGTAGGGATGCGCGATCGACACCTGGATGGTTTCCGCATCCATCCGCTTGGCGAAATCGATCGTCTTGCGAATCGTCTCTCGCGTCTCGCCGGGCAGGCCGATGATGTAATCGCCATGCACGGTCAGCCCCAACTTCTTGCAGTTGGCCGTAAAGCGCTCGGCCATTTCGATGGTGGCGCCCTTCTTGATGTTCTTGAGAATCTGCTGGTCGCCCGATTCGTAGCCAACAATCAGCAGCCGGCAGCCGGCTTCCTTCATCGCCTTCAGCGTCTCGTAATCGGTGGTCACGCGCGACGTGCAGGACCAGGTGAACTTCAGCGGCTTGAGCTTCTTGCACAACTCGATGGTGCGGTCTTTGCGGTAGTTGAATGTGTCGTCGTCGAAGAAAATTTCCTTGATATTGGGAAACTGCTCGAGCGCATATCGCGCTTCGGAGGCCACATCGTCTGCCGAGCGCAGGCGCCAGCGATGGCCGGAGTGCGTCTGCGGCCAGAGGCAGAAGGTGCACAGCGCCGGGCAGCCGCGCGTCGTGTAAAAAGAGATGTAAGGATTCAGCAGGAACGGAACATTGTAACGAGTGATATCGAGGTCGCGGCGGTAGACCTTGGTAACCCAGGGCAGCGCATCGAGATCCTCGATCGCGGGGCCTTCCGGATTGTTGATGATGTCGCCGTTGCGCCGGAAGCTCACGCCCGGCAGCTCCGCCAGGGATTTGCCCCTGGCGTAGTCCGCAATCTGGTAATCGAACTCGCGGCGCACCACAAAATCGATTGCGCGGGTCGAACGCAGCGTCTTCTCCGGCTCGATGGTCACCGGAGGTCCGACGAACGCGACCTTCAGCTTCGGGTTCGCGTCCTTCATCATCTCCGCCATCTTGACGTCCACCTGGAAGCCGGGCGAGGAAGTGTAGAGCACCAGCAGCTCGAAATCCTTCGCCATTTCGACGGTTTGCGGAATCGAGATCTTGTGCGGCGGCGCATCCACCACTTTGCTGTCGGCCAGCATGCCCGCGGGATAGCAGAGCCACACGGGATACCAATAGGATTCGATTTCGCGCGAGGCGGGCCAGCGCGAGCCGGCGCCTCCATCGAATCCCTCAAACGACGGCGGATTCAAAAACAGTGTTCGCATTCGTTCCCCAGCCCGGCCCGCCAGGCGCGTGCCGCCGGCTACCGGAAATCTTCCACCGCATCGGTATCATCCAATGCGTAGTTGCTATAGTCGATGGTCAACTCCGCGCGCCCCACCAGGCGCGTGTCGGCCACGCTCTCCATCCGCAGCGGCACTGCCCGTCCGTCGCGGATTTCGTACTTTCGCGTGAACGCGACCCGCTTCAGAAAAAAAGACGGAGTCTTGACCAGGTAACCGGATTCCTGCACCTTCAGATAAGTAGCGGCGTCGATCCACAGGTCGCCCCGGAAAAGGCCCTCCGCCTTGTGCTTCGGCGCCACCTGGAACCAATAAACATCGCGGCCGTCAAGCTGCGAACGGCCTTTGAAGTGGAAGCGGTAGTTATCCGGCGACACCGCCATGGCGGCCGCCCGATCCTGCTGTGCCCCGATTTCGGCCGCCAGGTAGCGGGCAATCAGCTCCCGCTTCACTGTGCCGTCGCCTTCAAAAAACAGCACCTGGTACGTAATGCGTCCCAGCGCGGAAATGCGCCGCAGCGCGCGCAGCTTGCCGGTCTTGCTCAGCTTGGGAAACGCGCCCTGAATCTGCACTTCCATGGTGGACGCCCTCAGCGAGTCGGCCTGGCTCTGCGCCGCCGCGCAATAATTGCGCACAATTGCCTCGACCGCATCCGGTGACTCCTCGGCCAATGCCGCCGAACCGAGGAGAAGAGCTGATATAAATACGCAGACCTTCAAATCAGGACCTCAAAAGTTGAAAAGACCCGGAGTCCTCAGTCTATCAGGCCCGCCTCGACCGCGGCAATCGCGGGTAGGGTCTAAAGAGTGTCAGGCACCACCCAGTCGCTCCAGGCTCGCGCCGCCGGGACCGATGGCACAGGCTCAACCCGCCGGCACCCGCTTAGCGGCGTCCTGGTCGCCGCGGAATGGTATCGTAAGAACCTTCAGTTCCTGACACAATCGCGCGAAGTTTTCATCAACCTGTCACGGTTCCACCGCTATCCTCTATTTCAGATCGTCGTATCTTAATAACCAGCAACCGTCAGTCGGATCGGCTTGCTGCTGAGGACTGCCCCGTCCTCAAATCGGCTGATCGGAGTAACCCATCGATGCGATCAAAACAGCTACTCTCTTTGTGTCTACTCATTGTCTGGCTTGCATTTTCAACTGCCGCGCAAAGCACCAGAGGCGCAGTCGCCGGGCGGGTACTGGATAGTTCCGGCGCGGTTCTGCAGGGCGCTCAAATCCAGTTGCGGCCCGGGGGGATAACTCTCGCCTCCGACGCCAAGGGCGAGTTCGACTTTACCGATGTCCTCCCCGGCAGCTACAAGGTCCTGATCAGCTACGTCGGTTTCGAGCCGCTCGACACCGAGGTTACCGTGAGAGCCGGCGAAATCGGCCGGGTGGAAGCAGTCATGAAGGTCCATTCGCTGAGCGACCAGGTCATCGTCACCGCCGAACGCCCGCGCGGCGAAGCCGAATCCATCAACCGCACGCGAGCCGCCGATAACATCCTTCAGGTCCTGCCGGCGGACGTGATCACCTCTTTGCCGAATGCGAATGTGGCCGATGCACTGGGGCGCCTGCCGTCCGTAACGCTGGAGCGCGATGAAGGCGAGGGCGAGTACATTCAGGTGCGGGGAACGGAGCCGCGCCTCACCAACGTGACCATCGACGGTATTACCGTTCCTTCGCCCGAGCCTGACGTCCGCCAGATACGCCTCGATGTCATCCCGGCTGACCTGGTCGAATCAGTCGAAATCAACAAGACCCTCGCCCCCAATCTGGATGGGGACGGCATCGGGGGCTCCGTCAACCTCAAAACCAAGACGGCCGGTGAATTCCCGACCATCAGCCTGGCCGGGCTCGGCGGCTACGACCCCATTCTCGATGGCCGGCGCAGCGACCAATTCGGCGCAACCGCAGGCCACCGCTTTGGGAGAGATCGGAAGCTCGGCGTGCTTTTTGGCGGGTCATACGATTACAACGGCCGCGGCATCGATAATTTCCAGCCCGCCATCGACCCCGCCTCCACATTTGCCCAGCCCATTTACGATAACAACACCATTCGCGACTACCGCTACTACCGTAACCGCTGGGGGTTCGAAGGCACTGCCGATTACAAAATCAGTGATTTCTCCAGCATCTATTTCAAAGGTCTGTACTCCAACCTTCAGGACTACGGGGACAAGTGGTATTACGAGCCCCAGGACAGCGGCAACCCAAAGTTCTACACTTCCAGCAAACGTCCCGACGCCTCCATCAGCAGTTATAGCTTCGGCGGCAAAAAGCAGTTCACGTCATCGTTGTTCGCCTGGGAAGTCTCCGCCTCCCGCTCCTACGAATTGGATTCTGCGGGCAATCCGAAAGCCGATTTCTCATGGCTCGGCGCCAAGCTGAACTGCGGCTACGATCCCGCCGATCAGACTGACCCCCTTGTCCCTCACTTCGGCTCTGGCTGCGACGCTGCCGGTTCACCCCTCGAAAACGCTTCCAACTGGGGATTCAAGGACATCACCATTTCCAAAGGGCTCTCGGCACAACTCAATCTCACGGCTTCGGCAGCCTATTCCGTCAATTATCACATTGGCTCACATTTTGGCGTCCTCGAATTTGGCGGCAAGTTCCGCACGGGGCACAAATACCAGGACTCCACCGAAACCGTGTACGACGGCTGGAAGACCGCCAACTACCCCATGACCGACTTCCTCAGCACCTTCGCTAACAATAACTATCTTAGCGGCAATTATTTCGGCGGCCACTTCGGTCCGGTCTCCGACTTTACTCAAGTTGAAACCTTCACGCTGGCCAACTTAAGCAGCTACGTTGACGGGTATAAAACGGCAGGCGATACTTATCCCAACTTATTCGACATCATCGAGCGCATTTCGGCTGGTTACATCATGGACACGATGGACTTCGGACGCCTCCATGTAGTTGCCGGAGTGCGTTTTGAAGCCACTCAGATGAATACTCTGGGATACAATGTCACTCTTTACCCCGCCGGCAGTTCGCAATGCGCGCTCAGCACCGGCTGCGGCGTTCCGGTTCCCGTAAACAACAATCCTTCTTACGTAGACGCGCTCCCCAGCCTTTCGCTCCGCTACCCTTTGGATAACGAATCCGGTCTGCGCCTCGTGTACGGCCGCGGGCTGTCCCGTCCGGACGCCTATCAGCTGGTTCCGTATGTAACCGAAGACGATTCCACCAATCCGGCCACCGTGGCAATGGGCAACCCAAAGCTCAAGCCGGAGCACGCTAACAACTATGACTTACTGTACGAACGCTATTTGAAGCCCGCGGGCATCCTGCAGGCCGGCTTTTTCTTCAAGCAGCTTTCCGACACGCTGATCAGCACCTCGTACACCGCCACGAGCGGACCCTACCAGGGTGACTTGATCGCCCAATGGCTCAACGCGTCCAATGCATGGCTTTATGGCTTCGAGGTATCCTACCAGCAACGCCTCTCCATGCTGCCGGGCCCGCTGAAAGGTCTCGGAATGATGGCGAATTATAGCTGGACAGCCTCCCAGATCAAGGGCATTCTGGGCCGCTCCGACAGTCCGGCCCTGCAGCGGCAGGCGCCCAATTCGTGGAACATCAGCCCCACCTACGACCGCGGCCGTTTCTCGGTGCGCGTCGGCCTGGCGTACAACGGCCCCAGCATCTACCAATACGAGTATCAGGCTGCTTCGGACCCAAGTGCCCTCGGCCCCAAGGGCCCCAGCGGCGACATATACACGTTGCCTCATCTGCAGCTCGACGCGCAAGCGAGCGTCAGGCTGGCCCATGGAGTGAGCATGATTGCGTATGGGCTGAACCTAACCAATGAAGTGTTCGGCTACTACCAGGGCAGCCCAATCTTCGTCAATCAGCGCGAGTATTACCAGCCGACATACGCGATGGGACTCCGTTATAACTTGAATCGTGAGAAATGATCGCCTTACCGCAAGCATCGCTGCCGCGTTTCTAGCGGCGTGCCAGGGCTGCGCAGCTGGAACTCCGCAACTGAAGTACGCAGTGATCGTGACCCGGCACGGCGTGCGGTCGCCCACTGCGGATGAGGCGCACCTGAATCGATATTCGGCTGAGCCCTGGCCTGAATGGGAAGTGCCTCCGGGCTATCTCACGCCTCGCGGGCGGATTCTCATGCGGTTGATGGGCTCCTACTACCGCGACTGGCTTTCCTCCGGACATCTGCTCCATCCGGACGGATGCGGGGACGCAGCGCGCATCTACATCTCAGGCGACAAGGATCAGCGGACTCTCGAAACGGGACGCGCCTTGGCCGAATCGCTTTTGCCCGGATGCGGGATTCCCGTTCACTCGCAGCCCAGCGGCCAGAAGGACCCGCTATTCTCGGGCCTGGGCACGGCCGACCCGGAACGCTCCCTCAGCGCCGTGCGCGAGCGCCTCGGCCGGGACCCTCAAAACCTGCTCGCCGCTCACCGCGCTGCCCTAGACGCCCTTCAGTTCATCCTTTACGGACCGGCCGGACCTGCGACGCCGGCTGAACAGCCGCCTGGCATCGGCCTCTCCCTTCGCGGCCAACAGGTCGAGTTGACGGGCCCGCTCGCTTCCGGGTCCGCATTAAGCGAGAACCTTCTTCTCGAGTACGCCAACGGAATGCAGGGCGCGGCTCTCGGATGGGGACGGCTCACGGCGGAAAACCTGAACCGCATCATGGAGCTGCACGCAGTCTATGCCGATCTGATGCGCCGCACACCCTACCTCGCCCGCGCCCGCGGCTCCAACCTTCTGGCGCATGTCTTGCGATCGATCGAGCAGGCCGCTTGCGGCGCCAACGAGCCCGGCGCGCTCGGCCAGCCGGGCGATGCCCTCCTGATTCTGTCGGGCCACGATACCAATCTGTCGAACCTCTCCGGGATGCTCAGCCTTTCCTGGAGCCTTCCCGGATATCAGCCCGATGATACGCCGCCCGGAGGAGCCCTGATTTTCTCGCTCTGGCGCGACTCGGGGAGCGGACAGAGCTTTCTGAGGCTGCACTTCTTCGCTCAAACCCTGGATCAGATGCGCAACCTTACCCCTCTGTCCGTCGCCTCCCCACCCGCGGGCCAGGAAGTTTCTCTGCCCGGGTGCAAAACCGCGATACCAGGCGGCGGCTGCGCTTGGGAAAACGCCCGGTCGCTGATGCAACAGGCAATTGATCCAAGGTTCACGTCTATCGAAGAGCGCCCGCCGAGCTCCGGGCTACGCTGATCGTAATTCCGGTTCCGCGCCCCGCAGACTCCTGCGCGCAGTGATCTGGGAGCCAAACGGAAGCTCCATAGCATCGTGATAGCATCGGAGCTGGATATCTTTTGTGGCGCGAAAGGAACCGGAGTCATGAACTTTTTTCCGCCTGCCTGGCGGGTGATGGCAGGGTGCTTCGCCTTCAGCCTGACCGCTTTGCCGACTTTCTGCCAAGGCCATTCTTCCTCATCGAAGGATGCGCAGGGAGCTCCGCCGGCGTCTGCAATCGAGCGTATTCGGAATGGTGCTCAACTGAGGGCCGGCGATCTGAACGTCAGGGTGCAGTTCTACGCGGAAGGCACGGTTCGTGTCGTCAAATGGCTCGCCGGCGGGACTTCCGGAAAAGCCAGCCTCTCCGTGATCCAAAAAGAGGTGCCCGATCTGAATGTGCGGTTCGAGGAGAACGCCGCGACCGTCACACTCGGCTCGGCGCTGGTCAAGGTGCAGTTGAGCAAGAGCGATGGTGCGATCGAGTATTTCGCCGTCGCCGGCCGCGCCCTGCTGAAAGAGCAGGGGCGGGCTGTCTTCACTCCGTGCGGCATCGAAAAGGAAAAGGCTGCATTCAGCATCCGGCAGAAATTCACTTTGACCCCGGAGGAAGGCGTTTACGGGCTGGGGCAGCACCAGTCCGGTTACATGAACTACCGGGGGCGGACTGTGAAGCTGGTGCAGTCGAACACGGAGGCAGTCTCGCCCATGTTGGTTTCGACCGCGGGATACGGAATCTTCTGGGACAACTACTCTAAAACGATCTTCGGCGACAAGCCTGACGCGGCCTCCTTTTGGTCCGAAGTGGCGGATAACATCGACTACTACTTCCTCTACGGCCCAACCATCGACCGTGAGATCGCCGGTTATCGCCAGCTCACCGGGCAGGCTCCCATGTTCGGCAAATGGGCTTACGGCTACTGGCAAAGCAAGGAACACTACGCGACCCGCGACGAGCTCTTGGGAATCGCACAGGATTACCGCAAACGCCGGATTCCCATCGACAACCTGGTCCAGGACTGGGACTACTGGGGCGACAACGACATGTGGGGCGCACTGTCCTTCGACGAAACCAAGTACCCGAGGCCGAAGGAAATGATCGACCTGCTGCACCAGCAGAATTTCCACCTGATGATTTCCATCTGGGGCGGACTCGGGCCGGCCACGCCCATTTACCAGGACATGGAGCGCCACGGGTATCTGTATTCGCCGGTGGGCTGGGCCGGGTTCCGTTACTTCGACGCGTACAACCCGGCGGCCAACGACTTGTATTGGAAATACGCCAGCAGCGGGCTCTTCTCGAAAGGAGTGGACGCATGGTGGATGGATTCAACCGAGCCCGATATCGTCAACGCGCTGACCAAGGAGTCGGAAGAATATGAAATGAAGAGAGTCGAGAACAATCATCTCGGCTCATTCGCCAGGTACCTTAACCCTTACTCGCTGGTAATCACCGAAGGCGTTTACCAGCATCAGAGAAAAGAGACGGACCAGAAGCGGGTTTTTATTCTGACGCGCTCAACCTTCGCCGGCCAGCAAAGGGCGGCGGCGGCGACCTGGTCGGGGGACATCGGGGCGAACTGGGACGTCTACCGGAAACAGATCTCCGCCGGGATCAATCACAGCATGGCCGGCATCCCGTACTGGACATTTGATATCGGCGCATTCTCGCTCGGCTGCCAGGGCGGAGTGTTCTCGAACGGCGGCAAAGACCCCGCGTATCAGGAACTGTACACGCGCATGTTTCAACTGGGAGCCTTCTCACCCATCTTCCGCTCGCACGGTTCCGAGACGCCACGCGAGATCTGGGAGTTTGGCGATTACACCGCCTCGCTGATCAAATTCGACAACTTGCGATACCGGTTGATGCCCTATATCTATTCGCTGGCGTGGCAAGTTACTCACGACGGCTATTCCATCATGCGGGGCTTGCCGATGGACTTCGTTAACGACCGGAAGACTTATTCGATCGACGACCAATTTATGTTCGGGCCCGCGATTATGGTCTCGCCAGTCACAGAGTACATGTATCATCGGCCCCCGGAGAACACCGTTCTGATTACGCCCGATCACTTCACGACTAAGGACGGGAAGCCTGGCCTGGACGCGAAATATTACTGCGATGCGGACTTCAAGCAGCTATGCCACGAAGCCATCGAGCCGGATATCAATTTGTATTGGTACACAGGCTGGCCGGCTTTCATCATCGGCCCCAAATTCTCCATGCGGTGGGAAGGCAAGCTGATTCCCGACAAAACGGGGAGCTACCGGTTCAACCTGAAGAGTTTCGGCCCGCGGCGAGTATATCTGGACGGCAAGGAAGTGGCCCATAACTACGACTCGATGGAATCCCATACCGTGCCCGTCGAGTTAGTCGCCGGAAAGCAGTACGACTTCGCCTTCGAGACCTCGAACGCGGTACTCGGCGCCTTCCGCGCCCAATTATATTGGAAGACTCCGGAGATCTTCGCCCGCGAGGCGCGGCCGGCTGAGCCGAGGAGCAAGACTCGGACCGTCTATCTGCCGGCCGGGAATGCGTGGATGGACTTCTGGACCGGCGAATCGCTTTCCGGCGGACGAAGCGTGGTTGCGGATGCTCCGATCGACAAAATTCCGCTCATGGTCCGCGCTGGCTCGATCGTTCCCATGGGCCCATTCGTGCAGTACACGACGGAAAGGCCCGCGGACCCGATCGAGCTGCGCATTTATCCCGGAGCCGACGGCCGCTTCACTCTGTACGAAGACGAGAATGATGGCTACCACTACGAAAAGGGCGCGTATTCTACCATCGATTTCAGCTGGGACGATGCGCACCGGCAGCTCACAATCGATGCTCGAAAGGGAAGCTTCCCCGGCATGTTGCCGGCACGGACTTTTCATGTCGTCATGGTGCGCAAGGGCCATGGCACGGGCGTAGAGGTAACGGACGCGCCGGACAAGGTCGTGTCTTACCAGGGTGAGCGGCAGATCGTGCCGCTTCGTTTTTGACCGTACTCCTGGCCTCCCGCTCGCCGGCGAGATGAAATCGCGCTTCCTGCTGACACGGGCGAGCCAGGCCGTACCCGACAAGGGAACGCTAGGTACCAGGTGAGGTAGGCTGCCGCTCGCCCCTCTTTTCTTGGCAGTGTCCTTTTCCATATCGCGCACGGACTCGGCGCCCGCCCCTTGACATCCTCTCCGCTTCCCTTACGCTGAGAAGATGTCTGCGCCTCCTGCGCCGCGCTTTGCCCGCAAGCTCACCCTTCTGCCACTGATCGCAGCGACCTATTTCATTGTCTCCGGCGGGCCGTTCGGGCTGGAGGACACGGTTGCCAAGGCAGGCTACGGCGGCGGAATTCTCATCCTTCTGATCACGCCCGCGCTCTGGAGCTTCCCCACCGCGTTGATGGTAAGTGAGCTGTCCAGCGCGCTGCCCCAGGATGGCGGCTATTACATCTGGGCGAAGCGCGGCATGGGTTCCTTCTGGGGATTCCAGGAAGCTTGGCTGTCGCTGGTGGGCAGCGTCTTCGATATGGCGCTCTATCCCACGCTGTTCGTCAGCTACTTGAGCCACTTTCTGCCGGCTATCACGGCCGGCCCGCGCGCCGCGTGGATCGGGATCGGCTTGATCGCGGCGGCCGCGGCCTGGAACATGTTAGGCGCCAGAACCGTCGGCGTCAGCTCGGTGATCTTGGGCGCGCTGCTGCTCTCCCCGTTCGCAGCGCTGGCTGCGGCGTCGCTGGTTCACCGCGGCAGTTTCGCGACTCACTCCGCCGCCCCGCGCCACGCCGATATCCTGGGCGGCGTGCTGGTGGCGATGTGGAACTATATGGGCTGGGACAACACTTCGACAATAGCCGGGGAGGTCGAAAATCCGCAGAGCACTTACCCGCGCGCGATGGCCGGTGCGGTGACGCTGGTGGCGCTCGGCTACGTTTTGCCCATCGGGGCCGTGGCGCTCACCGGTCTCGATGCCGGCCAATGGGAAACCGGCGGCTGGGCCGACGTGGCGCGCGCTGTCCTCGGCAGCGGCGGGGCCGGCGCGTTGGTGGCGCTCGCGATCACCGCCGGTGGTATGCTGGGCGCCGCGGGCTCTCTGAATGCGCTTACCCTGGCGCTGTCGCGCGTGCCCGCGGCGCTGGCTGAGGACGGGTTTCTTCCCAGCCTCTTCGCGCGCCGCGATTCGAAAACCGCTGCTCCGCGCTGGGCCATCCTGGGCTGCGCCGCCGCCTGGGCGCTCGGCCTCGCCTTGCCGTTCAGCAAGCTAGTGATGCTCGATATGCTGCTCACCGGCTCCAGCATTCTGCTCGAATTCGCCGCGCTGGTAGCGCTACGCATTCACGAGCCTCACCTTGCGCGTCCCTATCGCGTGCCCGGCGGCATGGCCGGCGCCATCGCGGTTTGCATTCCGCCCGCCGTGCTGATGCTGCTCACCGTGGTGCGCAACGAAGCAGAACCGGTGGGGCCG
>Ga0335078_10011585_pt1 | contig 13086 bp, 10 predicted proteins | sample Lox_Sample_32_FD_206711 | JGI IMG/M metagenome (GOLD analysis project Ga0335078, IMG submission 206711) | Soil microbial communities from Loxahatchee National Wildlife Refuge, Florida, United States - Lox_Sample_3.2 | ecosystem: Environmental > Terrestrial > Soil > Wetlands | place: USA... | reverse complement strand
GTTTCTCCCTGTAAAAGGCCTCGCTCGCCACGACATCGCTAACCTCGATGGTGGTGGCGCTGTCGACGAATTTCACCATGGCCGCCTCCGTATTGGGTCACCGCTTCCTTGTCATGAACGCCTCAAACGCGGCGCGTGCTTCCGCCGATTGCAGCCGCGTCTTGAACAGTTCGGCTTCCGCGTCGATGCGCTTGATGATCTCGTCGGGCGAGCCGCGCATCAGGCGGCGCGACGCCAGAATGCCCTGCGGCGGCAGTGCGGCGATCTCACGCGCGGCCTTCATGGCCTCGGCTTCGACGGCATCGGCCGCGACGATGGTATTGATAAGGCCGGCGGCTTTGGCGTCATCGGCGCTGAGCGGGCGTCCCATCACCAGCAGCGAGAAGGCGCGGCGCTCGCCCATCAGCCGCGGCGCCAGCAGGCTCGATGCCGCTTCCGGCACCAGGCCGAGCCCGACGAACGGGGTGGCGAAGCGCGCGTCGGTTGCGGCGACCACGTGGTCGCAATGCAGGAGCATGGTGGTGCCGACGCCGACCGCGTTACCGCAGACTGCGGCAACCAGCGGCAGGTCGCAGCGCACGAGCGCATAGAGGAAGCGCAGGATCGGCGCACCCAGCGCTCCGCTGCCCATCGCCATGGCGAGGAAATCGCCGATGTCGTTGCCGGCGCAGAAGCCGTTGGAGGCACCGGCAATCAAGACGCAGCGCAGCGCCGGCTGCCCCGCGGCGCTCTCGAGGCCTTCCGCCATGGCGTCATACATCGGCAGCGTCAGCGCGTTTTTTTTGTCGGGACGGTTCATGCGCACGGTGCGCACCGGCCCCTCGTCGCCGATGATGACGAGGTCGGTCATTCGGCGAGGGCGGCTTGCGCGCCGGTGACGCTGTCGGCGCCCTCGGTGACGCTACGTTCGAGGCCGATGGCCTGTGGCGCTATGTTCTCGGCAAAAAAGCGCGTCAGCGCAATGCGCCCGGCGCCGTCGCTACTCTCGCGCAGGGCGGCGAGCGCCTGCTCGGCGAGCATGCAGCCGCCGGCAAGACTGCCAAACATCCGCAAATAGGGCGTGGCTCCGGCAAGCGCGGCGTCGGAGCCTTTTTGCGCCAGCAGCCACTGCGTTGCGCGATCGACGCTGCCCATCAAGTCGCCGAGGCGATGGCCGGCGTTGCCAAATGCCGGATCGTTGGTAGCAAGCACGGACTTTATTGTTTGCCGCAGCTCGTCGAGGTAGCCGGCAACGACCTCACCGCCCTCCATCGGCAGCTTGCGCGTCACGAGATCGATGGCCTGGATGCCGTTGGTGCCTTCGTAGATCGCGGCGATACGCGCGTCGCGATAATGCTGGGCGGCGCCGGTCTCCTCGATGAAGCCCATGCCGCCGTGCACCTGCACGCCGAGCGAAGCGACCTCGATGCCGATATCGGTGGAGAACGCTTTGGCGACCGGCGTGAGCAGCGAAGCGCGTTGGTCGCCGGCCTTGCGGGCTGCCTCCGTCTTGCCGCGCATGGCGCGGTCGATGGCGACCGCCGTGGCGTAACAGATGGCGCGCGCGGCGGCGGTCGAGGCGCGCATCGTCAACAACATGCGCTTGACGTCGGGATAGCCGATGATGACGCCGCCCGCGCCCTGTTTGCGCTCGCGCGCATAGGCGAGCGCCTGCTGCGTCGCCAGTTCGGCGATGGCCACGCCCTGCAGGCCGACGGCAAGCCGCGTGCGGTTCATCATCGTGAACATGCAGTGCATGCCCTTGTTTTCTTCGCCGATGAGGAAGCCGACGGCGCCGCCTTTGTCGCCATAGACCATGGTGCAGGTCGGCGAGGCGTTGATACCGAGCTTATGCTCGATCGAATGGCAGCGGACGTCGTTGCGCGTGCCGTCCGCCAGCACCTTGGGCACCAGGAACAGCGATAGGCCCTTGGTGCCGGGCGGCGCGTCGGGCAGTCGCGCGAGCACGAAGTGGATGATGTTCGGCGTTAAGTCGTGTTCGCCGTAGGTAATGAAGATTTTCGAGCCGGTGATGCGATAGGTGCCGTCTTCGGCGCGCACCGCGCGCGTGCGCAGCGCGCCGACATCGGAACCGGCCTGCGGCTCGGTGAGCTGCATGGTGCCCATCCACTCGCCGCTGATGAGCTGACTCAAATAACGCGCTTTGAGATCGGCGCTGCCGTGGCTCGCCAGCGCGTCGATCGCCGCCATGGTGAGCACGGGGCCGATGCCGAACGCCATGGAGGCGGAATTCCACATCTCGATGCAGGCAGCGTTAAGCGCGTGCGGCAGGTCCTGGCCGCCGAACTCGGCGGACGCGGCGACGCCGTTCCAGCCGGCGCCAGCCCAGGCGCTGTAGGCTTCCTTCCAGCCCGGCGCGGTGGTGACGACGCCGTCCTTGAACGGCGTGCCGGCCTTGTCGCCGACGCGGTTGAGTGGTGCGATGACTTCGCCGGCAAAGCGGCCGGCTTGTTCCAGCACCTGATCGACCATGTCCTCGTCGAGGTCGCCGTAAAGGCCTTCCGCCAGTGCGGATCGCAGCCCGGCGGCGTTTTTGAGCGCAAAAGCGATGTCGGCGATGGGAGCGCGATAGGTCATGGCTCATCCTAGCCGGGGCCGGGATCGCGTCAACGCAACCGGGAAACCGCCTCGATTTGGTTATATATGGGACGCAACAAGCGTTGATCGGGCGAGGAGCGACCGCTATGGTCCGCGCCGCGCCTGCGATGGTCGACTGCGCAGGCGGTTTCTCAACGGTATTGGGGCGTAGCCAAGCGGTAAGGCAGCGGATTTTGATTCCGCCATTCGGAGGTTCGATTCCTCCCGCCCCAGCCACGTCCACCCTGACGTGTGGCGTCAAGTCGGCGGCCGAAGAATCTGAATTGTCGGTCAGGCGGTCTTCACATTGACTTCGCGGACGTGCCTGGCGAAGGCGGGATCGAATTCGCAAAGCGCGTGCCTGATTCCGTCCTTGGTGCGCAGACAAGCTTGGCCTTCGAGCACGGGCTGGCCGCAGTCGAGGCATTGCCCGAGCGTTGCCACGAATTTCTTCTTGCGCATTTTCTCCGCCGAAACCTGTTCGTTTTCCGTTGGCATGATTGACCTCTATCGCCGCAACCGTAACTTCATCTAGACGCGCGCCGTCTTCAGGCGGCCCGCTTCGGTTTCCCGCTCCCAGCGCAGGATCGTTCTTTCCAGCGCTTGAAACTTTGTTTCGATCGCGCCGTTGAACAACGGGTCCTTGCGATCGTTGACGCGCGCATCGATGGCCGCCCAATCTTCGGGGCGCAGGCGTTGGAGCGCGGCCGGAAACAACAGCCGCTCCTCCTTCTCCATGTGCTGACGCTGATATTTGATGAAATCCTGCACGATGCTGTGGAACGTCTGCCGCAGCACTTCGCGGCCGGCGAGCACGTCTTCGATCGCTTCGACCAGTTGGCGCAGGCGCAAGCCCTCGGCTTCGTGCTCGGCTTCGACGTCGCCGATGCGGCCGGCGGCGGCCGGATCGCGCAGCTTCAGCTTCTCGTAAACGAGATCTTCTTTCGGATGATGACAGTCTTCGGGATAATCCTCAAAATATTCTATGACGGCCCGCAGGATTTCGTAATCGGGCACTTCGCTGCGGTCGAAAACTTCCAATTCATGCTCCAGCACCAGGAGCAGTTTTTCGATGTTGCGATGCTCTTCGAGCAGAATCTGGATGATGTTTGACATCGATCGATCTCGGCCGCGTGCCCGCTTAGAGAAAATCGTGGCGGGGCTTCAGCATCCCCCGTGCGACAGCATCCGCTTAGCTTCCACTAAAGATTAATACCGTTTCCGTGCAGGTCTTTGCGCTATGTCAAAACGGCATTTGGCCCGATCAATTAGGTGTTTCTCGCGATTTTCATTTGCGCGCGCGAGCCCGACCGATGACCGAAACAAGACCCGCGGCAGGCTTCAAGATTCTGGCCCGCGAAGACTTCTCCGACGTGACCTATTCCCTCGTCGTCCATCACCCGCTGATGGCGAAAGCGGCGCAACCCGGGCAATTCGTCATCGTGATGTCGCACGAGACCGGCGAGCGCATTCCGCTCACCATCGCCGACTTCGACCGCAGGAAGGGCACCGTGACGCTGGTGGTGCAGGCGGTCGGCAAGTCGACCAAGGAAATGCAGCAGACCTGCAAGGTAGGGACGACGCTCTACGGCATCGTCGGTCCGATGGGCGTGCCGAGCCCCCTCAAGGGCAAGAAGAAGGTGGTCTGCGTCGGCGGCGGCCTCGGGGTCGCGCCGATCTATCCGCAAGCGCGCGGGTTCAAGGAAAACGGCGCCTATGTCATCGGCGTGCTCGGCTTCCGCAACAAGAGCCTGGTGTTCTGGGACGACAAGTTCAGGAAGGTCTGCGACGAATTGATCCTGTGCACCGACGACGGCTCGGTCGGTATGAAGGGTTTCGTCAGCGACGGCATCAAGCGCGCGGTCGAGGGCCACAAGGATATCGACGAGGTCATCGCCATCGGTCCGCCGATCATGATGAAGGCGTGCGCCGAAACGACGCGGCCCTTCGGCATCAAGACCATCGTCAGCCTCAACCCGATCATGGTGGACGGCACCGGCATGTGCGGCGGCTGCCGCGTCAAGATCGGCGACGAGGTGAAATTCGCCTGCGTCGACGGCCCGGACTTCGACGGGCACAAGGTCGACTTCAACGACTTGATGATGCGGCTCAAACGTTACGCGGAAGAGGAAAAGGCCGCGCTCAATCGCTGGTCGGAAAGCTGCCGGATGATGGAACAGGCGGCGGTGCTGGCGACGCCGGAGGTCGGCGAATCGACGTCGCTTCCGGATCCCTTCGAGGAGACGCTGGGGGGATAAGTTGTCCTTAGCTCGAGACATTTTAGGCGCACGAGATTCGTAAAATGGCCAAGACCGCGAAGAAGAAAACCATCCGCACCATTCCGCAGCAGCGGACGCCCGTCAAAGAACTCGAGCCCAAGGTGCGGGTGAAGAATTTCGAGGAAGTGAATTGCGGCTACACGCTCGCCGAGGCGATGAACGAGGCCGAGCGGTGCCTGATGTGCCCGGATCCGGGTTGCATCGCCGGCTGCCCGGTCAACATCAATATCCCGAAGTTCATCGAGGCGATCACCGAAAAGAATCTGCGCGGCGCCTATGACGTGATCAGCGCCAGCAATCTTCTCGCCGCGGTTTGCGGGCGCGTCTGCCCGCAGGAGACGCAGTGCGAAGGCAAGTGCATCGTCGGCGACACACTCGAACCGGTTGCTATCGGCCGGCTCGAACGCTTCGTGGGCGACACCGCGATCCGCGAGAAGTGGGCGAACCTGCCTTATGTCGAATCAACCGGCTATAAGATCGGCATCGTCGGTTCGGGTCCCGCCGGCATGGCCTGCGCGGCCGACATGGCCAAGGCCGGTTGCGACGTCACCGTGTTCGAAGCCTTCCACCAGGCCGGCGGCGTGCTCAAATACGGCATTCCCGATTTCCGCCTGCCCAATCCGGTGGTCGACGCCGAAATCGAGAATTTGCGCAAGCTCGGCGTCAAATTTGAATGCAACACGCTGGTTGGCCGCCTGTTCACCATCGAGCAGATGCGCGGCGAGCTCGGCTACGATGCCGTCTTCATCGGCACCGGCGCCGGCTATCCCTCAATGCTCGGCATTCCGGGCGACTCGCTCAACGGCGTCCTCTCCGCCAATGAACTGCTCACCCGCTGCAACCTGATGCGGGCCAAGGATTTTCCGAATTTCGACACGCCGATCCCGCTCGGCAAGCACGTCGTCGTCATCGGCGCCGGCAACACCGCCATGGATGCATTGCGGGTCAGCAAGCGTCTGGGTGCGGAGAACGTCTACTGCGTCTACCGCCGCACGCGCGCGGAGTGCCCGGCGCGCGCCGAGGAAGTGCATCACGCCGAGGAGGAGGGCATCGAATTTCATTGGTTGACCGCGCCGGTCGAGGTGCTCGACGACGGCAAAGGCAACGTGCGCGGCATGCGCTGCATCAAGATGGAGCTCGGCGAGCCCGACGACTCCGGGCGACGCCGGCCGGTTCCGGTCAAGGGCAGCGAGTTCGAGTTCGTGTGCGACCAGATCGTGTTCGCCATCGGCACCAACGCCAACCCGATCATCGGCCAGACCTCGCATCTCAAGCTCAACAAGCGCGGCTATATCGCCACCAATAACGACCTCGCGACTTCGATGGCCGGCGTTTACGCGGGCGGCGACATCGTCACCGGCGCGGCGACCGTCATCGAGGCGATGGGCGCCGGCCGCAAGGCTGCGCGCAGCATGAAAAGCTATTTGAAGATCCGCGACACCAGCGAGGAGGTCGCCGGCGCCCCGGACGCTGGCACCTTCTTCGGCATCGATCTCCGGGAACAGAATTTCGCGCGCATTCGCGCCGCCTAAGGTAGCACTATGACCGACACTGCCGACATCGCCGTCAAACCACGCCCGCGCACGACCAAGGTCGCTCCGGCCGCGCAAACCGGCAAAACCGCCGTCGCGCTGAGCGAGCACATCGTCGAAATCGTTTCCGACTCGGGCGAGGGCGCGCAGCGCTGCGGCCAGACCTTCGGCCAGATCGCCTCGCAGATGGGCAACGGCATGTGGACCGTGGAAATCATCCCGGCCGAAATCCGCCCGCCCGCGCGCAGCGTTGCCGGCGGCAGCGGCAACCGCATTCGCCTAGGCTCCGGCCGCATCACTAATGGCGGCAACGAGACCGATCTGGTGATCGCCTTCAACGAGCAGGTGCTGCTCGGCCGCGTGCGCACCGGCGAGCTGAAAGACGGCTGCACGATCCTTCTGGAAAACATGTGGCGCGAAAACCGCGATCCCAAGATCGTGGAGTCCTACACCGAGACCTACGAGCAGTTGGTCAAGGCCGGCTTCAAGGTCATCGAAATCCCGATGGAGCGCGAGTGCAAGACCATCGTCGCCGACGCCAAGCGCGGCAAGAACATGTTCGCGCTCGGCATCCTCTGCAGCATCTACAGCTTCGATTTGAAGATCGCGGCCGAACAGATCGCGCTCACCTTCGGCAAAAAGGACGCGAGCGTCATCCAGACCAACATCAAACTGCTCAATGCCGGCTACGACTGGGCGGAGAAGAACCTCGACTTCAAATATCGCATTCCAGCGACGCGCTCGACCGAGCCGCAGATCGTGGTCAACGGCAACACGGCGCTGGCGCTCGGCGTGCTCGCCTCCGGCATGGAAATCTGCGCCATGTATCCGATCACGCCGGCGACCTCGGTGTCGCACTATCTGAGCAGCGTGTTCGAGAAGGTCGGCGGCATCGTGCATCAGGCGGAAGACGAGATCGCCGCCTGCGCCTTCGCCATCGGCGCTTCTTATGCCGGCAAGTGTGCGGTGACCGTCACCTCGGGTCCCGGCTATTCGCTCAAGCAGGAAGGCATCGGGCTTGCGGTGATGGGCGAAATCCCGCTGGTCGTCATCAACGTGCAGCGCGGCGGCCCCTCGACCGGACAACCGACCAAGGTCGAGCAGGGCGACCTGATGACCACGATTTTCGGCAGCCACGGCGACGCGCCCAAGGTGGTGATCGCGCCGGCGACCATCGAGGACTGCTTCTATTCGGTGATCACCGCGCGCAAGATCGCCGAAACCTTCAACATGGTCGTCTGCATTCTCACCGACGCCAGCCTCGGCACCTCGCAGCAGCCGTTCCCGCGCCCGCAATTCAGCGAAGCCTGGCTGGCGCCGCCGATCGACCAGAGCGAGATCCCGGAAGGGCTCAAGCCTTACGACTGGAATCCGAAGACCGGTCTGGCGCGCCGCTTCATCCCCGGCCAGCCCAGCGGCATGCATACTTTGACCGGCCTCGCGCACGATCAGCTCAGCCACGTGGCCTACGATCCCGACATCAACGAGCTCGGCATCCGTATGCGCAGCCTCAAGCTCGCCGCGCTGCAGAAGACGTTGAAGACCCCGGCTGTGTTCGGCGATGCCAAGGGCGATCTTCTGGTGATCGGCTGGGGCAGCACCAAAGGCGCGATCGAAGAGGCCGTGCAGAAACTCCGCGACGCCGGCCGCAAGGTGTCATCGCTGCATCTGACCTTCCTCAACCCGATGCCCGCGGGCATCAAGGAAATCATGCAGAAGTTCAAGAAGGTGATAACGATCGAGGGCAACTGGAGCGACGATCCGAAGGACGAGATCATCGACGAAACCAATCGCCGGCACTCCGCGCTCGCGACGCTGCTGCGCTCGCGCTACCTGATCGACGTCGATTGCTGGAGCGAGGTGCGCGGCCAGCCGATCAAGCCGGCGACCATCGAGCGCGTCCTCCTGGAAAAGCTGAAGCAGAAATAACAGGCCAAATGCCATGACCATTCACGCCACCGAATGTCTCCTGCGGCTGCATGACGAGCACTACGAGCTCGAAGACTACCAGAGCGGCGTGCCGCGCTGGTGCACGGGCTGCGGCGACAACGCCATCCTCGCCGCCGTGCAGCGGCTGTGCCGTGACGAGGACCTGCGGCCGGAGAAGACCATGTTCGTATCCGGCATCGGCTGCTCCAGCCGCTTCCCGCATTACATGAAGACCTACGGCTTCCACGGCATCCATGGCCGCGCGCTGCCGGTCGCCGAAGGCGTGAAAATGTCGCGCCCGGACTTGAACGTGTTCGTCAACACCGGCGACGGCGACTGCTGCTCGATCGGCGCCGCGCATTGGATCCACGCCATCCGCTACAACATGAACATGACCGTGATGCTGCACGATAACCAGATCTACGGTCTGACCAAGATGCAGGCCTCGCCGACCTCACCGCGCGGCACCAAGAGCAACACCACCCCGCGCGGGTCCTATCTCGAAGGCATGAATCCTCTGACCGTGACGCTCGGCGTGCAGAACGTGTCGTTCGTCGCCCAAGCGGTCGATTGGATCCCGGAAGTGCTCTACGACATCATCCGCGCCGCCTTCCACCACAAGGGCTTCTCGTTCGTGCGCATCCTGCAGCGCTGCCCCGAATGGCTGCCGAAGATGCTCGATCCGTGGGTGCACGACCCGCTCAAGGTCAATCTCTTGCACCACAAGAACGGCGTCAGGCTGAGCGACAACATCGCCAAGGTCTATCGCACGCAGGAGGAGCACGATCCCTCCGACATCCACCGCGCGCGCGAGATCGCCTCGGTGCTCGACCCGATCCCGGTCGGCATTCTCTACCACGATCCGAACGTTCCCACTTACGAAGACCTGCGCAATGCCGGACAACAGCGGTCGGCGCGGTTCATCAAATCGGGCTTGGAAGCCGAGCTCGACAAGTTCACGGTCTGGCCGCAGGCCGCAGACGCCGACATTCAACCGCGCGCCTGAGGCCGAGGAGCCAGACGAAACGACTAAGGCGATGCCAGCATGCAAGTAGAACTTCAAGCGCATATCGCGTTTCATCTCACCGGCCGCATTCCGCAGGGCGAGGGCGATGCGCTCGGCCGCAGCGACCTGCGGCCCGCGCTGTTTGCCGGCTACCGCGATCTCACGGCGCTGCGCTACGACTTTCCGCTCGTGCTCCTCGCCGACGACAAGCAGCCGCTGCAATCGCTGTCGGCCTTGTTTGACGCTGCACTCAAAGGCGTCGACGCCGATCTGGATCGCGTACGCAAGATCGCCCGCCGCCTCGAACGAGAGATTCGCAAGCTGATTGCGGAAGGGGCGAGCGGCTCCTTGTTCAAGCTTTGCGACCGCGCTGCCGAGCGCATGGGGGTCAAGAGCGACGAGCAAGTGGCGAAGAGCGTGAAGACCCTGCGTGCCGCGCTGAAGAACGACAGCGAGGTCGTCGACTGCGACAAGACGATGCCGTTCCGCGTGCTGCGGCACGTCTGGCAGGGCGTGCAGGACAGGAAGGCGCAGAAGTTCCGCGCCGAGATCAATGCGTTGATCATGCGCTTGTCCGACATCCTGAGCGCCGACTTTGGCCACTCCAAGGAAGGGATGACGGCGGAGCGCCTGCAGGCTTCGATCGGCGGCGGGCAGCGCGATGTCTTCGACTTTACGGCGCTGTCCCGGCTGCTCACCGAAGCGACGGTCAACGTGCCGATGGCGGAGAGCCGCCGGCAGCGGATTCGCGGCTTGCTCGCCACCCTGCGCACGCAGCGTTTCTTTCCGCCGACGACCGAAAACGACAAATGGATCGGCGTCGCCGAGCCTTATTCCTTCGCCTTCGAAAACTGTGCCGACGCCGTCGCCGCCTATCGCGACCGGCTGCCGAAGATGACCGAACTGGCCAGGGCGATGGCCATGGCCAAGCTCGAAGCCGACGGCGAATATAACGAAGCGCGCCACGACGCCTTTTTCGCCGGCTACGGCGACAACGGGCTCGATGCCGACGATATCGCGCCGTTCCCGGATTATCTGATTTGCCTGCGCGTCAACGATTTCCGCGCGGCCGAGACCGACCTGATCCTGCGCGCTTTTATCGCCGGCATGCCGGTGAAACTCATGGTGCAGACCGACGACCTGCTTGAGCAGTCGCCGATCCGCGACGATTACGTGATCGCCGGCTTGCGCGGCCAACAGGTCGCCAATGCCGCGATCAGCTTCGGCACGGCCTTCGTCATGCAGGCGGCGAGCTCCAATCTCTACCGGCTACGCGAGCAACTCGAGCGGGGTCTCGCTTACCATGGTCCGGCCGTGTTCAGCGTCTTCTCCGGTGCGAACGACAACGGGTTTTCGCCGTACCTTGCCTCCGCGGCAGCAGCGGAGTCGCGGGTGTTCCCATCATTTACTTACGATCCGTCGGCGGGGGCCGACTGGGCTTCGCGCTTCTCGCTTTCGGGCAACAACCAGGCCGATGTCGATTGGCCGGTGCAGGGCTTCGAATACGAGGACGCGGAGCAGCAGTCCGTTTCGGAAATGCTTGCCTTCACGCCGGTCGATTTTTGCGCCTGCGATCCGCGCTGCGCCAAATATTTCGCCAAAGTGCCGCGCGCCAAATGGACCGCCGACCTGGTGCCGGTCGCCGAATTTCTGGCGCACGACGCCAAGAATCTCAGCGAAAAGGTGCCGTGCCTGTTGATGGTCGACCGCGACAATCAGCTGCAAAAGGTGATTGTCAACGACACGCTGGTGCGTGACGCACGCCGCTGCATCGATGCTTGGCGCAATCTGCAGGAGCTCGGCGGCATCCACAATTCGCACGCGACGAAGCTCGTCGAGCAGGAGCGCAAGGCCTGGGACGAGAAGCTGCAGGCCGCGGTTGCCGCCGCAAATGCGCCGACCGCTGCCGCCTTGCCCGCGCCGGCCGAAGCGGCCGCCGCTGCACCAGCCGCCGCCGCGCCTGTTGCCGAAGCGGCTCCGGAAAAGTCATCGGACGATCCCTATATCGAAACCTTCCGTTGCAGTAGCTGCAACGAGTGCATCCAGATCAACGACAAGCTGTTCGGCTACGACGCCAACAAGCAGGCCTTTATCAAGGATGCGAATGCCGGAACCTATCGGCAACTCGTCGAAGCCGCGGAGAACTGCCAGCTCTCGATCATCCATCCCGGCAAGCCGCGCAATGCGAGCGAGCCCGGGCTCGATGAGCTGATGAAACGAGCGGAACCGTTCCTGTAGTCGTGCGATAGCCTCCGCTAGTTGTCTTCAGGCGCTGGCGACGGTTTCGCCCATCGTCTCCTGGTCCCATTTGGGTGCGCGCTCGGGCGGATCGGCGATGCGGATATGGCGGCTGCGCAGCGCGGAAATCCGCCGCATCTCGTCGGCGCTCAACGACCAGTCGAAGACGTCGAGGTCCTCGTCGATATGCGCCTCTTCCAGCGGGCGCGGCACCGCGGCGACCATCGGCTGCTGGATCAGCCAGCGCAGGCAGATTTGTCCGATCGTCTTGCCGTGCGCCTTGGCGATCGCGGCCATGACCGGCTCGTCGAGCAACTTGCCGCGCGCCATCGGGCAATAGGCGGTGAGGATCATGCCGTATTTCTTCAGCGCCGCCAGCATACGGTCTTGCGGTAGATAGGCGTGGTATTCGACCTGATTGGTGACGAGCGGCTCAGGACATACGCGCACGGCCTCGTCGAGCATGGCGATGGTGAAATTCGACACGCCGATATGGCGCGCGATGCCGCTGCGCTTGGCCTGGGCCAGTGCGCCGAGCGTTTCAGTGAACGGGACCTTCGGCTGCGGCCAGTGCACCAGGAGCAGGTCGACATAATCGAGCCGCATCGTCTTCAGGCTGGTCTCCGCCGAGCGCAGGAAATCGGCTTCGCGGGCGTCGAGCTCAGTCACCTTGGTGGTGACCCAGATGTCCTTGCGCGGAATGCCGCTTGAGCGAATGCCTTCGCCGACCTTGTTTTCGGTGCCGTATTTGCGCGCGGTGTCGATGAGCCGGTAGCCGTGCTGCAGCGCATAGGCGACGAGTTCGGCGCCGCGCTCCGGCAATTCCATGGTGCCGTAACCGACGGCCGGCATCTGCGCGCCGTGGGCGGCAAGCGTGAAACTCTTGGCTGGCTGCATGGCAATCTCCGCGGCGGAACGCTTTTAGGGCGGGAATACTAGTGCGGCGATGCCACGTGAGTAAACCCGCGGCCGCTTTCACCATGGGAACGAAGTCTAGCCGCTCGTCTCGATCGGTGTGCGCTCGACGGCGAGCACGCGCATGATCTCCTCCTGCACCTTGCGGCGGTCGGTCTCGCCCGCGTCGCGCAAATGCACCTCGTATGCGATGCGCGCGGGGCGATGGAACACCATGACGCGGTCGCCGAGTTCCATCGCCTCGTTAATCTGGTGCGTGATGAACACCGCGGTCTTGTCGCTCTGCCGCACCAGGCGGACGAATTCGGCGCGCAGGTCGCGCGCGGTCATCTCATCGAGCGCCGAGAACGGCTCGTCGCACAAAAGGATTTCCGGCTCGACCGCGAAGGCGCGGGCGATCGACACGCGCTGACGCATGCCGCCGGACAGCGCGTGCGGGTAATCGTTCTCGTGGCCGGAAAGGCCGAGCCGTTTGAGCCAGGCGCGCGCGGTCTCCTCCGCCTGCTTCGGCTCGCCGTCGAGAATTTGCAAACCGAGGAGAACGTTGTCCAGCGCCGAGCGCCACGGCATGAGCCGGTCGTTCTGGAAGACGATGCCGATCTTGCCGCGG
>Ga0335078_10011584_pt1 | contig 13086 bp, 14 predicted proteins | sample Lox_Sample_32_FD_206711 | JGI IMG/M metagenome (GOLD analysis project Ga0335078, IMG submission 206711) | Soil microbial communities from Loxahatchee National Wildlife Refuge, Florida, United States - Lox_Sample_3.2 | ecosystem: Environmental > Terrestrial > Soil > Wetlands | place: USA... | reverse complement strand
CGACGTTTGCTGCCTTCATACTCGCGGTAGATCTCGGATCCGAAAGCGACGAAGGGAGCACGATGGGCACGACGATTCACGTGACGGCGGCTCGGATTCCCGACCGTGACCGGCTGCTTCGCGCGCTCCGCGAAGAGGGGCTCCATGCCGACCCGCAGGGCGAGCTCGAGATCGTCGTGCCTGTCGCCGACGGCGGCGAGGAGCTCTTCCACCACGTCGAGAGCGTCGTTCTCAGCGTCGGCGCGCCCTTCGTACCGACCCAGCACGAGGGCGTGATCTACATCCGCCCGCCCGTCGGCTAGTCACGCTCGAACAGCGCCGCCTGACCCTGCCCGACGCCGACGCAGAGCGTCGCGAGGCCGTAGCGCCCGCCACGGCGGCGCAGCTCGTGCAGGAGCGAGACGACGAGGCGCGCGCCGCTCATCCCGAGCGGATGGCCGAGCGCGATCGCGCCGCCGTTCACGTTGACGCGCTCGGGATCGAGGCCGAGCTCGCGGATCACGACGAGGCTCTGCGAGGCGAACGCCTCGTTCAGCTCCACGAGGTCGACGTCCCCGAGCGAGACGCCCGTCCGCTCGAGGAGCTTCCGTACGGCGGGGATCGGCCCGATGCCCATCACGCGCGGGTCGACGCCCGAGACCGCGCTGCCGAGAAACGTCCCGAGCGGCTCCGCGCCGAGCTCGCGCGCCTTCTCCTCCGATGCGATCACGACCGCCGCCGCGCCGTCGTTGATGCCCGACGCGTTCCCGGCCGTCACCGTCCCACCCGCGCGAAAGGCCGGCTTGAGCTCGGCGAGCTTCTCGAGCGTGCTGTGAGGACGCGGATGCTCGTCCCGGTCGAGCTCGCCGACGGGGACGAGCTCGTCGGCGAACCGGCCGGCCGCGTCGGCGGCCGCCCAGCGCCGCTGCGACTGGAGGGCGAACGCGTCCTGCTCCTCGCGCGTCACGCCCCAACGCTCGGCGACGTTCTCACCCGTCTCGCCCATCGACTCCGGCGGGAAGAGCTCCTCGAGCCTCGGGTTGACGAAGCGCCAGCCGAGCGTCGTGTCGTAGAGGGGACGCTCGCCGCGCTCGAACGGGTTCTCCGCCTTGGGCGTGACGAACGGCGCGCGGCTCATCGACTCGGCGCCGCCCGCGACGAACAGGTCCCCGTCGCCCGCGATTACCGCATGACAGGCGCCGGCGATCGCCGCGAGGCCGGACGCGCAGAGGCGGTTGACCGTGACGCCCGCGACGGACTCCGGCAGCCCCGCGAGCAGCGCCGCCATTCGCGCGACGTTCCGGTTGTCCTCGCCCGCCTGGTTGGCGGCGCCGAACCAGACGTCCTCGATCTCCTCGGGCGGGACCGCCGCACGCTCGACGGCCTCGCGGATCGCGAGCGCCGCGAGATCGTCGGGCCGGACGCCCGAGAGCGCGCCGCCGTAGCGGCCGATCGGCGTGCGAACGGCGGAGAGGACGACGGCTCTGGGCATCCCCGGCGAGTCTACGCAGCGGCAGCGGCACGACCGATCAGCCGCTCGACCGCGACGAGCCCCTCGTCGCCGATGTCGACGCTGTGCTCGTTCACGTAGAGCGCGATGTGGGCGGCGCAGACCTCCTCCGACATCTCCTGCGCGAGCGAGCGGACGTAGTCGCGGCTCGCCTCCGGCTGCGCGAACGCGTACTCGACCGACGCGCGGAGGGACGCCTCCGCCGCCTCCACGAGCTCGGGCGCGAGGTCGGTGCGGGCGAAGATCCCCGCGAGTGGGACGGGCAGGCCGGTCTCGCCCTCCCACCACTCGCCGAGGTCCGCCACCGCGACGAGGCCGTGGTCGGCGTAGGTGAAGCGGCTCTCGTGGATGATCAAGCCGGCGTCGGCCTCGCCGCCGACGACGGCGCGCAGGATGCGGTCGTAGCGGAGCTCGACCACGTCGCCGAGCCTAGGCGCGGCGAGACGCAGCAGCAGAAACGCGGTCGTCTCGCGACCGGGAACGGCGATCCGGCCGGCCGCGGCCTCCTCGAGCGACGCCGGCTCTCGCGCGACCACGAGCGGCCCGACGCCGCGCCCGAGCGCGGCGCCGCTCCGCAGCAGCCGGTAGCCGTCACCGGCCGACGCGGCCGCGCCGAAGCTGAGCTTCGTCAGCTGGAGCTCGCCGCCGGCCGCGCGCCGGTTCAGTTCCTCGATGTCGCAGAGGACGGGCTCGACCTCGAACGACGCCGGGACGAGCCCGTGCGCGAGCGCGTGGAACGCGAAGGCGTCGTTCGGGCACGGCGTGTAGCCGAAGGTGAGCCTCACGTCCGCCCGAAGAACCAGCGTTCGAGCGGCTTGAGCAGCTCGTCGCGCGTGAACGGGCGCAGGTGCTCGCCGTGGCCGTCCTGCTCCGAGACTGTCAGGTCGTCCTCGAGCGCGGCGTTCGCCTCGTCGAGCGCGTCGACCATCTCGTAGCCCTCGAAGACGTAGTCCTCGGGCCGGGGCCGGCGCACCTCCCGCAGGTGCGGATTGACCGCGCGGCCGACCGCCCAGACGCCGCCCTCCTTGCGCTCGATCCAGAGCACGACCGTCTCGGGCTCGCCGCTCGAGTCGACGCCGTGGAGCACGCGCTCCGCAAACCGGCCACGGTCGGTCGAGGAGTGCACAGCGGGACTATGACAACTCGCGGCCGGCGCCCGCGTCTCTCGCCCGCTCCACGACCGCCGCCGCGGCCGCGACGTCCCACGCCGCGAGGCCGTTCGACTTGAAGAGGACGACGTCCTCGTCCGACTGCCGGCCGGCGACCTCGCCCGCCACGACCTCCTGCAGCTCGTGCACCTCGAGCCAGTCGAGGACGCCCGCATCGACCGGCTCGATCAGGTCCGCCGACTCGAGCCGCGCATCCTCGAGCGAGTCGCAGGAGACGAACGCGGCGCGCTCGAGGACCCCGTTGTCGAGCTCGCGGCGGCGGCCATCATTCGCCCCGACGGCGCAGACGAGCGCGCCCCGCTCGAGCCAGTCGCCGCGCAGCACCGGATCCGGCGAGCTCGTGACCGTGACGACGACTTCGCAGGCCGCGGGCTCGCGATGGCTCTCTCCCGGCTCGGCGCCGTGCTCGGCACAGAAGGCGCGCAGCCGCTCGCCGTTGCGGCAGTACGCAACGACGCGATCGAGGTCCGGCAGAACGGCGCGGATGCAGGCGAGCTGCGACTCGGCCTGCCAGCCGCAGCCGATCAGGCCGAGGCTGCTCGCGCCCGGCCGCGCGAGGTGCTTCGCGGCGACGGCGCTCGCAGCTCCCGTTCGCAGCTGCCCGAGCTTGTCCGCCTCGAGCACAGCGACGAGCTCCGGCGAGTCGGCGCGGAAGAGGAGGACGGCGAAGCGGGCGCCGTCCCGAAAGCCCGTGTACACCTTGGCGCCGGCGTAGCCGAGCTCGCGGTCGGCGGCGGCCATGACGGCGAGCGCTCCCGCCTCGAGCCGGAGCCGGTAGCGCGGACGGTTCTCGACCGCGCCTGCGGCCATGCGCCGGAAGCATCCCTCGATCGTCTCGACCGCGTCCGAGGGCGAGAGCAGCTCCGCCACGTCCCGCTCGCTCAGATAGAGAGCCATGCCGGGATTCTGGCGGCAACGTCAGCCGGCCGTAAATTGAGATGCAAAGGGCGGTAAATCCCTGTTCAGGGCGGCCTCCCGGCGTCGTACCATCAGGTGTGCGATGCACACTCGTCCGGCCGCGGCACTCCTGGCGGGATCGCTCGGTGCGCTGACGCTCCTCTGCGCGTCGGCGTCGGCGAGTCCCGCGCGAGCCACGCTCCACTCGCGGACGCTCACCATTCACCTCACCGCCCGCCAGTCGGCCAGCGCTCCCCAGGAGGGCCCGATCGAACGGATCGCGCTCGACGGGACGCACGCGGCATTCGTCGCCGGCGTTCCCGTCAGCAGGTCCGACCAGCTCGGCCAGCGCCTCTATCGCTGGAACCTCGCGACCGGACGGAAGACCGCCGTCAGCGGCGCCAAGACCGGCGCGATTCCGGAGACGAGCACCGGGATCGGCATCTCCGACATCGCGCTCACCGGCTCGAGCTCCGCCTGGATCGTGCGCAGCGGCGGCAACGAGGAGAGCGACGACGCGCTCCTCGGGTCGATGCCCAGGGCCGGGCACGACAGGCAGCTCGCGACCTCCGAGCGCTACGTCATCGGCGACGGCGACCTCTACCACGGAGACTGGATCGGCGGCCTCGTCTCCGGCGGATCGCAGGTCTGGTACTCCACGTGGACGACGGACGCGAGCGGGAACGTCACCGAGAGCGCCCTCTGGCGCCGCTCCGGCTCGACGACGAGGCAGCTCGCGAGCGGCAGCGGTGCGGTCGTCGCGGCGTCGGCGGACGGAGGCCGCGTCGCCCTGCTCCGCACCGACGGAAGCGTCGCGATCTACGGGAGCGACGGGACCCTCCAGACGACGATCGGCGGAGCGGGATCTGCCGACCCCGCCTGCGTGACGATCTGTCCCGCCGAGGGCGTCGCGCTGACGGGCAAGCTCGTCGCCGTCCTGGCCTCGGCCAAGCCTTGCTGCGGAGCCGACTCGATCGAGGTCTACGACCGCACGACCGGCGCGCTCCTGCACACCTGGCCGAACGTCAGCGGGTATGCATGGCAGTTCGACGCGCACGACGGGATCGCGATCTACGGCCAGGGCGACCGTCTCTTCGCGATCGACCTCGAGACCGGGAAGACCGCCGTCGTCGCGCACCGCACGCGCACGATCGAACAGGCGCGGCTGGACAAGGCCGGCCTGCTCTACTACTTCAACGGTCGCTGGTCGTCGAAGCGCGGGTGGAGCGGGACGCTCGTCTTCGTCCCCTTCAGGACGATCGCCGCCAAGGTCGCCGGCTGAGCTCGGGCAGAGAGCCGGCTCGAGCCGCGGAAGCGATCACGGCCCGGCGTCGAAGCAGCCGTCGAAACGGAACAGCGGGTTGACGTGCGGCCGGCCGTGCCGGTCGCGAATCGTGAGCGGCCCGATGAACGCCGGCGGGCCCTCGGCCGTGTAGCAGCCGTTCGCCTTCACGGTGACGTCGTAGTCGACCGTGACCTGGGCGAGGGAGGCCGTGAACACGTCGAGCGTGCAGAGCCAGTCGTCGCCGGGGCCCTTTCTGGGCGTCGAGACGCCCTGCCGGAGGCAGCTCGGCAGGATCCGCATCTGACTTCCGGCGCCCGCGGTGACGCGTCGGCCGAGATACCGCTGCTGGAGCACCGTCAGATTGCGGAAGCTCCTCACGATCGACCGTTCGAGCCGCGCCTCCGTGATCCCGGTCGGCCCCCAGTTGCTCGCGACAGCGAGCAGCGCGACCGCTGCGGTCGCCACCACGACGACACGGATCTGACGCCGCCAGCGGCGCTCGTCCGGCGCGGTGCCCGCGATGTCGCGGTTGCGCAGGCTGAGCCAGGCCGGGGCGAGGAAGACGAGGGCAGACGCGAGACTGACGACAGCGGCCCAGAGGATCGGGCGGTCGAAGGCAGGCGCGACGAACATCCCGTGCCACGCATCGAGCGCGGTCGAGAGGAGCAGCGCGCGGACGACCTCGCCCGACCCGACGAGCGACAGCAGCTGAAAGACGAGCGCGACCACGAGCGGGCCGAGCATGCCCGCGGCGCTGCTTCTCGTCACGGCCGAGATGAGCAAGGCGAGTGCGGCGAACCCGAGCGCGGGCAGCAGCGAGACGCCCCAGCTCGCCGCCGTCAGCTCGAGCGCACGACCGCTCCCGATCATCTGCCCGGACAGCCCGACGAGCGGCTGTGTGCCGGTCGCGAGCACGCCGGCGAGGATGCTCGCGGCGCCGAGAAGCGCCACCATGCCCACGACGTACGCGCACGCCGTCGCCACCTTCCCCGCGAAGATCTCGGACCGCCGGCTCGAGCGGGTGAGCAGCGTCTTCCAGGTGCCCAGCCGGTCCTCGGCGGCGAACATGTCGCCGCCTCCGATGCCCGCGATGACGGGAAAGACCCAGGCGCCCGCGAAGCTGAGGATCACGAGCGGGATCGCGTAGCCCGAGGTGTGCACCCAGCCGCCGAAGAGGGTGTCCTGGGGAACCGCCGATTGGATCCGCAGGACCGCGCCGAAAGCGAGTGGGCCGAGGATGCAGACGAGCGGCAGGATCCGGGTCGGCCACTGTGCGAGCAGCTTGGCCGCCTCGAAGCGGCAGACCGCCCACACGCCGGAACGTCCGCTCATCCGGCCGCTCCCTCGATCAACGTGAGGAACATCGACTCGAAGGAGCTCACGATCTCGTCGAGGCGACGGACCGCGACTCCCTCGGCAGCCAGCGCGAGAACGAACGCGTCGAGCGCGTCACGCTCGGCCGTGACGACGAGGCCTCCGCGGGCGTCCTCGCGCACCTCGAGCGCGGTGCTCGCCGAGCCCAGCTCGCGCGCCTTCGCGTCGTCGCTCGTCTCGAGCCGGTGCTCCGGGGCCGGCGCCTCGGCGCGCAGCCGCTCGATCGTGCCGTGCCAGACGACGCGCCCCGACGCCAGGATCGTGACGCTGTCGCAGACGTCCGCCACCTCGTCCATGTCGTGGCTGCTCAGGAGAACGGCGACGCCCTCGTCGGCGAGGCGGCGCACGACTCCGCGCATCTCTCGCGCTCCTGCGGGATCCAGACCGCTCGTCGGTTCATCGAGCAGGAGCGCGCGCGGGCTCGCGAGCAGCGAGGCGGCGATACCGAGGCGCTGCCGCATGCCGGTCGAGTAGCTGCCGACGCGCTGCCCGGCCGCCTTCGTCAGCCCGACCAGGCCGAGAAGCTCACCGACCCGTCGCTTCCCGCCGGCGCCGTCGAGCTCGCCGAGGAGCTCGAGGGTGCGCCTGGCGGAGAGGTACGGGTAGAAGCGCGGCTCCTCGACGAACCCCACCACCCTTCGGGAGCCGGGAGCGACGCCTGGGCCGAAGAGCTGGCCGAACAGCTCGATCCGCCCCTCGTCGGGGCGGACGAGCCCCAGCAGCATGCGCAGCAGCGTCGTCTTTCCTGCGCCGTTCGGGCCGAGCAGCCCGCGCACCTCGCCGGCGTCCACCTGCAGGTCGACGCCGGCGATGGCCGCAACCGTGCCGAACCGCTTGCAGAGGCCGGAAGCGCTGAGCGCCGGAGCGCTCGAAGCAGGACTCGCACTGTCGAGGGTGACGCCGATGGCGGGCCAACGGTAGCGTCCGGCCGGCGGAGCGGATCGCGTCGTCCGCCGATCCAGACGCAACTCTCATCCGCGTCTTAGAGGGCGCAGGCATAGCTTCGAGACACTTGACGCGCGTCTTGACCGTCGCTCTCCTGGCCTCTCTCTTAGGGGCTGTCGCGCTTTCCACCGGCGCGCTCGGGACGCGGCCGGATGCGCAGGCGGCGCTCCGCAAGAGCCTGCCCGACGGCTCGCCTGCCGGGATCCACAAGATCCGGCACGTCGTGATCATCATGCAGGAGAACCGGAGCTTCGACTCCTACTTCGGCACGTATCCCGGCGCGGACGGCATCCCCGGACTCGCCGGCAACCCGGGCAAGGTGCCGTGCTCGTTCGACCCGAAGACGCGCGTCTGCGTCGAGCCGTTCCACGACACCTCCGACCGGGACAGCGGCGGCCCGCACACGGTGCAGGCGAGCCGCGCGGACATCGCCGGCGGCAGGATGGACGGTTTCCAGGCCCAGGCGAGGAAGGGCCTCGAGGCGTGCCGCAAGCTGCAGGGCATCGACCAGCCCGACTGCTCGATTCCCGGCGGGCGGCTGGACGTGATGGGCTATCACGACTGGCACGAGATCCCGAACTACTGGGACTACGCGCGGCACTTCGTCCTCCAGGACCACATGTTCGCCTCCGACGACTCCTGGAGCCAGCCCGCGCACCTCTACCTCGTCTCCGGCTGGTCGGCGAGCTGCACCAAGCGCGGCGACCCGATGAGCTGCCACTCGGCGCTGAAGAATCCTGGGTTCCCGCCGGGATGGCCGCGCGTCGACCCGCACTGGAAGCGGCCCGACTACGCGTGGACCGACCTGACGTGGCTCCTCCACCGCGACCACGTGAGCTGGCGCTACTACGTCGCCAAAGGCGACCAGCCGGACTGCGACGACAACGCGATGTTCTGTGCGCCGGTGCCGCAGAACTCGAAGACACCCGGAGTCTGGAACCCGCTGCCCCGGTTCGACACCGTGCGGATCGACCGGCAACTCGGCGACATCCAGCCGCTCCAGCGCTTCTTCGAGGCGGCTCGGCGCGGCATGTTGCCGGCCGTCACCTGGGTCACGCCGGCGCAGGCGGTGAGCGAGCATCCACCCGCTCTGATCAGCCGTGGACAGGCGTACGTGACCGGGGTGATCAACTCGATCATGCGCAGCCGCGACTGGCGCTCGACCGCGATCTTCCTCGCCTGGGACGACTGGGGCGGCTTCTACGACAGCGTCGTGCCGCCCCGGGTGGACGCGCTCGGCTACGGGATCCGCGTGCCCGCGCTCGTGATCAGCCCGTACGCGAGGCGCGGCTTCATCGACCACCAGACGCTGAGCTTCGACGCCTACCTCAAGTTCATCGAGGACGACTTCCTGCACGGCCGGCGCATCGACCCGAAGACGGACGGGCGGCCCGACCCCAGACCGGACGTGCGCGAGAACGAGAGGATCCTCGGCAACCTCTCGCGGGACTTCGACTTCCAGCAGAGGCCGCGGCCGCCGCTGATCCTCCCGCTCCATCCGCCCTTCACGTGAAACGGAGTGCGCCCGGCATGATTCGAACATGCGACCTCTGCCTCCGCAGGGCAGCGCTCTATCCCCTGAGCTACGGGCGCTCGCTGGGAACGCCAGTGTAGCGGCGCACTAGCTTCGGCCCAGAAGGCGGGAGAGCAGCCCGCGACCCGCGGGACGGCCCGGCAGGTTCGCCGCGGCGACGCACTCGCGGTGCGCGTGGCGCCGGCGGCTCATGTCCCCCTCCGGCGCGATCAGGACGTGGTCGCTCATCGCGTGCAGCCGGTAGCCGCAGATCGGGCACGTGTACGTGGCCGGCTTCAGGCTTCGCGTCGGCCGGATCGAGTACCACTCAGCCGGCTCGAGCCGCGAGCGCGAGCGGCGCGTCATCCGGCACCTCCGTCCGCACGTACGCAAGCGCGATCACCGAGCCGTCCTCGCGCCGCACGGCGCTCGTGACGCGGCCGACCTCGCGTTCCCCGTGGAGGAGCGGCGCGTCGCGCTCCGGCACCTCGGCGAGCTCGAGTACGCGGAGGCCGCGATTCGGATGGCCGCGAAAGTGGAGCCGCGCCACCGGCTCCTGGCCCGGGTAGCAGCCCTTCGAGAAGGAGACGTGCGTCGCCTCGAGGCCCGCCTCCGCGGGCAGGATCCGGTCGTCGATCTCCCGGCCCCAGCGCGGCACGCCCGCCTCGATCCGCCGCAGCTCGAGCTCGTCCTCCGAGAGCGTGGGCTCGACGCTCCCGTCGACGAGCTCGCGCGCGCCGGGCCAGTCGGTCGCGAACCCGCGCTCGCCGCCGAGGACGAGCGACGACTCGTGCTCCTCGGCTTCGATCTCGCAGCGCGCCCGCAGCCGCAGCCGCGTCAGGTGCGCGCGCACGACCTCGCCGAGCTCGGGCTCGGTCAGGAGCAGGAAGTCCTCGTCGCCGCGCCGCCAGACGACGAGCGGCGCGATCACGCGCGCCTTCGGCGTGAGGAGCAGCGCCGGGCACGCCTCGCCGGCCGCCAGCGCCGCGACGTCGTTCGAGACCATCCGCTGCAGGTAGTCGGCCGCATCGGGGCCGGCCACGCGCACGAAATCCCGCCTTCTCGCCGCGATCTCCACGGCATCTAGTGTTGCAGCGCATGCCCCTGTTCCGTTCGAAGGCCGAGAACAAGGTCCGCGAGGCCGGCTACGACCCCGCGCGGCTGCCGCCGGGCCAGTACCTGACGGAGAAGTGGCCCGTCCTCCACGCGGGCGACGTCCCGCAGACCGATCTCGCGACGTGGACGTTCCGCGTCTTCGGCGAGGTCGAGAGCCCGCTCGAGCTGACGTGGGAGCAGTTCCAGGAGCTGCCGCGGACGGAGAACATGCAGGACATCCACTGCGTCACGCGCTGGAGCCGCTTCGACGCGAGGTTCGGCGGCGTCCACTGGCGTGACCTCGCGCCGCGCGTGCAGCCGAGGGCGAGCGCGCGGTTCGTGATCGCGCACGCCGAGGCCGGTTTCACGTCGAACGTCCCGCTGTCCTCGCTCGAGGACGATCTCGCCCTGCTCGCGACCGAGGCCGACGGCAAGCCGCTCACATCCGAGCACGGCGGGCCGCTGCGGCTCGTCATCCCGGGCAAGTACTTCTGGAAGAGCGCGAAGTGGCTGCGTGCGATCGAGCTCTCGGCGGTCGACGAGCCGGGCTTCTGGGAGCGCTACGGCTACCACAACGACGCCGATCCCTGGCAGGAGGAGCGCTACGGCTTCTAGTAGGAGGAGTCAGGGCTAAAGCCGCACCACGCCGCTGCCGATACGGGAGGGAGAACGACCCTCCCCACCCAAAACGAGAACGGCGCCCGCACGGGCGCCGTTCTCGTTTTCGGGCTTTCCCCGATGCACGTCGACGGCCCGCGCGGAACAGTCCGGCCATGGTCAGGGAGACGCCGTACGGCTCCGTCGAGGACGTGCACGCCGGAAGCGACCTCGAGGCGTGGTGGATCGTGAAGGACGACGAGGAGATCGAGCCGGGCCCGGCGGTGATGGACCGCGACGACCTGCTCTACGTCGCCGAGGGAGCGCTCCGGCTCGAGCTCGAGGGCCGGGAGCCGTTCGTGCTGGGAGCAGGCGAGGTCTTCGTCATTCCCGCCGGCACCCGCTTCCGCGGCTACCGCTGGCCGCGGGACGGCGGGCGATGCCGCTTCCTCGCCGTCGCGCCCGCGGGCGCGAGCTTCGACCGCCTCTAGCACGACGAAGGGCGGCCGGAGCCGCCCTTCGCGCGAACCGCGAGCCCGGAGGCTCGTTACATCATCCCGCCCATGTCCGGCATGCCGGCGCCGGCGCCCACGGGGTTCTTCTCCGGGGCCTCGGCGACGACCGCCTCGGTGGTGAGGATGTTCTTGGCGATCGACGCCGCGTTCTGCAGTGCCGAGCGGGTGACCATCGTCGGGTCGCCGATCCCGCTCTTGAGCAGGTCCTCGACCTCGCCGGTCTCGACGTTCAGGCCGTGGCCCTTCTCCGCCGAGCGCACCTGCTGGACGACGACCGAGCCCTCGAGGCCCGCGTTGTAGGCGAGCTGCCGAAGCGGCTCCTCGAGCGCACGGAGGATGATCAGCGCACCCGTCCGCTCGTCGCCGTCCTGCTCGTCGAGCACCTTGTCCTTGACCGCGTCGGCCGCGTTGATGAGCGCGACGCCGCCGCCCGGCACCTGGCCCTCCTCGAGGGCGGCGCGGGCCGCCTGCAACGCGTCCTCGACGCGGTGCTTCTTCTCCTTCATCTCGGTCTCGGTCGAAGCGCCGACCTTGACGACGGCGACGCCGCCGGACAGCTTCGCGAGCCGCTCCTGCAGCTTCTCGCGGTCGAAGTCGGAGTCGGTGTTCTCGATCTCGGACTTCAGCTGCTTGATCCGGCCCTTGATCGCCTCGCTGTCGCCGGCCCCGTCGATGATCGTCGTCGCGTCCTTGTCGACGACGACGCGGCGGGCGTGACCGAGCTGCGAGAGCTTCGTGTTCTCGAGCTTGAGGCCCATCTCCTCGGTGATCACCTCGCCGCCCGTGAGGATCGCGATGTCCTCGAGCATGCGCTTGCGGCGATCGCCGAAGCCCGGCGCCTTGACGGCGACGGCCTGGAAGGTGCCGCGGAGCTTGTTGACGACGATCGTGGCGAGCGACTCGCCCTCGACGTCCTCCGCGACGATCAGCAGCGGCTTACCCGCCTGGATGACCTGCTCGAGCACGGGCAGGAGATCCTTCACCGCGCCGATCTTCTGGTTGGCGATGAGGACGTACGGATCCTCGAGCACCGCCTCCATCCGCTCGGGGTCGGTGATCATGTACGGCGAGAGGTAGCCCTTGTCGAACTGCATGCCCTCGGTGAACTCGAGCTCGAGCCCGAGAGTCTGACCCTCCTCGACGTTGACGACGCCGTCCTTGCCGACCTTCTCGATCGCGTCCGCGATCACGTCGCCGATCTCACGCTCGCGCGAGGAGACGGTCGCGATCCGGGCGATGTCCTCGCGGCCGGAGACGTCCTTCGACTGCGACTTGAGGTTCTCGACGACCGCGTCGACCGCGGTCTCGATGCCGCGCTTGAGCCCCATCGGGTTCGCGCCGGCAGCGACGTTCTTCAGGCCCTCGCGGACGATCGCCTGCGCGAGGACGGTCGCCGTCGTCGTGCCGTCGCCCGCGACGTCGTTCGTCGCCGTCGCGACCTCGCGCACGAGCTGTGCGCCCTGGTTCTCGAAGACGTCTTCGACCTCGATCTCGCGTGCGATCGTGACGCCGTCGTTCGTGATCGTCGGAGCGCCGAACTTCTTGTCGAGCACGACGTAGCGCCCCTTCGGGCCAAGGGTGACCTTGACCGCGTCGGCGAGGATGTTCACGCCGCGCTCGAGCGAGCGCCGCGCATCCTCGTTGAACTTCAGCTCCTTGTGAGCCATCTCTACTCAGTACCTCCGTTGTCTCTCTTGACGGTTGGTCGTCAGGCGGTGGCGCCGGCCGGCTCGCGCGTCCCGACGACCTTCGCGAGCACATCCGACTCGCGGAGGATCAGGTACTCGTCCGTACCGACCTTGATCTCGGTCCCGCCGTACTTGGAGAAGACGATCTCGTCGCCTTCGTCCAGGTCCATCGGGACGAACTTGCCGTTGTCGTCGCGCGAGCCGGGGCCGACGGCGAGGACGCGGCCGCGCTGCGGCTTCTCCTTCGCCGTGTCCGGCAGCACGATGCCGCTCGTCGTCGTCTCCTCCTCATCGAGGACCTCGACGATCAGGCGGTCACCAAGCGGCTTCAGGTTCATGCAGAGCCTCCTGTTCGTACTGTTCTGGTGACGATTCCTGGCACTCTACCCCCCAGAGTGCCGGGAGCATTGTAGAGCTGGCACTCCGGGCTCGCAAGTGCCAAGTGGTAGAACCCCGGCCGTGGAGCGCGAGTTCTCGGCGGGAGGCGTGCTCGTGCGCATGATCCGCGGCCGGAAGCAC
>Ga0335078_10011583_pt1 | contig 13087 bp, 10 predicted proteins | sample Lox_Sample_32_FD_206711 | JGI IMG/M metagenome (GOLD analysis project Ga0335078, IMG submission 206711) | Soil microbial communities from Loxahatchee National Wildlife Refuge, Florida, United States - Lox_Sample_3.2 | ecosystem: Environmental > Terrestrial > Soil > Wetlands | place: USA... | reverse complement strand
ACGTCATGAGCCTTCCCATCGCTCATCTGTAGATTCGAAACGTACAGAGGTTGTGCTTCCAAGCGGGGATCGTCCTTCACATGCGGGTCGTTTGTAAAATGCAAGCTCAATTTCTTGACCAGAAGATTGGCGCCGACTTTCCTTGGAGTAAGAATCGTCTCGCTGAGATTGGCACCGCTACGTGCCGCGTTGTAAGAACGCGTTACGACCTGCATCGGACCTCCTTGCCACGATCGTCTTGTTTTCGTTGAGCGCTAGAGAAGAGAAAATCTCGCGCCGAGTGCGCGAATCGGCCTGGAAATCTGGTGAACCTTGACGCTCGAGATCACCACGGATGCCGCTTCGAACCCTGCGCGACTGAATAGAGTTGCAAATATCCCCGTCAGTGCCGCGGCCCACACGACAGAGGCCAAGCTCTCAAAACGCATTCCTGCGAGCAGGTTGTCAAGGCTGAACAGAACGGCAAACGCGAGAATCGTGACTCGCGGAAATTTCCGAACTGCCTTGGCCAACGCGACCGAAAGCAGCACCGTTCCACAGAACCAAAGCCAATCCGGAACGGAGTGGATCCGCATTCCACTCAGGATGCGAAGCGCATACCCGAGCAGAAGTGCGGATCCATCCAAAACTCCCATGGTCCAGCAGGCATAGTTGAGATTTCGCCGATCGATACCGAAACATCTCAGTATCGCGCCCGCAAATGCACTGTCGGCCGACAAGAGAAGTATTGCGAACATAAGCTCTCCCGTTTCGAGAAATCCCACGACCTCGATTTGCCGTTTCTGTAATCTGCGCCGCTCGGCTTACTGTCCGAGGGCGTATTTCACCAGGTCTTTCAGCAGGAATTGACCGCCGTTCGCGAGAGTGGGCTGCCAGTTGGGATCCTGCTGCAGCAGAGAATCGTTGTCGCCAAACATCATTCCCAGGAAAACTTCGGCAACAATCCGCCCTCCCACCGGTCCAAGTTGCGGAGTCGTGATTTGTTTCTGCTCCGTGACTGGAATCTGAACCGTGGTGACGTTGTTGAACGCCTCCGCCAGGATGTACGTCCACAGCGGGCATTTGTCGTGAAAGGCGTGCAACTCCGGAATGGACGCAATCGAGCCCCTGACATCCGGGTCCGAGCCGCTGTTGTCCGGATCGTCGACTGCCTTGCCGAGTTTGATATCGTCGTCACTCAAAGGGGTCACGTGCATCGCCCGTGCCACATGTTGGCCGCTCGGCAATCCCAATTCAAAACTCCGGATCAGGTTTCGTTGCGGCAACGACGGCGGCGGATCGGACGCCACAGCAGGAGGTAAACCCGACAGAGGATTGACCAGCGAAGTATCGATTCGGTACGCGAATTGGAGCCGTTTCTTCGTCGTCGCATCGTTCGCATTGTCCGTGCCGTACGAACGCACATCAATGTCAATGAACCGTCCCCAGTCGATTCCCCGATTCGCCGCCATCTTCTGGAACCCTGTTAATCCGTTCGGCAGGTTCTGCGCAGGAACTGGGAAGATCGGCAGCAGCGTCGTGTCGTCATCATTGAGCCGGTATCCAGGACGGATCATCGAATGCCCCAATCGATACGCCGCAACTGAAAACTCCACCGGCATAAATGGTTCGTTTTTCCAATGGAAGAACTTGAGATTGTCTTTCTCAAACTTGCCGTTCGTCTTCAACGCATTCAGCACTGACTCGCTGACGATACGCGGCAAGAAGTCGTGCAGGACAACCCACTGGTAGTGAAAGCGAACCAGTCTCTGGATTGAAGGAAAATCCAATGTCGAATTGTCATCGACCAACCGGTTGTGAAAGCGAAGCATCAACGCCTGGAACTGCGAAACGATGCTGTTCTCGTCATTCCTCGGATCCCCGATCAGCGCGCGGCTCGGAGTCGCATTGTTGCGTGGCAGATCGGGAGCGCCATTCGCCAGTGCGTCTCCCAACAGAAACTTCGGACCGTTGTCATACAGGTAGGGCTGATCATTAGGTCCGCGCCCGTACACGTTGTCCAGGTCAAAGGCCGGCGTGCGGAAATCCGTCAACGCATCCGGATCGCTGTGCTTGATCAAGGTCGTCATGGGATCAAACGTGATGTCGTGATCGACGAACTGACCAAAGTATGTGTAGAGGGCTGGAATTGCGCTTTCCTCGGGATCGGCTCCATCTTTCGGCGGATCGAAATCCGCGGTCATGAACGTGCCCAGCGTCATCAGGTTCGCGCGGCTCTCGACATCGTTTCTTCCGTAGTGCGCTGCCGGCAGCGACCGGAACATGCGGCCGAAGCGTCCTTGAAATTGCGGGGATGCGGGGGTGCGCATCAGGCCGCGCAATGGCTGGCCGTGGCTGGAATGCGTGAAAGGGCTCGCCTCCCGGGTGGGCATCGAACGGACTTCTGCTTTCAAAGTTGCTGAGGGACTCATAACGCCTCCATGGGTCGTCGGAAATTTAGTTTTGAAGTGCTTAGACGTTGGTGGCGATGATTGTTGAATTGGAGGCGAGATCCATGCGCCGGGGGACGCAAAGATGCTTTCTCCAGAGTATTGTGCGTCTGAGTTTGAGGGGCCCGAGTGCCGGGGGGAAGAGAACCTTCTAAATTTCCGGCGAGTATAACGAAATCAGGGTTAGCAGTTCAAGAGCTTTTCCTGCGTTACGAAATGCGAACTGGGGAACTGAAGTACCACTGAATCCTTTCGCCGTCCTGCGCAAAGAACTATCCTTTGTTCTCAATACCTAATCCCGAAAACCTCGGGTAGTAAAACGAATCTTCGGAACAAAACAGAATGTCCTTGCCAGGGCGAACGCTTAACATTGCCTTGTTACGAATTTAGAACTTTCTGGCGTTCGGGGAAGAATCAGCTTCAGTTGTGTTTGATGAACTTGCCATTCTTACGATCGGTCAGTGAATTGAAGAGCGTCTCGAGATATACATCTTCCGTGATGAAATCCCAAGAGTACTTCTTCCACGGCTGCAGGATCCTTGCCTGCTTCATCTGATCGAGTGTCTTGCCCTGCCGGAGAGCGTTCTGTACCACTTCGCGAGTCTCATTCAGCATCTTCAAGTAAGCTCTCACATCGTCCAAACTGGCGACCGCTCCATGGCCGGGAATCACTTTTACATCTGCGGGAAGCATTGTGATTACCTTCTCCATGGCATCGATCATGCCGTCAATGCTGCCGCCACTGTCTATGTCGATGAAGGGGAATCCGTAGGTTAAGAAGTCGTCTCCCATGTGCACGACATTTGACTTAGGGAAGAAGATGATGGAATCGCCGTCGGTGTGGCCCGCCGGAAAGTACAGCGCGCGGATATCTTCTCCATTCAGATGCACGGTGACGTCATGGTCGAAGGTGATGCTGGGTAGCGCCTCTTTTGGCTGAGGTTTGCTCTCGAAACGTATCGAACTGCCATTGCCGACAACTCCGCCACTCTCCAGCCGCTTGCGTACGTTGTCGTGGGCGATGATGGGTCCTTGCTTCTGGAAGTAGGCATTTGCGTCGGTGTGGTCGAGATGGAAGTGTGTGTTGATGATGAACCTGACCGGTTTGTCGGTAATGCTTTTGAGCGCGGCCTGAATCTTCTCCGCCAGTGGAGCGTATTGGTCATCGACGAGGACGACCCCGTCGTCGCCCACGGACGCACCGATGTTGCCGCCCTCGCCCTCCAGCATGTAAACGTTGCCAGCTACTCTCGTGACCTTCATTTGGACTTTGCTGAAGTCCTGCGTCAAGCCGAGAGCGCAACAGAAGAGCGAGAAGACAACGAGCAGCGGCCATCTGCGCATGACTAAATCTCCCTTCGAGATTCAAGCATGGGAAGGCATTGTACAGCGACGGCATTATCATTCGCCGTCGGCATGTTGTTTCTTGAGATAGCCGGCGATCACGACGCCCGGGTCAGTACTCACAAACTCTACCTCCTTGCCATCGTCAACAATGATGAGGTTGCGGTGCACGCTGTCTCCATCACTCGTTTCGACGGTCATGCTGCCGGTGCAGTTGGCGTTCACCGTGTAGCTGCCGGTAAACGTCACCGCAGAGACAATCCCCCCAAATGTCACACTGGAAGAGCCAGAGAGATTTCCGTGGCCATCGAAGAGGAAATATGCAGCCTCGGCAAACGGCACGAAGCTTGGGATGGTGATGTCATTCGCATTGCTGGAGCTGTTGATGAGGCCGGTGGTGCCGGCTCCATATCCGCCTCGCAAGACGGCGACGCGACAGGCTGGAGTTTTCGCGTGCACCCGGAACGACTCATTGCCGGCGAGAACGGCGACGCCGGCCAACACAAAGCATACTGGCACAACGATCTGCAAAATGGTTTTCACTTTTGCCTCCTTTTATGGAAATGGTGGGAAGGACCGCATTCGTTTTTCTTCGTCGATCGTCTGGATTTTGTCGGGTTACTTCGCAAAACAGATCTTTCCCGAATAGCGAAATACAAGCTCTCCACTATTCAAGTCCGCTTCTCCGATAACGTTCATGTCTCCAATTGCTCCTGCGAACTTACCCGTTCCGCCTTTCAGGTGCACGGGATAGCTCACGACGGCATATAGGCCAGGCGCCACCGGTGTAGTGGTCGCGGTTGCTGGATCAAACGCGAGAGTATCCCCTGCTTCCGTGACCCAATGATGCTGCACATGGAAGACCAGGTTATTTCCTACGATTTCGCTGCCCAGGATGGTGGCTCCGCCTGAGCCCTTCAAATCGCCGGTTGCTGGGCCCATGGTGGTGCTGTCATCGACCGCCCCCAGGTTCGTCATCAACATTCCGCCGATCGATTGACAAGACCGATGCTGAGTTGAGTTCTGGGCGGCTGCGCCGGCGGCCAGGCACGCAGTCATGACCAGGATCAAAATCGCTTGGGTACTCTGGGTTAGTCGCATGTTCTCCTCCGAGTTGTCGAACCGATACTGCACGTGTGGTTCGTTCTTCATTTGTCTCAGCGAGATCTCGATTGAGTTTGGCTCACGCAAAAAAGATCTTTTGCGCTGCGCGTAGATTTGTGGAAGTTACTCGACTAACAAATGTCGTCTTTTCAATGGTTTGACTTTGTTCTGGCGCGAGGATATCTTGAATCGCGAATGCGGCCCCCATCCGCTGGAGTGGCACGTGTCCCGTCTTTCATCCAGGCCTGTGAGCGAGTTACTGGGCAAGTGGCAAGCAGGCGATACCCAAGCCTTGCGAGATCTGATGCCGCTGGTCTATTCCGACCTGCGCCATCTGGCACATCAGTGCCTACGCAAGGAACGCCCTGGCCATACGCTCCAGAGCACCGCTCTCGTGCACGAGGCCTATGTGCGATTAACCAAGAGAGAGAAAGTTTATTTCGAGAGGCGGTCCGACTTTTTTGCCATGTCAGCTCAGTTGATGCGGCAGATACTGGTGGACTACGCTCGCGGACAACGCGCTGCGAAACGCGATGGCGGTCTCAAGCTTGTGCTGGACGAAGCCACGGCTTTACCCGCAGGAAGGGAGCTCAATTTGGTCGCGCTGGATGACGCGCTGAATGAGCTTTCCCGGCTCGACCCGCAGCAGGGTCGCATCGTGGAGTTGAGATTTTTCGGCGGATTGTCAATCGAGGAGACCTCCAAATTTCTTGGCGTTTCGCCCGCCACGGTCAAGCGCGACTGGACCACGGCGCGCCTCTGGCTGAACAAGCAGATGAGCCGCGCATGACCAGCATGACTCCCGAGCGCTGGCAAAGAATGAAGGCAGTGCTCTACGAAGCACTCGAGCTTCCGAACGCGAAGCGCGCCGAATTTCTGGACCGAGCTTGCTCCGGCGAAGACTCATTTCGTAGAGACGTGGATTCGCTGCTTTTGTCCGGCGACCAGTGCTGTTCTGATTTTCTCCAAGCGTCGAAACCTCGTATTCTCCTTTCGTCCGGAGCCCGATTGGGACACTATGAAATTCAGTCGCTGCTGGGCGCCGGCGGAATGGGCGAGGTTTACCGCGGGCACGATCCACGCCTGGGGCGTGACGTGGCGGTTAAGATTCTGCCCAAACTATTTTCGGACGATCCGGAACGCCTCCACCGATTTGAGCAGGAAGCGCGGGCCACGGCAGCTCTCAGTCATCCCAATATTCTCGCAATCTATGACATTGGCACTACAGAGGAAGGTATTTCCTACGTAGTATCAGAGTTGCTGGAGGGCGAGACTCTTCGGCAATCTTTGAGATGGGGTCCGCTCCCTACGCGCAAGGTCGTCGACCTCGCGTTGCAGATGGCTAAGGGGCTAGCGGCCGCTCACGATAAAGGCATCATTCATCGCGACCTTAAACCCGAAAATATCTTTCTGACAAAAGATGGACATCTGAAGATTCTTGATTTTGGGCTGGCTAAGCTAGTCGATTCGCAGGCCGCCTCTCCCAATACCCGAACCCTCACCCGAGTGACGATGGAAGGTGCCATGATGGGAACTGTCGGGTACATGCCTCCCGAACAAGTTCGCGGCCTCGCCATTGATCAACGCGCCGACATCTTTGCATTGGGCGCGGTCGTCTATGAAATGCTTTCGGGCAAAAGAGCGTTCCAGGGAGAGACGACAGCCGACACGATCGAAGCTATTTTGAACCGTGATCCCCATCCTTTGACGGAAAACAATCCTGCGGTGTCACCCGCCTTCGAGCGAGTTGTGCAACGCTGCTTGGAGAAGAATCCGGACGAACGTTTCCATTCCGTGCGAGACGTAGCTTTTGCGCTGGAGGCAATTTCAGATCTTCCCGACTCCCGAACGCGCGACCGTGCTATCTCGAATGCGAACAAGCAATCGCCACGTCGGACTCGCCACGCCTCCTGGGCTATTGCCGCTCTAATCATTGTTACCGCGGTTTCGGTGTACCTCTATCGCCGTGGACCACGGGGTGCAGCGCCGGAGCAGGAGTGGGAACAGGTTACGAACTTACCGGACTCCGCAGTCGCCCCGGCACTGTCACCCGATGGGCACATGCTCGTCTTTCTACGCGGCCCAGATACATTCGTTTCTACCGGCGATATCTATTTGAAGATGCTTCCTCAGGGCGAGCCTTTTCAACTCACTCACGATGGAACCGTAAAAGGAACCCCGACGTTTTCGCCCGATGGTTCGCGAGTCGCGTATACCGTGGCAGGACTTTGGGATACATGGGTGACTCCAGTGCTGGGCGGCAACAGTCGCTTGATGCTGCCCAACGCGTCAGGGTTGACTTGGGTCGATGATCGGCACGTTCTATTTTCAGAAATAAAGAGCGGAACGCATATGGGTGTGGTCACTGCGACCGAGGGCCGCACAGAAGAGCGCGACGTTTATGTTCCCCCGACGCAAGACGGGATGGCGCACCACTCCCACCTCTCACCGGATCACAAATGGGTACTGATCGCGTACGGAATGGATGACTCGGGCATTCTCCCTTGCCGATTGGTTCCATTCGACAGTAGTTCTCCAGGCAGAGTGGTTGGCCCTTCTGGCTACTCTTGCACTTACGCAGGCTGGTCTCCCGATGGTACCTGGATGTATTTCAGCGCTACGAATTGGACCTCCGGTTTCCACCTATGGCGCCAGAAATTTCCGGATGGAGCACCCGAGCAGATTACTTTCGGTCCTACTGAACAGGAAGGCCTCGCCGTGGCCCCGGACGGGCGCTCAATCCTGAGTTCGGTGGGTCTCGACAACAGCACTCTTTGGGTGAACGACAAGTCAGGAGATCGGCAAGTCCTGTTTCAAGGCTCGGCTCGCTTGCCCATGGCCCAGGGTAATTCACGGGCACTTTTCTCGCCGGATGGTACCAAATTGTATTTCTTGGGTACGCTCAGCGCCAAAGATGGCGAGGAACTATGGGTTGCGGACCTGGCTTCAGGATCGACCGAACGAGCATTGCCTGGGGTCTCGGGAATCAATTCTTATGATGTGTCCTCTGACGGCAAGCAAATTGTCTTCGACGAAGCGAATGCGCAGAGTGGGATTCATTTGTGGGTCGCGGGACTTGACCGCCGATCTCCTCCGCGGCGGCTAGAGTCCGACGTTCCCGAAAGTAGTCCACTGTTTGGGTCTTCGGACGACTTGTTCTTTCTGGCGCACGAAAGTGGAAACCTGTATCTGTATCATCGCTCGTTGAAAGACGATTCGCAGAAACGAGTGACGGCCGACCCTGCGATTCATTTCCAGACAATCTCGCCCGACGGAAAGTGGGCTGTCGTGGAGTCAGCCGTTGTCGGCGAGGACATTAAGCGTGGGATCGTCGCATATCGCGTGTCGGATGGAACTCCGCAACGCGTCTGTTATGGATTGTGCCTTGTGCGGTGGACAGGAGATGGAAAATTCTTGTATCTCGCCTTACCTGGTGGCCAGAAAGCGGACGCTTACAAGACCTTCATTATTCCTCTTCATGACGGGAGTAGTTTCCCCAAGCTTCCGGCAACGGGTGTAAAGACAGAGAGTGATCTGACGAGTTTGAGCGGAGTTCGGGCCATCAATGAGTTTGCTCACCCCGGCCCATTTGTGTCTCTGTACGCGTTCGGTCGCCGCCAACCACACCGAAATATCTACCGCATTCCAATCCGGTAGAGCGGTAAGTCGACGCGATAGGGAAGCGGGAGCTCGCAAATGCTGAGCGAAGTCCAAGGATCGCGTGATGAGAGGATGGTGCGAAAGGGGGGACTCGAACCCCCACGGTTTTACCCGCCAGATCCTAAGTCTGGTGCGTCTGCCAATTCCGCCACTTTCGCACGCGGTCGATTCCTAGTGTAATTGCTTTCCCGATCACAGAAAAGATGACGTCCCCTTACCTCGTCAGCTCCGCAATCTGAACGTTGTAGGGGTCCAGCAGTCCTCCAGTGGCGTGATCGACGGCGGCCACGGCCACTTGGTATCCGACTTCGGCCTGTAACAAGACCTGCTGTGCGGTGGCGAACTCAGTCTGCGCTTCGAGCACCAGGAAGATGGTGCTGTTTCCCAGTTCATACTTGCGTTGTTCGGCCGCCATCGTTTTCTGTGCCAGATCCAGGGATTCCTTACTGGCTGCTATGCTCAGCTTCGCTTGCTCGAGTTGGTGCACGGCATTGCTGATGTCGAGCTTGATTTGTTCCTGCGCCAGTCTCTGGCCGTATAGGTCATTTCTCTTGGCAACAAGTGCGGTGCCCATCTCGGCTTTGGCGGCTCGATTTCTGATCGGAAGATTCAAAGTCAACTGGGCCTGATAGGTCGGGTAATTGAATCCAAACACTTGATTCACCCATGAGCTACTGATGGGCTGCCCGGTTCCGTTGAGCCCGGCTCCTCCAACTCCGTTGCTGGAGTACGAACCCGTCACGTCAAGCTGCGGCAACAGGTGGTTTCGCGCGACCCGGACTTGCATCTCATCTCTTGCCACTGCCGAACGTGCCGCATCTAGTTCCGGACGCTTTGTCATCGCCTCCTGCAAGGCACTTGCGGCGTCGATGGTGCGCAATTCGCCGTCAGGTGCAGCTTTTTCCGTCAATTCGATGTCAAGAGCCTGGAAATAAGGATCCTGATCCGCTCCGATCGTTAGCCGGAGCTCGTCCTCTGCCTGTTTCAACGCATATTCGCTCTGGATGACCTGCACTCGCCGCGACGCGACTTGGGATTCTGAGCGATAGATATCCAGTGGTGGCAACGCTCCCAGTTCCAAAGATCTCTTGTCGTGCTTGTAGGTTGCTTCGGCCGAGTCCATCGAGGCCTTGGAGACTTCCAGACTGCCGTGCGCCTGAACTACGGCCCAATACTGGTTCACCGCCTGTAGTACGTTGTTGTTGACCTGCGATACGAAGGTCGCGCGCGAAACCTCGAGATTGCGCCGCGCGACCACAATCGGTCCACGATTTGCCGCGAACCATCCATTCCTCAGCAGTGGCTGCGTAAACTGAAAATTCAGCGCTGACGTCGTGAACGGGTTGAAAAACCCGAGCGGAACGTTCGTCGCATCGATATTCGTGCTCAGTCCGGCTTGGACCTTGGTCCCGGTCTCGAACGTTTCCGTGTAATTGAATTGCAGGTTCTTCGTCGTATCTTTGAAGTTAAAGTTGAAGCTATTCCCGCCAATCGAACTGATGAATGCAAACGGAGGCGTAATCGTGCTGGTGATGCTGTCCAGGCTCCCAACAATCGGGTCAAAGGGCGCGTGGGACGCCAGCAAGTCGAACTTGGAAGCCTCGATTTGTGTCTCCTGGACGCGCACCTGGCTGTTGTTTTCCAGAGTGAGTACCACAGCATCCCGCAAGCTGAGCCGGAGCTTTCCATCCACGACGTAACTGCGCAGGCGTTCGGGGCTGCTGATTTTCCCGGAGCGCATCTGCGGCGTCGCCGATTGACCGTAGCTCTCCTCCTTTTGTGCCCGCGAAGAAATGACGGAAAACAAGACAAGACAAACGCCCAGAACCACGCGAGAGCATCGCATCCCAGATTCCCTCCAGACTGTATTTGACTTACGTGAAGATGAGCCCGCCGCTCTACTCGTACCGGATCGCTTCCACTGGGTCCAGCCGGGCCGCTTTTACCGCAGGATAAATTCCAAACACCAATCCAACGCTGATCGAAACCACAAACGCGAGCAGGATCGAAGTAGCCGTCACAATCGTGGACCATCCGGCCAGCCACGCGATGAGGCGCGACATGACGAAGCCGAACGCAATTCCGAAACTTCCTCCCACAAATGAGATCAGGATCGCTTCCACCACAAACTGCCGCACGATATCGGCCTGCCGCGCGCCCACCGCTCGACGCACCCCGATCTCGCGAGTCCGTTCCAGGATGCTCGCGAGCATGATGTTCATGATCCCAATCCCGCCGACCAGCAATGAAATCGACGCGATCGCGACCATGACCGCATTGAAGAGTTTCTCCGTCCGCCTTTGCTCCGCTAGGAGCTCAGCGGGCACGATCACGCTGAAATCTCCCGCGGAATGATGAGATGAGTTCAGGATCGCCCTCACCAGCTGCGCTACCGAGTCCATGTTCGCGCTCTCGCGGATATTCAGATAAATACCATCGATTTCATCGCGGCGGTCGCTGTACGAGTCTTCCAGGCGCCGGACCGCCGAATTCAGCGGGACATACATCACATTGTTCGTATCCTGCGTGGGCATCCCGGCCACTTCTGTCTGCGAACTGAGTTGCGGAGAGACGACTCCAATCACCCGAAACCACTGTTCGTTCGCTTTCACATACTGGCCTAATACCGGAGCGCTTCCAAACAAGCTCGTCCGCGCCGCCGCTCCCAAAACACAAACAGGTTCAGCGTTCGTTTCCTCGTCGTCGGTAAAGAATCGACCTTCCAGAAGATGCAAGCCGGCGATCTTCTGATAGACAGGATTTATGCCATACACCGAAGGTGGTTCCTGCTGCGACTTCGGGATCGTCTTGGTCGGAGTCATCCGCTTGCGCGGCGTGCCATACACGATGTCGCCGACGTCATCGCTGATGACGCGAAAGTCCTGAAATGTGAGACCCGGAGAGACCTTGCGGACCTGGCGCTGTGCTTGCCAATCCAGCGTTTCTTTCGCTTCCACAATGAGGTTATGGACGCCCATCTGTTCGATGAACGCCATCACGCGTTGCCGCGCACCGGCGCCGATCGACAGCATCGACACCACCGCCGCCACTCCGAAAATCATTCCGAGCATGGTGAGAGCGGTTCGTAGCCGGTGCAGAAGAAGGTTCTGCAAACCCAGTTGGATGTCGGGCAGCCATTGGCGCGAGGGCCGGAACGCACGCACGGGGGACGTAACCAGTGTGGACACTATGGTTGTCCTCCGGGCGCCGCCGCAGGACTGGAACTGGAAGTCTTGGTGGGCGCAGTGGGATCGACCATGGCAACTTCGGTCCCCTGCGGAATTCCTTCGACAGCGGCCCGGCTTTCGTTCTGCGCGAGAATCTTCAGCTCTCGCGGTTCGAAATTGCTTCCGTTCTTCACGTACACGATGCGCTTGCTTTCCTTCGTCATCACCGCCTGAAGAGGCAGATACAAGACATTCTTCCTAGGCTCGCCGTGAATGATCACCTGCGCCGTCAGGCCGGGCCTCAGCCGCGCGTCATTGCCGTTCAGCGCGATGGTGACATCAAACTTCGAGGCGGTATCGGCCTCCCAAAACATTCTGCTGTTGCTTCCCCCGAGCGACTTCACCGTTCCGTGCAGAACCGTGCCGGGCAGAGCATCCAGATGAATATCAACCTGTTGACCTTCCTTGATATTATTGCGGTCGATTTCGCCGATCTTCGCGCCAAGTTCCATCTCTTTAGGATCGATCACTCGCCCGACGTTGGCTCCCGCCTCGACCTTGTCACCTTGCCGGTATTCGGGCAGCGTCATTCCTCCAAAGAAAATCCCGCCGGAGGCGCGTTCATTCTTCTCCAGCGCAACTAGTCCATCCATGGGCGCCATGACGCGCATCTTGTCGATGTTCTGCTGCGCCTGGTCCATGGCAAGCTTGGCCTTGTTGCGCTTTTCTTCAGCGAGCGCGATGGTCGCCTGGCCCGACGCTTTGCGCGACTTCACATCCTGATCGAGTTCTGCCAGAACGCGCTTCGCCGACTCCAGCGCCAGGTCGTTCTTGCGCGCGTCGATGGCGCTCGACAGTTCATTTTTCTGCACGTCGAGTTCGGCGCGCCTCACGTCAAACCGCGCCTTGAGCAACGACACCTTGTCCTGTGCTGCCGTCACGGCAGCATCGGCCTTTGCTTTCGCGATCTCCTGTTCGGCCTGCTGCAGCTCCGAGCGGTTCTGTTCCAGCTTGTAGTGTTGTTCGCTCGGATCAAACTCCATCACCAACTCGCCCTTCTTCACGCGCGTTCCCGTATGCGGCAGGTGGGTAATTTCCAGCGAGCCTCCGCCGATTGGCGGAGCTGTCATCATTTCCGAATGGCTGGCGCGAAGTTCTCCCGTAGCATAAACATTCATTTCCAGATCGCCGCGTTTGACGGCGCTCGTTGGAATGGCTCCAGAACTGGCGTCCACGGAGCCGCGGTGAGTGACGGCCCACGCCCCTGCAAATACGCAGAGAGCCAACACCGTCGCGATGCCGATGATTGTTCGTCGCTTTTTCATCCTCTCCGTGCTACTCCTTCGTGGAAGGATCCCGCAGTGCAATCTGCTCGCCGGCCTT
>Ga0335078_10011581_pt1 | contig 13087 bp, 11 predicted proteins | sample Lox_Sample_32_FD_206711 | JGI IMG/M metagenome (GOLD analysis project Ga0335078, IMG submission 206711) | Soil microbial communities from Loxahatchee National Wildlife Refuge, Florida, United States - Lox_Sample_3.2 | ecosystem: Environmental > Terrestrial > Soil > Wetlands | place: USA... | reverse complement strand
AACGAAAAGGCACCCACGGTGATCAGCAGAAGGAACGCAACGGGATTCACACGAAGCGGCATGTGAAAAACCAGAACCGCGCAGGTGGAAAGCAGGGCCACCGTGGGCAGCAGAAGCAGATAATTTGCGATCAAGCTGCTGACCACCATCGAGCCCGCGCCGACCGGCGCCAGGCGGTAGCGCCGCAAGATGCCCCGCTCGCGCGACATTACCGATTGCAGGCCCAGTCCCCAAAAGGCGCTGCCCATGATCTGCAGCGTGATCACCGGTCCGAAAAGGTATGCCACGATCCAGCGGTTTCCGTGGGCGAAGATTCCGGCATACACAAAGAGAAAGATCAGCGGAAACATGAAGGTGAAGAAGAGCGCCGCCTTCGTCCTCATAGCCAGGCGAATGTTCATCAATGCAATCGTGATTGCCGCCATAGCGTGCGATTCCTCCGCCTTCAAGGAGTCTCGGAAGTTTCGTTAGTCGTCGATCCGCCGTCCTGTCATTTCGACAAAGACGTCTTCCAGGCTGGGCTGAGAGATGTGAAGATCCGTGAGCGTACTGTCCTGAGCTTCAAGAAAGTGAATGAGGGCGACCAGGGCCTTGGCCACGGGCTGAGCGTGCAACCAATAGGCGCCATCGGCTTCCCGCGAATCGAGGACCCCATCCAAGCGGCGCATCTCATCGAGGGCGACCGGCTTGCTGGTTCGCACCTCGAGGCGCGTGCCACTTCCGAAGCCATGCACTAATTCCCGGGGCGTGCCAAGCGCCACGACCTGACCGTGGTCCATGATGGCGACGCGGTCGCAGAGGCGCTCGGCCTCTTCGATGTAATGAGTGGTCAGAAGCACGGTGCGATTCTCCGCGCGAAGCTGCTCAATCAATGCGTAAATGTCGCGGCGAACCATGGCGTCCAATCCGGCGGTCGGTTCATCGAGAAGCACCAGCTCCGGACCGTTGACGAGGGCCAGTGCCAGCGCCAGCCGTTGCTTCTGCCCGCCTGAGAGCGTTTCGTAATAAGCGCGTCGCTTCTCGGCCAAGCCGAAGCGTTCAAGGAGCTGGTCGACGGACTCCGTCCGCGAATAGAACCCGGCGAAAAGCCTGAGCGCTTCGTCGACTTTCATCTTATCCGGCAGGATGGTGTTCTGAAGCTGTGCGCCGATTCGCTGCTTCAGCTTCTGACCCTCGCGAGAGGGATCGAGCCCACACACGCGGACAATCCCGGCGTCAGGTTCCCGCAAGCCCTCGAGGATTTCGATGGTCGACGTTTTGCCGGCACCGTTCGGTCCGAGAAGGCCAAACACTTCGCCTCGATGGATCTCAAAGCTCACGCCGCGCACGGCTTCCACCGCGTCGTAGCTCTTCCGAAGATCCTTTACCTGCACTACTGCGGTGCCGTTGTTTGTACTCATCGAGGCGGCCCTCCGGCCGATCATTCGCTCGGGGCACTCATCACAGCCAGCCTGATTGGTCTACGAGTGAGACGTGTGGAAATTACAGTTTGAGGACCGTGGCGAGCTGATGGTCGCAAACGCGCACGGGGAGGGAGGCGAGCTTGTGTCGGGTGCTCGCCCGTCTCACTCCGTGCTCTTCGATATTCCCGATTCCCGCCGCGGTCCGAGAGGCGCATTCCTAAGACTGCACTCCCGGCATTACGCGACGCTACTGCGACCCCGACATGGCCGCCTGCGTTGGCGCTCCGGGAATGTTCGGCGGATGCGTAACCTTGCCGTTCTTGGCATCGGCCATCTCGACGTGATACTTGTCGAGGATGGTTCCAGTTGCTTGCGCTACTTGCGTGAGGGCGTTGGCGTATGTCTGCCGCGCCTTGGCTTCGTTACCCTCGGCGGTACTCACATCGCGCTGGTCCTGAATCAACTGAAAGGTGGTGGTTTCCCCGAGCTCGAATTTCTTTTGATCGGCTGCAAGCGTCTGGCGGGCGAGATCTGTCGCTTTTAGGGTGGCATCGATTTGCGCCCTGGCTTGCGTCACCGCGATCTCCGCGTTGCGCACATCTTGTGCAATGGTGTTCTTCTGTTGCTGGAGCTGCGTCTGCAACTGGCGCTGTTCAAACAGAGCGCGCGCGGCGTCAGCTTGTTCGACGCGGTTTCGAATGGGAATGCTCAAATTGATGCCGTAGGAGAAGTAAGGGTAAGTACCATGAAAAAGACCGGTAAATGACTGCGAAATGCCGCCGGAGCTCAGCAGCGTGCCTGGCGCAACGCCGGGTGGACACCTTACTCCCACATTGTTGCAAACCACGTTCCCCGCGAGACCGTTCGGGGTGTAGCTGCCATATGCTGTTAAGGTGGGAAGCAGGGCATTGCGCACCGCCTTCAGTGTAATGTCTTGATTGCGGAGGTTCAACATATCTTCGGTGAGCTCAGGTCGGTTCTGGTAAGCCAGCTTCATCGCCTGGTCGAGCGGCGGCGCGTCGTCAGGTTGCGGCTCCGGGAACTTGTCAGTCGGAACCACTTCAACATCCGCAATGTCAGGCCCCACTTGCTTTGAGAGTTCCGTCTTCAGCACTTCCTGCTGCTGTTTCAAGGTGGTTTGAGCCACGATCAGATTTTGCTGATCGGTTGCCAGTTCGGACTCGGCGCGCACGACTTCGATGGGAGCAAGGGTGCCGATGGTCACCTGCTTCTGATTATCGTTGTACTGGGCTTGCGCCCAGTTCACGGCGTCCTGCGCCACCCGGACGTTCTCACGGTCATAAAGAAGCGTATTGTAGTCGTTCACCACCTGAATGACCGTGGTCATCACCTGCAGCCGGAAAGCCGCATCCGCAAATTTAACGTCGTTCTGGGCAATTCTGATGAACTTGGCCTGGGCACGGTACCCGAAGCCGTTCAGGAGCTGCTGGTCGATGCCTATAAAACCGCCGGTCGGCACTTCCGGGTTGAATAGGCTCGAAGGCGACGTGGTGGTCTGGCGGTTTCCATTGAGTCCAATCGCTATGCTCGTGCCCGTTAGGAAGCCCTGGCCGAGGAAGCTGCTGTAAGCGGTTTCCTGCGTCCCGATGGTTGAGGCGCTATAGACCGTTGCGAAGTTCTCTGGGATCGTCGCGTGGTCCCACCCGAAACTAAAGCCAGCGGTGGGGTCGCAGCAGGGGATGGAGCCGATGTTGACGGAGCCTCCAGTACTGAAGGCTCCGCCTCCGCCGGAGCCGCTGCTCACAGAACTGCTGAGGCCCGCGCCGAGCGCACCGGCTTGAAGAGAAAACGATTGATAGGCCCCGGCCACGCCGCGCGAAGCACCGCCCCCCCTGGTACGCAGCAGGTCCAGCTGCGCGAAGGGTAGGTCAAAGCGGACCACTGCGATGGCGAGGTTGTTCTCGAGCGCAAGGGCGACAGCGTCCTCCAGCGAAAGCGTCAGCTTGCCGTCGTGAATGAGCGAGTGCATTAGCGCCGAGTTGTTCAGCGACGGTTCGGGCACGGGCTCGGGTACGTACGGCGCGAAGATGTTCGGAAAGGCATGGGTGTGGCTGTAGTCGTAGGTTGTCGCGCCCGGCGCGAGACCCACTGGTTGTGATTCCGGGGAACTCGCTTGCGCAGGCGTAGAAGTGGCGCCCGTCGCCGCGCTGGGCATCGTAGGGGAGCTTTGCTGGGCGCACATCGGTACGACTCCTGCTCCAGCCGCAAACCCAATCAGGCAGAGTGAAGTTATTAGCGCGCGTGCGCTTGAAGGCTTCATCGGTTCAGTTCTCCTTACCGATCAGAATTCGTGTTGATATATCTCAAGATACCATTACGAAACTCAGAGAGGCGAAGTTTCATGAAAGGAGTCAGCGCCTGACGGACGCCAACACCTAGCTTATCAGAGCCATAGGGATCAGGAAATCCGCCTTGCCGCAGAGCAAGCATGAATAAGCACCTAGGTATCCGTGTTCGCAATCGGATCTTCAAGCCTGCCACCACCCGATGCGAAAACGGTGACCCCAACCGGAGCCCCGCTGAATGACCGGAACTGAGGAGCCGTGTTGAGAGCGGACAACATTTGAGCCTTGTAACACGTCTACCTTCGTGCGCCCGACGGTCGCGCTGGCTGCCTATGCTCGAACATCGCGATTTCTTCCAGACGCTTCGCCTCTATTCCTGCCTCTGGGCATTAGACCCTTGTCCTCTCCAGGAATTGGTGACACTATGGGGCAGGAATCACAGGAGTGAAGGTGTGAAACGCCGAATTGTGATTTGGGCAGGTGCAGGTTTTCTGGTTGCATGTTGCTGGGTACTTTGTACATTCGTCACGCCCGCCGATCATCTCGTCATGATGCTGAGAGAACCTGTGACCGAGGCCGTTCTCTTTATAACCTGTCCGGTAGTGTCTGCTCTGCGCGATCTTCCCCTCGCTTTCTGGTGGGTTCCTCCCATAAACGCCGCAACGTATGCGCTTATCGGTCTCATCTTCGAAGCGCTACGAAAACGGAATGCGGGGTTAGTCGTTTAGCCTCCGTTCCACATAGCACGATACCGATGATACCGATACCGCGCCTGGACGACTCACAGGCTCTCGCCGTAAACTGAAACTAAACGTAGTCCGGTGAGTGCTCGGTTATGTTCAATCAGCTTCAAATTCGGCATGTGTGCATTCAGCCCGCGCATATCCTGGCGCCCATGGCCGGGATCACCGACACCGTCTTTCGACGCTTCATCAAGCGCCTGGGTGGCTGCGGGCTGATCATGACCGAGTTTGTGTCAAGCGAGGGCATGCTGCGGCAGAACTTCAAGGCTCAACGCTTCCTCTACTACACCGAGGAGGAACGGCCGATCAGCGCGCAGATTTTCGGCGCTGACGCGGACCATTTGGCCGAGGCCGCCCGCATGATCGAAGATCTGGGCTTCGATCTCGTCGACCTGAACCTGGGTTGCCCGGCCAAAAAGGTAGTGAAATGCGGCGGCTCCGGCCTGCTGCGCGATTTGGCGCTTCTCGAGACGATTCTTCGCAAGATTCGCGCGGCCGTGACCATCCCGTTCACCACCAAGATCCGCATCGGGTGGAGCGACGACGAAATCGTGGCCGTCCCCGTGGCGCGCATGGCAGAAGACTGCGGCGTCGAAGCCATCGCCGTCCATGGCCGCACGCGGCTGCAGGGGTACAGCGGCCGGGCGCGATGGGATGTGATTGCGGAAGTCAAGCAAGCCGTGCGCATCCCAGTGATCGGAAACGGCGATGTGATGTCACCCGGCGACGCTGAGGCGCTTCGAACCGATACCCGATGCGACGCCGTCATGATCGGCCGCGCCGCGCCCACGAATCCCTGGATCTTCCGCCAAATGGCCGAATACTCGGCTACGGGTAGTTATCGAGAGCCCAGCGACGGCGATCGTTACCAGCTCATCCGTGATTACTACGGCATGCTCGTGGCCGAGCAAATGCCCGGCGCCATCGGCAAGATGAAGCAGTTCGCGAGTTGGTTCACGCACGGCATTCGCAACGGCGCTGAGTTACGGCGCAGCGTTCAAAGCGCCGCCAGTCCACAGCAAGTCCTCGAACGCGTGGACGAGTTTTTCACGGGCTCCCGGCATGTGACGGAAACCGTCCTGGAGGAAGTTGCAGAGACGACAGGAAGCTGACCTGTGAATCAGCCCGTAGAATCAGTGAATCGGCCCGCTTTTCTCGCTCTGCCACTGCCGGTAAGCTTCGCTCTTCGACAGACCCCTCTCTTTGGCGACGGCTTTCAACGCTGCTCGCTCGTCGATTCCCAGCTCGGTCATGGTCCGCCTGAGGTCCGCCTGAATCGAGCGGGCAGGTCTCACGACGTGCGCTGAATGCTCGTCGGCAGGTCCCAGCACTACCGTAATTTCTCCCTTAACAGGCCTGCTCTTCACACGGTCGAGAACCTCGGAGGTGGATCCCCGTAGGAACTCCTCGTGCAGCTTGGTGACCTCGCGGGCCAGCACCAGCGGCCGGTCACCTACGTTCTTCAGAACGTCCTGCAGAGCCTCGACGACGCGATGCGGTGCTTCATAAAAAGCCAGCGTGCTCTCACTTTCGAGCGTCCGCAGGAACCGTTGACGGGTGAGCCGCTTGCTGGGAAGAAAGCCCACGAAACGGAACTGATCCACTGGCAAACCCGCGGCTGCCAGGGTCGCGATCAGTGCCGAGGGACCCGGGACCGGAACGACCACTATGTTGTGGCGGATGGCTAACTTGACCAGGCGGTGCCCGGGGTCGGAGATCATCGGCATACCGGCGTCCGACACCAGGGCGATGTCCTCGCCATCTTCGAGCCGAACAATCAGCTCCGGAGCACGGGTCAATTCATTATGCTCGTGATAACTGACCGTGGGCGTTACGATGCTGTAGCGATCCAGCAACTGGCGAGTGCGGCGCGTATCTTCGCAGGCAATGGCGTCCACCTCCTTAAGCACTCGAAGCGCACGCAAAGTAATGTCTTCCAGATTCCCGATCGGAGTGGCAACCACGAAGAGCCGGCCCGGCGGCGGGCCGCCATCCGTTGCTGCCGATGTGCTCTCTTTAGTCATCGCTAATCCCTCCGCGCGGCGTTCAAAGCTGTCGAAATCGAGGTCACGTCTCTAAGGGTAGGGCGGAGTTGCCCCGCCACAAGGCCAGTCTAGCAATTCGCGAGCATCGAGGCAATCTGGCGGGCTTCCCGGTTACGGTGTTGCTCACGGGATGGAACCCCTCTTGAGGCAAAGTCATTCCCGCGCAGGCGGGAATCCACTTCTTTAGTTTTCCAAGAACTTGTGCAATCGATTCCCGCCTGCGCGGGAACGACTGCTTCGGGGGCATTCAATGGCAACAGTACTGCCTCCTGAAACGAGTCGCTTGGGATTGGCACCGTTGCATCGCTCGCGCTAGAATCATTCCTCAGCGTCAGGAGTCCTGTTATGGAAATGAAAGTCGTGCGAATTGAAAAGCCCGAAGATCTGAACTTCATTCTGGGCCAATCGCACTTCATCAAGACCGTCGAAGACCTCTACGAAGCCATCGTGCAGACGGTGCCCGGAATGAAATTCGGCATCGCCTTCTGCGAGTCTTCGGGACCCGCGCTGGTGCGCTATGCCGGAAACGAGCCTAGGCTGGTCGACCTTGCGCAAAAGAACGCCTTAGCCCTCGGCGCCGGCCACGCCTTCATCATCTTCCTCGAGGGCGGATTTCCCGTCAACATTCTGAACACGATCAAGAACGTTCCCGAGGTCTGCCACATCTTCTGCGCAACGGCCAACCCTGTCGAAGTCATCGTCGCCGAAACGGAACAAGGACGCGGCATCCTGGGCGTCATCGATGGCGTGAAAACGAAGGGCATCGAAACCGAGACCGACATTCAGAATCGCAAAGCCCTGCTGCGGAAGATCGGCTACAAGCTCTGACGGTTTGTGAAAACCCGCTTGGACCGCCTTTATTTCGAGCGCAGCGAGAAATCTCGCTGCCCGAATGACGGTCTCACGAAATTCCTCGTCGCCTTCGGCTCCCCGGAATGAAAGGTTGCACGGATGCTTGCGCCACTCGGCAGAATTAGCAGCCATCGCCCCCCACTCTCCAAGGCATTGGGCGGGTCTCGTCAAAGCCTCAGGGCTTCACACGCCGCACCGTAGCGCCCACTTCTCCTCGCGCCAGGCGCACCGCAATCTCGCTGCCGGCGGCGACCGATTGAGCATCGCGAACGATCTGGCCCGAGGCGTCGCGAGTGATGGAATAGCCGCGCTGGAGAATGACCAGCGGATTCCTCTCGCCCAGCATCGCCTGGGCGTGCTTCAATCGACTGCGGCTGCCCTCGACAACCCGCGCCATCGCAGCCTCCATCTCGCGCGCCTGTTGTGCCAAAGCCGATTCGCGCAGTTTAATCAGCCGGGTAAAATCGTATCGCACCACTCCCGGAGCCGTTCTCAACCAGGCGTGGCGCGCCAGACTCAAGCGGCGATCAATAGCGGCGTGCAGGACCGCCGTGCACTCGTCCACACGCTGCCCGCGGGCAGTGATGCGAGCGCCCAGCGTCTGAAACACACGATGCATCTGCAATTCGTGAAAGCGGCGGCGCGCCGCCGCCAGTTTCAGCCGCATTTCCTGGCTGAGGCGCCGAAGCCGGTTGCCGATTTCGGTCTCGAAGTCCTGGCGGCGATGGACCACGAGTTCGGCAGCGGCTGAAGGTGTGGGGGCGCGCAGGTCGGCGACGAAATCGGCGATGGTGAAGTCGGTCTCATGTCCTACGGCCGATATCACGGGCAGGCTTGATGCCGCGAGGGCCCGCGCCACGCGCTCCTCGTTGAAGGCCCACAGATCTTCGAGCGAGCCTCCGCCGCGCGCCACAATGATGACGTCCACTCCAGGCTGGCGATTCAGGCTGTGGATGCCTTGCACAATCTCATCGGCCGCGCCCTCGCCTTGCACCCGCACGGGATAGAGCAGCACGTTGATATTGTGAAAGCGCCGCCGCATGACGCGCAACATGTCGCGGATTACGGCGCCGGCAGGTGAAGTAACAATCCCGACTGTTCGCGGCAGAAGCGGCAGCGGCCGTTTGCGCTGCAGCGCGAAGAGGCCCTCAGCCGCCAGCTTGGTCTTGAGTTGCTCGAAGGCCAACTGCAGGGCTCCGAGACCTGCGGGCTCCAGAAACTCGACGATGAGCTGATACTCGCCCCGCGCCTCGTAGACGCTGATCTGGCCGCGTGCAATGACCGCCAGGCCGTCCGTCGGCTTGAACTTCAGGTAACGGGCTTGATTGCGAAAACAGACCGCCCGAAGCTGAGCCTTCGCATCCTTCAACGTGAAATAGCAATGCCCCGAACCGGCAGGCCGATAGTTCGAGATTTCTCCCGTAACCCAGACGTCGGGAAACTGATCCTCGAAGACCGCCCGAATCTCCTGGCTGAGCTCCGAAACGCTGTAGATCTTACGCTGCGGCTTGAATTCGAAGAGAGCTTGTTCCATCGGGGTCTTTACAAGTGGGACTGCCGACGTTGGCTTTGCGCAAATTCTGCATGAATTTCGTGTATTGATAACAAATGACTTATCAGTTTGGCGTGGCTTTGTGCAAATTCTACCTACCAAGAGCTCCACGGGATCGACGCAAATTATTCATTCTAATAATGATATAGGCTCTGGCCTGACCTTGCAACAAGCTGACAACAATACGATTCTTCCGGAAATTCGTGTAAACCATTGATTCTACAATGCTGCCCATCACACGTATTCTCATCCGCGGGTACCGCCAGCGCACCGGTCATGTTGTTTCTAAAGGATTTCGGCTTTTGGCTTCGTTTTCTCGAGGTCTTGTTTACATACTGATTCTAAACGGCCTCTTGGCTTTGGCGTAGTATCTTTTTTTCGGCCGGCCACCGGGTTACCCGTTGTATAGCCCGGGAAGACCCTCGAAGAACCCTGCTGAGTTCCCCTGGCCCGAATCCGGAGATAACAATCGGCCCGTCATTCGTTCCACCCCATGGTGCATTTCATTCTCCCGCGCTTGAAATCGACCGCACGTTACCGGCCAGCGGCAGCCCCGGTTGCCTGTTTGCCTCTGGGCGGTCTCACTTCTGCCTCAAACGGCCCCCGGTTCTTCGGGTCCACGACGGCGCCCTTGCGGGCGTCTCGAACCAGGCCGGGTCCGATGCTGTGAGACCTGGAACAATATCACAGCCGTTTCACAAAGTCAAGGGGGTGGTATGTTCGATGTAGGCTAGTTTCGAGGACCACAATCGGGTTGACCTATTCGCCGGAGCCGGTCCCGGCTCGGATTCCTGGCGTATCAGGGCACGGCTTTTAGCCGTGCCCTCGGAAGCGCCTTTTACCATCGGGGTTTCAGAGCCTGGGTGAGAAATGCAGGTTAGGGCCGTCGAAAAAATGATATCAGCCACAGGACCAGTGTCGCCAGAGCGCTCAGAACCAGACAAGTTACGATCGGAAAGTAAAAAGAGACGCTCTTGCTTTTGTAGGTGATGTCTCCGGGCAGCTTGCCGAGGCCCCAAAATCCTGCCCGCGAGCCCGCCATCACCAGCAGACCGATTCCGACCAGCACGAGGCCGAACACGACCATCAGCTTGCCGAACTGATACGGGGGCGAAGCCACTCTGTACCTTCCGTCAACCATGCTCGACTAACGCCCCCCGGGTGTCAAGGTCCCCCAGCTCGTTCCGCCACGGTTTCCTATTTACTTGCACGCTTCCATGCAGAAGTGTACTATTTGCACATGGACGTGCAAAAGGAGAATGGATGGCCGGGCCAAGGCCAGCTTACGCCGTCGTGATTGCCGACGTCCGGGGTTCGCGAGCCGCGGCCGATGTACGACCCGCGCTCGAACGGAAACTGCCGCGACTGTCGCGCCAACACCTTGCCTCCGGCCGCATTCTGTTACCCTATGCGGTTACGGCGGGTGACGAGTTCCAGAGCATCAGTGCAGCACCCGATCAGATTCCCCGCCTCATTCTCGATCTGCGGAGGACGTTGCGTCCCTTGGTGCTGCGCGTCGGGGTGGGCTTCGGCCGCGTCGCGGGCAGGGTGAGGGAACCTGTCAACCGGATGACTGGCGAGGCCTTCGAGCGCGCCCGTAGCGCTCTCGAGAACCTCAAAGGCGTGCGCCGCCGGGAGTCCCGAGGGCTGACGGCGTACGACACCGGCGACGAAGCATTCGACAGCACCGTCAACCTGATCTATGAGCTTCATGACGCACTACTCGCGGACATATCACCCAAGCAGTGGGATACGATCGAGGCGTACCTGAAGAAGGGGAACCTTGCGGGGACCGCCCGGGTGCTGAAGTTGAACATCTCGACCGTGTCGCGGAGCTTGCGGCGAGCCCGCTTCTGGCAACTGGAACAGACCGCCGCTACCATGGAACAAATATTGAGTGCCCGACTGGAGCGTACTGGACGCCTTGCACGTTAGAGTGCAAATATTAGATATTTGCACTCAAGGATGCAAACATGCTGGACGCTTTTCTCGGCCTATACCTCGCCCACCTGCTGACCGACTTCGTCTTTCAAAGCGATTCCTTGACCGCGCAGAAGAGGCAAGGCCGCCTCTCCGCGTATGCGAAACATGGTGCGATCCACGCCCTGCTCGCCGTGACCATCCTGGGATCGGTTGCTCCTGGCTTGGCGGTCTCATTCCGGCTCTATGCGGTCATCGCCGGTCTGACCGCCATTCACCTTGGGCTGGACCGTGCCAAAATCGCGCTGACGGCGACAAACCGCATCCGTGACGGGACGGGTATCTTTCTATTGGACCAGTTGTTTCACACGCTCACCGTAGCATTTGCGGCTGCGGCCCTGGTCCCGCCGGTCCGGGCCTTAGGGACCGTGATGGTGCGCGTCCTCGAGGAGTACCGGCAGTCCGTGTTGGTGTTGCTCGTGGTCTACGTGGGCACGATTTTCGGAGGAGGTTACTTGGTGCGTTCGGTCACACGAGGGATGGGCCAAGGCGCGGAGGGCGGCAACGGATCCGGGCTGCGGAATGCCGGACTGTATATCGGTTGGCTGGAGCGCGCCGCTGTCCTCACGTCACTCGTGCTTCGCTCGCCGACGACAGTCGGCCTGATTATCGCCGCCAAATCCATTGCTCGATATCCAGAACTGAAGTCGCAGTCGTTTGCCGAATACTTCCTGGTTGGAACCCTCCTCAGCATTGGCCTCGCGCTCCTGGGTGGCATGCTGCTGTTGCACTATTTTTACGGCACGTTCTTGTTTGAGAAGTAGAACTCGGGTGGCCGGGTCAAGACTGCTCCCACACCCAGATGGGCCGCAGATAGGCCTGCTCGAATCCTTGCCTCAGCAAATTGCGATACGAGCCGCTGGGCCGGCCTCGCCGCGGCTCCATCGTCTCGCACACCACCCACTTTGCACCCAACTCGGCAGCGCGATTGACGCGGGCGGCGATCAGAGCCGACTGCGCGCCACGACGCCGATAGGGCGTCAGCGTGCCTCCCCAACCCAGCCAGCCGCAATCTCGGTGCACGTAAAGCAACGCGGCCGCCACGGCGCGGCCGCCATCCATGGCGAGATAGTGGCTGAAACCGCACGCCCCGACCGAGGCTACAATCCAAGGGACGCGGTCCGCCTGCCAGGCAAAGGTCTCGCGGAACACCCTGGCAAAAGCTGCCGCATCGGCCTTGCCAATTCGCTCGATCTTCAACCCGGTCGTCACGGGCGCGGGCGGAGCCGTGTGCCGGACCAGCTTGCTGTACTGGTGATGCAGCTTGAGGCCGCGAGCCTTGAGCCACTGGGTAATCAGTTCGGATTGCGGGCAAGGGGAAATGTGGAAACTGAACCGTTTGATTGCGCGGGAATGGAACAGGTGGACGATTTCGTCCACCATCGCCTCGCTGGCTGGTTCTTCAACCCCCAGGCCGCGGACGCGATTACTTTGCAAGGAAACGCTCTTCCGCGCCAGCGTGACGAAAGCGCCGCCCACCCGGAACGATTCCAGTTTGCGCTTCTCAGCCAACTCTCGCGGAAGCACCGCCCAGAACGCCTCGTTCATGCGCAGTTCGATGAATTCCGCAAGCCGGGAAATTTCAGGAGAGCTCACGATTCGTATGGATTGAGACCGGCAGTCAGACCAGGTCCACGCCGGCAAAGAAATATCCGATTTCAAAGGCGGCGGTCTCAGGAGCATCTGAGCCGTGGACGCAGTTTGCCTCGATGCTCGACGCGTACAGCTTACGAATGGTCCCCGGCGCCGCATTGGCCGGATTGGTGGCGCCCATCACCTCGCGCAGGCGCGCGATCGCGTTGTCGCCCTCCAGCACCATGGGGATTGCAGGGCCCGAGCTCATGAATGCGGTGAGGCTCGAGAAAAACGGACGCTCGCGATGAACGGCGTAGAATCCCTCTGCTTCGGTCTTGCTGAGGTTCACCAGCCGGGCTGCGACAATACGGAAGCCCTTGGCCTCAAAAATCTTGATGATGTCACCGATGTGCCCGGCCTTGACGGCGTCGGGTTTGATGATGGTTAGGGTGCGTTCCAGTGCCATGAATTTCCCCTCGCAGTTGGCAGTCGACAGTTGGTCGTTGGCAGTTGGCAGAAAGCAGTCGCGGGCTGTCATGCTGAGCGCAGCGAAGCATCCCTGCATTTGCTCTTGTATTTGTGCGACAAATGCAGGGATTCTTCGCTCCGCTCGGCGTCGCTCAGAATGACA
>Ga0335078_10011580_pt1 | contig 13087 bp, 9 predicted proteins | sample Lox_Sample_32_FD_206711 | JGI IMG/M metagenome (GOLD analysis project Ga0335078, IMG submission 206711) | Soil microbial communities from Loxahatchee National Wildlife Refuge, Florida, United States - Lox_Sample_3.2 | ecosystem: Environmental > Terrestrial > Soil > Wetlands | place: USA: Florida... | reverse complement strand
CGGAAGGGAGAGCCACGGGCTCGGGTTCGGGAACGGAAGCATCATCGACCTCGGTGGCGGGGTCATCGAGTACCGGCAAACCGGAAAGTTGCTGCCGGCCTTCAAGGTCAACATCGCTGACATAACTGGTTTCTCGGTCCGCAAGGCGACGAGGCAAGACAAGAAGAACGGCGCAAGCGCGTTGCAGCAAGTGTTCGTCGTCCAGGGCGGCGGAACAGAACTCGCGGCTTGTCCTGTGAACTACGGGACCGCACAGAAGATAGAGGCGTGGATTCGCCAGCATCCAGCGTTTCGAGGGAACGCGCCACGGAACCCGTCAGTGGCGACACCACAGGGCACAGCCAGAGTGGACATCGCGGATCAACTCTCCAAGCTGGCCGAGCTCCGCAGCGCGGGAGTGTTGTCACAGGAAGAGTTTGACCGGGCCAAGGCTAAGCTGCTCGGCTAGCCGGATGCGGCCGCCCAGTCCTGTAATCACGACCCGGACTATCTGACCTGGGGCGGCGGTGGAGTCGTTGCAAACCGCGGGAAATCGCTGACGCGGCCTGGCATGACTGGCCGACAATCGGGTTAGGCGCAGCGCGGCACTGCGCTTTCCCTAACCGGAGGGGATTATGATCATTTCATGGCTCAGAGAATCCAGACGCTGCTAATTGACGACCTCGACGGCAGCGAGGCGGTCCGCACTGTCCGTTTCGGACTGGACGGCACGGAATATGAGATCGACCTCAGCGCCGCGCACAGCGACGAGCTGCGCAAGGGACTGGAGCAGTACCTCGCGCACGCCCGGCGAATGGGCAGCACGGCCAGGGACGCGGCCCGCGGCCGGCGCGGCAGTGCCGCCGTGGACACCGCCAAGGTCCGCGAGTGGGCCAAGGGGAGGGGCATCGAGGTCAAGGACCGCGGCCGCGTCCCGGCCGACGTACTTGAGCAGTACAAGGCGGCCGCAGGAGCGTAAACGCCTCGCCGTCCTAGCCGCTGAGACAACTGAACGCCCGTGAGCGTGCGTACAGCCCCGTAGCCAGCGCGTGCAGGCACAGCGCGGACCTGCGCCGCCGACGACGCAACAGCGCCTTATGACAACGCGCGCAATGCCGCCGTTATCTCCAGCCCGTTTTCGGGTGTCTTCGCTGTAATCGCCGGGGGTTCCGGGCCTCGGCGAGGACACGTTATCTGCAGTGGTGTCTTCTCCGTAGCTGATGTGACCGCCGTAGCTGGGTTACGGCACGGCCCATCCTTCGGCTTGCTCGACGGCCTGGGCTGAGAGTGCCTCGAGTTCGGTGATCAGCTCGCGCAGGCGCCTGGTGTTATCGAACAGGGGCCGGTACCGCTCGAGCTGCGCGGGGCTGAGCGTGCGGGTGACGGTCTTGGTTCCGACCTTGCGGATCCATGTCCAGTACGGGCCGTGCAGGTAGCCAGGGTCGGTGTGGCAGCGGCAGCGGGGCGAGCCGCACCGGGTGGTGCGCTCGACGAGGCTTCCGGGCAGGCACGGGCCGAGCGCGGCGATCTCGTCGGCGATCTGGCGCTGGCGGTGCCCGGTGCCGGCTGGTGTTGAGGGCATGCCTTGTTGCTACCGCATTTTCTGCCGGCGCGCCGGCGAGGCTCCGCCAAGGGACGCCTTGAATCTCTTACCTTCAAGGCAACGGCTCGGTATGGGCGGCCTGACGGGAGGTGGGCGGTGCTTGTCCAGCGGGTGCTGATGCCCGGCAGCGGCAGGGAGTCGTGGACGCTGCTGGGGGATGACGGCGAGGTGGTGGAGCCCGCCGAGCGTTACCTGGCCTACCTGTCGGCGGTCGAGCGCTCTCCCAACACGGTGCGCGCCTACGCGGTCAGCTTGAAGCTGTGGTTCGAGTTCCTCCGGCACGCCGCGGTGAGCTGGGACGAGGCGGGGGCCGAGGACGTGGCCCGGTTCGTGGGCTGGCTGCGCGCCCCGGCAGGCAACGTGGTCGTGCTGGCGGACGGGAGCGGCGCCCGCCGCCCGGCGACGGTCAACCGTTACCTGGCGGGCGTGTTCGGCTTCTACGACCATCACGCGCGGGCCGGCGTGCAGGTCGCGGCCGGGCTGGTCGCGTGGCGCCGGATCAGCCGTGGTTCTTATAAGCCGTTCCTGCATCACGTGACCAAGGGCCGGCCCGTCCCGGTCAGGCCGGTGAAGCTGCACGTGCCGCGACAGGCGCCGCGCACCTTGGAGCCCGGGCAGATCGTGGCGATCCTGGCGGCGTGCGAGCACCTGCGGGACCGGTTCCTGCTGTCGCTGCTGGCCGAGACCGGGATGCGGGTCGGCCAGGCGCTCGGGCTGCATCATGCCGACTTCGTCTCGCGCAGGCTCGAGGTGCACATCGTGCCCCGGGCGGACAACGCGAACGGGGCGCGGGCGAAGGCGCGCTCGGCCGCGGTCGTGCCAGTATCGGCGCCGCTGGTGCGCCTGTATTCGGAGTACATGCACGTCGAGTACGGCGGCACCGACTCCGACTACGTGTTCGTGAACCTGTTCGGCGGCCAGGCCGGCGCCGCGATGACCTACACGGCGGTGCACAAGCTGATCGGGCGCATCGCCGCCCGCACCGGGATCAGGTTCACCGCCCACATGCTCCGCCACAGCCACGCGACCGCCATGATCCGCCAGGGCGTGCCGATCGAGGTGGTCGCGCGGCTGCTCACCCACCGGTCCCCGGCGACCACCAGCCAGACCTATGTCCACCTCGACGCGGCCGACATCCGCGAAGCGCTGCGCAGGGCCGGGGCCTGGCAGGAGGACGGCACGTGACCAGCCCGGCGCCAGGCAGGCGCGAACGGCCGCGGCTGCAGGCAGTCAGCGGCGAGGCGGCCGCCCTCGACGACCAGTGGGCCTCGGACCACTGGGATGCCGGCCGCCTGGGCATCCCCGCCCGGCGCGGGCGCGGCACGGCGCGCTTTGACGGGATCAGCCAGCCGTGGCTCCGCGGCCCGGTCAAGCGCTGGTCCCGGTTCCGCCTGGCCACCGGGTGCGCGTTCGCCACCATCAATGCGGGAGCGCTGGCACTCACCCGGTTCTCCCGGTTCCTCGCCGCCCGCCGCCCGCAAGCCGCTGACGCCAGCGCGATCACCCGGCCGGTCCTGGAGGACTACCTGTCCTGGCTGGTCACCCAGGGATACTCGGCAGGCACCCGGGCACTGTCCTTGTCGATGATCCGGGTGTTCTTCGACGCCTGCCACCGTCACAGCTGGCTCCCCGGGCTGGCCCCCGGCGCGACGGTCTACGTCGAGGAGCTCCCCTTCCACCACGACGAGATCGCCCGGTTCATCCCCGAGTTCGTGATGGCACAGCTGGAATCTGGCGAAGCCATCGCGAAGATCCCGCACGCCACCACCCGCAACCTGGTGATCGTCTTGATCGAGACCGGGCTGCGCGGCGGGGACGCGTGCAACCTGCCGTTCAACCCGGTGCTCGCCGACAGCAGCGGCTGGCCCTGCCTGAGGTTCCAGGCCGTCAAGGTCCGGGCCGAGCAGCTGATCCCGCTCAGCGCCAAGGCCGCAGCGGCCATCGCCGCGCAGCAAGGCTACGTGCGCGAGCGCTGGCCGGGCGGCAGCCCGTGGCTGTTCCCCGGCATCGCCGGCAACGACGACGGCGCCAAGCCGTACTCACACAGCGCCTTCACCAAGCAGCTCGCCCACTGGCAGCGCGGCATCGGCCTGCACGACGAATCCGGGCAGCCGGTCACCGTGACCGGGCACCAGTTCCGCCACACACTGGGAACGCGGCTGATCAACTCCGGCGTCCCCCAGCACGTGGTCCAGAAGCTCCTCGGCCACGCCAGCCCGCACATGACCAGCCACTACGCCAAAATCCACGACGCCACCATCCGGGAAGCGTTCGACCGCTACCAGTCCCAGCGGGTGAACATCGCCGGCCAGCCGGTCAGCTACGACCCCGGCTCCCCGGCCGCCTCGGCCGAGTGGGTCAAGCACAACCTCAACCGCGTCCGCGACAGCCTGCCGAACGGATACTGCGGCCGTCCCGCTCAGCAGGACTGCCCGCACCCCAACGCCTGCCTCACCTGCCCGGACTTCCAGACCACGCCCCAGTTCCTGCAGATCCACCGGCGGCAGGCCGCCACTAACAGCCGCCTCATCGAGCAAGCCGAGGGCAGAGGGCAGCTCCGCCTTGCCGAGAACCTGCGCCGCGTCCAGGCCAACCTGGACCAGATCATCCCCGCCCTCGAGGCGCTCGGCAGTGAAGGCCCCCGCGATGACTCACGCTGACAACTCCTCCTTCCTCGCCCGGGCCAACGCCCAGCGTCACCAGGCAGCACTATCGGCCGCGCGTCACGCCATAGAACAGCTGCAACGCGAAGGAAAGCCAGTGAACTTCAGCGCCATAGCGCAATCAGCCGGGGTCTCCCGGGGATGGCTCTACCGGCAAGACCAGATCCGGGACATCATCGGCAGGCTGCGCCGCCTGGACCCGCCCGCCGCCAGGGTCACAGCCCAGCGGGCAAGCGCCGAATCGCTACGCCAGCGGCTCGACGCCGCCCGCTCCGAGATCACCCGCCTGCGAGCCGAGAACCACTCCCTCCGCAAGCAGCTCGCCCGCCACATCGGCCTGCAGCGAACCGGCAACCAAACCCAGCCGATCCATGACGACCCGGCCACGACCTCTCCCCGCGACCCCGGCGACGACATGTCTACGCCGACAGAAATACCCATCTACCAGGCATAATCTGCAGACGACTCCAGATAACCGCCGATAGGCGCGCCTCAGGGGTGCTTGGCGATCCTCAGTTGGCGCGTACAGAACAAGGCGTTCTGGAGCATGAGGATCGGAGTCGTCAAGGTAGCGGCTTTACAGACCTCCCGCGAATACGCCCTAACCTGCACAGTAACCGGCACCATGGCAGGTTTCAGCAGGCATTTGGTACAGCAGCCATCGCATAGGGTAAGCCCCATGACGTGGAAAGCCTGGATCGATGGCGATCTTTTTGATCTTGAGACGTTGGGTGAACTTTTCAGCGCGGGTGATCCGCTCGTAGTCCAGGATTCATCGGGTAGCTACTACCTGCAGTCGGCAGCGCTGCAGGATCCAAGGAGCCGAGTCGGCTTGGAGGTTGCCCAAGCATTGGTTAAGTGCGTCAATGGAGCTGCTCGTGCTATCGATCGCAGCTTCCAGCCGGTAAGTCTCACAAATCGGTATACCGCGCCTGACGGAACTGGGCACGTTGTAGTAAGTGTAGATGCGGCAACGGCCCGTACCAAAACGAAGGTCGTAGTTACCGTCACCAAGAACGGTGCTCCGGTCTCGCAGCCTCCACCTAAGGGTCCTCGTTATGTGAAGCTTGCCGCCCAGGATCCGGACGTCGCAGATGCACTTCGAATTCTGGGGCAGTCGGCCCCGCTGGACTGGTACGACATATATAAAGCTGTGGAAATAGTGGAGCACGCAGCTGGCGGTGCACGGCAAATAGAAAACCGTGGCTGGGCTATGAAGGCCGACATTGATCGGCTCACGGCGTCAGCCAATCACCCCGGGATTAGCGGCGACGAAGCCCGCCATGCGCGAATGAAAGGTACTCCTGGGGCGAACAGGAGCATGACTATGCAAGAGGCTGAAGCCCTAGTTCGTAGGCTGGTTGCTAACTGGATCGAGTCCCATCCCTCCTACTGAAGTGGGCTGTCGCCAAATGCGGCTACTGCGGCCACGTGTGGCGGCAGGACACCTCACTGGCGACTGAGCCGCGGGCCAGGTTGTCGCGCCGCGGGCTGTGGTGGGCGCCAGAAGGGATCGCGGTCGAAACCTCACCGTCGCCCGGGTCGCCGAAGGGCTCGGGGTTACGTGGAACACTGCCAACGGACCATCTCGATGACCGCGACGTCATCGCCCGGCCACTCAAGCCTGCGCAAAGGTCCGAAGGCCACCCCCTGGTGCGGCCCCGGCCATGGTGCACCGGAAGTTAACAACACCGGAGACTGCTAGCTAGAAGCGGGTAGACTTTGAAGTGACCTCGCGGTTCGCGAGCGTCTCGCCTTGTTCTGAGCCAACCGTCGAGTGAAGCACCGGGAAGCACTAAGCCTACCGAGTAGTGAATCCGAAAGGGGCCGGAGGACCATTAGGCCTCCCAGGGACGACCCTTTTCGGTCTACCCGGAGAACTCATGGAATGGAACCAGGCTGTCGTAGCCATGGTCGGCCACAGCAACGTCCTCGTGTACATCATCGTCGGCTTCTTCGTACTGAAGCGGCTGCCGTGGCTGATCGCGGCTTTTCGTGTCGCGGTCGCCCGGAACGACGACCATGCCGAGCAGGCGCGTAAGGTGCTTGAGGCGATCGAGCCTGGCTGGCACTGGATCTGGCAGCGGCGCGACTAGCCGCTCCTAAAGGTGCACACCGGGGCAGAGTGACCTTCTGCCCCGGTGTGCTGTCATTTTTGCGGGATCCGTGCCGGTAAATTCGGCGCCCTCCAATGTAGCGCTCGTAATAATTCGTTCTGTGCGTGGTGAAACGCCGAAGATCGACCCGTCTGACAACTTCCTATTCGGCGCCCTCTTCGTGTGGAAGGCGCCTGGCTTGCGGTCACGACAACCTTCGGTGACTGGTGTCGCGATACGCCTTCCTGGCGCTGGCGATCCACCACCAGCAGCAGGGGCCGGATTAAGGCCTGTCCGGTGACCGGGGGGCCCGGCCAAGCCGGCATCAGCCAGGGCAACACAAGGCCAACACAACTCGCGCCGCGGGGAAGATCAACACGGGAATAACACGGACGAAACGGCATTCCGCGGCACACGGCGGCACGGCTGCTAAAATAACCGTACTGGCTCCTGACCGGCATTGATGCAGGCACAGCGGGCCGGATACCTGCACAGGGAATGCGCTCCCGGTCGACGACAGGCCTTCTCCTAAGCGGTAGGTCCCGCGTTCGAGTCGCGGTCGGGGCGCCTAGTCCTGGCGAGGTTTCCGGCCCTCTCACCTGCGAGAACGCAGGAAGAGGGAGAATCTCATGTCTCAAGCGCCAGCCATGGTCTTCAAGATCCTCACAAAATCCCCACGACCAGCACCTCATGCTGGGCCGTGAAGGCCTCGGGGCGCGTGAGGAATGCCCCCGGCGCCGCGCGTCGCGGCCCCGTCCTCGCGAGCGGCAACGGCCGTGCGGCCACCCGCGGTGGCGGCGAGGTAATCGAGCTGGAGTGCGGTGTCACCGTCTACCCGGCCCGGATCGAGGGTGGCCTGGACCGCGCACGAACAGCTACCGAATAAGCAAACCGACCAGGATCATGCCCTTCGCCGCCGCCGCGACACTCACGACGAGCACCGGTTGGTGACATGCCCAACTGCCGGTTATCTCCGCCGTGTGTGTGTTCCCAGCCAGCTACAGTGCAGGTGGCACGAGGCAAGGTACGCGGTTTGCAAACCGCTCACGAACATGCCATGAACTGCACTGTAATCGATGCCACTCGGACGACTCGCAGTTCCGCTTCGCCTACGTGCCACGCTTGCCTTGGTCGAGCATGGAGTAATCACCGCACGTTCCGAATGATGGATTTTGGTTTTATCAAGAAAATCGATCTTATTCGAACATTGAACGCGCTCGATCGCTTATTCGCGCATTTGGCATACTGCTATCGCAGCGGCGGTAATCGCTGGATACTGTCAGTGTATTAAGCCACTTAACCACTACGGGAGGAAGCGGTGGCCGGGACGTCGTCGGGGGGCCCCGGCTGGGGGCCGGCACCCGGTGCCGTGGTAGCGGGATACCGGGTGGAGGCGCGGATCGGGGCCGGGGGAATGGCCGTGGTATTCCGTGCCAGGGACGTGGGGCTCGGGCGGGCCGTGGCGCTGAAGATCCTGGCGCCGGAGCTCGCGGGCGACCGGGAGTTCCGTGAGCGGTTCGCGCGCGAGTCACGGGCCGTGGCGGCGGTTGACCATCCGCATATCATTCCCGTGTACGCGGCGGGCGAGGCTGACGGCTTCCTTTATATCGCGATGCGGTACGTGCCAAGCGGTGACCTGCGCGAGCTGATCAGGCGTGAGGGGCAGCTGACGGCCGCGCGCGCGTCGTGGCTGCTGGCTCCGCTGGCGTCGGCGCTTGATACCGGGCATCTCGCCGGGCTCGTGCACCGGGACGTCAAGCCAGCGAACATCCTCATCGACACCGTTAACGGCATGGCCGACCACCCGTACCTTGCGGACTTCGGGCTCGCGAAGGGATCGGGATCGAGGTCGGCGGCGGGGCTGACCGGGACCGGGCAGTTCATCGGGACCCTCGACTACGCCGCGCCGGAGCAGATCAGCGGTAATGGCGCCGTGCCGCAGACCGACCAGTACGCGCTGGCGTGCGCGGCGTTCACCATGCTGGCCGGGGCCGCGCCGTTCCCGCGCCAGGAGCCGTGGGCGGTGCTGTGGGCGCACACGTCCCAGCCTCCGCCACCGGTGACGGCGCTGCGGCCCGACCTGCCGCGGGGCATTGACCAGGTGCTCGCGCAGGCGATGGCCAAGGCGCCCGGTGAACGGTACGCGACGTGCGCGGACTTCGCGGAGGCGTTCGGTACGGCGCTCGGGCTCGGGACGCTGCGGGCTGGCCCGCACTCGCCGCCGGAAGGTGCGCCAGGGCGGCCAGGCGTCACGCTTGCGGTCCTGACCGCCGCTGACGTTCCGCTGCCGCAGCCCGGGCCGGCCGCTGCGCTGCCCGCGGCGGCGGACCGGCCTGCTTCGCCCGTTACCGCCGGCCGACCCATGTCCGCTCCGTACTCTGACACGGTGACCCTGGCGCGGCCGGCCGGCGCGGCGCCGCAGGCAGAGCCGGAGGGACAGAACGGAGGCGGGCTTGCCCCGGACGACGCCGGGGGACCGGTCATCGGCGGTGACGCGGGAGGCAGTATCCGCCCGCCGGCGTCGCCGGGCCCCGCTGGCCGCAGGAAGAGGCGGCGCGCACTGGTCATCGCGACCGTGGCGGCCGTCGTGGTGGCGGCCGGCGGGGGCGGAGCGTTGCTCGCCGTTCACCCGTGGCGCCACCCGCCGGTGCTGCCGCCGGCCGGGCTCGCCGTCCAGGGCAAGGCCACGACGAGTAGCCTGACCATCGGCTGGTCGGGCCCGGTCAGCGGCCCGCTGCCCGACCGGTACGAGATCGTGCGCGACGGCACAGTGGTCGGCAGCGTCCCCGGCACGGTCACGCATTACACCGACGGCGGGCTCGCACCGGGCTCCAAGTACCGCCTCCAGGTGATCGCGGTCCGCGGCGGCATCCAGTCCCCGGCCTCGCGATCGCTGGCCGTCGAGACCGCGCTGCTGCGGCCGGGCGGGCTCGCCGTCCAGGGCAAGGCCACGAGCAGCCTGACGATCGGCTGGTCGGGCCCGGCCGCCGGCCCGCTGCCCGACCGGTACGAGATCGTGCGCGGCGGCGCGGTGGTCGGCAGCGTCCCCGGCACGGTCACGCATTACACCGACAGCGGTCTCGGACCCGACACCCCGTACCAGTACCAGGTGATCGCGGTCCGCGGCGGCGAGCAGTCCCCGGCCTCGCAACCGCTGACCGGGCAGACCACCGCGCCGCCACTGCGTGACGCCCGGTTCGACTGGAGCGGTAACGCCACCTACAAGATGCAATGGCTTTCGCCGCCGGCCTCTGGCTGGGACAAGCAGCCGGGGAGCAGCTGGCAGGATGTCTGGCGTTTCAGTCCCCGGTGCTCGTCAGGGCCATGCAACGCAACGCTAAACGGCGCCTACGACGGCTATTCCTTCAGTTCGAAGCTGACCCGTTCAGGTACGACGTACTCGGGAACCGGCGTTCTCAAGGGCTATCTCTACTGCGGTTCGCCGAGCGACTCCATCAATGCGACCTTGACCATCACGCTCAAGGCCAAGTCGGCGGCCCCGCAGGGGACCGAGTGGGCGGTCGAGTCGTTTTCCGGCACCGTGGTCCTGTACGTGCCCGCGGAATACTCCTGCTCGGATGACACGGCGCAGCTTGCGGTGAAGGGCGGATAGGCATGGAGGGGGTCGGGCCGGGATCGCGCGTCGCCGGGTACGTGGTGCTTGAGCAGGTCGGCAGGGGCGGGATGGCGGCGGTGTTCCGTGCGAGGGACGAGGAGCTCGGCCGGGTGGTCGCGCTGAAGGTCCTGGCGTCGGTGCTGGCTGAGGACGAGGGGTTCCGGCAGCGGTTCATCCAGGAGTCACGGGCGGCGGCCGCGGTCGACGACCCGCACATCATCCCGGTGCACGAGGCCGGCGAGGCCGACGGGGTGCTGTTCATCGCGATGCGCTTCGTCGGCGGCGGAGACGTACGGTCGCTGCTGCGCCGGACCGGGCCACTGCCTGGCGACCACGCCGCCGCGATCATCTCGCCGGTCGCTGCCGCGCTGGACGCCGCGCACGCGGCCGGGCTGGTGCACCGGGACGTCAAGCCGGCGAACATGCTGGTCGACACACGGCCTGGCCGGCCCGACCACGTGTACCTGTCAGACTTCGGGCTGGCCAAGGGGGCGCTTTCCTCGGTGGGCCTGACCGGCAGCGGCCTGTTCCTCGGTACCCCGGATTACATCTCACCGGAGCAGATCACGGGCCAGGCCGTCGGCGGGCAGGCCGACCAGTATTCGCTGGCGTGCACGGCTTACGAGCTGCTGGCCGGGGCGCCGCCGTTCGTGCGCGAGCAGGAGATGGCCGTCATTTACGCGCACATGTCCGAACCTCCCCCAGCGCTCGCCGGCCGCCGGCCGGACCTGTCCGCGGAAACGGACGCGGCCCTGGCCCGCGCCCTGGCCAAAGACCCCGCTGACCGCTACGCGGACTGCCGCGAATTCGCTGAAACCCTCCGCCTGGCCCTTGGCCTGTCGCCCTACGACCCCAGGTGGGCCAGCGCAGCACTTGCGCAAGCCCGCCCCGGCCACGACGCCGGGGATGCGCCGGCCGCCGACCGCGGTAGCACCATGACCGCCAAGATTCCCGCGATGAGCACCGCGGCGGGTACCGGCCCCAGTGCTACCACCGGAGGGGACCGCCAGGGCCGGCGCGGGCGACGTGGCCGGCCCGCGATGCTGGCCGGCGTCATGGCGGCCTTGGTGCTGCTGGCAGGCGCGCTCCTCGCCCAGCGAGCCGGCCTGTTCTCAGGGTCCGGAGCCGGCAATCCGCAGTCCGCAGTTGGCGTGAAGACCTCGGCGGCCGCGAAGACCATCTCGCCGTCGGCCAGTCCGGCCCGCACCAGGATCGTGGCCACGCTCTTCGACACGCTGAGCGACCCGTCGAGCAAAGGCGTCTACTCGGTCGCGTTCAGCCCGGACGGCAAGACCATCGCCACCGGCGACGAAAAGGGGGAGACCTACCTGTGGGACGCGACCACCCATCACCTGATCGCGACCCTGACCGGCTTCAATGGCGCCTACTCACCTGACGGCAAGACCATCGCCACCGCCTGGAACGGACAGACCTACCTGTACGACACCGCCACCCACCACGTGACCGCGACCCTGACTGACGCAGACGGCTTCCGCATGGTCGCGTTCAGCCCGGACGGCAAGACCATCGCCGTCGGCAACACGGGCGGACGCACGTACGTCTGGGACGTCCCTGCAGGCCACCTGGTCGCGACCCTGGCCGACCCGTCGGGCCTGCAGGTCCTCTCGGTCGCGTTCAGCCCGGACGGCAAGATCATCGCCGTCGCGGAAAAGGCAGGACCCCGCACCATCCTGTGGGACGCCTCCACCCACGCTCTGATCGCGACCCTGACCGGCCCGTCGGGCGAGCAGGCTAATTCGGTCGCGTTCAGCCCGGACGGCAAGATCCTGGCCACCGCCGACAGCAGCGGAAGCATCTTCCTGTGGGACCCGTCCAGCCAGAGTCTGATCGCCACCCTGACCGCCCCGCCGAGCGATTTCGGCCTCTACGCGGTTGCGTTCAGCCCTGACGGCCGGACCATAGCGGCCGGCGACTCCGACGGGGAAACCTACCTGTGGGATGCCTCCACCCGCAAGTTGCTCGCCACCCTGACCGGCCCGTCGAGCCAGGCCGTCCTCTCGGTCGCGTTCAGCCCTGACGGCAAGAGCATCGCCACCGCCGGCGCCAACGGCAAAACCTACCTGTGGCGGATCGGCTGATCGCCTGTCCCCTCCCTGAACTGACCGCGGAGAAGGAGCCGCTGCCCGCCGAACGGTGTCAGGGCCGGGTCGTGGCCCGACACGCGTAAGACGCCCTGCTAGCGATAGAAATCAAGTACCTTGACATCTTCTGCGCGGTAATCCTACGATCGCCGGAAACACCCCCAGTTCAACGAAGACGAGGGCGATCGAGATGCCGAGTCGCAATCCGTTCACCTTGCCTGCCCGCGCGAGATACCTCGGCAGGCGGACCTCGCTGCTGGCCATCGCGGCGCTCGCCGCCGGGGCACTCGCCGCCTGCGGCGGGGTGTCCAACGGAGGCGGCACCCCAAGCGGAACCACGAACGGCACCACGCGCGGCACCGCGGGCGCCACGTCCGGTGCCGCGCCCACCGGGATCGTCGGCAACACCCTGACCTTGCAGTTCAACGAGCCGGTCAGCGCCAACCCCGCGCTTGAGGGCACCTCGGAATCAGACGTGGTGTTCGGCGCGATCGACTACGACTCCCTGATCTACCAGCTCGGCAACGGGCAGTACGTCGGCGACCTGGCCACCAGCTGGGGATACGCGCCGAACAGCCAGAACGAGGTGTTCAACCTCACCCTGCGCAGCGGCGTCCACTTCAGCGACGGGTCCCTGCTGACGCCCGCCAGCGTGGTGAACTCGCTCGAGTACTTCAAGGGCGCCAGCGGTCCGCAGGCCGGCTACCTGGCGGCCCTCACGTCGGTCAAGGCCACAGGGGCGAACACGGTCCAGCTGACGTTCGCCGCCCCGGAGCCCGACCTGCCCTTCCTGCTCTCGCAGTACCAGGACATCGGGCAGGTCATCGGCCCGCAGGGCCTGGCCAGCCCGAAGACGCTCACCACCACGTCCGACGGCACGGGCCCGTACGTGCTAAGCGCCTCGCAGAGCGTTGCCAACAGCCAGTACGTGTTCACCCTGAACCCGCACTACTGGAACCCGGCGGCGGTGCACTACAAGCAGGTCGTGGTCAAGGTGATCACCGACGCGCAGACCGCGCTCTCCGCGG
>Ga0335078_10011579_pt1 | contig 13088 bp, 13 predicted proteins | sample Lox_Sample_32_FD_206711 | JGI IMG/M metagenome (GOLD analysis project Ga0335078, IMG submission 206711) | Soil microbial communities from Loxahatchee National Wildlife Refuge, Florida, United States - Lox_Sample_3.2 | ecosystem: Environmental > Terrestrial > Soil > Wetlands | place: USA... | reverse complement strand
ACTATTGGCGGCGTGGCCAGACGAGGTGCGCCGCCCCTTTCTCGATCAGCAATTTCACTTTCAGACCGTGCATTATGCGCGCGCCTATCCGGACGCCGACCGCTCGATTGTGATGGCCGGCGGCCAACCGATCGGACGGGTGATTTTGTCGCGTAAGACCGAAGAATGGTGGCTGGTCGATATCGCCATGTTACCGGCTTGGCGCGGGACCGGGGTCGGCACTTTGCTTCTGCGGTCGATGCAGGCAGCCGCGCGCGCTGCGTCGGCGGCTTGTGTGCGGCTCACAGTAGAATCGCAAAATCCGGCGCGGCGCCTTTATGAGCGGCTCGGATTCAGCGTCGAGCAGGAATGCGTTCCGGCGCTGGCTATGATCTGGCGGACAAGCGCGGCAGACGCTGCGCTCAATTGAACACGGCTTGATAGACGACACCGTCGCGGTCGCGAGCGATGGGGACGATGAAAATGTCCATCTTGCCGAACCCGGGATTCTGAAACGAATACAGCCGTTGCGGAAACACGACAGGCTTGGTGCATTTGAACAAGAGCGAAAACGGCTCTTTGCGCAGGCCGTCCCAATCGCGCGACTGGCCCTTGGTCGCCTGCACCAGCGTCATTTCGACCGACGCGCCGCCCAGCCCGACCTCGAAGGTTTCGTTGAGATGGCGCACGAACCCCTCATAACTTCCCGTTGCCATCGCCGCCGCTCCTCACCGCGCCTGTAGGACTGCCGCCAGCAGATGGAGTTGGCTCGTTATGATGTGGCTGGTGTTGATGTTCTTGCCCGGATAATTGGCGCCACCCGAGGTGCGGTGGCAGGAAAAGCAGTTGGTGCCCTCGCCCTGGACGAATGTTTCCATGGTGGCGTTGTCGAGATCGATCGAGCCGATGGCTTCGGTATCCATCTGGCCGTCGCCTGGCTTGAGCGTGCCGGCCAGAAGCCAAGTCGAGCCGGTGAGCCGGAAATTGGCGAACACCGGATCGAGCTTGTCCTTGTGCGCCGGTATGGCGCTCTGGAAATTGGTATTCGACGAGGCGATGGCGTCGGCGGTCGATTGCGGCGTGGCGCCGCCGTTCGCGAACTGTTGGAACACGTTGGTGATCGGCGTGATCACCTGCGTGGTCTCGTCGATGCTCATCTTGTTCGGCAGGTAATTGCACTGGTCGGCCGCCGTGCCGCCCTTGTACAGCGGGAAGTCTTGCGCGCTCACCGGATTCGGCGAACGTGGATCCATGCCGGCCGGCAGATCGGGCGCGTTGCCCGGCAGTTCGAAGGTCGCCCAGACGAATTCCGGATGATCCTTGATGACGCCGACGACATGCACGCCGATCAATGCCACGGTGACGGTTTCGGTCTGATCGCTGGTTTTCAGCTTGCCGTTGCCGGCGTTGACGAGCTTCGGCACGATGGCGGTGGTGGTGTAGAGCTTGCTCGTATCCTCGCCCGGACGCACGATGCGCCAGGAGCTTTTCATGACCGTGGCGCCGATCGGATAATCCAGCGTCGTCGACGCCTTCTGATAATTCTTCGGCCCAAAATATTTTTGCGTGAAGGCGAAATAGATCGGATCCATGTGGGTGGTGTAGTAGACGGCGCGGCCGGCCTGATCGACCAGCACGCCGCCGGGCCCGGCCTGCTCGAACGAGCCGAGCGATTGCGGCTGGGCGTTGCGCGGCAACAATTTGAGCGGCCGCTGATGCACCAAGGAGGCCGCCTGCAACGCCGTCGGCGGCGTCGCGTCCGGCTTCAGGTCATTATAGGTCGGCAGCAAGAGAAACAGCGGCAGCCCGGTCGCTGGATCGCGCTGCATCCAGTGCACGAAGGCGCTCCACGACCACAGTTCGAAATCGCAAGCCGTCGTCGGCGAGGGACCGTTGGGATTAAGGAAGAATGGATCGAGCCCCTTGGATTCCCACCAGCCGAGCGGCGTGTTGCAGCTTTGCTGGGCCGCCGCCGGGCCGATGAGACCGAACAGTACGGCGACGGCGGCGAGGGCGCGGCGCAGCTGCGGTGGTGTAAGCCGGGCATATGTGCGGTGCCTTGGATGATGCGCCATGACAGTCTCCTCTTGTCTGCCCTTGATCGTTCACGCCTGCTTCCTATGAGGGAGCGTTGTATAATATACTAGTATAGGTTGTATTCAAAAGGCAATGGACGGCACGTAAAATTGCCTTCCATCGCCTCGTGATGGAGCGCTTGCAGCTGCACGCCGCTCAAGGCCTGACCTTGCCATGACGGCCTTCGTCGATCGTGAAGCGATCGACGCCTTGGGCTTCGCTCAAATCTGCGTGCGTAATTGTGCCGCGGACTTGGACCGACGGCGTCAGCCTGCAGCGTCGCGTAAAGTTGGCCGCGGCGCTGCGGCTGCTCTCGGCGTCGTCACAATCGACGGCACTGCCGCCACTATGAAAAGCGTAAGCCGCACCATACATAGCCTGCCGTAGCGACGCGGAAAGCAAACGGCAACCACAGGGCGCCGCTTGATCTGGCGCAAGGCCGCCATTCTGCTAATTGATGAAGCTACGGTGACGATCTGGCAGCGCGGCACGTTTCGTTGTCGGTGGTGAATTTGACGGTGGAGATCAGGAGCCTCACATGCGAATGCGTACTATTTTGCCGACCATTTTCGTGACGCTGACCATGGCCGCGTCTGCGCTGTGGAGCGCGCCGACCGCTACCGCGCGCACATCATTCGACGGCAAGTGGAGCGTATTGATCGTCACCGACGCCGGCACCTGCGATCGCGCCTATCGCTATGCGCTGAATATCATCGACGGCAGAGTCACCTATGACGATCCGTCATTCAACGTATCCGGTCACGTCGATGGACGCGGGCGTGTCAGCGTCAATGTCAGCGCGGGCGGCCAGCATGCCAGCGGCAGCGGGCAGCTTTCGGGCGACTATGGTCGCGGCCGCTGGAGCGGACGATCGTCGACCTCGGCATGCTCCGGTCACTGGGAAGCCGAACGGCGGGGCTGAGTTGCGTCGCAATGAAATTGTAGATTGCCTAGACCATGATCCAATTCGATTGAATCGCATCATGGTCTAGATCTTTGGCTGGAGCGTGATCTTTTCCGAAAACCGGCGTCCACTTATCGGGATCATGCTCTAAGCCTTCACAAACCTGATCAGCGAGAAATGTCCGAGCGGCGGCATCGGCCGCCGTTCGACCACACGCACGCCGCCGTGACGCGCCGCCCAGCGCGCGAGCCGCTCCCAGCCGAACTCCGGGCGCCAGCCGAGCCGGCGGGCGAGCGGCGCGAAGCATTTTTCGAGAATTGCGCGCAAGCCCCGCTCGGCGCCGAGGTGATTGACCAAGACGATTTCGCCGCCCGGCCGCAGCACGCGCGCGAATTCGTCGAGCGTCGTCTCCGGATCCGGCACTGCGGTGATGACATACTGCGCGACGACGACGTCGAAGGCGGCATCCTTGAAGCCGAGATGCCGTGCATCCATGACCGCGAGACCTTCGACATTGGCAAGTCGCCGCTCGGCGACCCGCGCCTTGGCCTTGAGCAGCATCGGCGCCGAATAGTCGACGCCGATCAGCCTGCTCGACGGCGAGTAATCGGGCAACGACAGGCCGGTGCCGACGCCGACCTCGAGAATGCGGCCGCCGAGGCGCTCGGCTGCGGCGATCGACGCCTTGCGGCCGCGGTCGAACACCGCGCCGAAGACCAGATCGTAGATCGGCGCCCAGCGCGCATAGGCTTTGGCGATGCCCGCTTTATCGAGCTCGTCGGTCATGCGGGACTCTCGGCGCCTCGCGCGTCAGTTCGGGTCCTCGATGGCGAGAATACGGTCCCGGACCATCGGAGGGCGGCAGTCCGAGAACACCACATATGTTTAAAGTCTATGTGGCGGCGGACATGGCAGCGCCGACCGCGGACATTACTTCGGCGGCAGCTACGGTGGCGGCGATGATGCCGCCGCCGAGAATACGCGCCTGCCCCTCGGCTGCATCGTAGATGACGCAGGCCTGCCCGGGCGATACGCCATCCTCGCCGCCGACCAGCTCGACGTCGATGCCGCCGGCCGTGCCGGCGCGCAGCCATGCCGGCTGCGGCGGCCGCGTCGAGCGGACCTTTACGAATATCTCCCGATGACGCTGCAGCGCGGCGGCGACCGTGTCGTCGCCGATCCAGTTGATATCGCGCAACCGGATACGGCTCGTGCGCAGCGCCTCGCGCGGACCGACCACGACGCGCCGCGCGGCGGCGTCGAGCCGCACGACATAAAGCGGCGCGCCAGCGGCAATGCCGAGGCCGCGCCGCTGACCGACGGTGAAGTGAATGATGCCGTCGTGATGGCCGAGCACACGACCGTCGAGATCGACAATTTCACCGGCGCCGGCGGCGCCGGGACGCAGCCGCTGGATCATGTCGGCATAGTGTCCGGTCGGCACGAAGCAGATGTCCTGGCTGTCCTGCTTGTCGGCGACCGGGAGGCCAAAACGGCGCGCCAATTCGCGGGTCTCCGCTTTGGTGCGGTCGCCGAGCGGAAAGCGTAAGTGATCGAGCTGCGCGCGCGTGGTGGCGAATAGGAAATAACTCTGGTCGCGCTCGGCCTCGCGGGCGCGATAGAGCGCACGGCCGCCATCGGGCAGCGCGCGCGACGCGACGTAATGGCCGGTGGCCAGCACCGTGGCGCCAAGCTCGCGCGCGGTTTGCAGAAGATCGCGGAATTTTATCGACTGATTGCACTCCACGCAGGGCACCGGCGTTTCACCCGCCATATAGCTCTCGGCGAAACGGTCAATCACCGCTTCCTTGAAGCGGTCTTCATAGTCGAGGACGTAATGCGGAATGCCGATGCGCTCGGCCACGGCGCGCGCATCGTGGATGTCACGGCCGGCGCAGCAGGCGCCTTTGCGGTGGATCGCCGCGCCATGATCGTAGAGCTGCAGCGTAATGCCGACGACGTCGTAGCCGGCCTCGGCCAAAAGCGCGGCGGTGACCGAGGAATCGACGCCGCCCGACATTGCGACGACGACACGCGTCGCCGACGGCGGTCCGGCAATATCGAGAATGTTCAGTGCCATGCGGTCCTGATCCGGCCGAGCTCGCTCATTCGTTCCAGCGTCCAATACTATAGGCGGCGGCTGAAGGCTTCGCCATGGTCGGCCGCGAGGCGGCAAAATTTGCCGATGCAGGCGAAAAGGCTGCCCCGCGTCATTCCGGCGATTAGACGTAAGGCATTGAATTCATGAGATTTGCCGTGCGCCCCGGGCTGGCCCGCCGGTTGCAGGCAACCCTTCAGTCTCTGCCGCTTTGAGGAGTTTGCGCGTGTCGAGTATGCCGAGTATCGCGTCCGATGTTCCGGTTCCGCTCACCTCGCCGTCGCGAATGCAGACATCGACGCCCAGCCAAAATCCCGACTCACCGCCGTTCGCCGCCCTGCTCGACGCCAGCACATCCGCGCCGGCCGCCCCACCTCAATCCTCGGCCAATTCGGCGAACTCGCCCGCTAATCCGCCGCAAGCAGCGCAACAGACGACGCAACAAGGCTCGGCAGCGACCAGCGCCTCGGCCGCAGATAACAACAGTTCGCCATCCACGCCTGCCCAGGCCGCGGCAGCGAATCCCTCAAGCCCGAATTCAACCGGCCAAGCGCCTGTCCAGGCGACGACACAAGGCAGCGGCCAAACTACTCCGACCGCGAACACCGCTGGCAGCGCGGTCGCGAATGCCTGGGCAGCGATCCCGGATGCCGGCGCTGCGAACGGCACCAAGCAGATGGCCGCAACGGCCAAATCAATCTCGACCGCAAACGCCAAAGCGGCGGCTGCCGCAAGCGCGGCGACATATACGGCCGCGGGCGGACAACAAGACTCTTCCGGCAGCCCTGACGTCGCAGGCCCGGCTGCACCAGCCAAAGCCGCAACCACGTCCCCGCCAGTCTCGGCAACGGTCGCCACTGCAGCGCCAAGCGTCACTGCTGACTCAAATCCGGCATTAACACTGGCGGTCGCCGCTGGCGCGGTGACCGATCAAGACGCGGCGGCAACGTCCGGTTCATCGGCGTCTGGGGCAAAGAAAGCCGCCAACGGCGCGCCCGACGATCAGAAAGATGACGGCACGGCGAGCACGGCGACGGCAACGACGTCAGCCGCGGCCACGCCAGTGGCGGCCGCCGTCGCGCCGAATACCACAGTCGAGCCCGCACTGGCTTCCGCCAACGAGTCGTTGCCGGCAGCCGCGGCGGTTAACGTTCAGACGCGAGGGCGAACCGGGCAAGCAACCGTCAACGGCCAGCTTGCTCAATGGTCCCAGGCTGCTCGAACATCTGATGCAGCTCAGGCTGCTCAAACGACGCCCGCACCGAACACGAATAGCCCGGCAACCGAAGTGCAGGCAACGAAACCGGCGGCTTCAGCCGATGCCGTCGCCAATGCGTCGACTGCTGCCAGCTCCGCAGCCCAACAAACGCCTGCCAGTACGGCGCCGCCGCAGGGCGATGACGCCGCATCGCCGCCTGCCGATCTCGCCCTACGCCTAGATGCATCTGTGGCAGCCGCGACGTCCGCGACGGCCTCGAATAGCTCGGCCGCGACTGCCGCGGTGAAGTCCGCCAGTGCGAACCTGCCGAATTTCAGCATCGTCGCGACCAATACGACGACGACCCAGGCCGCGGCAGCAGCGTCCACGACAGCGCCTGCGGCTGCCGTACCGATTGCCGGACTGCCGATCGCCATCGCCGCCCGCGCCCAGGCCGGTTCCAACCAATTCGACATCAGGCTCGATCCGCCGGAGCTCGGCCGTATCGAGGTGCGTCTCTCCATCGATTCAAGCGGCCAGGTGACCTCGCACGTGACCGTAGACCGGCCGGAAACGCTGACGCTTTTGCAAAACCAGCAACCGCAACTCGAACGCGCGCTGGAGCAGGCGGGATTGAAAACCGGGGATAACGGCCTGCAATTCTCGCTGCGCGACCAGTCGTTCGCCGGACAGAACAATAACGGCGGGACGCAACAATCGAGCTCGGCGCAGCAGCTCGTCATTCCCGATACCGATCTGCCGACGGTCGACACGACCCAGATCTATTCGCGCCTGGGACTCGGCCGCGGCTTAGACATCACCGTATGAACAGCGATCGCCTCAAGGATCGACCATGACGACGTCCAGTACCATACCGACGACGACCACGACCCCTGCCGGCAGCACGACCAATTCGTCAGCGTCCACGGCGCTCGACGGGTCGCAGCAGCTGGCCGGCAACTTCGATACGTTCTTGCAGCTTCTGACTACCCAGTTGCAGAACCAGGATCCGCTCGACCCGCTCGACACCAATCAGTTCACCCAGCAACTGGTCGAGTTCGCTTCGGTCGAGCAACAAGTCAACATGAACTCCAACCTGCAGACCTTGATTTCGCTGCAGCAGACGTCGGAGGCGACTTCGGCGATGCAATTCCTGGGCGCCAATGTCACGCTGAGCGGCTCGAGCGCGACGCTGTCCTCGAGCTCACCCGCCACTTGGACTCTCAACTCGCCGTCGCCGGCGACCGCGCAGATCACGATAACGAGCTCGACCGGCCAGGTCGCCTATACCGGCACCACCTCGCTCAATTCCGGCACCCAGAACTACAGCTGGAACGGCCAAGGCAATAACGGCGTCACTTGGCCGGCCGGCCAATACACTTTGGCGGTCACAGCCACGGGCGCCAACAACCAGTCGGTCACCGTCGCCACGCAGATCCAGGGCACCGTCAGCGGCGTCGATCTCAGTCAGAATCCGCCGCAGCTCACCGTCGGCGGTCAGAGCTACCCAATCAGCGATGTGCAATCGATCAATAACGGCAGCCTGAGCGCGCTCGGCAGTCTCAACAGCAGCATCGGCAGCCTCAACACCAGCATCAGCAACCTGAGCCAACTCCTATAGCGGCTGCCGCGAACCGCCGGGTGAGGACCCGCTGTGTCGCCAATGGCCCTACTCACCGTATTGCCGGAACCGCTGTCCCGCGACTTGCCTCGGGGAATTGCGGCCAATTGCGCGCCCTGCTTAGGCAAATTTTAAGCGGCCGTGCGTAAGGTCGTCTTCTGTAGCTGTCGAGTTTGTGAGAGTTGATATGACTGAACCCCATCGCCCGAGGGTCAAATACGTCATCGGGCCGGACGGTTCCCCCCTGACCATCGCCGATTTGCCGGCGCCAGGGACGAAGCGTTGGGTCATTCGCCGCAAGGCAGAAGTCGTTGCCGCCGTACGCGGCGGATTGCTGTCGCTCGAAGAGGCGTGCAGCCGTTACACCCTGACGGTCGAGGAATTCCTGTCCTGGCAATACTCCATCGACCAGCACGGCCTGGCCGGGCTGCGTACCACGCGCATCCAGCAATATCGTCAGTAACGCGCGCTTAATCGCTCTTACCGAATTGTCAACACGTTCGGAGCCGGCGCTTCGATCCGATCATTGCGTCGGTGAATGACCGCGCGCAAATGACCGCGCCGTCGCGCAATTAGGTATTTTTCCTGATTTATTAACCGGCCGCTAACCATCCCCCAGGCAAATCTTGCCGGGTGGGGCGCCAGCGCGCGTCGCACTCCTGGCAAGCGGCTTTGGGGAAAAGGCTCGGTGCAAGGTCTGGTGGAGTTTGCCAAAACGCTCGGCGCGCCGCGCATTGCGGCCATGGGCGCCGTCACCATCGCGCTTATCGGCTTCTTCGCCTTCCTCATTCTGCGCATGACGACGCCGCAGTTGATGCCGCTTTTCACCGACCTGTCGTTGGACGATTCCGCCTCGATCGCCAAGGAACTCGATCGCGAGGGCGTCGCTTACGAATTGCGCAACGACGGCAGCGCCATCATGGTGGCCCGCGATAACGTGGCGCGGCTGCGTATGACGCTCGCCGAAACCGGCCTGCCCAAGGGCGGCGGCGTCGGTTACGAAATCTTCGACAAATCCGACGCGCTGGGCACCACCAGCTTCGTGCAGAACATCGACAATCTGCGGGCGCTGGAAGGCGAGCTCGCGCGCACGATCCGCACGCTCAATCAGGTCCAAGACGCTCGCGTGCATCTGGTCTTGCCGGATCGGCCGCTGTTTTCGCGCGATAAGATCGAGCCGTCGGCCTCGATCGTGCTCAGGCTGCGCGGCACGCTCGAACCGTCGCAGGTGCGCGCCATCCGCCATCTCGTCGCCACCGCGGTCTCCGGCTTAAAGCCGCAACGCATCTCGATTGTCGACGAGCAAGGCCAGCTGCTGGCGGACGGCGCCAGCGACGACACGACCGCCGGCGGCGTCGCCGCCGACGAGCGGCAGACGACGTTCGAAAAGCATATGCGTGAGCAGGTGGAATCGATCGTCTCCTCGGTCGTCGGACCGGGCCATTCGCGCGTTCAAGTCGCCGCCGATTTCGATTTCAACCGCATCACCCAGACGTCCGACAAGTTCGATCCCGATGGCCGCGTCGTTCGATCCAGCCAAACCCGCGAGGAAAGCTCCGCCTCGAATGAAGGCAACGGCAACGAGGTGTCGGTCGCCAACGAATTGCCCGGCGCCAATCAGCGCCAGGCGGGAGCCGACGCCAACGGCGGGCAGCGCGATCAAAGCCGCAAAACCGAAGAGGTCGTCAATTACGAAATCTCCAAGACCACCAAGACGGAAGTGATCGAAGGCGGACGGCTCAATCGGCTTTCGGTCGCAGTGCTCGTCGACGGCACCTACGCCAAGGACGACAAGGGGAACGTGGTCTATCAGCCGCGCAGCAAGGAAGAGCTCGATCAGATCGCGGCGCTGGTACGCTCGGCCATCGGCTACGATCAAAAACGCGGCGATCAGGTCCAGGTCGTCAACCTGCCCTTCGCCGAGACGCCGGCCAATCCGATTGTCGAGCCGACCGGCTGGCTGTCGATGCTGCATTTCACCAAGGACGACATCATGGGCATGATCGAAACCCTGGTCATGGGTGTGCTCGGGATTGTCGTGCTGCTCTTTGTGGTGCGGCCGCTGGTGCGGCGCATCGTCAGCCCGGACGAGCGGGCGCTTGGCGCCTTGCTGTCCGGCGCGAGCGCCGGCGCCGAAGGCCTACCGGCGCCCGCCGGCGCCGCGGCGATCGCCGCAGACGGCGCGGATCCCTCCAAGGCGGCAGAGCAGAGCAAGACCTCGCAGATGATCGACATCGCCCAGATCCAGGGTCAGGTCCATGCCCAATCGGTGCAGAAGGTCGGCGAGCTTGCCGACAAAAATCCGCGCGAGACCGTCTCCATCATTCGTGCCTGGCTGAACGAGAGCGCCGCCGCCTGATTGATCATGTCCACGCCCGCAGCAGCAAAGATCGAGGCCAAACAGGATGCCAAGCATCACGAGACCGCGCGAAGCGAGATCGCCAGCGCCTTGGCGAGCCTCGCCGGCAAGGCGACGCATATACCGCCCAAGCGGCCGCTGCGCGGACCCGAGCGTGCGGCGGTTCTCTTGCTCGCGCTTGGCGAACAGCACGGCGCCAAAGTGTGGAGCATGCTCGACGACGACGAGCTGCGGCAAATATCGGTCTTGATGTCGACGATCGGCACGATCGAAGCCGAGCAGGTCGAGAATTTGCTGCTCGAATTCGTCTCCCGCATGTCCGCCTCGGGCGCGATCATGGGCACCTACGAGGCGACCGAGCGCCTCCTGCAATCCTACCTGCCGCCGGAACGCGTCGGCAACATCATGGAAGAAATCCGCGGACCGGCCGGCCGCAACATGTGGGAGAAGCTCTCCAACGTCCAGGAGGAGGTGCTCGCCAACTATCTCAAGAACGAATATCCGCAGACCGTCGCCGTAGTACTGTCGAAGATCGGCCCGGAGCACGCCGCCCGCGTGCTCGCCATCCTGCCGGAAGATTTGGCGCTCGACGTGGTCAATCGGATGCTGCGCATGGAAGCGGTGCAGAAAGAAGTCCTGGAGCGCGTCGAACAGACGCTTCGCACCGAATTCATGTCGAACCTGTCGCAGACGCGCCGGCGCGACGCGCATGAAGTGATGGCCGAGATTTTCAACAATTTCGACCGTCAGACCGAGACCCGGTTCCTCACCGCGCTCGAAGAGGATAATCGCGAAAGCGCCGAGCGTATCAAGACGCTGATGTTCACCTTCGACGATCTGACCAAGCTCGACGTCGCTTCGGCGCAAACGCTGATGCGGCACGTCGAGAAGGACAAGCTCGCCGTCGCGCTCAAGGGCGCCGCAGAGCCGGTCCGTCAGTTCTTCCTGTCCAACATGTCGACGCGCGCCGCCAAGATGCTGATGGACGACATGCAGGCGATGGGTCCGGTGCGGCTGCGCGAAGTCGACGAGGCCCAGGGACTTCTGGTGAATCTCGCCAAGGATCTTGCCGCCAAGGGAGAGATCGTCATCTCCAAGACCCGCGGCGAAGAAGAACTGGTCTATTGAGACGGCTGGCAACAATCCGCATGACCGCAGCAAAACGAAAATTCCTGTTCGACACCGACTTTGCCGACGCTGCCGAGGGCAAGCCGCCGGAGCCGGTGATCACGCTCGCCGCGCATGCGCTTAAGCTCGCCGAAGCGGAAGCTGCCGCACGCGATAAAGGCTATGCCGCAGCGCAAGCGGACGCCGCGGTCGAGTCCGGCCGGCGCATGGTTGACGCGCTCAATCGCATCGCCTCGGCGATCGCGATCGCCAACAACGCGCTGGCGGCGATCGAGACCCGGCTCGAATGCGAAGCGGTCGAGGTCGCGGTGGCGGTGGCGCGCAAGCTCGCCCCTGCTTTGCTCGCGCGCGAGCCGTTCGCCGAAATCTCGGCGCTGGCGAGCGAATGCTTCCGCCAGCTCATCACCTCGCCGCATATCGCCATACGCGTCAATGACGCACTCTATGCCGTCGCTAAGGAGAGGCTGGACGACATCGTGCGCGCGAAAAGCTTCGAAGGCCGGCTGGTGGTGCTGGCCGAGCCCGACATCGCGCTGGGCGACTGCCGCATCGAATGGGCGGACGGCGGCATCAACCGCGACAGCGCCGCCGCCGACGCGGCAATCAACGCGGCGGTCGATGCCTATGTCAGCGCCCGCCGCGCGGCGACGCAGGACATGCTGAGGAGGTCTGAGCATGAGTGAGGACGGCAAAATCCCGTTTCCCAACCTCGAAGGCGGCGGATCGGCTGTCGAAGCGCCGCCGCTCGCGGCGGAGCCGGAAGGCCCCATCACGCGCATCGCCTCCGATCTCGAAGCGGTGTTCGACGTTCCGGTGAAGGTTTCCGCGGTGCTCGGCCGCGCGCGCATGGAAATCGGCGACCTCCTTAAACTCGGCCCCGGCACCGTGCTCGAGCTCGACCGCAAGGTCGGCGAAGCGATCGACATTTACGTCAACAACCGCCTGGTAGCCCGGGGCGAAGTCGTGCTGGTCGAGGAAAAGCTCGGCGTGACCATGACGGAAATCATCAAGGCGGAGAGATCGTGATCTCGGCTGCCTTAGCGATAAAGGAATAACACCATGCGTCTCTTGATCGTCGGCACGCTCGATGGCCAGCTCACCACCGCGACTAAGCTCGCGATGGACAAGGGCGCGCTGGTGACCCACGCCGCCGACATCGCGCAGGCGCTTGCCGTGTTGCGCTCCGGGCGCGGCGCCGACCTGTTGATGGTCGACGTCGCGATCAACATCCGCGAACTGGTCGCAGGTCTGGAAGCCGAGCACATTCACGCGCCCATCGTCGCGTGCGGCACCGCTACCGACGCGCGGGCCGCGGTTGCGGCCATCCATGCCGGCGCCAAGGAATATATCCCGCTGCCGCCCGATGCCGAATTGATCGCCGCCGTGCTTGCCGCCGTCGCCGACGACCGGCGCGATCTGATCTATCGCGACGAGGCCATGGCGCGGGTCGTGAAACTTGCCCAGCAGGTTGCCGCGAGCGAAGCCTCGGTGCTGATCACCGGCGATTCCGGCACCGGCAAGGAGGTTTTGGCGCGCCACGTGCACGTCCGCTCCGGCCGCGCCAGGAAGCCGCTGATTTGCGTCAACTGCGCCGCCATTCCGGAAACGCTGCTGGAATCCGAATTGTTCGGCCACGAAAAGGGCGCCTTCACCGGCGCCGTGGCTCGGCGTATCGGCAAATTCGAAGAGGCCAACGGCGGCACGCTGTTGCTCGACGAGATCTCC
>Ga0335078_10011578_pt1 | contig 13089 bp, 7 predicted proteins | sample Lox_Sample_32_FD_206711 | JGI IMG/M metagenome (GOLD analysis project Ga0335078, IMG submission 206711) | Soil microbial communities from Loxahatchee National Wildlife Refuge, Florida, United States - Lox_Sample_3.2 | ecosystem: Environmental > Terrestrial > Soil > Wetlands | place: USA: Florida... | reverse complement strand
GAGCCTGCGTGTTATAAGCCGTCGGGGGGGTAATAATACACTGAGATTGCTGGCGCTTCAAGAGGAATCCCGTCAATTTCCGATGAATTCGCGATAAACCGAGCGACACGCCGGCCGGCGGCTTCTCATCCGGGCTGTTGCTGGGCCCTGGCCTCATGGATTTCGCCTGCCAAGCACAAAAGTAGAAGATCGGAATCGACGAGAGCCGCGTGCAGGATCAACACACGCTGCGCACTGCGCTACGATGGCGGGTCGGAATCCCAATGGAACTGACTTTCCACGGCGCGGCCGGCGAGGTGACCGGCTCCCTGCACCAGGTGGATGTGGACGGCAAGCGCTATCTGCTCGATTGCGGGCTGGCGCAAGGGCGGCGCAAAGAGGCCGACCGAAAGAACCGTCATCTGCCCGTCGACGCCGGATCGGTGGCCGCGGTGCTGCTGTCACATGCGCACATCGACCACAGCGGGAACCTGCCCACGCTGGTGAAAAACGGCTTCAGCGGGCCGATCTATACGACTCCGGCGACCATCGACCTGTGCAACGCCATGCTGCGCGACACGGCGTACATTCAGGAGAAGGACGCCGAGTTCGTCAACAAGCGCGCCGCACGCCGGCACCGGGATGGCCACGCGAACGCCAATGGGCCGGAGCCGGTCGAGCCGCTGTTCACCATGGCGGATGCCGAGCGTACCCTGCCGCTGTTTCAACCGGTCGGATACTATACTCCCAAAAGCCTCGACGGGCACCTGAGCTATGAATGCTACGACGCCGGTCACATCCTGGGATCGTCGTCGCTGATTCTGCACTACCGGAACGGCGGGGCGCGCGTGCGCCTGGCCTTTTCGGGCGACCTGGGGCGTGCCCACCTGCCCATCACGCGTCCGCCGGATGCCCTGCCGCCGGTGGAGTATCTGATTATGGAAAGCACATACGGCGGCAGGTTTCACAAGAGCGCCGCGCACGTGATCGGCAAGCTGCGCGACGTGGTGAACCGGACCTGCGCGCGCGGCGGCCGGATTATCGTGCCGGCGTTCGCCGTGGGCCGCACGCAGGAACTGGTGCTGCTGCTGCATCAACTGGCTAATGAAGGCCACATTCCCAGCATCCCGATTTTTGTGGACAGCCCGCTGGCGGTGAACGTGACCGAGGTATTCCGCAAACACGTGGAGTGCTTCAACGCGGAAACGCGGCAATATCTTCTGGACGGCGAGGATCCATTCGGCTTCAGCCGCCTCCAATACATTCGGGAGGCCGCCGAATCGAAGAAGCTGAACGACCTGCACGGTCCGTTCATGGTGATTTCGGCTTCCGGCATGTGCGAGCAGGGCCGCATCCTGCATCACCTGCGCAACAACCTCGAGGATCCGCGCAATACGGTGCTGATCACGGGCTTTCAGGCGCAGGATACGCTGGGGCGCAAGCTGGTGGAAAAGATGCGGGCGGTGCGGGTTTTCGGCGAGCCGGTAACGGTGCGCGCCGAGATCTCGAGCGTGGACGAGCTGAGCGGGCACGCCGATCAGGGGGAACTGATGGCGTGGCTGAAACCTCTGGCTCCGCACCTGAAGAAGGTTTTCCTGGTGCACGGCGAGCCGGCACAGTCGCAGGCGCTGGCCGGTGTGATCCGGTCGCAATACGGCATTGACGCAGTGGCGCCCCAGCCCGGCGATAGCTTCCGGCTGGACCCCGAAACGTAAACCGTTCCGTAACAGTCTATAATGAAAAGATCCCAAACGGAGTCAAGGAGCTTAAATCTGTGAGCAGCCCGACATATACACCCCCGCCTAGTGGCTCGGGCGTGAAAACCGCGTTAGTAGCCGGGGGGCTGATTGCCCTGCTGGCTTCCAACATCGCGTTGTGGTATCGCGTGGAGACCACGCGCACTGAAGACCGCGCGTCCAGCCAGGCCATGCTGGCCGAGGTTACGGCGCTGAAAGAGGCCGCATCGGCTACGACCGCGTCGCACCGGAAAAGCCTGGACACTTTGAAGGAAGAACTGGAAGCCGCGCGCCAGCAAGCCAACCAGGCGGCCGGGCACGCCAAGCAGGAGGCTCAGGCGCACGCCGATCAACTGGCGAAACAACTGGCCGACGCGCAGGCTAAGCAGCAGGCGCAGGTGCAATCGGAGATCACGGACGTAAAACAGCAGGCCTCCACTGCCAATAGCAAGATCGGCGAGGTGAGCGGCGACGTGACCGCCGTCAAGACGGACTTGGGTTCCACCAAGGCTGAACTGGAGAAAACCATCGCCAATCTGAAACAGGTGCAGGGCGACCTGGGCGTAACCAGCGGGTACGTGGCCACCAACCAAAAAGAGTTGGATGCGCTGAAGAGACTCGGAGAGCGCAACTACTTTCAGTTCACTTTGGTCAAGAAGGATAAGCAGCCCAAGCGGGTCGGCGATATTTCGCTGAAGCTCCGGAGCGTCGATAAGAAGCACAACAAGTACACGCTGGAAGTGCTGGCGGACGACAAGATGGTGGAGAAGAAGGACAAGGGGATCAACGAGCCGCTGCAGTTTTACGTGGCGAAGGCCAAACAGCCCTATGAGCTGGTGGTGAACGAGGTGCGGAAGGACGAGATCACGGGCTATCTGGCCACGCCGAAGGACACCACGCCGCGGCCCTGACGGACACGGATGCGCACAGATAAGAGCGGTTCTGTTGGCATCCGATGTCCGTCCCGCGGGTCTGCGAAGCACTGGATTATTTGGTCACCTTCGTCTTAGCACTGGAGGCGTTGTTCGCCGTGTTCTGGTCGAACGTGGCGGTCTTGATGCGCGCGCTGTCGGTGATGATGGTTCCCTTCGCCGCGGTAATCTTCACCGTCAAGGTTACAGTCGCCGTGCCGCTCGCCGCCAAGCCGCCGAGGCTGCACGACACCGTGCCTGTCCCGCCCACAACCGGCGACTTACATGCGCCGGCGCTGGTCGAAACGCTCACGAAGGTACTGCCTGATGGCACAGCATCGCTAACGGTCACGCCGCTAGCCGCGTCCGGTCCGTTGTTGGCGGCGGTAATGGTATAGGCGAGATTGGCGCCGCTGGTCACGCCCTGGGGCGCCGCATTGGTCACTTGAACATCTGATGCAACGGTCGCGATCTTTGCGACAAAAGCGTCGTAGTATCCGCCGAAAGTTTGCTGGAATGCGCCCGGCGTTACGGTTAGTGCGTTGGTTTCCCCGGTAACGTATATGCTATTTTGGCTATCTATCGCCAGGCTGGCCGGTAAGATGTAGGCGCCTGTTCCTCCGAAGTAAGTAGAGAATTGCAAGGCGCTGCCGCTGGGCTTCAGTTCAGTCACGAATGGCCCGTCTTGCGCTGGGGCGGTCTGCACAGGATTCACGAGCGGGAAGTTTACGCCTGAATAACCGGTCACGAAAGCGTTCCCGCTGGAGTTGACCCGGATGCGCGAGGCAGTAACGGCACTGCCGCTGCCGTCCGCTTGATTGCCGAGCATGGTCGAATAGACCAGCGCCGATCCCGCGGAGTTCAGTTTGGTGACGAACGCCGCTTTACATCCGGTTCCGCCGTCTGAAGCGCAAGTACGTTGATAGGCCCCTTTCGTCGTCGGAAAATTGGGCGATCCGGCGGCGCCCGTGATGTAGGCGTTGCCCCCGGAGTCGATAGCGATGCCCGTGCCATAGTCCGCCGCATTGCCGTTCGTGCCTCCGGTTCCGCCCAGGTAAGTCGCGTAGATGAGCGACGCCAGGCCCGATTGCGTGGGGTCGAACTTGGCGACGAACCCCCTCTGGCCGTAGATCAAATATGGATTGCTGCTGCCGCCCAATAACGGCGACGCGGTGGTCTGAAACGCTCCGGGTGTGACGGGCAGGTTCCCGTCCTCCGTCATGCCGGTAATATATGCGTCACCGTCCGCGTCAATGGCGATGGAGTTGCCATTGGTCGTGTTCTGTGTGTTTGCCAAAATGTCGGGCGCGGTCGCGCTGCCATATAGCGTCGAATACAATAAAGTCGCGCCGGCAGCGTCGAATTTGGTGAAGAATGCATAGGGGGAGCCGTGACCGGGATCCAGCCAGCTTCCGGACTGCAAGGCGCCTGAGGTCGTCGGGAAACAAAGGAAAGACGGTTGGTACGACGCACATACCGAACCGGTGGTTCCGGTAACGTAGGCTTCGCCTGCAGCGTCGACGGCCACCCCGGTGATCCAACTATTGTCGTCGCCGCCCAGAAATGTGGAGTACACCAGCGAGGAACCAGCCGCGTCGATCTTGGTCAGGAATGCACTTCCACCTACGCCTGGGCCGCAGCCTGGAAGGCGGTTCCCGTTGGGGTCGCTCCCCCCTCCGCAAAGCGTCTGGAAAGCGCCGCCCGTGACCGGGTAGTCGTTGGCGTCCGTTGCTCCCCCGACATATGCGTTGAATTCCGAGTCCACGGCGATGTCGTTGGCGCTGGAAAAGTCGCTGACGCTGACACCGCCCAGATAAGTTGAATAGACCAGCGCCGTGCCTGACGCGTTGAATTTGGTAACAAAGACCTCATAGTTGTTCCCGAAGATTCCCCCCGCACCGTAAATGGGGTTCTCGGTGGGGAAGTCCGTCGACTCGGTGTAGCCGGTCACATAGACCGCACCCTGGCTATCCACAGCGATCCCGTTGCCAGTGTCCCAGGAAGTACCTCCCAGGTAGCTGGAATAGACCAGCAGCGGATCGATGACCAGTTCGCGGCTGTGGTCGTAGGCGCCGATCTCGAAGCGAACCGTGTTTCCCACGAGCGCGTAGCGGCCCGCCACGCTTTGCTTTCCGCGGCTGGCAGCCTGGTAAACTACCGGCTTTTGGAACCGCAATTCGTTGGCGTCTATTGTCAGGCACAGGTCGCCTTGACTGTCGATTCTGGGTTGCGCGCCTTCGAAACTCAGGACGATTCGCGATGGGTCCGCCCCTGGCGCGACGATGAAATCGTGCTCAAGACGCCCCTGGTTGCCGTAGTAGACCAGATCCACGCCCGGGTACACGCCTGCGTACTTCACCTTCTGGTAAGTCGGGATGCCCGTGCGCCATCTGGAAGAATCGTGGCCGCGGAAGTAATTGGCGATGCCGGGCAACTGGTCCAGGCCGGATGCCGCCGCCGTACCGCTGGCGCCCAGCAGTTTCATGCGCAATGGCGCGCCCTTTTCGAGGCGCAACACGGCTTGATCGCGCGTGAGAAGCAATGTGTAGTCCCGGCCGCGCGACAGATAGTCGACGCGCGCATCGCTCTGTCCGCGGTTGGCTTCAAAGCTCAGAGGCACCTTGCCGAAATCGACGTCCACTTTGGCCTGTGTGCCGGCGAAGCAGAAAATGGGAACGCTGGCGGCGGTGAGCCGCATCAAGAAACGAGAACGATTGAAACACATAGGTCCTTTCCCTCCTGGGTGATGTACAAACTGCGTACAACCAACACCGCGCGGCTTCCGCGGAAATCGCCTCATCGCTTTGATATAAACTTTGAGAGCGGGCGATACTCATGGATCAGCCGGAAGTTCCGGGGAACATCACGGCGCTCCTGCGGCGCTGGGGGGAAGGCGACCGCCAGGCGCTGGCGGCGCTGGCCTCGTTAGCCTACGACGATTTGCGCAACATCGCGGCCGGCTACCTGCGCCGCGAAGGCCGCGCGCAAACCCTCCAGGCCACCAGCCTGGTGAACGAGCTGTATCTGCGGCTGGCGCGCCAGCGCGACGTGCAGTTGACCGATCGCCGCCACTTCTACGCCTTCGCGGCCTTGATGCTGCGCCGGATTCTGACGGATCGCGCGCGCCTGGCGCATTCTCAAAAGCGGCCCACCGGTCAAGCGGACAGGGTTCCCCTGCACGACGACATGGCGTGGATCGACGCCTCCGGCGAAGACATGCTGGATCTGGACCAGGCGCTGACGGAACTGGAGGCGCTGGACGAACGCAAGGTCCGCGTCATCGACTTGCGCTACTTCCTGGGGTGCACCAATGACGAAGCCGCCGAACTGCTGGGCGTGGCTCCGGCCACGGTGGACCGCGACCTGCAGTTTGCCCGGATGTGGCTGTACCGCCGCTTGCGCCCGGCGCCGGCCGTGAAGCCCAATGAGGCCAAATGACGTTCTCCCGCGCGTAGTCTAATGATAGCCGTGTCACGCCTCGATCAGGTTGAGTCTGTGTTTCACCAGGCGCTGGCGATCCCGCCCGAGGACCGCTGGCGATGGCTGGAGGAGAGATGCGGAGACGACCGCGCGCTGTTCGCGGAGATATCGTCTCTGTTGGAAGCGCACGACGCAATGACATCGACCGCTCCACTGACGCAACCGCGCGCAGGGGAAGCCGCTTCCGAACCGCAGGTTGTACCCGCCGGGCTGTTTGGCGCCTGGAGGGCAGTGCGGCTGATCGGGCGCGGCGGCACGAGCTCCGTATATTTTGCGGAACGGGCGGACGGCCAGTTCGATCAGACCGCCGCCTTGAAGGTCATGGCGGGGTTTCTGGCCGGCCCCGAGTTTCTGCACCGGTTTGAAACCGAGCGCCAGCTCCTGGCTTCGCTCAATCACAACCACATTCCGCGCCTGCTGGACGGCGGGATTTCCGCGAACGGCGATCCGTTCCTGGTTACGGAGTATGTCGACGGACAAAGCATCGACCGCTACTGCGACACGCAGAAGCTCGGGGTCGAGGCTCGCCTGCGCATCTTTCTCCAGGTGGCGGATGCGGTCGATTACGCGCACCGCAACCTGATCGTGCATCGCGACCTGAAACCCGCCAACATCCTGGTGAACGCGGAAGGCGCCGTGAAGCTGCTGGACTTCGGCACGGCGTCGCTGGTCACACCGAAGGACCCGACCGTAACGCGGCTGCGCATGCTCACGCCGCGCTACGCCAGCCCGGAACAACTTCGCGGCGAGCGCGTGAACATCGCAACCGACATCTTCTCGCTGGGCGTGGTTCTGTACGAGCTTTTGACGGGCGCTTGGCCGTTCGGCGATCCGGCTTCGATCCTGCGGGAACTCGACCGCTGCACGGGCGACGCGACGGCCAAGCCGCCTTGCGTGGCGATCACCGAAGCGGCCGCCCAGAACCGGTCGATGCCGCCCGAACATCTCCGCCGCGCGCTCAAAGGCGATCTTTCCGCGATTGTCCTGAAGGCGCTCGAAGCCGACCCGTCGCGGCGTTACGAATCGGTGCGCGCGCTCGCTACCGACATCCAGAGCTTTCTGGATGGGCGGCCCGTCACCGCGCGGCAGCAAACGACTTTGTACCGCGCGGGAAAATTCCTGCGCCGGCGATGGCTGCCGGCGAGCGCCGTGGCGCTATTCGTATGCGGACTGGCCGGCGCGGCCATTTTTGCCGCGCACCAGGCGCGCGTGGCACGTTCGGAGGCGTTGAAAGCCGAGAAGGTGAACGAGTTTCTCAACGACATCCTGTCGTCACCGGCCCAATTGAGCTTCGACCCGCAAAAATTCACCGTGGAGCAAATGCTGGAGGCCGCCGAAGCGCGCCTGGAGAAGAGTTGGAAGGGCGACGCGCTGACAGAGGCGACCCTGCGGCGGAGCTTGGGCGACGCCTACTGGGCGATGCAGCGGTTCGACCGGGCAAGCGGCCAGTTGCAGAAGGCTATAGCCATTTTTCGGGCGCTCGGCGATGAAAAGGAAACCGCGGCAACACTCTATGATTTGTCGACCGTCGCTGGACTGGAGGGACGCCCGGCGGACGAGATCAAGGGGTTCGAGGAGGTCCTGGAGCATACCAGGCGGCTGGGGAAGAGCGCGCCGATCCGTTTGGTCTTCCACACCGAGGACTACCTGGGAACTACGTTGTGGTTGGTCCTGAACCGGCGTCTGCCTGAAGCGCGCAATCTTCTCGACAATGCCATCGCGCTGGGCGTCCGCGATCCGTCGATTTCCAGGACCGATCTGGCGATGGCCCTGTCGCACCGTGCCGGCATGCTGGCTGACGAAGGAAAGCGGGATGAAGCGGAGGCCATGTACCGAAATGCCTTGACCATCGGACGGAAGGAAAATCCCAACGGAATGTGGCAAACCTTCCCGTTGCACTTTTTGGCTCTGCTGATTGCTTCTCGCGACCTTCCCGCGGCCACCGATCTGGCCTGGCAGTGTTACCAGGTATGCGATCGAGCCCTGGGTCCGGACAATGCGGAGACGGCCGCGGCCAAGTTATTCTGGATGCGCGAACGCGGTGCGGGCGGAGATCCGGGTGACGACGCGCGCGCGGTTTTCGCGGCGATCGGGATCGTGCGTAAGCACTATCGGGCGCCCTCTATGAACCTGTGGGTCCCCTTGTATTCCTCCGCCTTTGTGCTGAATCGGTTGGGGCGATTCAAAGAGGCGGAATCCCAAGCCAGGGAAATGCTGCCAATCCTGGACGCCAATCATTTGCCGGAGAACGATGCGCGGCGCGCGCAATCGTTGCTGGAACTCGGCAAGGCGCTGCGCGGGGAGAAGAGAGAGCGGGAGGCGGCGGATGCGTTGAAGCAATCGGCTGCTGTCTATGCCGCTGCAGGTCCCCGGTGGGCAGTCCGGGCTGAGGCGGTCCGGAAGATGCTGCGCGAGGCTCCGCCGCATTAGCGGCTCACTCGACCGCCACGGTGATGCCGCTCTGAGTGGCCGCCGTCCCAATGGTGATCGCCACTGGTTGCGGGCCGGGCGCCAAGCCCTCCGGCACTTGCAGATTCACCTGCATCAGGCCATTCACCTGCCCCGGCGCGGGCCCCGCATATAAGACAGTCGCCGGCGCCCCTCCAATCGTGGCCGTGACCGGTTGCGTGACCAGGCTCCCTTGGCCGGGCGCCAGCGCGCCATCCGTGGCGCCCCCCACGATCGCGCCGCCGCCAGTGCCGTACACAAAAATATAGCCGCCCGCCGCCACCGGATTGGAAGCGCTGTTGATCGAGTAATCCGGGTAGTTCTGAATGGCGCCGGGTCCGCTGCCCGCCTCATTGAGGGCGAAGATCGCCGGCGCCGAGGCGGCCACCGGCACCGTCGCGGTGTTCGACATCACCGCCGCCCCGCCGCCAGGGTTGTATTGAAACTCGATCACCGTCTGCTGCTTGCCCGCCACTTCGAATGGCACAATGGCGCTCACCTGCCCGGCGACCGCGTACAGCAGGGGCGCCGCCACTCCGTCAAACAGCACCTGCACGCCGCCTAAGTTCGTCGGAAACGTCCCGCTAGGGCTCACCGCCAGGTTGGCGGGGCCGTAAGTGGAGTCGTAGAGCGTCACGATTTCTCCCGGCGCCACCGCTCGGCCTTGATAACTTGCGGCGTTCAGCAAGTTACTCGCCTTCAGGGCGGGCGGCGTTGTTTCCAAGGCAGTTATCATGGCGCCGAACGCCGGCGTAGGATTATAGTTAAAATCGAACGGCAGCGCGGCGCCGTAGCTGGGGAAGACGCTGGGAATCCATGAATCATTGTAGGAGACGCCCCAAACCTGAAACGCCGTGCAGTAGGGTTGCTGCAGGCACGCCGTCAGGATGGTCTGATAAATCTGGGCTTGAGTTGTCAGCAGCATGGGCGGCGAAGCCTCCCCGCTTGAATCCACTGGCAGCCGGACGTCCATTTCGGTGATGTGCACCTGGATGCCAAGCGCCGCTAGCGCCTGAATGTTCTGCGCGAGCTGATCGGCGCTCGGGTAGTAGGTGTTCAGGACGTGCATTTCGAAGCCGACGCCGTTGATGGGCACTCCGCGCTGCACAAAATCCTGAACCATGGCGAGAACGGCATCGAACTTGGGGCCCGGCTGCTCGATGTTGTAGTCGTTATAAAACAGCAGCGCGTTGGGGTCGGCCGCGTGCGCCCACCGGAACGCTTGCTCGATATACCCGGCGCCGGTCTGGCCGATGCCGGGTTGGTTATACCAGATGGAATCGCGCAGGCCGGGCTGCGCCGATCCGCTGGGATCGTTGAAAGCTTCGTTCACCACGTCCCACGCGAATACCTGCCCCTTGAAATGCGTCACCACCTCGGTTATGTGGTTTTGGAGCAACGTGGCCATGCCCGCCGGCGTGGCGGTGGCCGCATACGGCGCGAGCCAGGCGGGCAACTGCGTGTGCCAGCAAAGATTGTGGCCCCGCACGCGCATCCCGTGGGCTTGCGCGAAAGCGACTAACTCGTCGCCCGGCTGGAAGTTATAAACGTCCTGGGTGGGCTGTGTCACATCCCACTTCATGGCGTTGCCCGGCTCCAGCATGCTGTATTGGCCGGAGAGCAAATTGGCGTAGGACGGATTTTGCAGCAGATCGGGCGGGCCGTAGTCGGCGGCGGATGCCGCTGCGCCAATCGGAATTCCCTGCGGCGCGGCCGCCTGCCGGAGGGTCTGGGCGGCCAGCGGCGCGGCGCCCGCCGCCAGGATCGTGATGGCGGCCGACAGCTCCAGCCACCGGTGTCGTTTGACCTCGGAGTGCATCGTCATTTCGAGACTATCTTATTCCAGAACTCCTTCGGCTGGTTGGCTGCGGGTAGGCGAGGATGGCGAGATATCGCCGGCCGTTTGAACGGTCCCTGCCCACACAGGGTCATTTCACGGCCATCGATAGTATCCGGCCTGAAGGATGTCCGCCGCGCCAGGCAATGGCTCGCACCACGGAGGCATCGCCGGGGATCGGAACGGGCTCGCCGGAGTACTTTGAGGCGAACTGGTCCGGGTTGGTGCCATCGAACGTGTAGTAGATGTCGCAACCGCTCAGTTCCGTGGTCATGCGCACGGCCGGTTTGCCCCCAGCATTCTGCACTTGAGTCAGGGCCACGTCGTACATGGTGCGCGCGTATTTCACCTGCGCGGCATCCAGGCGCTCGAATTGCGACTCGACGCGCCGCGAAAAATCGTCCCAATTCCGGCTGGTCTTGGGCGACCAGAAGACCTCGGCCAGCGCGAAAGCCCGGGGCCAGGTCATGTATTCGGCGTGCCTGGGGGTGGGGACGGACTCGGTCCACAAGTTGCCTTGCCCGCCCAGGATGTACTTGGGGTCCACTCCCTCGGGCGTGGGCTCGAAACGGTAGCAGGTGCTGAGGAGCAGGCGTCCGAAAGTGCTGGGTTCGAGCGACGGGTCTCCCTGGTAGTAATCCAGGTAGACGAAATTAGTGGGCGTCATCACCACCTGGTGATTCGCCTTCGCCGCGGCGATGCCACCGTCCATGCCGCGCCAGGACATGACGGCCGCGTTGGGCGCCAGGCCGCCTTCCAGAATCTCGTCCCAGCCGATCAGTTTTTTGCCCTTGGATTCCAGAATTTTTTCGGCGCGGCGGACGAGGTAACTCTGCAGCTCTTCAACGTTGGCCAGGTGCTCGTCGGCCATGCGCCGCTGGCACTTCGGGCAAGTCTTCCAGAAGCCCTTGAAACACTCGTCGCCGCCGATGTGCACGTACTCGGAAGGAAACAGCGGCGCCACTTCGGTGAGCACCTTGTCGATGAACTCGAAGGTCTTCTCGTTGCCGGGACAAAAAGCATTGTCCACCTTCGTGTAGAAATTCGAGCCGGGGTTGACCTGAAACGGGCCCCCGGTGCAGGAGAGCTCGGGATAGGCAGCCAGGGCAGCCAGCGAATGGCCGGGCATCTCGATTTCGGGAACCACGGTGACGAAGCGCCGGCGGGCGTAGGCGACCACTTCGCGGATGTCGTCCTGAGTGTAGAATCCGCCTTCGGTGGCGGCTTCACCCGAGTGCGGCGCTTCGCGGGCGCCCCATCGGGCAAGGCGAGGCACGCGCCACGCGCCCACCTGCGTCAGTTGGGGGAGGCTTTTGATCTCGATGCGCCAGCCGTTGTCGTCGGTGAGGTGCCAGTGAAAGACATTCATCTTGTAGCGGGCCATGCGGTCGATGTACTGCTTGACGAACTCCTTGGTGAAGAAGTGGCGGCTGACGTCGAGCATCAGTCCGCGCCAGGCGTAGCGTGGGTAGTCGACGATATGGACGCAGGGCACGGACCAGGCGGCCTCGGCGCGCGCGGGGCTTTCGATTTCGGGAGGAAGGAGTTGGAGCAGCGTTTGCACGCCGTAGAACAAGCCCGCCGGCGTTGGGGACTGGATGCGAACGCCGCGTTTGGTGACCACCAGTTCGTAGCCCTCGGGATGGGCGGGGGCAGGCGACTCGCCGCGCAGGCCCAGCACGATGGCGTTGCGGCGGAGCAAGGGATAGGTCGATTCGGACACCTTCAACTGCCAACCGGTGGGCGCCGCGATGGCGCCGGCAAGATAGGCGGCAACCTGGCGCGCTTCGGGAACGCCGGGGGGAGCCACGATGGATACGCCGGAATGCAGGCGGAACGCGCCCGGCCGCATCGCGACCGAGACAGGCTCGGGAATCAAAGCGGGCGCGGCGGCGAGCGCGGGCGACGGGACGAAGGCGAGGGCAGCGAGACTTACGAGAAGCTTGTGCATAGTCGCGGCCATTATATCGCCCGGCGAGCGGAGCCGCGCCCCGTCTTACTGCGTCTTGACGGGAAGCAGCACGGTGCCCATGTCCGCGGGCGAAGATTGCACGCGGATAGTGCCGGACGGCGGCTCCGGTACACCGCTGCCGATGTCCGGAGGGCGAATAGCCGTTGTCCGCGGCTGCCGCGGGAGCTGGCCGATCTGGCGTTGCTGCAAGGCGGCGCGGAGTTGCGGCTCGGGCACCTGCAGGGAGAGCGAGAGGCGTTTTCCATCCACTTTGAAGTTCATGTCTTCGAGCGTGAGAGCGCTTCCTTCCTGCGTCCGGACCACGCTGGCGAACCAGCGCAACCCCTGGGCCATCTCGGCGACATCCTTTTCACTGCGCATGGCCATTTCGGCGGAAAGCTCGAAGTCCGGGCTCAAGCGCACGCCGCCGGTGAACGAATCCAGCCGTTCCAGCCACTTCAAAGAGGCGCCGGCGGGAGACCTGGCGGGGGCGGTGACCGATCCGGCCGACACCAGCCAAGCGTCGAACTGACCCTCGAAACGAGCCAGGCCCTCGGCCAGCACGGGCGAAGGAGGGGTGTTCTGGCCGCGGCGGCGAATGGCGGCCTTCACGTCGGCCGGCGGTCCGATGACGGCTATTGAGCCATCCAGAAAGGCGACCACGGCGTTGCCGCTGCCGGAAGAAAGGATGGGCACGCCGAGGTAGTTGGACTTGGCGCCGCGGAAGGCGTTGAGCGATTCGATCCA
>Ga0335078_10011577_pt1 | contig 13091 bp, 14 predicted proteins | sample Lox_Sample_32_FD_206711 | JGI IMG/M metagenome (GOLD analysis project Ga0335078, IMG submission 206711) | Soil microbial communities from Loxahatchee National Wildlife Refuge, Florida, United States - Lox_Sample_3.2 | ecosystem: Environmental > Terrestrial > Soil > Wetlands | place: USA... | reverse complement strand
GACCAGGAAAGCCCTAAGATCCTTGCGTACCCGCACCCCTGACTGCCTTTGTTTTATCGGCGTTTATCGGCGTTCATCGGCGGCCGGATATGTTTCTTGCCCCCCAACGCGAAGACCTAGCCCCGCCTCAAACCGCCTTCGTCCGCCGCTCGCGCTTCTTCGCCACCGGCTCCGCCGGCGCCTCCCCCTCCGTCGCGCCCGCCGCCGCCGTCGCCACCTGCACCGGCTTCTTTTTCTCCGCCAGGCTGCGCTTCAGCGCCTCCATGATGTCGATCACCGGCGCCACATGCGGCTCCGGCGTCTCTACCACCGCCTGCCCCGCCTTCTTCGCCTCGATCATCGCGCGCAGGTTGTCCCGATAGGTGTCGTGGTATTTCTCCGGCTCGAACTCCGCCTTCAACGTCTCGATCAGCATGTTGGCCATGGCCAGCTCGTTGGGCTTTACCAAGTCCGTGTTGGTGCGGAATTCGTCCACCTGCCGGATCTCGTCGGCATAATACATGGTGTGCAGCAGGATGCCCTTCTTGCCCGGCCGCAGCACCACGATGTGTTCGCGATTGTGCATGGCGATCTTCGCCAGCGCGTAATAATTCGACTGCCCCATCGCCGCGAACAGCAGCGCGTAAGGCTTCTCCCCGCCTTCATCCGGCGCCATGTAATACGAGCTTTCCAGATAAATGGCGTCCACCGAATCGCCCTTCACGAATTCCAGAATCTCCATCACTTTGGCGGTCTTGGGCGCGACCTTCTTGATGTCCTCCTCCTCGATCACCACGTAGTGGTCCTTCTCGTACTCGTAGCCCTTCACCAGTTCGCTGCGCGGCACTGGCTGGTCCTCCGCCTGGCAGTAGGTGACCTGCTTGATGCGTGAATTGTCCTTGGCGTGCAGCAGGTTGAAACTCACGGTCTCGCCCCGCGCGGCGCTGTATAAGCGCACCGGCAACGAAACCAGTCCAAACGTAAGATGTCCCTTCCAAACAGTGCTGGCCATTCTGGATCGCCTCCCTTTGGCAATCGGCTTTTCCGAAGATATCATGTAAATGGAGGAGGGGCAAGGCTTTATGGCACTGGAAGAGTACGCCCGCAAACGTAAATTCGAAAAGACGCCCGAGCCGCCTCCCTCAGCCAAAGCCGCGGCACCGGCAGCCGCCGCGTCGCCGCGCTTCTACGTGCAGCGCCACGATGCCACCCGTCTGCACTACGATTTCCGCCTGGAGATCGGCGGCGTGCTGGTTTCGTGGGCGGTCCCCAAAGGCCCTTCGCTCGAGCCGCTCTCCAAATTCCTGGCAGCCAAAGTGGAAGATCATCCGCTTGAATATGGCGAATTCGAAGGCAATATTCCGGCCGGCAATTACGGCGCGGGCAGCGTCATGCTGTGGGACCGCGGCACGTGGGAATTGCTGGGCGACAAGCCGGTCGAAGAGCAGCTCGCGCGCGGCGACCTGAAGTTCCGCCTGCACGGCGAAAAGCTGAAGGGAGAATTCGCCATGGTCCACATGAAGAACCGCGGCAAGGGCAACGAATGGCTGCTCATTAAGAAGCGCGATGCCGATGCCGTGCCGGGTTGGGACATCGAACAGTTCGCCTGGAGCGTGCTCTCCGGCCGAACGCAGCAGGAGATCGCGCAGGGCCTGCCCGCCCGCAAAACCAAGCAGGAGACCGCCGGCGATCCCCAGCGCGAATGGAAGAGCCGCCCGGCGGGGCGGGCTTCAGCCCGCGCCGGACTTCAGTCCGGCCCCGCAACCCTTCCACCCAAAACCCAAACCCCCGTCAATCCCGCATCGCTCAAAGGCGCCACGAAGGCTGCCATGCCCACCGCCATCACGCCCATGAAAGCGGCGCTGGCCGAGACTCCGCCGCGCGGCGACGAATGGCTCTTCGAGGTCAAGTGGGACGGCGTGCGGGCGATCTGCTTCATCGATCGGGAAACCGTTCGCCTGGTCTCCCGCACCGGCCATTCCTGCGAAAAACAATATCCCGAGCTCAGCGTAATCCCGCACTACATCGCCGCCAGCCAGGCCATTCTCGACGGCGAAATCGCCGCGCTCGACGACAAGGGCGCAGCGCGCTTCGAGCTGATTCAGCCGCGCATCGCGCAGTCCGATGCCAACGCCGTCTCGCTCATGGCGCGCTCGCGCCCGGTGGTCTACTTCGCTTTCGACCTGCTGTATCTCAATGGCTACGACCTGCGACAGGTGGCGCTGGTCGAGCGCAAGCAGTTACTCGAATCCATCCTCACGCCCACCGGCGTGCTGCGCTATTCCGAGCATTTTCCCGGCGCCGGCGATGCCATGCTCGAAGCCGCGCGCGAAACCGGCCTCGAGGGCGTGGTAGCCAAGCGCGCCCACAGCCGCTACGAATCGCGCCGCTCTGCCGAGTGGGTCAAACTGAAAATCGTCGACCGGCAGGAGTTCGTGATCTGCGGCTTTACGGCCGGCGAGCGCGACCACTTCGGCGCCCTGGTCCTGGGGTTGTACGATGATGGCAAGCTGTCCTGGGCCGGCAACGTCGGCACCGGCTTCGATCAGAAAACCCTCGCCCTCCTGCGCCAGAAACTCGATCCGCTTGTCGTCGCGCAGTCACCTTTCCCCGATGCCCCCAAAGTGGGCAAAGACGTCACCTGGGTAAAGCCCGAAGTGGTGGCGGAAGTGAAGTTCGCCAACTGGACCGCCGAAGGCCGGCTGCGCGCGCCCGTCTATCTCGGCCTGCGCCCGGATGTGAATCCGCGCGACTGCGTCCGCGAAGTTGTGGGACAGGCCTCCGGCCTGTCCAAAGACCCGCTGCTCTCGGCAACCGCCAACGAAGTCACCCTCACCATCGGCCACCACCCCCTCAAGTTCACCAATCTGAACAAGGTCTTCTACCCGGCCGAAGGCATCGTCAAACGCGACCTGCTCAACTACTACGACGCCGTCGCGCCCCTCATCCTGCCGCACCTCAAGGACCGGCCCCTGTCGCTGAAGCGTTATCCCAACGGCATCCAGCAGCAGTTCTTCTTCCAGAAAGACGCGCCCCTTACCTTCGCGCCGTGGCTGCGCACCGAAGAAATCTACTCCGACCATAATGAAGCCCCCATCCGCTACGTCTTCGCCGAGGACCGCGCCAGCCTGCTGTATCTGGTCAACCTCGGCTGTATCGACCACAACCCGTGGATGAGCCGCTCGCCCACGCTCGATAATCCCGATTTCGTGCTCATCGACCTCGACCCCCAGGACTGCCCCTACGACCTCATCGTGGAAGCCGCCTTGCTCGTGCGCCAGAAGCTGGAGGCCATCGGGTTGAAAGGCTATGCCAAGACAACCGGCGGCGATGGCATGCACATCTACATTCCGCTGGAGCCCATCTACAGCTACGAAGAAAGCCGCACCTTCGCCGAAATCCTGGCCCGTTTGGTCGAACGCGACCGGCCCGAGTTGTTCACCGCGCCGCGCGCGGTCTCCAAGCGCCAGAAGGGCCGCGTCTATTTCGACTGGATGCAGAACGGCAAATCCAAGACCATCGCCGCCCCGTATGTGTTGCGCGCCTACCCTGGCGCCCCCGTGGCCACGCCGCTCGACTGGAGTGAAGTCCAGGCCGGCCTCACCCCGGGCCAGTTCAATATCTACAACGCTCCGGAGCGCTTTGCCAGGACCGGCGATCTGTTTGCCGGCGTGCTGCGCAATCCCCAGCGGCTGGAAGAGCCCCTGCAAAAGCTGGAGAAGTTACTTGTGGGGCGGGCTGCCAGCCTGCGGGCCGATTGTTAATCGGCCCACCTCTGTTAAGATGAGTGAAGTGCATCCGGAACCCACTGGCTTGCCAGGACCTTACCAAATGCCGGCATCTGACCAAGACCGAGCGGACGCCTGGCGGCGCGTGCAACTGGCGCGGCACCCCAAGCGCCCCCATTCGCTCGACTACATCGAACGCGTGTTCACGGATTTTCGGGAGATTCACGGCGACCGGCTCTTCGGCGACGATCCCGCCATCGTTTCTGGCGCGGCGTTCCTGGGCGGCCGCCCGGTGATGGTAGTGGCCGAACAGAAGGGCCGCGACACCAAGCAGAAGCTCTATCGCAATTTCGGCATGCCCAAGCCGGAAGGCTATCGCAAGGCGTTGCGCGTCATGCAACTGGCCGCCAAGTTCGGCCGGCCCGTGGTCACCCTGCTGGACACGCCCGGAGCGTATCCCGGAATCGATGCCGAAGAGCGCGGCCAGGCCGAAGCCATCGCCCGCAATCTGCGCGAAATGGCCCGTCTGGCGGTCCCCGTAATCGTGATTTGCATCGGCGAAGGCGGCAGCGGCGGCGCGCTGGCGCTGGGCGTCGGCAACCGCGTGCTGATGCTGGAGAACGCCATCTATAGCGTGATTTCGCCGGAAAGCTGTGCGGCCATCATCTGGCGCGATTCCACCAAGGCGGAACTGGCGGCGGCGGCCCTCAAACTGACCGCCGAGGAGTTGCTCAAGCTGGGATTGATCGACACCGTGGTGAGCGAGCCGGCCGGCGGCGCGCACGAAGATATGGACGCCGCGGCGCGTTTCCTGAGTGAGAGCCTCCTCCAGACGCTGGAGAGCCTGTCCCAACTGGGACCCGATCAGCTCGTAGAACAGCGGTACGCCAAGTTCCGCCACATGGGCAATTTCTTCGCGTGAAAAAGAGCGTTTGGCTGGGCATTCTGTTCGTGGCGCTGGTGGTCGCGTTCGTGGTCTATTCCACCCTCCGCACCAGCACGGAACGGATCCGCTGCGAAGTCTGCATTACGTTCCGGGGACGCCAGGCCTGTGAGACGGCTTCGGCGAGGACCCGGGAACTGGCCCAGCGGGCCGCGACCGATACTGCGTGTGCCCAGATTTCCTCGGGCATAACCGATTCCAACCAATGCCACGACACTCCGCCGGACAGCGTCCGCTGGCCGTGATTCTTGAATCCCGCCACCCTCCTCGCCACTCCATTAGTATGTCTGGGTGAATAACCATGCTGGCGCAAGAAGTGGATCGGCCCTATCGCCTGGCCTGTCTCGAGCTGCGCGGCGGGAATCAGGCCGCCGCCTACTCCGCTGAGCTTCCCGGCCTGGCGGGCTGGATTTCATGCCGCCCCTTGGGGACCGCGGGCGGAGGCGATCTTTACTATCTGTCGTCTTGCAGACGGGGGCTCATGGCGCGGGTGGTGTTGGCCGATATCGCCGGCCATGGCGAGACCGTCAGTTCCGCCGCGGTCGATCTGCGCGATGCCCTGCGCGCGCACGTGGACCATTGGGACCAGTCCATGCTCATCCGCCGGCTCAACGAGAGCATCCTCAAGGGCGCGCCTCACTCCCGTTTCGCCACGGCCTTCGTGGCCAGCTTCTACCGCGAGTCCGGGGAATTGTTGTTCACCAACGCCGGCCATCTGCCGCCCTTGTGGTATCGCGCCGCCGCCAAAGAGTGGAGCCTCTTGCAGGATTCGACGCCATATAGCAAAGACATCCGGGACTTGCCGCTGGGCATGATCGCAGGCACTGCCTACAGCCAAACCGCGGTACAACTGGGCGAAGGCGATCTGCTGCTGCTGTACACCGACGGCATCAGCGAATCGGCCGACGAATCCGGCGAACAACTGGGCCTCGAGCGCCTGCTGTCTCTGGCGCACGCCATACCGGTTGAATCCGCCGCGGCGGCCGGCCAGGGACTGCTGTCGACCGTGGCCCGGTTCCGCGGACCTGTGCCGCCGGCGGACGATGAAACCGTGATAGCCCTCGAACGGCGCGAAGGGCCCGTGTCACTATGACCGGCGGTTTGCATCTTAAGGTGGTGATGCCGAGCGACGCGCGCTACCTGCCCGTGGTACGCGGCGCAATCGGCCCCCTGGCCGCGGCCATGGGTTGGGACGAGGCCGACAGCCGCGCCATCACTCTGGCGCTCGACGAAGCCCTCGCCAATATCATCCGCCACGCCTACCATGGCCGCGCCGATGGGCTCATCGAGCTGGAATGCCGCGAAGGCGCCGACGGCCTCGAAATCTCGCTGTTGGATACCGGCGACCCTCCGGACAGGACAAAAATATGCGCGCGTGCCATCGCCTGCGATCAGCCGGGCGGACTGGGGACTCACATCATCAAGGATGTGATGGACACGGTGTCGTATCAGGCGACGCCGGCGGGAAACCGCTTCGTAGCCACCAAGCGGCTCAGGAAGACGATATGAAAATCTCTGTTCGCGACGCTGGAGAAACGAAGATCGTGGAAGTCGAGGGCGACGTGGATCTGGGCACTTCTCCGGACCTCCGCCGCACCCTGTTCGAAAACCTTCTCCACGCGCCCAAGCTGGCGCTCAATCTGGCCGCCATCCGCTACATCGATAGCTCCGGCATCGCCACCCTTATCGAGGTGCTCAAGGATTCCCAGCGCCGCAACAAGGAATTCGTGCTGTTCGGCCTGAGCCCCGCCGTGCAACAGGTCTTCCGGCTGACGCATGTCATCCGCATCTTTCAGGTTTTCCAGACCGAGGAAGAGGCCCTGGGAAGCGCGTGATGCAATTCGTGGCGGAGGTGGGCGCCGCCAGCGAGCGCAGCGTCGCCTACGTAGGCGGTCTGGCGCAGCTCTTCTGGAAGTCTCTGCGCCTGCTGTTCCTCTCGCCATTGAAGCGCGCCCGCCTCCTCCAGCGCGCCGTGCACCAGGCCATGGCCGTCGGCGTGGGCGCCCTGCCTATCGTTTCGCTGATCGCCTTCTTCGTCGGCGTGATCATTGCGCTGCAGGGCGCATACCAATTGCAGCGCCTGGGAGCCATGCAGTTGGTGGCCAGCCTGGTGTCCATTTCCATCACTCGCGAACTCGGCCCGCTGATCACCGCCATCGTGGTCATCGGACGGTCCGGCTCGGCTTTTGCCGCCGAGATCGGCACCATGCGCGTGACCGAAGAGTTGGACGCGCTGGAGACCATGGCGCTCGATCCGGTCGCCTTTCTGGTGGTGCCGAAATTCCTGGCCATGGCGGTGATGCTGCCCTGCCTCGCCGTTTGGTCCGACTTCATGGGCGTCCTGGGCGGCTGCATGTTCGGAATCGTGAGTGGCAACTTCACCTTCGGCAGTTATGTGATTGCCACGCGCGACGCCCTGGTCGCGCACGACATCTCGACCGGCATCGTCAAAGCCCTGGTCTTCGGGCTAGTCATCACCGCGGTCGGCTGCCAGGAAGGCTTCTCCACCGGCGCCGGCGCCGAAGATGTCGGGCGCTCCACCACCTCGGCCGTGGTCGTCTCCATCCTCCTGGTGATCCTGATCGATCTCGTTTTCACCACGTTGTTCTACCTGGCAAGGGGGACCGTATAGAATGGCCGCCCGCCCCTCCCTCCTTCGTCCGCGGACGACCCGATGAGGTCACCCCGTGTAGTGGTGAGTAAGCTTCACCCCGGTTGTCCATGCCGAGGACCCGGAATTGAGATCAGGTGGTTCGAGAAACACCCGCCACTCACCCACGCGCAGGCGCAGCTCGCCGGGACGGTCTTCGAGAGAATTGACGTCGCCGTGGCCTGTTGCGGCGAAACGTACGAAGGCCGCATCGATCCTCGCCTGGACGACGCGATCAAGACGCGCCAAATCGCGCACCGCCGCAGGCCGAAAAACGACGCGGCGGATCACAGCCCAAGCCGGCGTCGGACTTCGTCCAGGGGGATATCGTCGCCCGGTTCCGCACGGGCCAGATCTAGCTTGGCCGCAGTCTCGGTGTCGAGGACTTCCTGCTCACCCAGTTCCGCCAGAAAAGAAATGGCCACTTCCACCTCACTCTCCGGAAGGGCATCCACGAGCGACTGCAGGCGGCTGCGATCGCAATACATGTCCATATTATAGGCTAAGAGCGGCTAGCCCCTTCCGGCCCGTTGTCACGAGCAATCCAGCCGACCTCAGGCGAATTGCTCCGCGGCTACGGTTGGTAGTCGTGCGACACCCGATGCATGGCCGCCCATCTGCCGCGGGGCAGGGCCATGGCACAACGAGCGGGGAATGGGGGACAATAAACCTACAGCGAACGGTACTCAAAAAACCGCGTTAAGCAATGGCGCAGCAGCCACAAGATTCCGGAGACACGATTCCCTCCGATCCCGCCCCCGTCATCTCCGCGCACGGCCTCTCGGTCGCATATGGCGGCCGGGAGATTCTGCACTCGCTCACCTTCGATATCTTTCACGGCGAGACCGTAGTGGTGCTGGGCGGCTCCGGCTCCGGCAAGAGTACTCTGCTCCGCACGCTGGTGGGCCTCGAAAAACCGTCTGCCGGCCAGGTGCATATCAAAGGCGTGGACCTCACCAGGGCTTCCGCCCGCGAGTTGGACGCCATCCGCAAGAAAATCGGCTTGGCCTTTCAGGGCGGGGCATTGATCGGCTCCCTGCGGGTCGGCGAAAACATCGCCCTGCCCTTGCTCGAACACACCACCCTCAAGCCCACTACCATCGACGTCATGGTTCGCATCAAGCTCGAACAGGTGGGCCTCTCCGGCTTCGAGAACTACAGCCCCGCGCAGCTCAGCGGAGGCATGCGCAAACGCGCCGCGTTCGCTCGCGCGCTGGCCATGGATCCCGAAATCCTGTTCTTCGATGAACCTTCCGCGGGCCTGGACCCCATCACCGCCGCCGGCATCGACGATCTGATCCTGAACCTCAAGAAAGCCTACTCCATGACCATGGTGGTGGTGACGCACGAGCTCGCCAGCGCCTTCCTGATCGCCGACCGCATCATTCTGCTCGACCGCGGTAACATCGTGGCCCTGGGCCCGGCGCAGGAAGTCCAAAGCAGCCGCCATCCGCGTGTCCGTCAGTTTCTCGACCGCGTGGCGGATTCCACCCAGGACGACGACGTGGACCACCTCCGCATGTTCACGGAAGGGATAAGGTGAAGGGAAGGGATGGGGGGCTGAAGGATCGACGCCATGCGTGAACGCACTCTCGTGGGACTTTTTGTTTTGATCGCGGTCGGCCTGCTGGTCGGCGCCATGCTGGCCATCTCCGGCGGCTTGGGCGTTTCCACCATCGCCCACCGCGCTTATTTCAAATTTGCCGGCGGCGTCCAGCCCGGCGCTCCCGTTCGCTACGGCGGCCTCACCGTCGGCAAAGTCACCCGCGTGCGCGTGGACCCCGGCAACTCCACGCGCATCGAAATCGATGTCGCAGTGGACCGCGATGCGCCCTTGAAGACCGACAGTGTCGCCAAAATCTCGACCCTCGGCCCGTTGACTGACAACTACGTCGAGATCGCCACCGGCGCCCAGCACGCGCCCTTGGCGCCTCCGGGTTCGGAGCTGCCCTCGGTGGAAGCTTTCGGACTGCCCCAGTTGGGCGACGCCGCGCAAGCCATGCTCCCCGATGTTCACGGCGCGCTGCAAAAGCTGAATCAGAACCTCGACGGCCTCGAAGTCACCATCGCGCGCGCCAATGATCTGCTGAACGACCGTAACCGCGGCCGCGTTGGCAACTCGCTCGACAACGTCAACCGGCTGGTCGCCGACGCGCGTCCCCAAGTGACGGATGCGCTAAACAACCTGAACGGCCTGCTCACCGACGCGCGTCCCAAAGTCTCCACCAGCCTGAGCAATGTTCAGGACCTCACCAGGGATCTCAATGCCAAACTGGCGCCGCTTCTCGACGACGTGAAAACCACCGCCGCCCGCGCCAATGACACCCTGTCCCACGTGGACTCCACGCTGCTGGAAAACCGCCCGGACATCCGCGCGTCCGTGGTGCGCTTGCACGACACGCTGGACCAGTTGAATCGGATGCTGGACCAGAACTCCGCGAACATCGATGAGCTGCTCGACAATATCCGCATCTCCACGGAGAATCTTAGATCGTTAACCGAAACCTTGCAGCGCGCTCCGGCCAGCCTGATCCGAGGTGTCGCAGTGCGGGAGCGCAAACCGGGGGAAAAGTGAAAACCTCCTTCTGCTTAATCGCGCTCGCCGCCCTGCTGACCGCAAGCTGCGCCGTCACGCGCCCCGTGCATTACTACACCCTGGCCTCCGCCTCCGCCGCAACCAACCCGGCCAAGCCGGACGGCCCCACCCTCCTGGTAGGCGCCATCGTCAGCCCCGAATCCCTGCAAGACGCCCGCATCCGCTACCGCACCGGCGCGAACCAGACCGGCTCTTACGAATACCATCGTTGGGCCGAACGTCCCGTTACCATGGTTCGCGACTCGCTGGTGCGCGCGTTGCGCTCCTCCGGCCAGTACCGGCGCGTGCTGGAGTCTTCCAGTTCGGCCATCGGCGACTACCTGGTGCGCGGCAAGCTCTACGAATTCGCCGAAGTGGACGATCCGGCCATCCGGACCAGGATGTCCCTCTATCTCGAACTGATCGACTCGAAGACCAACCGCGTCGTTTGGGACCACTCCTTCGAACGCGAAGACCCGGCCGGCGGCAAAACAATCGACGACGTGGTGCGGTCCATGGACCGCAATCTGCAACAAGTGGTGAGCGACGCCGCTGCCCGGATCGCCCGCTTCCTGGCCAGTGGGGCAGGCTCTTAGCCTGCGGCGCCCTCTCAGGCCGCCCTGCCGCCGCTAGCGAGCCCCGCATCGGGTGTTAATATATTTATTGAACTCTCCCGTTAAGAATTGCGTCTAATTATCGTCGGCAAGCTAGGAGTTCGCATTCGTGAAGAGCAAAGGGAAAACCATCATTATCGTCTTGGTCGTGCTCGCGTTGGGCATCGGCGTCTATGCCAGCACGGTCCTCAGCAAGCGCGGCGTGGTGGCCGTCCAGACCGGAAAGGTGGTGCGCCAGGACCTCACTAGTCTGGTCACCGCGTCGGGCGAGATCAAGCCTAAGAACTATATCAATATCGGCGCCAATGCCTTGGGCATACTCACCGAGATCCTGGTCAAGGAAGGCGACCATGTGAAGAAGGGGCAGTTGGTGGCGCGCATTGAAAATGTTCAGCCTGAGGCGCAGGTAGCCTCCCAAAAGGCTACTGTGAGTTCGGCCGAAGCGGATTCCAACGCGGCCGAGGCAGGCCTCAAGGTCGCCGACGAGAATCTGCGCACCCAGCAGGCCCTGATCGACCACTCCCAGGCCGATTTGGAACACGCCAAACTGGACTACGACCGCGCCAAGGAACTATTCAAGGACCAGCTTCTGGCCAAGCAGGATTTCGACGCCAAGAAGGCCACCTACGATGCGGCCGCCGCCTCTCTGAATGAACAGCAGACGCGCCTGGCGCAAGCCCGCTCGCAGCGTGAGCAAACGGCGGCGCAACTGGCATCGGCCCAGCGCCGCGTGGCTCAGGCCAAGGCCGTGCTGGCGCAATACACCGACATGCTCCACAAGTTCGATTCCTATGCGCCGCTGGACGGAGTGGTGACGAACCTGCCCGTGCGCGAGGGCGAAACCGTGGTGCCCGGCGTTACCAATCTGGCGGGAAGCAACATCATGACCATCGCCGACATGTCCCTGATCACCGCTGAAGTCAAGGTGGACGAAACCGACATCGTCAGCGTGGCGCTGAATCAAAAGGCGGACATCACCATCGACGCCATCCCCAACAAGACCTTCAAAGGCCACGTGATCGAGATTGGCGACACCGCCATTCTCCGCTCCACCGGTCTGGCCGCGTCCCAAAGCGCCGTCTCCAGCCAGGAAGCCAAGGACTTCAAGGTTGTCGTGGCCATGGACGACCCGCCCGAGGAGATCCGTCCGGGCCTCTCCTGCACCGCTAAGATCACCACCGCCACGCGCAAGAATGCGCTCAGCATTCCGATCCAGGCGCTCACCATCCGGCAGAAAGGCGACCTGGAAGTGAAACCCAAGACCGGCGGCGGCGCGATGGCCGCCACCAAGCTCACTCCGGCCGAAGAGAAGGCCCGCAAGGAAGAGGTCCAGGGCGTCTTCGTGATCGCCGGCGGCAAGGCGGAATTCCGCAAGGTGGAGACCGGCATCACCGGCGCTACCGATATCGAAGTATTGAGCGGTCTCAAGGAGGGCGACGAGATCGTCACCGGCAGCTACCAGATCATCCGCACGCTGCGCAACGAAGCTCAGGTGAAGGTGGACAATAAGTCCCCGCTGCCGCAGAAGGCGTAACCCATGGCACAAGCACTCGCAGAAAGGGAACTGATCGAACGCGGCGAGCAACTGAAGCGCGACGGCATCGTCATCCGTACGTACGATCTGTGGAAGACGTACATCATGGGCGACCAGGAGATCCACGCGGTCTCCGGCGTGGACATCACCATCAAGCGCGGTGAGTATGTGGCCATCATGGGCCCGTCCGGTTCCGGCAAGTCTACCCTGATGAACCTGATCGGCTGCCTGGACACCCCCACCAAGGGGCAGTATTACATCAACGGCCGGCTGGTCAGCGAGATGACCGACGACGAACTGGCGCGCATCCGCAATAAAGAGATCGGCTTCGTTTTCCAGACCTTCAACCTGCTGCCGCGCGCCACCTCGCTGCATAACGTGGAGCTGCCGCTGATCTATAGCGGCACGCCTTCGGACCAGCGCGCCGAGCGCGCCAAGGCCGCCTTACGCAACGTAGACCTGGAAGCCCGTATGCTGCACAAGCCCAACGAGCTATCCGGCGGCCAGCGCCAGCGCGTGGCCGTCGCCCGCGCGCTGGTCAACGACCCGTCCATTCTGCTGGCCGACGAGCCCACTGGCAATCTGGACAGCGTCACCGGCAACGACATCATGGCCCTGTTCGCGCGCCTCCACGAGCAGGGCAACACCATTGTGCTGGTCACCCACGAGCACGACATCGCCCAGCACGCCCATCGCATCATCCACATCCGCGACGGCAAGGTGGAGAAGGACGAACAAGTCCGCTAGCGTGGGGCAGCCTCAGGCTGCGGACCCGCTCTCAGCGGGTCCAATTCCCGGTCGCTTTCTCCACGGCAATCCGCATCTCAGTCGCATGCTCGCCCGGCCAGATCTCCATCGGCGGCCCCGCAGGCCGGTAGTTCTGATCCACAACCGACGTCAGGAACGCCGCCCAACGCGGGTTGGAGTCCGTCGCCCAGGCGCCCTTCACCACCGCCGTTGCAGTCAACACACCTGGCAGCGAGATGAGCTGGAACGGCGCCTCGACGCGCGTTCCCGGCGGCACCGCATACCCCGCTTCCCAACGCTGCTCCGATTCGTAGCGTCCCA
>Ga0335078_10011576_pt1 | contig 13091 bp, 12 predicted proteins | sample Lox_Sample_32_FD_206711 | JGI IMG/M metagenome (GOLD analysis project Ga0335078, IMG submission 206711) | Soil microbial communities from Loxahatchee National Wildlife Refuge, Florida, United States - Lox_Sample_3.2 | ecosystem: Environmental > Terrestrial > Soil > Wetlands | place: USA... | reverse complement strand
GAGCAACGCCGGCAGATCCGGGAAGGCATGGAAGCGGCGATCATCGAGCGCGTGGCGAAGGACCTGCTGCACGTGCCGGTGCAGACGCTGCTCGCGAGTCTCAATCTGCCGAGTTCGACGATCCTGCGCAAGATGGCGCGCGCAGAGCGCCTGTCGCCAGCCGAGTCGGATCGTGTTGCGCGCGTGCTCTATGTGCGCCAGCTTGCTGTCGAGGTGTTTGAGGACCCGGCGCTGGCCGCCGAGTGGATGCAGCGATCGAATGCGGAACTGGGTGGACTCAGCCCGCTCGAGGTGCTCGACTCGCAACCCGGCTACGACCGCGTGCGTGAGATCCTGCTGCGCGTCATTCACGGCGTGTCTGCATGAGGCTTTACCGCCTGGCGAAAGAGCGGCGCGGGTATTACCGTGCCGATGACCTGAGCGCCAATGGTGCAGCGATCGCCGGAGGCCGCTGGAACCCGCGCGGCATGCGGGTGCTCTACACCTGCTGCCACGCGTCGACGGCGCTGCTTGAGGCGGTGGTGCACATGGCGGGCTTGCTGCCGGCCGGTGGCTATTTCCTCGTGACGCTGGAGGTGCCGGACGTTGTCTACGATGCCGCATTCGCACCCGGCATGCTGGACGGCTGGGCAGACCTGACGAGCGACCCTGTGGCGACAAGGGCGCTTGGCCGGCAATGGCTCGAAGCGGGCGAGCAACTGGCGATGCGGGTCCCGTCGGTCGTTTGTCCTACCGATTTCAATCTGCTGCTGAACCCGATGCATCCGGAGATGGCAAGCGTAAAGGTGATCAGCACGGAACCCTTTACGCTGGATCCGCGGCTGTTTGGCCAGTCGACGCGATGAGCCCCATGCCCCGCGATCAAATGTCAGGGTGCGCGAAGTGCGTGGCGGCGACCAAGGCGCTCTCCAGAAGCCCAACGAATAAAAAGCACGGTCGTTCTAAAAATCGATAAATTATATTATGTAAAATTAACTAACACTTAGTCGGCTGGCGTGCGACGCTGTAAGGCGCGATACCGGTGCCCGCGCGCGTACGATGCGGCCTGAGCGCGTGCCCCAAGATTTCAGGGGCAGGAATGTCATGTCGAGCCGATGTCCAGGAGTCGAGAAGTATGGCAAACTATGCGCATGATTCGTGCACATTGGAGATGCACATGATTAACGCACCTGTGCCGCAACCGGATGTCGTCAAGCGTGTCGCCAAAGCACATGCCCCGTCAAAGGTCACGCGCAAACCCACCAACGTTTCGCTTCCGGCCGATTTGCTTGAGCGCGCCCGGGAACTGAACGTCAACGTGTCGAGGGCAAGCGAACGCGGCTTGCGCGAAGAGGTGCAGGCTGCCGAGGCTCGCGTCTGGGCGGAAAAGAACGCAGACTTCATCGCGGAAATGAATGCGCGAATTGAGCGCGACGGCTTGCCCCTGGAAGAACATCGGATGTTTTGATGGCGCGATTTGATCTTTACAACAACCCCTCGGCAAGATCCAGGGCCGCGTCGCCGTTTCTGCTCGACGTGCAAAGCGATCATCTCGGCAATCTCATATCGCGCGTCGTCATTCCTTTAACGCGCGTCGCCGGCAACTACACAGGCAGCAAGGTTGCGCAGGACCTGTCGCCCATCATTGATATCGAGGGAGAACAGTTTGTGCTGGAAACGCCGTTGCTCGGCGCGTTCAGGACAAGTGAACTCGGCCCTGCGATTGGTACGCTCAGAGATGAACAGGACCGGATCGGTGCCGCGCTCGACCGTCTGTTCGGCGCTTACTGATCACGGTTGGTCGGTGAGATTGCTGACGCCTTCGAACCAAATCTGGCTCTGACCTCAGCCGGGGATTGAGCCGGGGTCTTATATCGCCCCGCCCGGCTGCCTTCGCGCTGTATCGGGATTTGCCGGCGACCTGATGATTGATTGACGCGAACAGTGTCGTCGATCTGCCCCTGCCAGGTTACGGAACCGATGCTCACTGTGACGTGCCCCACGGCTACTGGCGCGTTTTCAATATCCAGTTGCGCAACAGCCTTACGGCTCTCTTCGGCGACCGCTAGTCGAGTGCGTCATTGAAATGGCACTGGTCTAATTCGCCGAGATGGATCGTCGTATTTCCATTTAATCGGCCTGGGATTCTTGTTGTGCTCGCGGATATAGCGCATCAGCTTGCGTTCCAAATCCTTTACCGTGGTGAAGATGCCTCGCGCGAACACGTCGCGCTGGATGCGCGAGAACCAGTTCTCCACCTGATTCAGCCAGGAGGTATAGGTCGGCGTGTAATGCAACCGCATGTTTCAGTGTTGCCGTAGGAACTCGTGCACGCGCGGGGTCTTGTGGCTGCTGACGTTGTCGCAGATCACATGAATCTCTTGTTTGGGCCGCTGGCTGGCAACAACGTCGGTGAGGAAGGCCACGAACTGCTCGCTGGTATGGCGCGGCGCCGTCTTGGCGATGACTTCCCCGGTTGTCGTATTGAGCGCAGCGAACAGGCTCAGCGTGCCGTTGCGCTTGTATTCGAAGCCGTGGCTCTCGGCGCGCCCGGGCGACGGGTGGGGCTTTCACCCACTGGAAAAGCGCCGCCTTTGCACGGCGCACGCCACGAGCGGTCTATCGCAGTCCATTGGCGAACGTCTGTTGAGGAGCGACGAGCCGCCATTTTGCAAAGCGACGACGACCGATGATTCGGCAGACTGACCATACGCCCGACGGTGATTTCCGTTTGAGCGATCCGTTCGCATGCGCCTCGCATCCATGATCGACGGCATCGCTCGTTCCGGCAAAAAAACGAGAGTAAACCTGAACTCGCTGCAGGTAACAACCGCAGCGACCCTTTATCCCCGGGCCTCTTCATGCGGAAGCCCAGTCCCGCCGGTCAGGCCGCAATCACTCGATCGCAGTCTATGGCAAACGGCTCTGCAATTCACGCAGGAATTCATCGGGAGGCACAAAGAACGGATTTTCCTGGAGATTCCCGCCGATGATCACCAGCGGGTGCGTACGAACCACATCCATGATCACACCGGCGCTAAATTTCGCGAGATCATAGACGCATACAGTAATGTGATCGTACTTTGGCAGGAGGTAATTCAGCCGTGCTTCATACTCGATGAGGTCCGTGACGCCCGGCCGATCCTGCAGCGCCCACTCCATGCTCGCCCAGAGGCGAGCTTGGGAGAAACCATCCACATTGCTGGCGGCATAGAGCTCGTCGATCAAGCTGAGCATGGCATCCTGATTGAAACGCCCACCACGCAGATAGGCTTCCTCCCAAGGGCGAATCTCGATTTGACCACGCTGGCGGAGCGCGACGGCGTCGATGCCTGACTGCTCCAGCCAACGAAGATGCTCTGCCCGATACTCAGGATCAAGAATGAAGATGGATCTTTCGCCCTGGTCCACCGTTTCTTTGATGAAGGGCAGTAAGACGCGATACTCTTCCGCGCGTGAGTTGAAGAACGCGCAGGCGTGACGATTTTCCGTGAGCATCTTTCCGGCGAGATGCACACACGGATCCCTCTTCGTCGTATCAGTCACGTTTCTACTCCTAAAGCAGTCCGACCGGGCTTGTCACAGCGCTGTTCATGTGTTTTCTGCGGTGTTACCCACGGAAACGGCCTACAGAAGAACCTATGAGAAATCCCTTTATACTCTACTCCATGTAGGGGCTTGGTCCAAAATATGCACGGGGGCGATAGGCTGTGGCGCAAGACGTGAAGCAAGTGCGGGCAGACGTGCACGATGAGACATTGCGGCTGCGAACTGCGCTCAGGGATCTGGTAGCCATTTCCGCCGTCCCAGCCGCTTGGGTAGGTAGGGAGCCGCAGGCGATCGCCGCAGAATTTGCGGACGTACTCGTCCGGTCGTTGCGTCTTGATTTTGTTTTTGTACGATTGCTCGATCCTGGAGGCAATGTCACGATCGAAGTCTCGCGAGGAAACGCATGGCTGGAGTTTCCCCAATGGCTGCAGCGCCGCCTAACCGAGGGCGGCAGGTTTCCCCCTCGCGAAATCGTCCCGGACATTGGCGGCGATGCCCATGAGGGGCGCGGTATAGCCATTCCCATCGGTGGCAATTCCGAGGGTGGTCTGGTTGTCGCGGCGCGTTATCGCGCCGGTTTTCCCGACGACATCGATCAACTGCTGCTTTCGGTCGCAGCAAATCATGCAGCAACTGCGTGTCAGAACGCGCGCCTGATCGTGGAGCGGCGGCGCGCTGAGGAAGCGTTGCAGCAGGCCCGCGATGACCTTGAGATGAAGGTTGCGGAACGGACCGCGGAATTGAGTCGGACGTTCAAGGTCTCGCAAGCACTCTCGGGTGAGATCGAGCAGGACAAGCTGCTCGACACGCTCATGCGCACAGCGATGGAGCAGGCGGGTGCGGATCGCGGCCTTCTGCTACTGGCGAGTGGTGAGGAGCCAACGATCAAAGCGCAAGCCGCGATCAATGGCGACAGGGTCTTTGTGCAAGTGCGCGACGAGCCCGTGACAACGGCGATGCTGCCGCAATCCATGCTTCACTACGTCATGCGCGCCCGGGAAAGCGTGATTCTTGATGACGCGGTGCATGAGGGTTCGTTAGATTCTGACCCCTATATCAGGCAACATCGGATCCGCTCCGCGCTGTGCCTGCCGCTGATCAACCGGGGCGAGCTGATCGGGGTGCTCTACCTGGAGAACAATCTAGCCCCCGGCGTCTTCGCGCCAGCCCGCATCGCGGTGCTGAAGCTATTCGCGTCGCAGGCGGCGATCGCGCTGGAGAATGCCCGTTTGTATCGCGATCTGGCTGAACGCGAAGCCAAGATCCGGCGTCTGGTCGACGCCAACATTGTGGGGATCTTCATTTATGCCCTCGAAGGCCGGATCATCGAGGCCAATGACGCATTTCTTCATATGGTGGGGTACGATCGTGAGGATCTCATCTCGGGCCGTATCCGCTGGACGGATCTGACGCCGCCGGAATGGCTCGACCGCGACACACGACAATGGGTGCCGGAACTGATGAGGACCGGGATCTTGCCACCGTTCGAGAAAGAATATTTCCGCAAAGACGGCACCCGGGTGCCCGTCATGATCGGTGTGGCGAGCCTCGGAGAAGCCGGGCATCAAGGTGTTACGTTCGTCCTCGATCTGACTGGGCGCAAGCGAGCCGAAGAGGCCTTGCGCGAGGCGCAGATGGAGCTGGCGCACGCGAACCGCGTTGCCACCATGGGCCAGCTCACGGCCACGATCGCCCATGAGGTCAGACAGCCGATCGCAGCGGCGGTCACCGAAGCCCAGGCCGCGCTGCGTTGGCTGGAGGCAGAGCCGCCGGTTTTGAAGGAAGTGCGGCAGGCGCTCGGTCGCGTCGTCGAGGATGGCTATCGAGCGGGCGACGTCCTCGGCCGGATTCGGGCCATCGTCAAGAATGCACCGCCCCGGAAGGAAGGGGTGGACATCAACGAGGCAGTCCGCGAGGTGATGGAGCTCACCCGTCGCGAAGCGGTAAAGAACGGTGTCGCGGTACAACTGGACCTCGCGGATGGCTTGCCGCTCATCGAAGGTGATCGGGTGCAACTGCAACAAGTGCTACTGAACTTGATCATGAACGCGCTTGAGGCAATGAGCGGCGTCAGCGACCGCGCGCGAGAGTTGCTGATCAGCACCCGGAACGCCGAGCCAGGCGGCGTACTCGTCGCGGTGCGCGATTCGGGGCCGGGCTTGGCGCCGGCCGTCGCTGAGCGCGTCTTCACCCCCTTCTACACAACGAAGCCCTCCGGCCTCGGGATGGGGCTGTCGATTTGCCATTCGATCATCGAAGCGCATGGCGGACGATTGTGGGTGAACGCAAATCTGTCGCGTGGCGTCACCTTTCAATTCACGGTGCCTGCCACGAATAGCGCCTCCTGAAAAAGCACAGTCGGCGTCACCGATGCGACAAGAACTAGATAGATCATTACCGCGAACGTCCGGTGTCGCAACCATTGCCGACGGGCGGGCATTCCGTTCGAATGCCCGCAACGGGTCGGGTTGAGCCAGTCGCGAAGAAGCCCTGCCGCGAAACGGAACCAGGAATCGGTCAGATCGACAGAAGCGCAATGAATATCCTTGCGCCCCACGTTGGACGAGCTTACTGATCGACGGGAATCCAGGCCGCCGTCGCCGCGTCGCTGGCACGGAACGCCGGGAATTTTGCCCCCAGCTCCGCGACCGTATGGATATCGTTTTTCACGAGATCGTCGCGCGTGACGAGTGTGGGCTTCACGAGGATGTGATGGTCGAGCGGCTGCCCGGCCACGTCGATCGCCGCGGCGCGCACCGACACGGCGCCTACCACGGCGGGATTGGTCGCCGCGGTGGCAACCCACGCGCTGTTCGGTGCGCGAATCGCCTCGATGTCGGCGGTCGAGATGTCCGCGCTGTAGATGCGCAACTTACTCGCCGGATTCGATTCATTCGCCGCGAGATTGGCGCCGCGCGCGAATTCGTCATAGGGGGCGATGACCACGCGGATATCCGGATGGGCGCGGTAGGCGGCAGACGCCTGATTCGCAACGGATTGTGCGATTGGATTGTCCACGGTGCCCCAGTGTGCCTTTTCCTGAATGCCCGGATGATCGCGCTTGAACGCTTGCCAGACGGCATCGCGCCGGTCGAGCGGCGCAAAGCCCGCTACGTACACGTAGCCTGCGGAAAACGCGCTGCCGTTGTCCTTGACAGCCTGGGCGAGCAGCAGCGAAGCGAGGTCATGGTCGCTCTGCTCGATTTGCGGAACCTTCGGATTGGCCAGATTGACGTCGAACGCGACGACCTTGATGCCCTTGTCGAGCGCCTGCTGCACGACATCCTTGAGCGACTCGGGCAGGCCGTGATTGACGATGATCGCGGAGACGCCCAGGTTGATGGCCTGCTGGATCTGGTCGCGCTGCTCCGCCGCGTCCTGGCGCCCTTCGTAAATGCGCAGGTCGATGCCGAGCGCCTTCGCCTGCTTCTGCGCGCCCGCCTCATAGGCCTGGAAGAAGTCGCCCTCGGAAAGATAATTGACCAGCGCGATCTTGACTCCGCCCTTGTCGAACGGCGCCGGTGCGCCCGCCAATGTGGCGGCCTGCGCCGTCACCGTGCCGAACAGGCCCGCTGCACAGAGTGCCAGCGCGCCGTTGCGAATGTGCCGTTGAATCGATGTCTTCATGAGGTTCCCGTTTGTGCGTTGTAGTTAGTTCCAGGCGTGACGTGCCGGCTTGACGCCGTTGAGGTAGTAATTGCCAACGAGGTGATACTTCCAGCGCACCGGATCGTGCAGCGTATGGGTTCGCGCGTTGCGCCAGTGGCGGTCGAGGTTGTGCACACCGAGTGTCGCCTGCGTGCCGGCCAGCTCGAACAGCTTCTCGCCCGCCAGCAGTGCGACTTGTGTCGTGAGCACCTTCGCTTCTCCCACGGCGACCGAGGCGCGCGCCACGTCGTCCTCCGTCGCCTCGCCCTGCGCTGCGAGTACGTCGAGCAAACGTGCGGCGCGCTCAAGCAAAGCCTCGGCGGCATGCAGCTGGATATGCAGATGGCCGACTTCGCGGATCGTCAGCGGGTCGTCGCTCGCCACGGCCGCGAGCGCGAGCGCACGAACGCGAGCGTGTCGTCGATCGCCGCGCGCGCGATGCCCGCGTCGATGGACGCCTGGATGATCTGCGAGAGCGGACCGTTGAGCGTCGGCTGCTCGGACACGCGATGCGCCGGCAACACGAGCCTTGCGGGCACGCGCACGTTTTCGAGCGTCACCGTTCCGCTCGCGGTGGTGCGCTGCCCGAAACCGGACCAGTCGTCGACCACACTGAGTCCCTGCGTGCCGCGCGGAATGTAAGCAAGCCAACCCCTGCGGTCCTCGTCGAGCCCGAGCACGGGAACGTAGTGCGCGAACAGCGCGCCCGTCGAATAGAACTTGGTGCCGTCCACGACGTAGTGATCGCCGTCACGGCGCACGCGCGTCTTCAGATCGAGCACGTGCTTCGTGCCCTTCTCCGAGAAACCATTGCCAAAGCGCTTGCCGGCGAGGACTTCGCCGAACAGCTCGCGCTTTTGCTCGTCGCTGCCGGTGAGCGCGATCACATCGACGAGGCCGAAGTGATTCTGCGGCAGTTGCCCAAGCGAAGGGTCCGCGGCGGAAATGCGCTTGATGACTTCCGTGAGCGTGACGTTCGAGACGCCCGCCCCGCCATATGCTTTGGGCACTGTGATTGCCCACAGGCCCGAGCGGGAAAACCACTCGATCTCCTCGTGCGGCAGGCGCCGCTCACTGTCACGCAGCGAAGCGCCCTCGACCAGCCGCGCGGCCAGTTCCGTTGCGACCGCGATCGCTTCGCTATCTGTGACGATCACATGCGCGGTTTCCGTTGTGGGAGCAGCGCCCCGTGTCTCGCTGCCTGCCAGTGTCTCTGCCATGATTTGCTCCGCTCGATTTGATTGTGTGATTCGCTAACCGCAAAATTGTCACGAAAGTGCCGGACGGCTGCCGGCTTCAGTTGCGCCCTTCGGCGCGGCGCCCGATGCTGAACGTGAACGCCAGCGCCACGACCAGCAACGCCCCCTTGATGAAGTCCTGCAGGTAGTAAGGCGCGTTGAGCATCGTGAGGCCGTTGAGCAGCACGCCGACGAACACCGCGCCGATCACCGTGCCGGGCACATTGGGCCGCTTCGCGCCCCACACGGCGTAGCCAACGAGCGCGGCCGCCACAGCATCGAGCAGCAACGAATGCCCCGCGCTCACGTCGCCTCGTCCCACTCGCGCGGCGATGAGTAGTCCGCCGAGCGAGGCGATCGTCGCGGAAGCCACATAGGCAGCCAGCCGGTAGCGGGCCGTTGGCGCGCCGGCCAGCCGGGCCGCCGTCTCGTTGCCGCCGATCGCATAGACCACCCGGCCCCAGCGCGTCGAGCCCATGACGAACGACACGAGCACGGTCAGAACGAGCAGCACGAGCACCGGCACCGGCACCACATCGAAGAGGCGCGCACGGCCGAGCGCGAGAAACGCATCGGGAAACGTGCCGTTCGCTTCGGTGCCGTCCGGCAGGACCGTGCCGGTCGCGAGCGAGCGGCCACCAGTGGGAATCAGTTGCAGTCCGGCGAGCAGGAACAGCGTGCCGAGCGTGGCGAGCTGGTCCGGCACATGCAGGCGCGTGATCAGCAGACCGTTGAAGAGCCCCGCCACCACGCCCAGCGCGAGACACGCGAGCACGGCTTCCCAGCCGTTGCCGTGCCACACCACGAGCACATAACTCGCGGCCATCTGCGCCGAGGCGGCGACGCTGCCCACGGAAAGATCGAAGCCGCCCGCAGCGAGCGTGATCGTCACGCCAATGCCAAGCAGCGCGACGATCGACACCGCCTGCAAGATGCTGAACAGGTTCGCGACGTTCAGAAACGCAGGCTCGCGAACTGTGAAGATGACGCCGAGCGCGGCGAGCACGAGCAACAGGCCACCGCGTTCGAGCGCGACGAAAAGACTGTGCCGCCGCTGCCGCGTTGCTTCGCGCGTGGGTGAGTTGCCAGCTGCTGCCGTGGGTGTGATGGATCTCATGAGTTGGCCAGTGAAAAGGGTTCTTCGACGTCATCATGCTCGATGGCGCCGCGGTCGAACATGACGATGCGGTCGGCGACTTCATGCGCCTCTTCGAGGTCGCTGACGAAAACGAGCGTCGCGCGCGAGTCGGCACGCTGGCGCAGCGCGGCGGCAATATCGGCCCGGGCGCCCGCATCGACACCCTGGAATGGTTCGTCGAGCAACAGTAGCCGCGCTGGCTCGGCGTGCCAGCGCGCAAGCAGGACCTTCTGCTGGTTGCCGCCTGAAAGCCGCGCGACGCGGTCATCCGGACCGGAGCAGCGAATGCCAAATGTCTCGATTGCGTCTCGCGCCTGCGCGGCTTCGCGATCGCGCGGCAAACCCACGCCGCGCTGCCAGCGAGCGAGAAACGGAAAGCTGATCGTGGCGGCGATCGATGCGAACGCAACGGTGTCGGGAAAGAGCGACGTTCGCCACCGGTCTTCGCCCGCCAGGAATACGCCCGCGCGGATCGCGTCGGTTGGCGAGCGCGGAGCCCAAGCGCCGCCATAAAGGCGCATTTCGCCCGCAGCCGCGCGTAGCGCGCCGAATATCACCTGGGCAAGCCTCGACTTGCCGGCGCCCACCGGGCCAACAATCGCGACGATCTCGCCTTGCTGCACGTCGAGATCGAACGCGTCGCCATGCGCCGTGAGTCGCAGGCCGCGCAGCAGCAACGCAGGTTCCGCGCCAATCCGGCTCGTGCGCGGCAACGCTCGCACTTGCGGCAGTGGGCGGCCGATCATCGCCTCCAGCGCCGCGTCGAAATCGACGGGCGCGTCATGCTCGGCCACGATGCGGCCGTCACGCAGCACCGCCACGCGCGAAGCCAGCCTTCGCAGGTCGCCAAGCCGATGCGAGACAAGCAGCACCGCGACACCCTCTTCGCGCAAGCCGTCGACGAGCGCATGCAGCCGTGCGGCTTCGCTCGTGGAAAGGCTGGCCGTCGGCTCGTCGAGAATCAGCAGCCGCGGGCGCGAAGCCAGCGCCCGCGCGATCACCACGCGCTGCTGGCCGGCGAGAGAAAGCGAACCAAGCGGCGCACCAGGATCGACTTCGAGCCCCACGCGCGCGGCCAGCGCAGCCGCACGCAAGTGGCGGGAGGCGCGCGGCGTCCACCACTGCGCCCCGCCGCCGCAAAGTTCGTCGAGCAGAAGATTGTCGGCAACGGACAGCGCGGGCACCACTGCGTCGGCAATGCTCTGATGCACCGTCGCCACGCCCAGATGCTTCGCCGCCTGGGGCGAATCCGGTGCATAGGCGCGCTCGCCGAGTGTGAGCATGCCCTCGTCCCGCGCATACACACCACTCAGGATCTTTACGAACGTCGATTTCCCGGCACCATTCGCGCCCATCAGCGCGACGACCTCGCCGGCGCGGATGGAAAAATTCAGCCGCGACAGCGCGAGCGTCGCGCCAAAGCGCTTCGTAATCGAGTGGGCAGTCAGGATCGGAGCAGACATCGACAGATTAGCCGTTTGGAGAATCGCTAGTGGACACTGCTGCTCATCCTAGCGACGCGCGGGAGGAAGCCCAACGAAGCGATGCTCATATTCATGCGTCTGCATTTGATAAGGCTAGCTACAGAATCCCGTGTGAGAACGACACGAAATATCCGCTGGCGCAGCATCTTTGACGTCGCAGCGAACGACTTGCAGAAGCAAATCGGGCCTGCCGATATCGATTCATCAATCGATTATTGGAGCCGCGCCTAAGGGGTTTCTATACTCATCTTCTTCACCGCCCGGTACGCAATCTCTTCGTCTTCATCCTCATCCGAGAACGAACGCATGAATGTTTCCCGATCCAATGACGCGCTCTCGACAGGCGCCGACTACGAAGCCCTCGCCGCCCGCTTCCGGCCGATCTTCGCGGACATCGCGCGCGAAGCCGCCGCACGCGAGCGCGCGCGCAGCCTGCCGCATGACGCGATCGCCGCGCTCAAGCAAGCGGGCTTCGGCGCCGTACGCATTCCGGTGCGTGACGGTGGCGCGGGCGCCTCGATCGCGCAGTTGTCGCAACTGATCATCGAACTCGCCGCCGCGGACTCGAACCTGCCGCAGGCGCTACGCGGCCACTTCGCCTTCGTCGAGGACTGGTTGAACGTGCCTGCCGGTGCCGATCAGCGCGCATGGTTCGATCGATTCCTGAGCGGCCAGCTCGTCGGTAATGCGTGGACCGAGGCCGGCGATGTCGCGCTCGGCCAGATCAACACGAAGGTCGCGCGCCGCGATGGCGGCTTCGTGCTGAATGGTTCGAAGTACTACAGTACTGGCAGCCTCTATGCGGACTGGATCGACGTGTTCGCTCAGCGCGAAGAAGACGGCAGCGACGTGATCGTGGCCGTCGCGGCCAGCCAGCCCGGCGTGCTTCGCGAGGACGACTGGGACGGCTTCGGCCAGACGACGACGGGCAGCGGCACGACGGTGTTCCGCGACGCGGTGGTTGAGGCGCGCAACATCATCGACTTCGGCCGCCGCTTTCGGTATCAGACCGCGTTCTATCAACTCTTTCACGTCGCCACGCTCGCAGGCATCGCCGAAGCGGCCAGCCGCGATGCCGCCGCTCTCGTGCGCGGCCGCAGGCGCGTCTACAGCCATGGCAATTCCGCTCGCGTGAGTGGCGACGCGCAAATCCAGCAGGTGATCGGCGAGATCGCCTCATGGGCCTATGGTGCAAAGGCCGTTGCGCTGCAGACTGGAGAAGCCGCACAGCGCGCCTACGAGACGCGCTTCGAGGGCGACGACGATGCCGAGCGCGCGGCAAACGTAGCAGCCGAAATCGCCTCCGCACAGAGCCAGATCGTTGCCTCCGAATTCGCGTTGCGCGCGGCGACGCATCTGTTCGATGCGCTCGGCGCGTCCGCCATTCGCGCCGACCACGCGCTCGACCGGCATTGGCGCAACGCACGCACGGTGTCGTCGCACAATCCACTCGTCTACAAGGCGAAGATCGTGGGCGACTGGACCATCAACGGCACCGAGCCGCCCTTCGTCTGGCAGACCGGCAACGGACCGGAACGCGGGAGCAAATGAACGTCATGAGCAAAACCATCCGCCTGAACGCCTTCGAGATGAACTGCGTGGGCCACCAGTCGCCAGGCCTTTGGACCCATCCGCGCGATCGCTCGTGGCAGTACAAGGATCTCGCCTACTGGACCGATCTCGCGAAAATACTCGAGCGCGGCGTGTTCGACGCGATCTTCATCGCTGACGTGATCGGCTACTACGACGTCTACAAGGGCAGCAACTATCACGCGCTGCATCAGGCGGCGCAGATACCCGTAAACGATCCCCTCCAACTGGCCGCGCCCATTGCGATGGTGACGTCGCATCTGGGCATAGGAATCACGGCGTCTACCAGCTTCGAGCACCCCTACACGTTCGCGCGCCGCCTCTCGACGGCCGACCATCACACGCAGGGGCGGCTCGCATGGAACATCGTGACGTCGTATCTCGAGAGCGGCGCGAAGAATATCGGGCAAGGCGGCCTGCGCGACCACAACAACCGCTACGAGGTGGCGGCCGAATATGTCGAGG
>Ga0335078_10011575_pt1 | contig 13092 bp, 9 predicted proteins | sample Lox_Sample_32_FD_206711 | JGI IMG/M metagenome (GOLD analysis project Ga0335078, IMG submission 206711) | Soil microbial communities from Loxahatchee National Wildlife Refuge, Florida, United States - Lox_Sample_3.2 | ecosystem: Environmental > Terrestrial > Soil > Wetlands | place: USA: Florida... | reverse complement strand
GACCAGTTCGGCCATTGCTGCGGAAAATTCTGAAGTCGCCGAGGCGCACAGACTACACATTCCGGTGATTCAGCGGGCTGAAATGCTGGCCGAGTTGATGCGGCTGAAATACGGTATCGCGATCGCCGGCATGCACGGGAAAACCACCACCACTTCGATGGTGGCGGCGGTGCTGGCAGCGGGCGGCCTTGATCCGACCGTGGTTGTGGGTGGGCGCGTAGATGCGATGGGATCGAATGCGCGATTGGGAAAGTCGCAGTATCTGGTGGCCGAGGCGGATGAAAGTGACCGGAGCTTTCTCAAGTTGACCCCAATACTTTCTGTGGTGACCAACATTGACCGCGAGCACATGGACTGCTACCGCAACATGCGCGACGTGAAAAACACTTTTCTGGAATTCATGGACCGCGTGCCGTTCTACGGGATGATCGTGGCCTGCAATGACGATCCGTTGCTGAGAAAGCTGCTGCCCGAAGTGCAGCGGAGAACGGTAACGTACGGGATAAAAAGGGGATCGGATTTTTGGATCAAAATCCCCACGCCAACCGCGAAGAACGCAGGGACAAGCGTGGGGCAACCGCTCAGCCGCTTCAGCGTGCGATACCAAAATTCAGACTTAGGCGCATTCACGCTGCATGTGCCTGGAGCACACAACATTCTTAATGCAACCGCGGCGATTGCAGTCGGCGTTGGGCTCGATATTGGCGTGGAGGCGATCCGCACGGCGCTCGATCAGTTTCGCGGCGTCGATCGCCGCTTTCAGTTGCGCGGGCAGGCGGCGGGCGTGAGCGTGATTGATGATTACGGGCATCATCCGACCGAGATCAAAGCGACGCTGGCCGCGGCGCGGCAGTGCGGGTTCCGCAAGATTCATGTGGTATTTCAGCCGCATCGATATACGCGAACTCGCGATCTGATGGAGGAGTTCACGAATGCATTCGGTGATGCCGACTCCTTGATTGTGCTCGATATTTATGCGGCGAGCGAAAAGCCGATTGAAGGCATCACCGGCGAGGCACTGGCCCGGCAGATCGCGAAGAAGTCCGGGCGCAAAGTGCAATATGCGGGCTCGTTCGCCGAGGCGGTATCCGCAGTTGCCGCTGAAGCGCAGGAGGGAGACATGATCCTGACGCTGGGCGCGGGCAGCGTGTCGCAACTGGGGCCGATGATCGTGGCGAACCTGGAGAGTCCAGCGACGGCATCAGCTCTATCACAGCGCATTTCCTGCTAACCAAAACAATTCACACCCGTCTATTTCTCGAGACGGAGAGAAGCCGATGAAAGGGACACAAGCGTGGACATGGCTGGCGGCGGGAGTGATGGCGCTGGGGCTTAACGGCTATTATCACGATGGCGGAGCGCGATGGGCACATCAGATCGCCGATTATGCGGCGATGCAGTCGACGGCAGTCGTAACGATGTCCGCCGACCGAGTGGGGCAACTTGCTTCCGAAGTGCGGCTCTTAGCCTCACCCGGAGAGGATCGTTCCTGCCGGGTGACAACAGCCATGGCGCATCTGCAAACCAGATTGGCCCGCGGTCAGGCGGGTTTCGCGCGGGTTGAAGCGATTTCAGCGCGCCAGGAAGCCGCACTTGCCCGTTTGGAGGCCAACCGGGCGAGGATTGAGGCGCAAATGCAGCGGCTTCGGGTCATGCCCGCGATGGTAAATCCCGTAAGTATCACCGTCCGTTGCCCGAGAGTGCATGTGAACATTCCACAAATTGATATTCCTCAGGTCAGAGTCAATGTTCCGGCTGTGCCTGCGCTCCCGGTGGTGGTGCAGGGTGATCCCATCTAGCATTGTCTCCCTAAACGAAATGCTGGCGCGGCCATCGGCCGCGCTTTTTTTCTTCAGCGAGATTGTTCAGGAAAAGTCACACCTGTGCAAAACGAACCAACATTTTGTCTATCTCAATTTGAAAAATAACGCTATAGTTTGAAGGCTCAGCGATTCCTCACGACAATTGATCCCAGCGGATGGCGCGAAAGAGCAGTTCGACCATCGTGCAGGAGGAGTTGTATCCGCCCAGCGCCGAGCGTGTGCGCGACGATCCGCCGCGCGACGAGCTCGACGATGCGCGCCTGATCGATCTGGACGTGGATGAGGAATCTCCTTTTCTGCGCGGGCAAAAGCGCGTCTCCGCCCGCCGCAGCACGCTCCCCAAAAAAGCTGTCAACCACCTGGCTTGGGCCGCCGTCGCTGCAGCCATTATTTGTGCCGGGGGGCTGACCGTGGCCGCGGCTTATCACTATGGCGAGCACTCGTGGCGCTTTCGCGTGGAATCCAGCGACGACATTGAAATCACCGGAGCACAGAACGTCACCAAGTCACAGATCATGGAAGTGATGGGCGCCGACATCGGCCGCAACATCTTTTTCATTCCGCTGGAGCAACAGCAGGCGCAGCTGGAACAGATTCCCTGGGTCGAATCGGCCAGCGTGATGCGCTTTGTTCCCAACCGCCTCGAGGTGGAAATTCACGAGCGCACGCCGGTAGCCTTCGCCCGCGTGGGACCGCGCATCCTCCTGATCGATGCCGGCGGCACGCTGATGGAGCTCCCGCCCAAACGCAAATATTCCTTCCCCGTAATTCTGGGGATGAATCCCGGCGAGCCACTCTCCACTCGCCAGCCTAGGATGGAAGAGTACGCCAAGCTGGTGAGCGAACTCGATTCCGGAGGCGCACACTACTCGCAGGACTTGAGCGAAGTCGATCTCAGCGATCTCGATGACGTCAAGGTGCGGGTGAATGATCCGGCTGGCGATGTGCTGGTGCATCTGGGATCGTCAGACTATTTGCGCCGCTACAAGATTTATGTAGGTCATGCGCAGGAATGGCGGCAGCAGTTCCAGAAACTGCAGTCGGTCGACCTGCGCTACGACGACCAGATCATCGTCAATCCCGAGATGCAGCGCCCGCCGCGGCAGGTGGCGCTCAGTCCCACATCGGCGCGGGCGGCCGCAGCTGCAGGAGTGAAGCCGGCTGCTTTGCTGACCAGGCTTCCGCGCGGCGGCGCGGTGCCCAAGCCTGCCTTCGAACTCCCGGAAAAAGAGTTGCACCCCGGCGCCGCCAGCAAGGCGCCGAAGGCAGCAAAAAAGGCGAGTCCCCCGACTCGGCGGTCGGCGAAGAATAAGCGACTCATTGCAATTCAGAGGAGACCGGCGGCATCGGCAGCCAAGGCTGCATCGCGGGGCGCGAAACCTTCTTCAGCAAAGAAAGGCGGTTCGAAGCCCAGTCCGGCAATTGCGAAAACACAACAGAATCAGGAAACCGCGCAGTGAAAAGTCCAACTCATGGCAGTACAGGGAACTTATAACGAATGGGGAATCAGCAAGGGCACTTCCTGACGGCGATCGATGTAGGCAGCGCGAAAACCTGCGCACTGGTGGCGGAGGTCAACGAGAACGGGCTGCGCTATCGCGGCCACGGCGTGGCGGATTCGCGCGGCTCGCGTAAGGGCGTCATCGTGGAACTGGACAAGGCTGTGACAGCAATCCAAAAAGCGGTGGAAGCTGCCGAAGACCTCGCCGGCGCTCCCGTGGAACACGCCATCGTAGGCGTCGGGGGCGCGCATGTGCGCGGGATCAACAGCCATGGTGGCATCAGTCTGGGTACGCGGCCGCGGGAGATTGGACGCGATGAGATTAAACAGGCGGTCGATAAGGCTCGCGGCATTCCGCTGCCTGCGGACCGCGAAATTCTGCACCTGCTGCCCCAGGAATTCATTCTGGATGACCAGGCCGGCGTACACGATCCCCTGGGCATGATGGCGGCGCGGCTTGAGGTGCGCGTTCACATGGTCACGGCGGCAGCGAGCGCCACCCAAAACGTAATCACCGCAGTGAACAAGGCGGGGGTGCACGTCGACGATACCGTGTATGAGCCGTTAGCCGGTGCCGACTCGGTGCTGCGCGCCGATGAGAGCGAACTTGGTGTATGCCTTGCCGATATTGGCGCGGGATCGACGGAACTGATTGTGTTTCAGCAGGGTGCGGTTGCTTACACCGGAGTGATTCCCATTGGCGGCGATCACTTCACCAGCGATTTGTCGGTGGGAATGTGCACGCCGTTGGCGGAGGCGGAAAAAATCAAGAAAGCATACGGCAATGCGATTGTGACGCTGATTCCCGAAGGCAATGAAGTCGAAGTGCCCTCGGTCGGTGACCGCCCCTCCCGTCTCCTGCCGCAGCGTTTGGTAGCCGAGATTCTCGAACCCCGCGCCCGCGAACTGTTCGAGATGATGCGCGAAGGTCTGCGGCACAGCGGCATGTTCGAGGCCTGCATTGCCGGGGTGGTGCTGAGTGGCGGCAGCTCACGGCTTCCTGGACTTTTCGACGTCGCGGAATCCGTGCTGCGCAAGCCGGTTCGCCTCTCCTGGCCGATGCCGCTGGCAAAAATGCCGGCCACTCTCGCTGAGCCGGAATTTGCCACTGCGTTGGGCATGGTGCTCTACGGCCAGCGGGCGCGCGTGGCTCGCGGCATTCAAGCAGATCGCTGGGGATCGAAGTTGAAAGCATTTCTCGTGGGAGCGTGAGGAACTGTGAACGTTGAGGATTAGAGGTTGTGAGCGAGGAGCACAGTTGAGATCGAATGCGCACTTCAGTCCGGATGCAAGACGCAGGAAAATTCAACGCAGGTGAACATATGACCAACGATTCTACCATTCGCATCAGCTTCAACGAAGAGCCGCACAACGACGCCAAAATGAAAGTAATCGGCGTGGGCGGCGGCGGCAGCAACGCAGTCAACCGCATGATCGACGCCGGAGTTGAGGGCATCGAGTTCATTGTGGCCAACACCGATCTGCAGGCGCTGCGCATGTCCCGCGCGCCGGTGAAGCTGCAACTCGGGGTGAAGCTCACCAATGGGCTGGGCGCTGGCGCCAACCCGGAAGTCGGCCGCAAAGCCGCGCTCGAGGACTCCGACAAGATCATCGAAGCTCTGGAAGGCGCCGACATGGTTTTTGTGACCACCGGCCTGGGAGGCGGCACGGGCACAGGCGCGGCGCCGATCATCGCGTCGCTGGCCAGCGAGATGGGTGCGCTCACGGTAGCTGTGGTCACCAAGCCGTTCGTGTTCGAAGGTAAACGCCGCATGGCCCAGGCCGAGCGGGGCGTGGCCGAACTGATGGAATCGGTGGACACCACGATTGTGATCCCTAACGAGAAGTTGCTGGCCGTCGCCGAAAATGCCGGCTTTTTCGAATCCTTCCGCATCGCCGACGATATTCTTCGCCAGGGCGTGCAGGGAATCTCCGACATCATCACCATTCCCGGCATCATCAACCGTGACTTCGCCGATGTGAAAACCATCATGGCGAGCATGGGATATGCCGTCATGGGCACGGCCACGGCCAGCGGGCAGATGCGCACCACCGAAGCGGCTCAACGCGCCATCGCTTCTCCGTTGCTGGAATCGGGAGCGATCGACGGGGCCCGCGGCATTCTGATCAACATCACAGGATCGGCGTCTCTGAAGCTGGCCGAAGTGCAACAGGCGTGTTCCATTATCCAGAGTGCCGCTCACGAAGACGCAAACATCATCTTCGGAGCGGTTCTCGACGAAAAGATGAAGGACTCGGTCAAGATTACCGTCATCGCCACCGGATTCAGGGAGGTAAACCGGCGCAAACATGAAGAGATACGTCCGTCCTTTGCAACCTCTCACGACGAAGCCATGGACTTCCGCGATTCGGTTGGACCTGCACAAGCAGTGGCCGAACCTCAGCGCGTGGTTCCTGCAATGCTCGAGGAACAGGCAGTCATGGCTGAGCCAGCCTCAGTGATGGCGCGTTCCTCGGGAGAAGTAATCTCGCTGGACACCGTGCGCACTGCCATGGTGGCAAACTTCGAGCAGGATGATCTGGACGTGCCGACGTTCCTGCGGAAACGTGGCGAGGTAATGTGAGCCGAACAAATGCACCATGCGAGTTCATGTGCGATGGTTGATAGATAGAGATCCGAGCTGCCAAGTGAAAATTTTTGCTCTTGGGTGCAGTATCGTTTCAGTAACCTGTTCTAAGTTACCGAGGCACCGGAACTCCAGTAACTTCGCTTGCATGTGACTGTTCTGGAATGGCTTAACGAAAAACTAAAATTTTACTCAATAAGAAGTTTGTTGTTGCCTATGAAGTGCCACCTCTCGTACTATCGCAAAGTTAGGGAAAGCAAACCAGTGGCGCCGGCTGCTGGCGGGGTTAGTGCATCTCACCGATGGGCAAGTCTGAACTGAAGGCGATGAAACCGAGAGCGTAAGCAACTAAGCAAGGGGACGAACAGTGAAGGTAAGGTGGGGAGGGCGCTCCTTAGGTCTGGCGGTGGTGGTGGCAGGATGGTTGCTGCTGGTGCAAGGCGTTTGGGCAGCGCACGTGAATCCGCGGCCGCTGAATAGCAAGTCGAAGTCGCGAAAAGTCAGTGAGACCTACCGGACTCGGCGCCGTATGCGGCACTTGGCGCGCGGGCGCAGCAGCAAGTCGCTGACGCGGGTCTCGGTCACAGTCCGTCATCACCGTTATCATGAGCGCTTTTTCACCAGCTCTTTTGCCATCGACACAACCGACGGTGACGTTACGGCGGGTGAAGACCAGGTCGTTCGTCAGGCCGCCATTGACGCGCTCGGCAACATGAACGGCACTGTCGTGGCGATTGACCCGACCAGCGGCCGCATTCTTGCCATGGTGAATCAGAAGCTCGCGCTTTCCAGCGGGGCCCAGCCTTGCTCGACCATCAAACTCTCTGTTGCACTGGCCGCCCTGAGCGAAGGTCTGATCTCGGAAGATACTGAGGTTTCCATCGGGCGTCGCAGCCGCATGAACCTGACTGAAGCTCTGGCACACTCGAATAACGCCTATTTCGAAGCCCTTGGCCGCAAACTGGGCTTCGACAAGGTCGCTTATTACGCCCATCAATATGGGCTGGGTGAGCTTGCAGGATATGACATCCCCGGCGAGCAGCCCGGGTCATATCCCGACGAAGTGATACCATCGAAGCTCGGCGGCGTGGGCAAGATGTGCTCGTTTGGCGAAGGGGTCTCGATGACGCCGCTCCAGTTGGGCGCTTTGGTCTCCGCGATTGCTAACGGGGGCACCCTCTACTACCTGCAACATCCCGAAACCTCCGAAGAAGTGGCGGATTTTCAGCCCCGGGTGAAACGGCAGCTGGACATTGCTCCGCTGATTCCCGAGATTTCTGACGGCATGGCCGGAGCAGTTGAATACGGCACTGCCCGCAGCGTTCGGCTCAATTTCAACGAAGAAGAGATCCTGGGCAAAACCGGCACCTGTTCCCGAGCCGGTACCCGTTTCGGCTGGTTCGCTTCCTACGCCAATACCGGCGCCAGCCGCATTGTTGTAGTGATTTTCTTGCAGGGCGGGCGCCCCACCTATGGGCCCAAGGCCGCCGAGATAGCCGGACGCATGTATCGCAACCTGTATGATCACAACTTCTTTATTGCCGGACCCACCGACGCTGCCGTCAAGCAGGTGAGTTCAACTCCCTAAGCTTCTGCAACATAATCTTCGACCAAGGCCTCTCGTTGAGAGGCTTTTTTCTGCCAGCCACTCCTTCTGAGTCCTTCCTAATGCGAAATCTTCCTTCATTGCCGATGTAGTCCGTAAGATCGTTCGCGCGATAGTTCCGGCGTCCGATCAAGGAGCCTGCCGAACTACGCATCGAGCAAGTTCAGGTTATGGTCATGATCGGCACCTACGACTACAGGCTGGTGGGCCTCTCGATTGTGCTGGCGATGCTGGCCTCCTATGCCGCGCTGGATCTGGCCGGCCGCGTCACGGCGACGCAACGCTGGGCGCGCGTGCTTTGGCTCAGTGCTGGGGCGGCCGCCATGGGCCTCGGCATTTGGGCCATGCACTACATCGGCATGCTGGCTTTCCGGCTGCCGGTCCCTATCTTCTATCACTATCCGACGGTAATTCTCTCTCTGCTTGTCGCAATTTCGGCCTCTGCGGTGGCGCTCCTCATCGTCAGCCGTCCGGACATGGGAGTAAAGCAGGAGCTTGTCGGCAGCCTGGTGATGGGCATTGGCATCGCCAGCATGCATTACATCGGCATGGCGGCAATGCGGCTTCCTGCTCGCATGGAATATCGCTGGGACCGGGTTGCGATCTCCGTGGCGCTCGCCGTGGTGGTCTCGCTCGTCGCACTGATTCTGGCTTTCCGCGCCCGTGACGAAGCGGAGTCGAAAGTTAGAAAAATCCTTAGCGCCATGGTTATGGGCGCTGCCATTTCCCTGATGCACTACACGGGAATGTGGGCCGTGAGCTTCCAGGCGTCCAGGGTTGGCTTCAGCACGTCCCGGACGCTGCGGATTTCGGTTCTGGGAATCGTAGTGATCTCCTCCGTGAGCATTCTGGTCCTGCTTCTTGTAATCGGAACCTCCTTTCTCGACCGGCTGCTCGAAACCCAGAAGAAGGCTTTGGGAATTGCGCGGGCCGGGGAGGCGCACTTCCGTGCTCTCGGCGAGGCCATTCCGCAGATCGTGTGGATTGCCGGCCCCGACGGCAGAAACGACTATTGCAACCGTCGCTGGTCCGAGCTGACGGGACTCAGTGAGCAGGAAAGTCTCGGCCAGGGCTGGAAACGGGCGATCCATCCCGATGACTTGGCCGTTTGCCGCGAGGACTGGGAGCGGGCCGCCAAAACCGGGGCGCCGCTGCAGACGCAATACCGTATGCGCGATAAATCGGGCCATTATCGCTGGCAACTGGTGAGAGCCGTTGCGATGCGCGACTCCAATGGCGCGATTACCAAGTGGTTCGGAACTTGCACTGATATCGAAGACCAGAAGCACAACATGGAAATCCTGGAGGAGCAGATTCGCGAACGCACCGTCGAACTCGCCGACGCTAACACCCGACTGCAGGAGGAAATGTGGGAAAAGGATATGGCCCGCAAGGCGCTCGACCAGCAGAACGAGCGCATGATGCGTGAGCTGACCGACCGCTCCCAGCGGGCGACCTTGCTGGCCAAGATGGGAGAACTGCTGCAGAGCTGCGTCAGCAAAGACGAAGCCTTTGCCGCGGCGTTGGGCTTTGCTCCCAGAATTTTTCCCCATACCCAGGGCGCCATCGCTTTGTTCAACAGCGGACGCAGCCTGGTGGAAGTCATCGCCTCCTGGTCCGATTGCCGGCTTTCCGCGCAGGTGTTCGAACGGGCGTCTTGCTGGGCTCTCCGCACCGGCCATCCTCATCTCGTGGTCGCCGGAGACACCACCGCGCCGTGCGCCCACGCTGCCGGAGTTAAGCATACCTACCTGTGCATCCCGATTCTTGCTCAAGGCGAGTCGCTGGGCATCATACATTTTCAGGCGACGGACGAGGTGCCCACTTTGGCAGACTCAGAGCTTTCCTTCAAAACCACATTCGCCGCCCAGTTGGGACTGTCGGTTGCCAACATCGGCCTGCGCGAGGCTCTCCGCACCCAAGCGATCCGTGATCCTCTGACTGGCCTGTACAACCGACGTTATCTAGAGGAAATGCTGGAACGCGAGATTCGCCGCGCCATCCGCTCCGATCAGTCCCTGGGCCTTTTGATGCTCGATCTTGACCATTTCAAAAGGTTCAACGACACCTACGGCCACGATGCGGGTGATGCGGTGTTGCGCGAAGCCGCCATGTTTCTTGCCCGGAACGTTCGGGCGGAAGACATAGTATGCCGCTTTGGTGGTGAAGAATTTGTGGTGATTCTTCCTACCGCGTCAGTGGAAGCGGCGGCATCCCGTGCCGAGCGACTGCGATCCAGGCTGCGGGACTTGACGGTGCTTCATCAGGGACGCTCTCTGGGGGCGATCACGGTTTCGGTGGGGGTGGCCGACGTGCCGCAGCACGGCACTTCGCCAAAACAAGTGATCGAGGCAGCCGACGCTGCCCTTTACCGCGCGAAACGCGAGGGAAGAGATCGCGTGGTTGTGGCGACGGTGCCGAACGTGGAATCAGCTTCGTCGGCAACTGCCCAGGCGGCACAATCGGTTCCTGGGGCCACGTTGTCCAATTGAAGAAACGGTCCGCACATCACGCGAAGCAACTCACAGAACGTGCGACACGGTCGCGGCCGAGGGACTTATTTATTTTTCTCGTCTCTTTCGACCAATCCATCCTTGATGTGAATCACTCGATAGGCATACTCGGCGATGTCGTGTTCGTGGGTCACGAGTACGATGGTATTTCCCTCAGCGTGCAAACGATCGAACAAGGCCATAATCTCGGTACCCGTCTGCGAATCCAGGTTCCCGGTGGGCTCGTCGGCCAGAATGATCGAGGGCTTGTTGACCAGAGCGCGAGCGATGGCCACTCGCTGCCGCTGGCCGCCGGAAAGCTCGTTGGGCTTGTGGCTCATGCGGGACTCCATACCCACGGCAGTCAGTGATTGTCGGGCGCGCTCCAGGCGTTCTTCGGTTGCAATTCCGGCATAAATCAAAGGCAGCTCCACATTGTGCAGCGCCGTGGCCCGGGCCAGCAGGTTGAAAGTCTGGAATACAAAACCGATTTCCTTATTGCGGATGTGGGCCAGTTCGTCGTCGTCCAGCTCGCTCACCAGCTGAGCGTTCAGCCAGTACTGGCCTTTGGTGGGAGTGTCAAGGCAGCCGATCAGGTTCATGAGCGTAGACTTGCCGGAACCGGATGGCCCCATAATCGCGACATACTCTCCGCGCTCGATGCGCAGATTAACCCCGCGCAATGCGTGCACCTGCTGTTCCGAGCCCATGTCGTAGGTCTTCCACAAATCCTCCGCCGCAATCATGCAGGACTCGGGCGGGGCTGAAACGGAAGTATTCGGTATGTTGATGACTTCTGCGGTCGCCATGGGTTTCTCCTGGTCGGGTTCCACTCGCTTCTCCGATCTTGAACTCGACTGCGTGGGCTCCTCGGTTGACGCCTTTGGGCGGTTTTTTGTTGGACGAGCCAGTCACCCGAAGGTTATGACTCATCCTCCTTCTTGGGGGCGGAGTTGTCGACCTTCACTCCGCTCCCAGGGCGCAGCGTGCGCAGGACTTTGTAACTCCCGGTAATGATCTCATCGCCTGCATTCAGTCCACTGAGCACCTCGGTATCTGTGGTTCCGCTAATGCCTGTGGTCACAGGCACGAACACCGCTTTCCTGTTGCGAATGACGAAGACGCCTTGCACTTCCTCCTTACTGTTCTTATTGTCGTTGGATGCAATCGCGGAGCTCGGTGAAGCGGCCTGTACCGAACCGGCGGGAGCGCGCTGCTGCTCCAGTTGGGCCCGGGTGCGAAGAGTCAGTGCCTGGATCGGGATTACCAACGCATTGTTTCGTGTGGCCGTCGTAATCTTGGCGGTCGTGGAAAGACCTGGTCGCAGATCGGCGGGAGGATCGCTCAAGGTGACCACCACCTTGAAATCCTTTGCCTCATCGTTGGCGGTCGTTTGTTGGGATGTGGCCACGCCGGTGGAACGCACGATCGCGTTATCCCCGATTTCCGAAACCTTTCCGTGGAAGACCTTCTTCGACATCGCGTCAATGGTGACTTCGGCGGGCTGGCCCAGGCGCACATTTACGATGTCGGTTTCGTCGATCATCACCTCGGCCGTGATTACCGACATGTCAGCGATCGTCATCAGCGTGCTGCCGGGTGCGTTTTGAATGCCGATCACCACCGTTTCTCCCTCGCGCACGGGCAAGTTGGTGATGACGCCATCAAAGGGCGCCGTGTAGGTGGCCTTGTGCAAAACATCGGTAAATCGAGTGAGGGTCGCCTGCGCCTCTGCCACGTGAGTGCTGGCCGACTCCTTCTGGGCACGCGCTTGCGCGACTCGGGCTTGTGCCTGTGCCAGGCCTGCGTCCGCGGTCGCCCAGGCATTCTTACGGCTGTCGAAATCTGACTTGGCGATCAATCCATCCTGAAACAGAGACTGGGCGCGGCTCCAATCGAGCTTGTTGCGGTCGTAATCGGCCCTTGCGCGAAAAAGATCGGCTTGCGCGGTTTTCAGCGCGGCATCGGCTGCAACCGCGTCGGTTTCGGCCGCCTGCAGCGACGCCCGGTTGGCATTCACATCGGCCGAAGACTGCACGTTTTCCAGTTGTGCCAGCAACTGTCCCTTCCTGACCTTGTCGCCTTCCTTCACGAACAGGTGGGTGATTTTGCCAAACGCGTTGGCGCCGATGTTTACGTAGGTCTTTGGCTTAATTTCTCCCGATCCACTCACCACCGCCGACAAATCCTGGCGCTGTACCTTGGCCGTCTGCACTGTCACCACGTTCTTGCTGCTCTGGTGAACCGAAAAGGCGACGATGGCGGCGAGCGCGACCAACACACCTGCGCCGATCGCAATTTTCTTCCAGGGTTTCATTTCCCGTCAGTCCCGGCCTTTGGTCCCGCTTCTCGCTTTTTCGACCTACAGCGATGCACTCCCAGGCTAGTAACCGAGGGTTTGACGGACACACCTTCTGGTACGATCCTGGCGGCGGTAAAGTTCCGTGCCCAAATCGAAGAACCTTAGGGAAGAGCCCGAAGAACCAAGGGTTAGCTCGCCTAAAACCCTCAATTATAACGTGGGCGGTTCGAAGCCGGAGGTCCACCTTTTGATGCGGTCACGGGCAACTCGAAGATCATGTCTTGGCTTCCAACACTGAGGCTGGCTCGGCAATCGCCAATTTGTTCTCTGGCCGCGACTTAGCCTTGCTTTCGCCCGGTCGGGGGCCTAAAATAATCAACCAGGCCATTCCGGCAGGAGTCTCCTCAATGTCCCGGGTCCGTTCACATTATTTCCTGCTTCCGGTTCTGATAGGACTTTCCCTAATCCTGACCACCGCAGCGCAAGGGCAGAACGATAAGCCCGCCAATTCCGGCGACCAGTCAGGCGACGCGACAGTAACCACCCCCAAGCAGCAGCCGCAAGATCAGGGTGATCCGCTGAAGCGTGCACTCACCGAGAAGCAAAAGAAGAAAAACGAGCGGGCTTTGAAACAGGAGTTGAGCAAGGTCTACAAAAAGTGGCTGGACGAAGACGTTGTCTACATCATCACAGACGAGGAGAGGGCAGCCTTCAAGCAGCTTTCCAATGATGAGGAACGCGACAACTTCATCGAAGCCTTCTGGCAGCGCCGCGACCCCA
>Ga0335078_10011574_pt1 | contig 13092 bp, 8 predicted proteins | sample Lox_Sample_32_FD_206711 | JGI IMG/M metagenome (GOLD analysis project Ga0335078, IMG submission 206711) | Soil microbial communities from Loxahatchee National Wildlife Refuge, Florida, United States - Lox_Sample_3.2 | ecosystem: Environmental > Terrestrial > Soil > Wetlands | place: USA: Florida... | reverse complement strand
CTGGTGACGGGGGTGCCGTTGTTAGCGGCGGTGACCGCCGCATTCAGGGTGATAGGCGTGCTTTGCTGTACCGCCCCGTCAGCCATGCCGATGTTTCCGCAGCCGCCGTGCCGTTCTTTGGTCCAAGTGAGTGGATCGGTAGTCGGCAAATGCAAAATGCCGGGCGTTACTCGAAACCCGTTTTCGGCCAGATTGTTGTCACCATCAAGAATCATTTGCGGATAGGTATCGGCCGCTTCCAAACTTAAAAAATAGCTGATGTTTTTATCACTGAAGCCGATTACAAAATTGGTTGCAGGGCAACCGTTGGTGTCTGCCGGACAAGGCAACATGAATGGCGTGTTAAGCTGATTGGATGCCATTTGCCACAAAACGTAGGTGTTGCCGCCGCTAATCAACTTCATTGTCCCGCTGTTTGTCAGGACAAATTGCATTGGATATTTGTCACCGTGATCTCCTCCCCAAATTTTGAAGGCAACACCGATTTGCATCAGGTTATTGACGCATTGAATTCGCTGGGCCTTACGCTTTGCCGCAGTAAGTGCAGGTACCAACAACGCTACAAGCAGCAAAGCAACGGCGCCAATAACCACAAATAATTCAGTCCGGTTAAAGGCTCGGTTTCGACGGGTGGGAGTCTGAGCTTTCATGCTGCCCATAGAATCACCGGCCTCGCCAATGCCAAGTGAATTTTGGCAGAAGGTGGGGCGAGTGTACTCACGAGCCGACAAGTTGGGCGTCTGCGCTTTCAAAGCGGCGGCGTGTCACCACACTCCAAGTCCACCACTTCGCGGCTTCGCGTCCTTCGCGCGATCTACAATGTTATCGTTCGTCGGATTCTTCATCCGCGGGCGCGCCGGAACGCCAGTGGCCTTTTTGCCAGACATAGACGTTGCCTTGCTGCACCCATTTGCCGCGCAGCCAGATGTCACCCGGATGCGGACGCGTCCGCCAATGGCCGGGCACCCAGAACCATTGGCCGCGCCACGCCCAGTGGCCGGGAATGAAATACCAAAGCGTCCGCGGGCCGGGACACACGGGGATGACATCTTTCTGGTTCGCGGGCGGCGGCTGGGTCGGTTGGCCGACATTGATGTTGTCTGCGGTAGAGACCTGCGGTGCGACGTGGGTAGGCGCTGGCGACGCGCAACCCGCAAGCAGCGAGGCCATAACAGCGGCAGAGAGAATCCGGGTTGAAGTAGAGATTTTCATGTCCGTTTTCAGTTTCGAGAATTTCTGAAAATGTGCGCCGCTTTTCCCGGATTGGCAATGGATTAAACGCAAAAACAGCCACCGGCGTCAGGCAACGCCGATGGCCGAAAATCTCCAGGCAAAGCAAACCGGTTCAACGCCAGTGGCCGCCCACCCAGATGTAGCCTCCGCCGCGACGATGTCCCCAGTGGCCGGCAACCCAAATCGCGTGCGGATGCGGGCGTGGCGCCCAGCGACCAGCGACCCAGACCCAGTGTCCGCGCCATTCCCAACACCCCGGAACCCAAAACCAAAGTGTCAGCGGGCCGGGGGCCACCGGTACAACTTCAACCTGCGGCGGCGGGGGGGCCTCCGGCTGGGTCACAACGACCTGGCCTGGCGGCGGACCCGGAGGTGGGGCCGGTTGCACGACGGTCACGGTTCGTGCCGGGCGTTCCACAATACAGCCCGCGAGCAGCGGCAGGCTGGCGGCAATCAAAAGGTTTTTGATCAAAATTGATTTTTTCATAATCATGCTATCGGACGTTAACGAAGTTGAATTTGTTACAGGATTTATCCTATCCAGCGATTTTTCAAGCCAGTTCCGCCTGACGCGCCGGCGCCCGCCGGACGCGTTGGAACAGAAAAATCAGCGGCAGACAGCACAGCACCAGCAGCGTAAATATCCGGAACGTGTCCACGAACGCCCACAAATGCGCCTGTTGACTGAGCAGGTTGTAAATCAGCGCGTAAGCCTGGTGCCCGGCTGTCACCGGATCGCCGTGCCGCGCGATCACGGCCTGCGCCATGTGTAATTGCCACGTGAACACCGGGTCGGTCGGCGTCAAATGTCCGACCATGAGCGCCTGATGCGCCTGCGCGCCGCGCGCAATCATGGTGGTGACGGTGGCGATGCCCACGCTGCCGCCGAGATTAAGCATGAGATTGTAGAGGCCGGTGGCGCTGCCGATTTGCCGCTGGCGCAACTGGCTCATCGCCGCGGTGGTCAACGGCACGAAAATGAAACTGACGGCCACGCCGTTCAACACGGTCGGAAAAATTACACTGGCCATGCTGACCTGGAGCGTGAGGTTGCTCAATCGGAAGACGGAGAATGCCAGCATCGAGAACCCAAAAAGCAGCATCCAGCGTAACCTGATTTTACCCACCAGCCGCCCGACGACCAAGGTGGTGCAAAACGCCGCCATGCCGCGCGGGCTCATGGTGTAACCGCTTTGCAGCGCCGGATAACCCATCAACGTTTGCAAAAAAAGTGGCAGTTCTGCCGTCGTGCCGTAAAGAACGATGCCGTTGATTCCCATCAAAATCAGGCCGACGGCAAAATTCCGGCTCTTCAAAATCCGCAAATCCACCAGCGGATGCTCTACCGTGAGTTCCCAAATGATGAACGCGATCATGGCAATGGCGGAAATGGCCATGAACCATCGAACCCAGACCGCGCCCAGCCAGTCCGCTTCCTGCCCTTTGTCCAGGACGATTTGCAGCGTCGCCAGCCACAACGCCAGCAGGCCGAACCCGATGAAATCAATCGCGGCTTCCAAATTGCGCTTGATGTAGGGCGGATCTTCCACCAGCCATTCCGCCAGGGACACTGCCAGGAATCCGACCGGCAGGTTAATGTAGAAAATCCAGCGCCACGAATAATTGTCGGTGATCCAGCCGCCGAGCGTGGGGCCGATGATGGGCGCCACGATGACCGCCAGGGAGAACGTCGCCATGGCCACACCGCGTTTGGCGACCGGGAAACTTTCCAGCAAAATGGCCTGGGCGATGGGCACCATCGCGCCGCCGCCAGCGCCCTGCAAAATGCGCGCCATGATGAGCATCGGCAGATTCACCGCCGCGCCGCACAAAGCTGACGCCAACGTGAACATGCCGATACAGGTGATGAACACGCGTTTCCGGCCGAAATGATTTCCCAGCCAGCCGGTCATCGGCAGGATGATGGCGTTGGAGATGAGATAGCTTGTCAGCACCCACGTGGATTCATCGGTTGAGGACGACAAACTGCCGGCGATGTGCGGCAGGGCGATGTTGGCGATGGAAGTGTCGAGCACCTGCATGAACGTGGCCAGCATTACGCCCACCGCCACCAGCCACGGGCTGTGGCGCGGATGCCATTCCTGATGATGGATGTCATCGGACATGGGAATCAAACATGTGTCGGGAGCCGAAGGTCAGGAGTCGAGGGCCAAACAGCGCCTCGGCAGGCGCCACGCCTTGCGCTCTTGTTCTGGATCACGCTTCACCATAAACCTACCGAACGGTAGGTAATAATCCGGGATTTGTCAAACGGTTTGGCGGAGCCGCCCTCCGCCGCCGGCGCCGGGTCGGCGCCCGCTCATTCCACATGCGTAACGGCTGGTTTTTTGCCGCGTTGAATGCGCTTGAACAGGAAAATCAACGGGATGCAGCCGAGCGCCAGCCAGCCGAACAATTTAAAATTGTCCACAAACGCCCACAAATGCGCCTGCCGGTCCAACGTCTGGTAAATCAGGCCGTAAGCCTGGTCCGCAGCGGTCACCGGATCGGAATGCCGCGCCAGCGCGCGTTGCAGGATGACCAATCGGCGGGTGAACGCCGGATCGGTCGGCGTGAAATGTCCGGCCATCAGCGCCTGGTGCGCCTGCGCGCCGCGCTCGATCATGGTGGTGACAAACGCAATGCCCACGCTGCCGCCGAGGTTGCGCATGAGATTGTATATGCCGGTCGCATTGCCGATCAGGGCCTGGGGTAAATGCCCCACCGTGGCCGTCGTCAGTGGCACAAAAATGAAACTGACGGCAACGCCGTTGATAACGCTGGGCCAGATGACGGCGGCCTCGCTCACCTGGAGGTTGATGTCGCTCAACATGAAGGAAGCCAGGGCCAGCACAGGAAAACCAATGCACAACAGCCAGCGGTTACGGACACGCCCGACCAGTTGCCCGACCAGGATGGTGGTGCAGAACGCCCCGATGCCGCGCGGGCTGAGGGCGTAACCACTTTGCAACGCCGGATACCCCATCAACGTTTGCAGGAACAGTGGCAACTCCACCGTGGTGCCGTAAAGAATGGCGACAACGATGGTAATCAGCACCACCCCCACGGCAAAGTTGCGGTTCTTCAAAACGTGCAAGTCCACCAGCGGATGTTGCACGGTCAATTCCCACGCGATAAATCCAATCATGGCCGCCGCGGAAACGCACGTGAACCACCGGACCCATTCCGCGCCAAACCAGTCAGCTTCCTGTCCCTTGTCCAGCGTGATTTGCAGCGTTGCCAGCCAAAGGGCCAGCAACCCGAACCCGATAAAATCTATCGTCGCCCTCCGGTCGCGTTTGATGTAAGGCGGATCTTCGACGAGCCATTGGGCCAGCAAGACCGCCAGGAAACCCACGGGCAGGTTGATGTAAAAAACCCAGCGCCAGGAATAATTGTCGGTGATCCAGCCACCCAGCGTCGGGCCGATGATCGGCGCCACCACCACGCCCTGCGTAAAAATGGCCATCGCCGTGCCCCGTTTGTGCGGCGGGAAACTTTCCAGCAAAATGGCCTGAGCAATGGGTACCATCGCGCCACCCCCTGCGCCCTGGAAAACGCGCGCCAGAATCAGCATGGGCAGATTCAACGCCGCGCCGCACAACGCCGACGAGAACGTAAAGAGCGCCACGCACGAAATGAACACCCGCTTCCGGCCAAAATAGTTTCCCAGCCAGCCGGTCATCGGCAGGATAATGGCGTTGGACACGAGGTAACTCGTCAACACCCACGTCGCCTCGTCGGTCGTCGCCGACAAGCTGCCGGCGATGTGGGGAAGGGCGATATTGGCGATGGAGGTGTCCAGCACCTGCATGAACGTGGCCAACATCACTCCCAAGGCGACCAGCCACGGGTTGTGGCGCGGACGCCATTCATCGGGAGAGAAGGCGTCAGGCATGGAAACCGACTAATGGGGAAGCCCCGCCAATTTCCGTTGCAGGGTGGTGCGAAAAATCAGCGCCGCCGCAATTGCCAGAATCACCGCCAGCAAAGCGATCACCCAACCGGGAATCTCGAAAGGGCTTACGCGCACGCTGGGCACAACGGAAAGGCCAGGACCAAACGTATGATCGGCGGGCAGCGGTTCGTCAAAAATAATCTTTACCGGCACGCGTTGGACGACCTTGACGTAATTGCCGGTGGCATTTTCCGGCGGTAACAGGCTGAAGGCCGCGCCACTGCCGGCTTGCACGCTGTCCACGCGCGCCCCGAATTTCCTGCCGCCGAGAGCGTCAATTTCCACCGTCGCGTGCTGGCCGGGTTGCATGTGTCTTAATTGGGTTTCCTTGAAATTGGCAACGATCCAGACATTGGTCGGCACGACGGAGAAAAGCGTCTGGCCCACCTCCACATAATCGCCCGGCTCGACCGCCTTGCGCGTCACGCGGCCGTCGGCGGGCGCGTAAATTTTCGTGTAGGAAAGGTTGAGTTGGGCCGACGCCACGTTGGTTTGCGCCTCCTGCCACTGGGACAGGGCCAGGCCAACCTCGGCTTCGGCTGCGGCAAGTTGGGTTCTGGCCTCGTCCACCTTCGAGTTTTCGGACGTCACATTCGCCCGCGCCGCTTCCGAATCGGCCTCCGCCTGGGTTGCGGCGGCCTGGGCGGCGTCAAATTCCTGCTGGGAAATCGTGTTTTGTTTCCGCAATTCCTGCATGCGCTGGAAATCCGCCGCGGCGCGCGTGGCCGTCGCGGCAGCCGCATCGGCGTCGGCTTGCGCTTTGTGCGCGTCGGCCTCGGCGGTGGCGACCTTTTGGCGCATCAATTCATCCACGGCCAGCACGGTTTTGACATTGGCGTCCTGCGAAGCTGCCGCCGCCTGCTTTTGAGCGACGGTGATGGTGTAATCCGCCGGATCAATCTCGACGAGCAGGTCGTTCGAGTGGACCATCTGGTTATCGAGCACGTAAACGCCGACAATCTGCCCGGCAACCCGCGGCGCAACCGATACCACATCCGCGGCAATGAAAGCGTCGTCGGTGGATTCGTGCGTGAATACGGTGACCAGATAATCCAGCCCAAAAAACAGCAGCACCGCGAACAAGCCGGTCGCCGGCCAGATAAACCCCGGGGAATTTAATTTTGCCAGTTTTGCGCCGTTGAGTGCCGGTGGCGGCGGAATTGATGGAACCGATTTATTGTCATTCATAACAAATCACTTTTTCTCCCGCTCCACGCTTGGGCGAGGAGTGGGAGGTGCCGGCGGCGGCATGTTGCTTGCCGGCGGCGGCGAGTATTCCTGCCAGCCGCCGCCCAGCGCCTGGTAAAGATTGATCAGGCTGAAAAGGCGTGAGTATTGGGACTGGATGAGATCTTGCCTCGCATTGTCGAGGGCTTGTTGGGCAGCAAGCACATCGAGGGAGCTGTCAACGCCGCTGCGGAAGCTTGCTTCGGTCAGCTCATAATTTTGCCGTTCGGCTTTGACCAAGGTCTGGTTGGCCGCGAGTTGCGTCTGGACGGTGGCCCGCGCCGCCAGCGCGTCGGCGACTTCCCGGAAGGCGGTTTGAATGGCGCTTTGGTAATTCACGACTTCGATGCGCTCGGCCGCCTCAACAGCCTTCAATTCGTTCCAAGCGGTTCCAGCAGCGAAAATGGGCCAGACGATTTGCGGCGAGAAATTCCAAGCCTGCGAGCCGGGAGCGAACAAACCTTCGAGTGTCGAGCTGGCAGTGCCGGCAGAACCGGTGAGGGTGACCGTCGGGAAAAAGGCAGCCCGGGCAGCGCCGATGTTGGCGTTGGCAGCCTTGAGCTGATGTTCGGCTTCCAGAATGTCCGGACGGCGTTGCAAAAGATCGGACGGCAGACCCGCAGGAATGTCGGCCAGGCAAATTTGCGGATTGAATGCCCGGGCTGCTGGCAGGTCATCCGGCAACGGTCGTCCCACCAAGAGCCCCAGATTGTCATGGGCTTGGGCAAGTTGTTGTTCGTAGCTAGCCACGGCGGCGCGCGCGGTCTGCAACTGGATTGCGGCGGCGTTCAAGTCAAGTTGGGAAAGAACGCCAGCTTCGTAACTGCGTTGAGTCAATTCATAAGTTTGCCGCGCCGCTTTCAACGATTGTCGCGCCACGGTGAGTTGTTCGGTCGCCTCGCGTTCAGTCAGATAAGCCGCGCCCACTTCGGCCACCAGCGCGATTTGGGCGCTCATGCGCGCTTCTTCGGTGGCAAAGTAGGTTTCCAACGCCTGTTTTTTGAGACTGCGAACCCGGCCAAAAAGGTCCAGTTCGTATTGGGCCACGCCAAGGTTCACGTTGAACTGGTTGTAGGTCGCTGTGAACGTGCTGCCGCCGAATCCGGTGGCAATACGCTGACGCGAGCCATTGGCGTTGATTTCAACGGTGGGAATCAAGGCGTTTCGTTGAACGTGGTAAAGCGCGCGCGTTTGTTCCACATTCAACACCGCCACGCGCAGGTTGGGATTGTTGGTCAAGGCCAGTTCGATGAGTTGCTGCAAACGCGGGTCGCGGAAAAAGTCGCGCCAGCCGATGTCGGCGGCAGGAACCTCAAAGGCTTTCGGGGCGGCGACGGTCGGCGTTGCGCGATGTCCCGGTACCTCGGGCCAGGTCTGGGCAATGGGCGCTTCCGGCCGGTGGTATCTCGGCATAAGCGTGCAACCAGCCAATGCCAGCATGAACAAGGCAATGATAGGCAAAAGGCGTTTGCTCATGGCTTTGTTGAATTGTTGTTTGTGGCGGCATCATCCGCGCCGGTGGTTTGGGTTGGGCTCGGCACTCGCGACGACCTGCCGGGGAACATCCGGCGGACGATCACATAAAAGATCGGCACGAAAAAGACGGCCAGGATCGTGGCCGAAATCATGCCGCCGATGACGCCCGTCCCCATGTCGTGTCGGCTGGCCGCGCCGGCGCCGGTGCTGATGGCCATCGGCGTCACGCCGAGGATGAAAGCCAGGGAAGTCATCAAAATCGGGCGCAACCGCAGTCGCGCGCCAGTGAGCGTGGCTTCAATCAAACCGTGCCCCTGCGCTTGAAAATCCTTGGCGAATTCCACGATCAAAATGGCGTTCTTGGCGGACAGGCCGATGATGACGATGATGCCGACTTTGAAAAACACGTCGTCGGGCAGGCCGCGCAGCCACGCGCCCAGCAACGCGCCGAGCACGCCCAGCGGCACGACGAGAATCACAGCCATAGGGATGGACCAGCTTTCATAAAGCGCGGCCAAGGCCAGGAGCACGACCAGGATGGAGAGCGCGAGCAGCAGCGGCGCTTGTTTCGAAGACAACAATTCCTGATACGACTGGCCCGTCCATTCGTAGCCGAAGCCCTTGGGCAATTTTTTGGCCAGTTGTTCCATGGCATCCATCGCCTGGCCGATGCTGACGCCCGGCGGCGCGGCGCCGATGATTTCAACCGACGGGACGCCATTGAATTCCTGCAACGATGGCGAGGCGTAAATCCAGTGCGTCGTCACGAGTTCGGACAGCGGCACCATGCTCCCGTTGCCGCCATGCACGTAAATCTTGCCGAGGTCCTGCGGCTGCATCCGGTAGGGCGCGTGCAGTTGCGCGATGACGTGCTCGACCCGGTTGCCATAGACAAAGTTGTTGATGTAAAACGACCCGAAACAGGTCGTCAGCGCCGTGTTCAGGTCCGCCAGCGACACGCCCAGCGCATTGGCCTTGGTTTGGTCCACGTCTACTTGCAACTGCGGCGTGTCTTCCAGGCCTTGCATTTGGGGATTCGTGATGTCGGCGTTCGTCGCGGCCATCGCGAGCAATTCATTTTTCGCCGCCATGAGCTGGGCGTGGCTGAGGCCGGCCTGATCTTCCAGTTCGAAGTCGAAGCCCGCCACGACGCCGAGTTCCGGGATGGGCGGCGGATTCATCGGGAAAACGACGGCATCGGGAATTTGGCTGAAATGCGCGAACGCGCGGCCAATGATCGCCTGAACCGAATGTTGCGCGCCGGGCCGCTCGCTCCACGGCTTCAAATGGACGAAAGCGAGGGCGGAGTTCTCAGCTTGGCCGTTGAAACTGAATCCGGCCACGTCAATCACATCCTGCACTTCCGGTTGCTTGAAGTAATACTGTTCGAGTTGCTTGAGCACGGCCGTCGTGCGCTGCATGGTGGCGCCGACCGGCAGCGTGATACTGTTGATGAAATAGCCTTGGTCCTCAGCCGGCAGAAATGCCGAGGGCAGGCGCGAAAACAGCCAGCCAACCGCCGCCAGGATCACCAGATAGACCAGCAGGTAACGCGGCGCGTGGTTCAGGAGGCGCCCCACCCGGCCTTCGTAGCGGTGCGTCATGGCCTTGAAACCCCGGTTCCACCACCCGAAAAAACCCTTCTTTTCGAGATGATGGCCTTTCTCCACCGGCAGCAGCATGTGGGCGCACAACGCCGGCGTCAGCGACATGGCCAGCAGGATCGAGCACGCCATGCACGCCACCAGCGAGAGCGAGAATTGCCGGTAAATTGCGCCGACTGAGCCGCTGAAGAACGCCATCGGAATGAACACCGCAGTCAGCACCAGCGAAATGGCGATGAGCGCGCCGGTGATTTGTTTCATCGCCTTGATGGTCGCCTCGCGCGGCGGCAAGCCTTCCTCGCTCATGATGCGCTCGACGTTTTCGGTCACCACGATGGCGTCGTCCACCAGTTCGCCCACCGCGAGCGTCAGACCGAACAGCGTCAGCACGTTCATGGAAAAGCCGAACACATACATCGCCGCGAACGCGCCGAGCAGCGCAATCGGCACGACGATGGTGGGAATGAACGCCGTCCGGAAGCTTTGCAGGAAGAGGTAAAGGATGAGAAAAACCATGATGACTGCTTCAATCAGCGTCTTCACCACTTCCTGAATCGAGGCGCGGATGAATTCCGTCGAGTCGTAGGGGAAATCCACCGTCACGCCAGCGGGGAAAAACTGGGAAAACTGGGCGACCTTGGCGCGCACGGCGTCGGCGGTGGCCAGGGCGTTGGCCCCCGGCTCGAGGCGGATGGCCACGGCGGCGGCGGGGCGTCCATCCACGCGCGCCTGACTGGTGTAAGTTTCGCCGGCCAGTTCAACTTTTGCCACGTCGCGCAAATAGACCCGCGAACCGTCGGGATTCACGCGCAGCAGGATGTCGCCAAACTGTTTGGCCGTCGTCAGCGTGGTTTGGCCCTGCAGGGTGATGTTGATTTCCTGGCCGTTCACGGCCGGGTTCATGCCCAACTCGCCCACCGGCACGTTGGCGTTTTGGGCTTCCACGGCGGCGATGATGTCGCTGGCGTCCACGCCGTAATCCTCCATTTTCTGCGGATTGAGCCAGAGGCGCATGGCGTATTTGCTGCCGAACAAGTCCGCCTCACCCACCCCGCTCAGGCGACTGATGGGGTCCAGCAGCGTGGACGAAATGTAATTGCCCAGTTGGATGGCGTTCATGCTGTTGTTGGTGGACGACAGCGCGAAAAACATCAGGAAGTTGTGGGTGGATTTGGTGACGGTGATGCCTTGTTGCTGGACGATTGCCGGCAGACTGGGGATGGCCAGTTGCAGTTTGTTTTGCACCTGCACCTGCGCGATATCCGGGTCCGTGCCCGGTTCAAAATACAATTGGATCTGCGATTGCCCGCTGGAGCTACTGGACGACGACATGTAAAGCAGGTTGTCCAGGCCGTTCAACTGCTCCTCAATGGGCTCTGTCACCGTGCTCTGCACCGTCGCCGCCGAGGCGCCGGCGTAGATGGCGGTAATGGCGATGGACGGCGGTGCGACGCTGGGATATTCGGCGACCGGCAGATGGAAAATGGCCATCACGCCGGCCAGCATGATGAACAGGGAAATGACCCAGGCAAAAATCGGGCGGTCAATGAAGAATTTCGGCATGGCGCAATTTCTTTATTTCCCTGCTGTCGGCGCGGGCGCATTTTCCTCAATCGTCTTGGCCGGGACAGGTTTGACCGTCATTCCTGGCCGTACTTTCTGCAATCCATCTACAATCACCCGGTCGCCGGCTTTCAGTCCGCTTTTCACCACCCAATCGCTGCCGACCGCGGAACCAATTTGAATTGGTTGTGGTACCATCGTGTTTGACGCCGTCACCAGCATCACGGACGCCGCGCCGTTGAGGCCGATGATGACGCCGCGCTCAGGCACGAGCAATGTTTCCGGCGAAACCGCCTGTTCCAGCCGCCCCATCGCGAACATGCCCGGCAGCAGCAACTCGTTTGGATTGGGAAACTCCGACCTCAATGTAATCATGCCGCTGGTCGGATCCACGGTAATATCCGAGAACAATAGTTTGCCCGGATGCGGGTAAACCGTACCGTCGGGCAGCGTCAACGTCACCTTGGCCGTGCCGGGCTCCAGGCTCTTCAATTGGTCGGCCTCCATTTCCTGGCGCAATTTCAAGTACTCAGTACTCGATTCGGTGAAATCGAAATAAATTGGGTCCATCTGCTGAATCACCGCCATCTCAGTGGCCGCAGCCTGACTGACCAGCGCGCCCTGGGTGACCAGCGCCGCTCCGATGCGCCCAGAAACGGGCGCGGTGACGGTGCAATAACCCAGATTGATGGCGGCGATTTCCTGCGCGGCTTTGGCTTGGGCCGCCGCCGCCACGGCATTATCATAATTCTGTTTGCTTACGGCATTGATGTCCACCAGCGGTTTGTAACGTTGCACCAGCAGTTGCGCCTGCATCAGATTGGCGTTTGCACTGTCAAGCGTGGCCTGGTACGGCGCGGGATCAATCTGGTAAAGCACCTGGCCCGCTTTGACGTCCGAGCCTTGGACAAATTCCTGGCGCAGCACAATGCCGTCCACTCGCGCGCGCACTTGGGCAATCTGGACCGGGTCAATCCGTCCCGGCAATTCCACTGTCATCGGCAGCGATTGCGGTTTCAGGGTGACGATGCCGACCTCGGGCGGCGGCATTTGGTAGGCACCGGGACCGGTTTGTTTCCGGCTACAGCCCGTGAAAAAAACCGTCATGGCGACGGCGACCGGCAGTGCGCCGGAAATTCCGATCATTCTCCTTGTCTTCACGACTTTCCCTTTCGTTTTTTCTTTGCTGCCGCGCCGGCAAGAAACAGGTCCACGATGCGTTCCGCGGCGCGACGGTTGAGCAGATAGTTGGGCATCATCAGATGCGATACGATATAAAAATTTCCCTGACCGTAGAAGCCATAGGCCAGTTCCCGGCTGTCAAAACGGCGATCCAACTCTCCCCGCGCCAGCGCCTGTTTTACCAGCGAATGCACAACGTCAAAATTGCGCTGGCATTTATCGAGATAGCGCAAAGCCGGAGGCACCTCGCCCGGCGCGGCGAAGGCCGTGGCAAACGCGATGCGCGTCAAGTCGCGGTTCTTGTGGAAGTAATCAAACAGCGCCGCAAGAATTTCAACCAGCTGGCTGCGCAAATCCTTTCCGCGCGCCGCCGCCTGCCGCACCACTTCAAACCGCTCGTCATGCGCCTCATTAACCAGCGCCTGGAACAAGCCGGCCTTGTCGCGGAAATAATAATACAACGCTGGCTTGGACACTTTTGCGTCACCGACGATTTGCTGAATGGACGTGGCGGCGTAGCCGCTGTTGGCGAAGCGTTTGAGCGCCGCCTGGAGGATCTGCCGCCGCGTTTCGGGACCATGTTTGGCCATAAACCTACCGAACGGTAGGTAATGTATCATCCGTTGTCAAGCCTGCCCGGCGTGGCCGGTCCGGAATCCCGGGGTGACCGCGTTGGCATCGCGGTCAGGGCACGAATGGCCGCGGTGAGGCGGCTTGTGTTCGAATGGCCACGGTTGCGGACGACAAACCGTCCGCGCTGGCGGTCAGTTGGACTTCGCCCGTTTCCCGGGTGGATTGCACGATAATCTGTGCGAGGCCGTTGAAAACGCTGCGCTTCCAATCCGGCGC